>ERZ761602.5405-NODE-5405-length-15190-cov-4.373902_pt1 | contig 15190 bp, 12 predicted proteins | sample MGYA00512165_ERZ761602 | MGnify/ENA primary metagenome ERZ761602 (study PRJEB28899, sample SAMN02445085) | bioreactor sludge metagenome | biome: EBPR sludge; isolation source: Thorneside wastewater treatment plant | place: Australia: Brisbane, Thorneside...
GCGAGAGGCCGTGTTCGAGATTACGCTCGACATTCTCGACGACGACGATCGCGTCGTCGACGACGATGCCGATGGCGAGCACAAGGCCGAACATCGACAGCGTGTTGAGCGAATAGCCGAGGCCTGCGAGCACCGCGAACGTGCCGATCAGCGAAACCGGAATCGCGATGATCGGGATGATCGCGGCGCGCCAGCTTTGCAGGAACACGAGGATGACGACGACGACGAGCAGCGCCGCTTCGAACAAGGTCGTCTGCACCGCACCCATCGATTCGCTGATGAATTCGGTGGGGTTCCAGATGATCCGGTATTCGAGTCCCTGCGGAAAGCTCTTCGCAGCTTCGGCGAGTTCGGCCTTGATGCCTTCGGCGGCCGCGAGCGCATTGGTGCCCGGGCGTTGGGTGATCCCCATGATGATCGAATCCTGCCCCGAAAGGTAGGCGTTGACGCCGTAATCCTCCGCACCGAGTTCGACGCGCGCGATGTCGCGCACGCGGGTGATCGCGCCGGAGGCATCCGTCCGCACGATGATGTCGGCGAATTCGTCTGCGGTCTTGAAGCGGCCCTGCGTTTCGACGCTGAGCTGCTGCGCTGCGCCGGTATCGAACGGCGGCTGGCCGATGGTTCCGGCCGCGACCTGAATGTTCTGCGAACGCAGCGCGGAGACGATCTCGCCCGCGGTGAGCCCGAGCGCGGCGGCGCGGCCGGGATCGATCCAGACGCGCATCGCATAATCGCGCGCGCCGAACACCTGCACGTCGCCGATACCGTCGACGCGGGTCAGCCGGTCCTTGATCTGCGTGAGCGCGTAGTTGGAAACGTAGCTGCGATCGAGCGAATTGTCGGGCGACAGGACGTTCACCGCCATCAGCCACGACGGCGAGGTCTTGCGGACGACGACGCCCTGACGCCGCACCTCTTCAGGGAGGCTCGGCTCGGCGAGCGCGACGCGGTTCTGCACCAGCACCTGCGCGGAATCGAGATCGGTGCCGAGCTTGAAGGTGACGGTGATCGTCAGCCGCCCGTCACCGGTCGATTGCGACGACTGGTAGAGCATGTTGTCGACGCCGTTGATCTGCTGCTCGATCGGCGCGGCGACCGTATCGGCCACGGTTTCGGCGGAAGCACCGGGGTAGTTCGCGCTCACCGTCACGGTCGGCGGAACGATATCGGGGAACTGCGAGATCGGCAGGCCCAGATAGGCGAAGGCGCCGACAATCGTGATGATGATCGCGATCACGCCTGCGAAGATCGGCCGGCGGATGAAGAAATGGCTGAAGCGCATCGGACAATGCCTTTCCTGCCGCCTCCCGCATGTCGCGCGGGAGGCGTGGTCTTCGTTTGTTGTGGCGGCGGATCAGAGCGTGGCGATGGTCGCCTGCGAGGCCGCGGGTTCGTTTACGGGTACAGCGGTTGTCGGAACCGCGCCCGGCGGATCGATCCTGGCGACGCGCGCGGTGACCTTTGCGCCGGGCTGCACCATCTGGAGGCCCTGGATCACGACGTTGTCCTCGGCCGAGAGACCCGCGCGGATGCTGCGCAGGCTGCCGATGCGCGGACCGGGCGAGACTTCGCGCGCGGCGACGGTGCCGTCCTTGCCGACCACATAGACCACCTTGCGCGCCTGATCGGTGCGGACGGCGGCATCGGGAACGAGCAGCGCGCGAGCGGGCGAACCATCCGTCAGCCGCATGTTGCCGAACATGCCGGGGGTAAGGAAATAGTCCGGATTGGCGACCACGGCGCGGGCGCGGATCGTGCCGGACTGGGCGCTGATCCCGTTGTCTGTGAAATCGACATGACCCTTCCAGGTGTAGCCGGTTTCGTCCTGCAGCCGGATCTCGACCTGCTGCGCGCTGCCCGCCTTCTGCCGATCGCGCTGCGCTTTCAGGAACAGCGCTTCTGAACTGTCGAACGTGAAGTAGATCGGATCGAGCGCATTGATCGTGGTGAGCAGCGTGCCGCCGCCGGAATCGGCAGTGGAGACGATATTGCCCGCATCGACGCGGCGGTCCGAAATGCGTCCGGTGATCGGCGCGCGAACTTCGGTGAACTGAACGTCCAGCGCGCGGGCCCCGATGCGGGCGTCGGCTGCCGCGAGCGACGCGCGGGCGGCACGGACGCGGGCGGCGAGACGATCGAGATCACTTTGTGAAACGGCATCGTCGGCAAGGAGCCGGTTGGCGCGTTCGAGATCGGCCTCTGCGAGGGCAACGTCGCTCCGCGCCTGCGCGGCTCCGGCGCGGGCTTCGGCAAGGGAAGCGGTGAATGGCCGTGAATCGATGGTGAAGAGCAACTGGCCCTTCTGCACGATCGCGCCGTCGGTGAAATGAACCGCAGTCACGGCGCCCGAAACGCGCGGCCGGACTTCGACGCTGCTTGAAGGCTCGAACCGGCCGACATGGTCGTCCCACTCGGTCACATCGCGCACGAGCGGCGCGGCAACGGTAACGGTGGGCGGCGGTGCCGCCGCGATCGCGGGCGATTCACGGTTCAGAAGGCTCACCGCCACGACAGCGATTACCGGCAGTGCGGCTGCGGAAAGATGCTGCCAAAGCGGGCGTTCCGAAAACCTGCGCCGTACAGGCGATGGTGCCGCGGCGTCGGCTTCTATTTTTGTCATCATATTCATCGGGAATTCCTTCGGTCGCGGCGGGCGCGTGCATTGGTGATGCTGCTGGCAAGCAGCGCGTAGTGATCGTGGGTGAAGCCGGCGCCGAGGAAGCCGCGGATTGCGGACTCGGCGATGTGATAGCCCTGATGCCACGTGAGCACGGCGATCTTGCGCAGCGCTTCGAGCTTCGAATCCGCGAGTTGCGGATTGGGCCGGCTCCCAAAGAGGGTGCCGAGCGCGACGGCGACGCGGCCGGGGGACTGCAGCGTCGAGAGGCTGTCGCGCTCGGCGAGGGCGACCACCGACCATTCCAGGGCCGAGAAACGGGCCCTGGGACGGTCGGCAGCGGGGGACGAGGGTAAGGGCTGGGGAATGGCCGGAGCCGCAGCGCCGAGAACATCCGTGAAGGCGAGATAGGCCATGGTGCAAGTCTCCTTGATCAAGGCGCACGCGCCTTCGTTCGCCGCGTCTCCTCGCGGCGTCGATTTGGGATGATGATTGCCGGGCACACGGCCTCACGCAGCGCGAAAGGCCCTGTCCGGCAATCGTCGACTATGGATTTTCGGGTTGAAGCGGACGTTGACGTCCCGTGTCAGCCCTTGTGAATATCGCAGTGTCGCATCGGTTTCCTTTCGATGCCGTGGCCGGTCGGAATGACCGCCCACCTTCTGTACCTCTAGGTATATAAACCGTGCTGCGGTGCGTCAACAGCTTTTTGTACCGGTCGATAAATATTTATTGGCGGTACGCTGAAGCTGTTATTTCGAAGGCCACATGATCATGCTGGTATCGATCATCCGTTCGAGGTCGGCGCGCGTCGCCCCCGCCCCGGCCTGAACCGCCATGCCCTGCAAAAGCGCGTAGAGAAAGCTGGTCAGCCCCTCCACATCCACGCTTTCGGGGAGGTCGCCTTCTACCTTCGCGTGCTCGAAGCGTTCCACGAGCGCACGCCGCGCGACCTTGCCGCGCTCCAGCACCTCGAGGCGGATGCACTCCGCCTCCTCTCCGCACGCGACCGAACTGATCACGCCGAGGCAGCCATGCGGCTCGCAGGTACTCGTCTGATTTTCCATGCTGCCGCGCAGCAAATGTTCGGCGACCCCGCGCGCGGTCGGCTCCGCCAGCGACTTGCCCACGTAGGCGAGCTTCTCGGTCTCATAGAGATCGAGCGCCTTGCGGAACAGCGCCTCCTTGTTGCCGAACGCCGCATAGAGGCTGGGGCGCGTAATGCCCATTGCCTCGGTGAGGTCGTTGAGCGACGCGCCTTCGTAGCCCTTGCTCCAGAATACGCGGAGCGCGGCGGCAAGCGCCATATCGACGCAAAACTCGCGCGGACGTCCTTTGACGGGGGTTGCGACCGTTTCCATATCGAGCGGTATATAATCAATCCGTCACGGAGTGCAAGTCTTCGGCAGCGGCACGGATTCGCGCTATCGCCGGGCGCGCCCATGCGCGGGGTAGATATCCGCGGCCACGCTCATGTCGGCCACGGCCGCCCCGCGCTGGCCGATCGGGCGCGGCGCGCCTGTCGTCGTATCGCACGCCGTCTGGCGCTCGGCCTCGGCGTTGATCAGCCCTCCGAGCAACACCGCATAGGCGGAAACATAGAGCCACATCAGCAGCACCACGACCGCGCCGAGCGACCCGTAGGTCGTCTGATACGACCCGAATTCGGCGACGTAGACGCCAAAACCCAGCGTCGCGACAAGCCACATCACGGTCGCCAGCAGCGAACCGATCGTCAGCCACCGCCAGCGCGCATCCGCCCGGTGCGGCGCGAAACGGTACATGGCCGCGATGGTGAAGCTGCAGAAAACCCCGGCGCACACCCAGGTGACGATCCGCATCAGAAGCGCGGCAACGGCCCCCAGCCCTTCGGCGAGTTCGCGCGCGAAGCCGAGCGCCGAGGCCGCGAGCAGCCCGAAGATGCCGAGAAACACGGCGCCGACCACGAGAATGGCCGAAACCGCCGCGCCGCGAACGATCCCGCGCGTATCGCGTTCGTCGTAAATGACGTTGAGCGCCGTCATCACGGCGCGCGCGGCGCGGCTTGCACCGAAGATCGAAATGCCGATCGCGATGGCGAGGCCGAGGCCCTTTGCCGTTGCAGCCGCACGGGTGAGGTTGAGCAATTGTTCGTAGATAAGCCGGGCCGCCTCGGTCGGCACGAGTTCGATGATGAGGCGCATGTGATCGGCAACGGCGGCAGGATCGGCGACGAGGCCATAGCTCATCACGAGCGCGCCGAGCAGGGGGACGAACGACAGGAACGCATAGAAAGCGACCCCCGCCGCCATCAGCGACAGGTTGTGCGTGCCGTTTCCCTGCCAGACACGGAAAAGGATTTCCCGCCATGCCCGCAGCGGCAGGGCATGGGGCCCATCCGCGCCTGCGCCGCGCTGCTCGGGAGTCGCCATAACCTCCTCAGATGCTAACCCTTTACCCGGTTACAAGGCGCTGGCTCCGCGAAGGTTCCCAAGGGTTGATCCGACGATCCGGGAAATTTCTATTCCAGATTTTGCTGCAGGCGGTTCAGAAGATCGATCAGGCGCCTGAAATCCGGGGCCGAAAAGCCGCGGATCAGGCGCCGGTAGAGCGGCGCCGTTACCGCGCGGGCCGCCTTCAGCTTTTCACGGCCCAAAGGCTTCATCACGAGCGTCGTCACGCGCCCGTCCGTGGCGGACGGTAGCGTTTCGACGAGGCCCGCCTTCTCCATCCGCTCCACAACACGCATCAGCGTGGAAACATTGATGACCGCGAGCTTCGCGACCTGGCCGATCGACTGCGGCTCCGCCTCCCCCAAAATCATGAGCACGCGCCATGTCGGGATATCGATGCCGATGGCGCGGAGTTCCGCCTCGATGATCACGTTGTAGCGGCTGACCGTACGATTCAGCAGGTAGAACGGATAGTTATCCACCCGAAAGTCATCCGATCCCGGATCGCCATGGGCACGCAAATCCTCGGCCACCTTGAACTCCTTCGACGCGCAACCGAATTTACTTGCATATGCAAGTTTATCGAAGCATAGTACCGCTTCATGATCTGGAGGAGGGATTATGTCCAGCGCGCCGATTCTCGCAGGGCTTGCACAGGCGTTGTCACGCGGCGACATCAAGGTCGTCGACCTGACACAGACACTTTCGGAAGATACGCCGCTGCTGGTTCTCCCTGAACCGTTCGGGCAGACGGCGGCATTCTCGCGGCAGGAAATCTCGCGCTACGACGACCGCGGCGTCGCGTGGCACTGGAACAATTTCACCGTGGGCGAGCACACCGGCACGCATTTCGATGCGCCGGTCCACTGGGTGAGCGGCCGCGACCTGCCGGACAACACGGTCGATGCAGTGCCTGCCGCGAATTTCGTCGCGCCCGTGGTCGTTCTGGACTTTTCCCGCGAATGCGCCGCCGACCCCGACTTCCTGCTCACCGCGGAGCATCTGAAGGCGTGGGAAGCCGTGAACGGCCCGATCCCGGCGGGAAGCTGGGTTTTGTTCCGGTCCGACTGGTCCAAACGCGACGTGGACGGCTACACCAATCGCCGCGAAGACGGCGCGCACACGCCCGGCCCGGCGACCGATGCGATCGAATATCTGATCGCGCGGGACGTTCTTGGCTTCGGCGTGGAGACGATCGGCACCGATGCCGGACAGGCGCACCTGCTGACGCCCGCCTACCCCGCGCACACGCTGCTGCACGGCGCCGGGCGCTATGGCCTGCAATGTCTGCAGAATCTCGATCAGCTCCCTGCAACAGGCGCCATGCTCGTCTGCCCGCCGCTGAAGATTCGCGGCGGCTCAGGGAGTCCCCTGCGCGTGCTCGCGCTCGTCGAGGCGTGAGCAGTGGCCGAGCGTTCGTTCGTTGCTGAAGCGCGGAAGCTGACCGCCGGGAACGGCGAGACGTTCACCGGCGAAGGTATCCTCGCCGTGACCAAGGCGCTGTTGCAATCGGGCGTGGCTTACGTGGGCGGCTATCAGGGTTCGCCGATCAGTCACCTGATGGACGTGTTCGCGGATGCGAGCGACCTCCTCGAAAGCCTGGACGTGCATTTCGAGGCGAGCGCATCGGAAGCAAGCGCGGCCGCGATGCTGGCCGCTTCGGTCAATTATCCGCTGCGCGGCGCAGTCGTGTGGAAATCCGTGGTCGGCACGAACGTCGCTTCGGACGCGCTTTCCAACGTCGCCTCCGGCGGCGTGACCGGCGGCGCGCTCGTCATCGTCGGCGAAGACTATGGCGAAGGCTCCTCCATCATGCAGGAGCGCACGCACGCCTTCGCGATGAAGTCGCAGATCTGGCTGCTCGATCCGCGCCCCAACCTGCCGAGCATCGTCGCGGCGGTCGAACAGGGCTTCGCGCTTTCCGAAGCGTCCAGCACGCCGGTGATGCTGCAACTTCGCGTGCGGTCCTGCCACATGACGGGATCGTTCACGGCAAAGGATAACGTGCGGCCGAAGCTGACGGTGGCGGAGGCGGCCGCGGCGCCGCAGCGCGACACAAACCGTATCGTTCTACCGCCTGCGAATTTCCTGCACGAGGTGGAGAAGATCGAAAAGCGCTGGCCGGCCGGTATCGCTTTTGTGCGCGACCACCATCTGAACGAATGGTTCGGGCCGGATGCGACGCACGGCATCGGCATCATCGTGCAGGGCGGGCTATACAACAATCTCAATCGCGCGATGGAACTGTCCGGGCTTTCGAACGCGTTCGGCGACAGCGCGCTGCCGATCTATTGCCTGAACGTCACCTATCCGCTGATCCCCGACGAAGTGAGCGCGTTTTGCGCGGACAAGCGGGCGGTGCTGGTGGTGGAGGAAGGGCAGCCGGAATTCATCGAGCATGAACTGAATACGCTCGTGCGCCGCGCCGGCCTCGATTGCCGCATCATCGGCAAGGACATGCTGCCGCGCGCCGGGGAATATAGCGCGCAGGTGATCCGCAAGGGGCTTTCGGATTTCCTCCACGCATGGGCGCCGGAGATCGCACCGGCGAAAGCAGCGGACGATCCCCTGCCCGCGCCGGTCGCCCGGCAGATTCCGCAGCGCCCGGCAGGCTTCTGCACGGGCTGCCCGGAACGGCCGGTGTTCACGGCGATGAAGCTGCTCGAACGCGAACTTGGCCCGGCACACGTTTCGGCCGACATCGGCTGCCACCTGTTTTCGATCCTGCCGACCTTCAACATCGGCAACACGACGATGGGCTACGGCCTCGGCACGGCGGGGGCCTCCGCGTTCAAGCCGACGGGGAAACGCGCGATCGCCGTGATGGGCGACGGCGGTTTCTGGCACAACGGCCTCACCTCCGGCATCGGCAACGCGGTGTTCAACAAGGACGACACCGTCACCATCGTGATCGACAACGGCTATTCGGCCGCGACCGGCGGGCAGGACATCCCCTCCTCGCGCGCCGACAACAGCCGGCGGGTGACGCGCAATCCGATCGAGCGCGCCATTCGCGGCGTTGGCGGGGCGTGGGTGCGCACGATCGAGCGCACCTATGACATCAAGCGGGTGCGCGATACGCTGCGCGAGGCCCTGACCACGCCCGAGAAAGGCCCCAAGGTCATCATCGCGCAGTCGGAATGCATGCTCAACCGGCAGCGGCGCGAGAAGCCGCTGATGCGGAAGGCGGAGAAGGACGGGAAGCGCGTCGTGCGCGAACGCTTCGGTGTCGACAGCGACACCTGCACCGGCGACCACAGTTGCATCCGGCTTTCGGGTTGCCCTTCGCTTTCGATCAAGCCCAATCCTGATCCGTTGCGGCGGGACCCGGTCGCGCACGTGGAGAACGGCTGCGTCGGCTGCGGCCTGTGCGGCGAGGTGAGCCACGCGGCGGTGCTGTGCCCGAGCTTCTACCGCGCCAGCATCGTTTCCAATCCGGGTCGCGTTGAGCGTGCGTGGATGAGGATGCGGCAGGCGATTATCGGCGGTCTTCAGCGGCGCGATACGCGCGCGCGCCTCGCCCGGGCCTTCTGACCATGGAGCAGAACCGCTTCAGCATCGCAATCCTCGCCCTCGGCGGACAGGGCGGCGGCGTGCTTGCCGACTGGATCCAGCACATAGCGCGCGAAGACGGCTGGCTGGCGCAGGGCACTTCGGTTCCGGGCGTCGCGCAGCGGACGGGGTCGACCGTCTATTACGTCGAGCTGGCAAAGCCCGACATCGGCGGGCGCAGCCCGGTGATGGCGCAGATGCCGATGCCCGGCGACGTTGATATCGTGATCGCATCCGAACTCATGGAAACCGGCCGGGCGCTGCTGCGCGGCTTTTCGACGGCGGGCCGCACCACGCTGATCGGATCGACGCACCGCGTCTACGCCATGTCCGAAAAGACCGCGATGGGCGACGGGCGCGGCAACAGCGATGCGATCGTGAAGGCAGCAGGCGAGCGTTCGAAGCGGTTCATCGGCTTCGACATGGAAGCGGCGGCCGACGGCACCAACAGCGTGATCAGCGCCGTGATGTTCGGCGCGCTCGCGGGAAGCGGCGCACTGCCCTTTGCGCGTGATCTCTATGAAAAGGCCATTCGCGACAGCGGCATCGCGGTTGCGACCAATCTCGCTGGATTCGATGCAGGATGGCAGGCGGCGCAGGGCGTCGTCGCGATGCCTGCGGCGGAAAGCCATGCGGTTCCCAGCGCGACGACGACGGCGGGCAAGGCACTGGAAGTGCGCGCGCGCGCCAATCTGCCCGAGACCGCGATCCCGAATGCGCTGCACGGCATCCAGCGGCTGATGGATTATCAGGATGCAGCCTATGCGGAGCTATTCCTCGATAGGCTGGAAACCGTCGCGGCGCGTGATCAGAGCCCCTTTACGCTCACCGCCGAAGCCGCACGCCATCTCGCGCTCTGGATGAGCTACGAGGATTCGATCCGCGTGGCCGATCTCAAGACCCGCGACACGCGCATCGCGCGCGTGCGCGGCGAGGTGAAGGCTTCGGGCGCACAGCTTCTGACGATCACCGAATTCATGCATCCGCGGCTTCGTGAAATCTGCGAGATCCTGCCCGCGCGCCTTGGCCGGGGCATTCTTGAGAGCGAATTCCTTGTCCGCAGCACCTCCGGCTTCTTCACAAGCGGCAGGCACGTGGAGACGACGAGCCTGCGCTGGTTCCTCCTGCTGAGGACGCTCGCGGGGCTGCGCAGGTGGCGTCCGAAGTCGCTCCGTTTCGCCGACGAGCAGGCGCGGATCGAAACATGGCTCGACCGCGTGCGGACGACAGCGGCGGGCGATAATGCGCTCGCTATCGAACTCGTGCGCTGCCAGCGGCTGATCAAGGGCTACGGCGACACGTTCGAGCGCGGGCTCGGCAACTTCGAACGAATCATGGCGGCACGGCCGCAGTCGGCCGAAGAGGTGAGTCGTTTGTGCGCGGCCGCGCTTTCGGATGAAGGCGGCCAGGCGCTCGACGAGGCGCTGAAAGCCGCCTGAATCGTACGCTCGTGCGTATCGCGCCATAACATAATACTTGATTATTCAAGTTTTCTGAGTATCGTTTCTGCACTGGGGAGAGGAGTTCATACCGTGGCGATCGAAGCGCGACCCTCGGTCTATCTGACCTTCGCGGCGGCAGCGGGACGCTGGGCCGAGCGCCCCTTCCTTCATGCCCCAGCTGATGCGATCGGCGAGCCCCTGCCCTTCGCGCAGAGCTTCGCGGACGCCGCCGGGGCCGTCGAAGTCCTCCGCGCCGCCTACAATGAACAGGGGTACGGCAAGGGGTATCGCATCGGCCTCGCGCTCGACAACCACCCCGCCTTCTTCCTTCACTTCCTGTCGCTGAACGCGCTCGGCGCGAGCGTCGTGCCGCTCAACACCGCGATGCGGCCCGAAGAGATGGCACCGATCGTCGCGGCGGCCGATCTCGACGCCATCGTCGCTTGGCCGAAACATCGCGTGATGCTGGACAGCACGCAGACGCTGAGCGACACCAATATACCGATCGCGGAGCCCTCGCTTGCGGACCTCCCGCGCGCGGTGCGCGCTGGATGCGGAGACGAAACGCCGGATGCCGACCGGGAGGCGGCGATGCTGTTCACCTCCGGCACGACGGGCAAGCCGAAGGGGTGCATCCTTTCCAACGCCTATTTCACATGGGTGGGGCATTTCTACGCGACGCTCGGCGGCTATTGCGAATTCCGCGAGGGCGAGGACCGCATCCTGACGCCGCTGCCGGTCAATCATATGAACGCGCTTGCGTGCAGTTTCATGGCCGCGATGATGACGGGAAGCTGCCTCATTCAGCTCGACCGATTCCACGCCTCGCGCTGGTGGGACACGGTGCGCGAGACACGCGCGAGCGTGATTCATTATCTGGGCGTGATGCCCGCGATCCTGCTGCAACGTGAGGACGAGACGGCCGATCTCGCGGTGCGGTTCGGTTTCGGCGCGGGCGTCGATCCGCGCCACCACGCGCGCTTTGAGGAGCGCTTCGGTTTCCCGCTGATCGAGGCGTGGGCGATGACCGAAACCGGCGCCGCCGCATGGATCACCGCCAATCGCGAACCGCGCCATGTCGGCACGCGCTGCTTCGGGCGCGCGCCCGACCATCTCGAGGTTCGCATCGCGGGCGACACGGGCGCCGATGTGCCGGACGGTGAGCCGGGCGAACTTCTGGTGCGCGCGCGCGGCGGCGATCCGCGCCGCCATTTCTTTTCCGGCTATTATCGCGATCCCGCAGCAACCGAAGCGGCATGGGAAGGCGGCTGGTTCCACACCGGCGACATCGTGAAACGCGACGCCGAGGGCAATTTCTTCTTCGTCGATCGCAGCAAGAACATCGTGCGGCGCAGCGGCGAGAATATCGCGGCGGTCGAAGTGGAAGGTGTGCTGATGCAGCACGCATCCGTCTCCGCCTGCGCCGTGCTGCCGATCGAGGACGAACTGCGCGGCGAGGAAGTGATGGCGCTGGTGCAGACCGATCACGGCGCGGGCAGCGAGACGCTTGCGATCGATCTCGTCAAGCACTGCCTCGAGCGGCTCGCCTATTTCAAGGCGCCCGGCTACATCGCGTTCGTCGATCATCTGCCGACGACGGCATCGCAGAAATTGCAGCGCGGCGAAATCCGCTCGCTCGGCCGCGCGCTGCACGCGAAGGGCAAAGCCTTCGATGTGCGTGCGCTCAAACGCGGGCCGAAGGCAGCATGAGCGGCGCGCGCGACTATCGGGGCGTGGCCGTCACCTCGCCGGTGACGATCCCTTATGCCCGTCGCAGCGACAAGCCCGCGCACTGGTTCATCGGTTCGGCGCTGCGCGCGCTTCTCGATGCGAGCGGGCTCGAAAAGGACGCGATCGACGGGCTCGCGGTTTCGTCCTTTTCGCTGGGGAGCGACACGACGATCGCACTGACCGAGCATTTCGACATGTCGCCGCGCTGGATCGAATGGTTGCCGACAGGCGGCGCGAGCGGCGTGATGGCGCTGCGCCGCGCCGCGCGCGCCGTGCAGGACGGCGACGCGAACATCGTCGCCTGCATCGCGGGCGATACGGCGGGCAGCGCCAGCTTCTCGGACCTCGTCAAGGATTTCAGCCGCTTTTCGAGCGCCGCCGTTTATCCCTATGGCGCGGCCGGCCCCAACGGCGTGTTCGCGCTGATCACCGACAATTACATGCGCAGATTCGGTGCGGAACGCGCCGACTTCGGACGGATCGCCGTTGCGCAGCGCACCAATGCGCGCGGCAATCCCAATGCGCTGCTCGGCGCGAAACCCCTCAGCATCGACGACTACCTCGCGGCGCCGCCGATCGCCGAACCGCTCCATCTGTTCGACTGCGTTCTGCCCTGCGCGGGCGCCGAGGCATTTCTGGTGATGAGCGACGAGCGCGCGCGCGCACTCGGGCTGAAGCACGCGCGCATTCGCGGCGCGATCGAGCGGCACAATGCCTTCTTCGAAGACCCGCTCGCCGAGCGCGGCGGTTGGGCGATGGACCGCGACGCGCTCTACGCGCAGGCGGGCCTCGGCCCCGATGCGGTCGATTGCCTGCAGACCTATGACGACTATCCGGTGATCGTCGCCATGCAGATCGAGGATCTGGGCTTCTGCGGCAAGGGCGAGGCGCCGGCCTTTCTGCGCGCGCACGACCTGACCGTGGAGGGCGACTTTCCGCACAACAGCTGCGGCGGCCAGCTCTCCTGCGGACAGGCGGGTGCGGCGGGCGGTTTCCTCCCGGTCGTGGAGGCGCTGCGGCAGGTGACGCGGCAACCGCTTGGGCGGCAGGTTCCCGGTGCACGCATCGCGCTCGCGAGCGGTTACGGCATGGTCACCTATGACCGCTGCCTCGCGAGCGGTGCGGTGCTGCTGGAGGGGATGGCATGACGATCCGCCTTCAGACCTGTACAGCCTGCGGCGCGCACCAATATCCCGCGCGCGATCTGTGCCGCACCTGCCTGCGGGATGAACTCATCTGGGCGGATGACAGCGGGCGCGGCCGGTTGCTCGCCGCCACGACGCTGCATCGTTCGCTCGATCCCGCCACCGCGCTCCCGCTTGGGATCGGCGCGGTTGCTCTCGACGCCGGTGTGCGTGTGATCGCATTCCTCGGGCACGGCGTTCAGCCGGGCGACCGGGTCGTCCTGCACGCTGCTGCCGATACCGAGGAGAACCAGATTTTCACTGCAGAGAGAGACTCATCCGATGCCTGATCGGAAGCACGCAATTCTGGTGACGGGCGGCAATGCTGGGATCGGCGCCGCGATCAGCCAAAGCCTTCTGGAAGGCGGCGCGCGGGTGATCAACGTGTCGCGCCGAATGCCCGATTTCACGCACGAGCGGTTGCAAACGATTATCGGCGATCTCACCGACCGCGCAGACCTTACGCGCATCTGCACCGAGGCGGCCGGGCTTAGCATCACGGGCTTCGTCCACAATGCCGGGGTGATCCGGCCCGCGCCGTTCGAAGCGGTAAAGGACGATGATCTCGATCATCTCGTCGACCTCCATCTCCGGGCGGCCATCCACATCGGACAGGCGCTGCTGCCCGGCATGAAGGCGGCCGGCACGGGTCGCATCGTGCTCATCTCCTCGCGCGGCGCGCTCGGCCTGCAGGGCCGCACGGCATACGCCGCGACCAAGGCCGGAATGATCGGCATGGCGCGCACATGGGCGCTGGAACTCGCTGGCCATGGCATCACGGTGAATGTCGTGTCCCCCGGCCCCATCGAAACCGACATGTTTCACGAACTGATCCCGGACGGATCGGAGCGCAAACGCAATGTCGCTGCTTCGATCCCCGTAGGGCGTGTCGGAACGCCGGAAGATGTCGCGGCGGCCGTGCGCTTCTTTCTGGGAGACGACACCGGCTTCATCACCGGCCAGAATCTTTTCGTGTGTGGCGGCGCCAGCATTGGCTCGATCACACTTTGAATTTTGATTGGGAGGACCATCCATGTCCATCACATCAGGCCTTGTCGAAGACGACCGCGTTCATCGCAGCGTCTATACCGATCCGGCGATCTTCGAACTGGAGATGCAGAACATCTTCGGCGCGACGTGGATCTATGTCGGCCACGAGAGCCAGGTGCCGAACGACGGCGATTTCATCACCGCATCGATCGCGCGGCAGCCGCTGCTTATGGTGCGCGACAAGGGCGCGGTCCACCTGCTCTACAATCGCTGCCCGCACAAGGGCGCGCAGGTCGTTCCCGAGGGGCAAGGCAACGCCCGCATGTTCCGCTGCGCCTATCACGGCTGGATCTTCCAGCGCGACGGCGCGGTGCGGACCATTCCGCTCGACGACGGATATGAAGGGACGTGCATCGGCAAGCACAGCCCGGATGCGAGCATGACGCGGGTGGCGAACGTCGCATCCTATCGCGGTTTCGTCTTCGCCTGTCTCGCCGACGAAGCGCCGCCTTTTCAGGAATGGCTGAAGGGTGTCGATTCCTCCATCGACAATATGGCGGACCGGTCGCCCGAGGGCGAACTGGAAGTGACGGGCGGCGTACTGCGCTACATGCATCGCTGCAACTGGAAGATATTCCTCGAGAATCTCAACGACCTGATGCACCCGATGGTGACGCACATGTCGTCCTCCGGTACCGCGCGCAGCGTCGCCAACCGTCATTTCGGCAAGGGCGAGAAACTCCCCGCCGCGATCGAAATCCTCGGGCCTTTCACCAGCAATTACGAATTCTTCGAGGACATGGGCATCCATGCCTTCCCGGGCGGGCACAGCTATTCGGGCGGCACGGTGAGCATCCATTCGCGCTATTCGGAAATCGATGCCTACAACGACGCGATGAACGCCGCGTACGGCGAGGCGCGCGCACGCGAAATCTTCTCGATGAACCGCCACAACACGATCGTCTATCCGAGCCTTACACTGAAAGGCCCGATCCAGACGATCCGCGTGATCAAGCCGATCGCGGTGGATCGCACGCTCGTCGAATCCTGGACATTCCGCATGAAAGGCGCGCCCGACGAATTGCTGGAACGCTCGATCCTCTACTGCAACCTCATAAATTCCTCGGCCAATCTGGTGGGTCCGGATGATCATGAGGCATACCAGCGCATCCAGACCGGCCTGATGTCGGAAAAGGTGGAATGGGTGAACATGCAGCGCCACATGGGCAAGGAACAGCC
>ERZ761602.5406-NODE-5406-length-15189-cov-4.560526_pt1 | contig 15189 bp, 7 predicted proteins | sample MGYA00512165_ERZ761602 | MGnify/ENA primary metagenome ERZ761602 (study PRJEB28899, sample SAMN02445085) | bioreactor sludge metagenome | biome: EBPR sludge; isolation source: Thorneside wastewater treatment plant | place: Australia: Brisbane, Thorneside...
CTCCGTACATCTGTAACCCATGTCTCCGGTCCATACAGTCCTCAAGCCGCTGCGGGACGGGTCGGTCGCCCGTCAGCCGCCTGGGGACAGGCGGCTCCACCAGTTGAAGTATTCCGGCGGGGTTGGAACCGCGCAGTTGCCTCCCAATCACCGATGAAGGCCGTCGCATCAAAGGGTGGAGCGGCTTGTCTCCAAGCCGCTGCGGGACGGGTCCGTCGAACGTCAGCCGCCTGGGGACGGGCGGCTCCAACGGGTCAGCTCTCAGAACGTGCCCTTCATGCCGAGCGTGTACTGCGTACCGTACTCGCGGGTGAAATTCTGGCGCGCGTACTCAGGCGTCTCCGGCCCGTAGGCATAGCGCAGCCGGTCGAGGTTGAAGACATTGCGGGCGCTGATGAAGAGCGCGAACTGCTTCCTGAACTGGTAGTCGGCGTTGAGGTCCAGCATCGTGGTGGAGCCCGTGTAGTTGTAGGCATCGGGCCCGAGGGCCGCGACCGCGGTGCCCTTCTGGCGGCCGCGGTAGTTCCAACGTGCCATCAGGTCAAAGCGCCGGTAGCTGAAGTTGAATCCCCAGTTGGCGCTGCTCTTGATGAACGAGGTGAAGTCTGCCTCGCGACTGCCTTTCAGTTTCAGGGTCGTGCTGTTGGCGAACACCGAGAAGTGGCGACCCCACGCGCCGAGCCGGCCGAGCGACTGCTTCGCATTGAGTGACAGCCCGTCCACCTGCGCCTTGTCGGTGTTGGTCTGCGTGGAGAGCTGCCAGCCGGCGTAGCTCGGGTCGAAGCCGAGTTCCTGGAGGTCCTGGGCGGTCGCGAGCTTCACCACATTGCCGAAGAAGTCGCGCAGGTCTTTCCGGTACACACCCGCCGTGAGAAGCCCGCCCCCCTCCGTGTAGTATTCGAGGGAAAGGTCGTAGTTGTCGGCCGACCACGGCTTCAGGGCGGTATTGCGGATGTTGATCGTGCCGCGGATGACGGAGGGATCGTTGTACTGCAGCTCGGTGAGGTTGGCTTCGTTGATCGTCGCGTTGGGAATGATGCGACTGAAGTCGGGGCGCCCGTAAGTCTGGGCAAAACCCAGCCGGACCTGGAACCGGTCGGTCGCGTTGTAATTCACGTTCAGGCTCGGGTAGTAGCCGTCGTAGGCCCGCGTGGCGCGGTACGCCCGCTCCTTGCGCGTGAGGCGCAGCTCCTCCATCGACCCGGCGGCGCCCGCCTCCGGTTTCCGGATACGGTTGCCCTGCGCGTCGCGCGCGAAGCTGCCGCCCGCGGTGCGCACGAAGGCGGCACCGGCGTCGACGAGCGGACCGAGGCCGTCGTCCTCCGTCTTTTCCCACCTTACGCCCGTCACGATCCACAGCCTGTTCCGGAAGAGCCGCACTTCGCCCTGGAGGTACGCCGCGGACACCGTTTCCTTGATGTACTCGGAGTTCGTGATCCGCGCCTGCTCCTCGGCGACGAGCTGCGCGGGCGTCTTGAAAAAGAGGCTGGGATTGGCCTGGAACGCGTCCCAGAGCTTCACCGCCGACGGCCACGGGAGGTTGTGAATGAAGGCGGGACCACCGGTCTCGAGCTTGCGATTGGCAATGATGTTCAGGTGCGGCGTGTAGGAGTCCGGCACGGTCGCGGCGTTGCCGTTGGGACCGGCGTAGGTCCAGTTGATCGTCTCGAAGCGCTTGTCGTTTTCCTGGACATGCTGCCGGACGCCGATCTGGACGGCTGCAGGGAACCCCAGGCGATCGAAATGCCGACGGACATTGAGGTCGCCGCTTTTCACGTAGCTCTTCACGTCCCGGGGCGACGACGCGGCGCCGGTGAGCCGGTAGTTTTCCGGATCGCTGAAGTCGACCGGACGATTGTTGTCGTCGAACACCTCGATCGCGGCGGGGCCGTCGGGCGTCACGCCGAGGAAGTTCACGCGGACCGGATTCCTCATGCCGATCGTGAGCCCCGAGAAATGGCCGTCGGCCGTCTGGCGAAACGCGACCCGCGCCGCCGACTGCGCGTAGCCGGCGTCGATCCGCCAGAGCCCGTCGTCGAAGCGGTAGCGCGCGTTGGCACCGACGGAATTGACGCCGTGCCGCGTGCCGCCGCCGCCGAAGGAGACATTGCCCCGGCCCGTCGCGCCGCGGCTGAAGTCGGGACCGAACGTGAGCGGCGTGCCGCCGGCGATCGTGGGCGTGCCGATCGTGCCGACGGTGGGTGTCCAGGTGTAGGTCGCGAAGTAGTTCGAGTAGTGCGTCGCCTGCCCGCCGACCGAAAGCACGCCATGCGGGTGGAGGCGCCAGTCGGCCTTGATGCTGCCGCCGTTGCGGTTCGTGACCTGCGGACCGTAGACGAGCGTGGCCGTCTGCAGGTAGGGCCGGGCGAAGCTGGCGCCGGTGCCGGTGCCGCCGCCGTTGTAGGTCTTCTGGAAAACCGAGGTCTGGGTGTTGTAGATGTTCGAGCTGTTGGCGGACAGCACCAGGCCGAAGTTCTTGTTCACCGGCAGGGTGTAATCGAGCGTGTAGCCCGGCAGGACCTTGTAGATCTCCCGGTCGGAGCTGTGCCGGACCTTGCCGAGTTTCAGCGCGTGCTGGTTGGCCGACAGGAACACCGAGTAGCTGAGCTGCGCGCGATTGCGCTCGAATGCGCTTTTCGTGACCAGGTTCACCGAGCCGCCGAGCGAGTCCGCCGGCGTGGAGGGCGTGGGAACATTGGTGATCTCCACCCGCGAGATGTTGTTCATCGACAGGTTCGGAGTCTGGAACGTGCGCGAAGAGCCCGTGTAGTTGGCGCCCGCGAGGGTGTTGCCGTCGAGGGTCAGGCCAACGACATTGCTGCCGAAGCCGCGGACGGAGACCGCCATGATCTCGACGTCGCTGTATTCCGCACTCACTCCCGGCAGCGATTTCATGAATTCGCCGACGTTGCCTTCGAGGACAAACTCGTTCTCCCCCGGCGCGGCCACGAGCTTGAGGTTGGAGGCGAAACGCTGCTCGTTGGTCGCGATCGTCTCGAGGTCCACGGCCCCCTTGACCGTGAAGCGATCAAGCGTGACCACCCCCGCCGAGGTGAGCTGCACATCCTGCAGGCGCTCCTCGCCGGGACGGAGGTCGACGGTCACCTGCTGGGGATCAAGTCCCGTGTAGAAGACCTCGAGCACCACGCGCCCGGGCGGCACATGCAACAGCCGGTAGCTTCCCGTCTGGTCGGTCAGGACCGACAGGTTGCGGCCGGCCACGCTCACGCGGGCCTGGTTGAGATAGAGGCCCGTGACGCTGTTCAGCACACGGCCCTGGATGACACCGGAGGAGGCCGCCACGGCGGCAGCGGTCGAATCGGCCGCGAAGGCTGCGGGCGCCAAGAGCACCGCGAGCACGAGGGCAGGTCGCAGGAAGTTCATGGTCGGGGAAACCGGAACGAGAGTCCGCGGCGCGGGCATACGCCGTAGAGGAACAAGGGAGGGCGACGCAGATCCTGGGCCAGACCGGGCGGCAACTCAACGCCCACGCACGCGATCGCTCACAGCGCGCAAAAAGCGGCATCCACGCCGCGGCGCTCCGCCTTCCGCAACCGCGGCCCAGGCCCGCGGACGAGCCCCGGCTTCTTCCCGAGTTCGCGCGCTCCGGAGTTGCGACCCCGGCGATTCGGAAGCATAGGGTCGGACAGGCCGTGGCGCGCGGCCATTCGCTCATCCCTCACCCGCGTCAGCCCCACCTCCCCATGCTCCCCTCATCATTCCTCCGCCGCACTGTGACCACGGGCTTCCTTGTCGCCCTGGGCCTGGCCATCGCCGGCCACGCCGCCGAGCCCGCCTCCGAGACCAGGAAGCCAGCCAAGTCCCCTGACGTCGTCTACGTGCCCACGCCGCAGAAGGTCGTGGACAAGATGCTCGAGCTCGCGGAGGTGAAGGCGGGCGACATCGTCTACGACCTGGGTTGCGGTGACGGTCGGATCGTCGTGACGGCGGCGAAGAAATTCGGCGTGAAGGCGATCGGCTACGACATCGATCCGCAGCGCGTGAAGGAGGCGCGCGAGAACGTGAAAAAGGCCGGCGTGGAGCATCTCGTGCGGATCGAGGAAGCGGATGTCTTCACCCTCGATCTCACCGGCGCCTCCGTCATCACCCTGTACCTGCTCCCGTCCTTGAACGTCCGGCTGATGCCGCAGCTCGCGAAGATGAAACCGGGCTCGCGCATCGTGTCGCACAACTTCGACATGCGCGGGGCGAAGCCGGTCTTGACCACGCCCGTCCACCTCGAGCCGGGCGATTCCGACAACACGTTCTTCGAGGAGGATGGCGTCCACACGGTCTACAAGTGGATCGTGCCGTGGGAAGCCGAGCCGGCCACCAAGTGACGCAACGCCGCCCTCCGATGCCCCGGCGTGCCCCGGCGCAGCCCGCTCAACGGATCCTCGCGAACAACGCCTTGATCTCCGCCTCGATCTTCGTGGTGGCCTCGCGCTCCACCCGATTCGTGCCCAGCCAGGTCTCGTAGCCGCCGAGATCGTGCTGGCGCGGCGTCGGCAGGTAGCCGTAGCCGCCGTTGGCGAGTTCGATCGTGAAGGTCGTCGCGAAGGGGCTGGCTGCCTTGATCGCCAGTCCGGTCTCCGTGAAGGTCTCGAACGGGATCGCGGCGATGCCGAGATCGCCGAGGCGGAAGGTCTGCAGGACGATGCGCAGCGATTCGGGCCAGTTCGCGGCCGACAGCGTGCGCTCGGCATAATTTTTCTCCAAGCGGTGCGTCGGCGCGACCGTGTCGGGCCGGGCGAGGATCTGCTTCGCCCGGGCCAGCATCTCGGGCGTGACGCGCCGCGTCTTCAGGTCGAGCTCGCTCTGCGCGGCCCTCAACTCGACCCAGTCCTGGTGGCGGATCGACTTGCGCACGCGCACGATCTCCTGCGCCACGTCGTTGGCCACGAGTCGGATTTTCTCGTAGGGACCGAACTTCCGCGGCGGTCCCTTGATGTCGACATTGTTCACGTCGCCGCACGGGCCATTCGCCAGGATACCGACGAAGGGCGGATTCTGCCGGTCGGCGCCGAGCAGTTCCTGGATGCGGTCGCAGAAGGCCCCGAAGTAATCGGCGGAGATATGGCCGGTCGGCACCCCGCCGACATAATGCAGCCAGTAGTTGGCGAGCAGCGCGATCGGCCGGCCGTTCGTCGACTCCACGGAAACGAAATAGACCTCGGGATTCGTGGGCCCGGCGGGCGCCTCGAGGTCGGTGCGGCTCGAGCCGGGATTCATGATCGCCCGGTCCTGCCCGCCGAAAGGGTTCACGGTCGTCTTGCCGTCTTTCAGCACCCAGCGGCGGTTGAACAGGTGCTGCGGCACCTGGCCGACGCCCCAGCCGATCCGGGCCGGCTCGAGGTTGTTCAACGCGCGCCGCGCGCCATCGGCGATGCGCTGGACGAGGAACGACTGGTAGTCGTCGAGCGCCGCGGGCGCCGTTTCGCCCGCGCCCCGCATCACCATCGCATTCGCACCGCGCGCGCTGGTGGCCGAGTGAGTATGGGTGGCGGACATCATCATGTGCTCCACCGGCACGCCGGTCGCGGCGTGGATCCGTTTCTTGGCCTCGTCGTAGACCTCGCGGTTGATCGAGACATTGTCGACCACCACGAAAAGCAGCTTCGTCGTGCCGTCGTCGAGGGCGAGGCACCGCGCGTGCAGCTCGTCGTGGATGTGCGTCGCCGGCGGGATCACGAAATTGCCCACGATGCCGGCGCCGAGCGGCGGGGTGATGTTGCTGGTGGCGGCGCCGGCGCGGAGAACGCGGGCAGGGGCGGCCGCCGCGGCCGCCATGGAGCTCAGGGCGCAACCCGCGAAGAGCAGGAGGCCGATGATCGGACGAAACACGAAACGACGGGGAATCATGGCAGTGGCAGCGAAGGTGGCGCCACGGGGCGCCAAGGCGACGGGGAAAGGATGACTCTTTGGTGAAGCCGGGCGGGAGCCGCGGGGTGATTTCGCGACGCTCCCGCGCCTCCGCGCGAGCCCGGCGCGCACGTCAGCGCAAGGCGTCGCGCACGCCCTCGACCATGCGTCGCTGCACGCCCGCGACCCGGGCCATCACCTCTCGCACGCGGGCCCGCGCCTGCGCCGGGTCGGAGTGGATCGCCTTCAGCCGCGACCAGAGGGCGGGGCCGCTGGTCTCGTCGACCTCGGCCGTCCAGTCACTGACTCCGATATCGTGATACATCTGACCCTTGATCGTGTCCGTCGGCTGCCGCACATAGAATGCCGGCGTGCCGTTGGTGAGCGCGATGATCGGCGAATGGCACTCGAAGCTCACGACCGCCAGGGCGCGGGCGTAAACGGACGCCGCCTCGGTGGGCAGCCAGTAGGTGTCGCGCCAGACGACGCGCCGCCGCACGTCGTCCGGCAGGGGATCCACGAGCTGCTCTTTCGCGAGCGGGAGCTGGTAGCGCATTTCCGGGCACGCGAGCACCTTCTGGCCCGTCTGGCGCACGTAGGCGACGATCAGCTCGCGCAGTTTCGCGTGGTCGCGCGCCGTCGCACGATCGTTGACGGCGTCCTTCGCCAGGTCGCCCGCGGTGGGCGGCTTGCCCTGGATCTGGTAGTAGGGCGTGTAGCGCAGCCGCGGAATCACGCAGAGAAACTTCCCCGGTTCGAGTCCGCTCGCGCGCAGGTAGGCTTCCGCCCGGGCGTCGTCGCGCAGCTGCAGCGCGAAGGTCGCGTCGGGGCCGAACTCGATCACGGGCGAGGTCACGCGCTGGGCGCGCAGGTACTCGGCCGTGAGCGTCTCGCGGCAAAAGATGAACGCCGCGCCGCTCAACGTCGCGTGCTTCGAGGCCCGCAGGTGCCCGGCCGGCAGCGCGGCGATCACCCCGCGCAGCTCCGCCAGCGTCCCGCCCTCGGGTCGCGTCGTGATGCTCGAAACCGGGTCGTCCGTCATGCCGAAGATGCCGTACGGTTTCCGCGACGCCGCGCGCCAGGCGGGCATGTAGGCGTCGCCCTTGAACCCCGGGCTCGAACCGTGCAACAGCAGGTCGGCCTCATCCCACGCCGCGCGCAGCTCCGGCGTCGTGGGCCGGCCGCTGCGATCGAGCTCGCCTTCGACAATTCGCAGCCGGGGAAACCGCTGCTGCAGGCTGTCGCGGGCTTCCGGGCTGATCGCGACCGGCCAGAGGGAAAACTCCGCCTCGGGGAAGTGGCGCTCGAACAGCACCAGCGCGCCCGGCGAGTGGGCGATGTCGCCGATGTTGCCGTGCTGCGCCGTGCCCGGCCGCAACAGGATCCGCGGCGGCCGGCCGCGGGGGGCGGCGGCGATGGTCGCCCGCGGCAGGGCGACACCGGCGGACAGCGCGGCGGCCGCGCAAGCGAGGAAGTGACGACGACGCATGGTGGCGGGGCGGATTGGGCCCACGGAACGCACTCAGCAGGGGTGGAGCCGCTTGTCCCCGAGCGGCTGACGTTCGACGGTCCGCACCGCAGCGGCGCGAGGACAAGCCGCTTTCCCTTTCCATGCGGTGGTTTTCATCGGTGATTTGAAGGCCAAGGGTATGGTTCCCGCTCAGAACCTGCCTTGGATGCCCGTCGTGATCTTGGGCTTGGTCGGGCGATGCTGGAACGGCCGGTCCTCGGAGACGAAGTACGTCCGGAACAGCGGCTCGGCGAAGAGATTCTCCATGTTGAAGAAGTAACTCAGCCGGGGCGAGACGGTGTACTTCAGCTTCACCGTCGTCGACGTCTTCGGCATGTCGTAGACGATCGCCGCCGGGTTGGTGGAGATCGTGACGAGCCGCGTCGAGCGCCAGTTCCACTGCCAGCGCAGGTAGAGCCCGCGATGCAGGTAGGTCGCGGCGATGTTGGCCGTCTCGGGGATGAGGCCGGCGACCTGGGTCGTCGCGACCGTCCCGCCGTAGTCGCCCTTCGACTCGACCTTGGTGTAGTTCATGTTGAGCCCGAGCCCGCGCAGCAGGCCCGGCAGGAAGCGGAACTGCTGCTGGTAGCTGAGCTCGAAGCCGCGGTAGCGGGCGTATCCCCCGTTGGCGGACGTCACGATGGCGAAGCCGCCATACTCGCCGTCGTAGCCGTTGTTGGGGCCGAAGCCGATGATCTGGCTGCGGTCGGTGAAGATGAAATTGCTGATCTCCTTCAGGAACACGCCGGCGGAAAGCAGCCCGATCGGCTCGAAGTAGTATTCCACACTCGCATCGAAGTTGTCCGAGAACTGGGGTTTCAGCGCCGGATTGCTGATCGTGAGGGTCTCGTTCTGGTAGTTGGCGGACGAGTTCGGCATGATCTCGCCGAAATCGGGCCGGCCAATGCCGGTGGAGTAGCTGAGGCGACCGACGAGGCCGCTGCGGCCGGCGTACTTGAAGTGCACGCCGGGGAACACGTCGAGGTACTTGCCGGAGGCCGTGACGCGGTCGCCGTACTGCGCGTAGGCCCGGCGGCGGGTTTCGTCGGCGGTGACCGGCCCGACCCACGCCGCGCGGCGCGCCGCCTCCTCGGGCGTGATGCGCGAGAGCGGCCCCTCGCCTTCGGTGCGGGTTTCCTCGATCCGGACGCCGCCGAGCACGGAGACGCGTCCGAGCTGGACGCTGCCCATCACGTAGGCGCCAGCGATCGACTCCTGCACGCGCCGGTCGTTGATGAGCATCTGCTGGTAGTGGTAGGCGAGGTCCTCGGTCCACAGACCCGGGTTGTCGCGCTGGTGGGCCGCGATCCGGTACGAGTCGAGCAGCGGCATCGTCGGCTCCTTCGACTTCGACAGGTAGCTGTCGACCACTCCGCCGTAGCCCGAGTGCCGGGTGAGGAACTGACCCAGGGGGCCGATGTTGCCCGGATTGTAGCGGCGGCTGGAGTGCGCGAGCTTGCGCTCGTGCTGGCGGAAGTTGAACCCGGCCTTGAGGAAGGTCGGTGCGGGCAGGTCGAACGACTTCCGGGCGTTGAGCCGGGCGTTGAAAATGCCGTCCTGCCCGTTGCGGTGCGGCTGCGTCAGCACCAGCCCGGTGAAGTTGTTCAGATCGTAGATGCTCGGCCCGGTCGTCTGCTGGATCACCGGCATCGCGCGATTGCCGCTGCGGTCGACGGTCCAGCCGATGTTGCGGAGCGTGGCGGTCACCGTGCCCTTCGGCTTCTCATCGTAATGACGGTTCAGCGGCGAGGTGTCGTAATAGGTGTTGGAATGCGAGTAGCTCGCGCCGTAGTCGAGGTTGAGGCCGTTGCGGAACCGATGGCGGACCGACGGCTGGAAGACGAACGTCCGGCCGGACTTGTCGTTGGTCGTGCTCGTGAGGGTGGCGACGGAGTTGTTGCTCGTGAGCACCTCGGTGAAGGTGTCCGTATACCCCGGCATGATCGTCCCGGTGCCGGTGCGGACCCCCTGCGCGTTGAAGGTCGCGATCGATTGCGACGTGGTGAGCGAGCGCTGCTGGATGAACGACGCCTCCTGGAACCAGTTGTAGACCGTGTTCATCGTGATCACCGTCTCGTCGCTCAGCTTGTAGTCGACCTTGAAGCCAGAGGACAGGCGCGTGCGGGGATTGCCGAGCACCTCCGGCCCGACCACCGAGTAGACGTAGCGCGGCGCGGTGAGCGTGAGCTGGTCGCGCATCGTCGTGCGCAGGTCGGAGCTCGGATCGACGTGCCAGGTGCCGGTGAAGAGGATGCCGATGTTGCGCTTGGCGCCGATGACGTCCGAATAAGTGAAGTTGAGCGACGGCCCGATGCCGTTGATCGGCTCCTTGAGGCGGCTGTCGGCGGGGGCGCGGCGGCCGGGGCGGTTGACGAGGCCGATCATGTACGAGAACGAGCGGGCGTCGGCGCGATCGAAGGCGCTCTTCGAGATCATGTTCACGCTGCCGCCGATCGAATCGGCGTCCATGTCCGGCGTCGGCGCCTTGGTGACCTCGATCGTCTCGACCAGGTTGAGCGACGCCTGTTCGAACTCGAAGGCCCGGCCCGTGTTGGCCGAGGCGGAGCTCGCCACCCGCTCGCCGTCCATCGTGACGGAATTGAGGTCGGCGCTGATGCCGCGGATGGCCACGGTGCGGACCTCCATCGCGACGTAGTCGGCGGTGATGCCGGGGAGATTCTGGAGGAAGTCGCCCACGTTGCCGCCGGCGAGGTTGCCGAGGCTGTCGGTGGCGACGACGTTCTTCACGTTGACCGCCTCGCGCTGCTTGGTGATGGCGAGCGCGTTGCCCTCGCGCACGCCGGCGACGGTGAACGTGTCGAGGGTGTAGACGTCGGAGGTCAGCTTGACGTCCTGACGGACGCTGGCGCCGGCGGCGACGTTCACGCGCACGGTCTGGGCGGTGAGGCCCAGGTACGAGACCGCGAGGTCCACCCCACCCGCCGGCACGGTGAGTTCATAACGGCCGTCACGGTCGGTGACGACCGAGGTGCCGGCGCCGACGACCGTGACGCGGGCATTTTCGAGAAAGGCGGTCGTGGCGGCGTTGCTGACGAAACCGGTGACCGTGCCGGTCGGCTGGCCGGATTCCGCCGCGGGAGCGGCCGGGACCAGGACCAGCAGGGCACCGAGACAGCCGGCCAGAAGTCGGAGGAGGTAGGTTCGCTTCATAAGGGGTTACGCGGATGCAATCACCGCTGCGCAAACTGTGAGTCCCGACCGGTTCCCGCGCATCGAGCCAGTCGGAGAGTCTTACCGAAATTCAGACGGGCCGCTGCTAGAAGAGCCGGCGGCCCTTCGACGCATTGGGCGCGGGCAGGCCCAGCAGGGCCGCAAGTGTCGGGGCGATATCGTCGACTCCTACCCGCTCGCCGCGAACCGCCGGCAGCACGCCGGCGCCGTACCAGAGGTGCGCGACGTGGGTGTCATACGGATACGGCGATCCGTGCGTCGTGCCCACCGCGCGCGATCCCGGCATGAAGAAGGCCTTGAGCACGAAGACGACGTCGCGGTCGCTGTCCGCGCGGTAGCTTCGCCGCATCATCGAGGAGACCGACGCTCCGTCGGGGTCGATCGCCAGGAGTTCCTCCCGGGAGTAGACCTCCGCCATGTAGGGGAGCGCCGCGATCGCGTCGCGCGCGACGCGGGCGGCATCGGTCGCGTTCACGTTCTTCGCGGCCAGCGCCGCGGGTCGCAGGTGATAGCCGGAGTTGTCGCGCACGAACCACGACTCGCGGCCGCCCAGCGGGCCATACGCCGCATCGAGCGCCTTCTTGATCGCGGCGTCCACCTCGGCGAGGTTGGTGCGCCCCGCGGCGTCCGCGCCCAGCTTCGCCTGCGTCTGCTCCGGCACGGGGAGCACGCCGTGGTCGGCCGTGAGCACGAGCAGGCAGCGGCCGAGGCCCACTTCCTGGTCGATCTTGTCGAGCAGCCGCGCCAGCACGCGGTCAAGCCGGAGGATCGAATCCATCACCTCGTGGCTGTCCGGCCCGTACATGTGTCCGCAGGAATCGATCTGCGAGAAACTCACGCACAAGACGTCCGTCGCACGGTTGCGGCCGAGCTTTTCCTCCACGAGGGCGCGCTCCACGAACGCGCCGAGAAACTCCGCGCTGAACGGCGAGACGTCGAAGGCCTGGAAGAACGCCGGCGTGATCACGTTCTTTCCGCCCGTCACCGTCTTCGGCAGGGTACGCTTGTAGCCGTTGCCCTCGTACTCGCCCACGGCGTCGTCCGGACCCTGCAACTGGTCATACAACTTCGGATCGGCGATCCGGTCCCACGTCTGCCCGAAGGCCTGCTGCGCGCGGCGCTCGGCATTGAACGCCTCCACCCAGGCCGGGAGCGCTTCACGATAGTAGCGCGACGTGATCATCTTGCCGTTCTCGTCCCAGTACGCGGCGTCCGCCTTGTGGCCCCCGAGCAGGATGGCCGAGCGATCCTTGTTCGAAGCGGCAAACACCTTCGTGTCCTTTCCGTGGCGCGCCTTGAGCAGGTCCCCGACCGTCTCCGCCCTGGAGTTGCGTGGCGAGCGGCCGGTCTTGGCGGGATTGGCCGCCGCGGCAGGTCCGAGTTCGGCCGGATTGATGCCGACGAGCGGCGAATCCCGATCCTCCACCGAGTTCACCTGCTCCCACGAGGTGCGGTCGGTCCATTCGTTGGACGTGATGCCGTGGACGTTGGCGTGGACGCCGGTGAGGATCGTCGCGTGCCCGGGAGCGGTCTGGGTCACCGAGTGGCGGTAGTGCGTGTCGCGAAACTCGGTGCCGCCCTCGAGCAGCCGCTTGAAGCCGCCGGCACCGAAATACGGACGAAACTTGGTCAGGTAATCGCCACGGAACTGGTCGACGGAGATCACCACCACGAGCTTTGGCGGAGCCTCGGCGGAGGCCGGCCCGGCCGCGAAAACGGCGGCCGGAGCACCAGCAATGAGAAGGGCGAAGGCAGGGAACGTGGAACGCATGGTGGACGCAGAGGCAGACGGATGATCGCGACCGGCGTTGCGCGGGTCAACTGAGTCTCTCGGCCGGGTTCACTTCAGGTGCCTGGCAAGGAACTCGAGCAACACCGGACGCAGGTCCCGGGGCAGCGGCTTCTTCGCCCACGTCTGCAGGTCGAAAGTATGGCCCACGCCGTCGAGCAGGAGCAGCTCGTGGCTCGCCCCGCGTTCCCGCGCCACCCGGTGGAGCTCCTCGGCCTGCAGGTAGTCGACCGTCGCGTCGGCCCGACCGTGGAGCGTGAGCATGGGCGGGCTGTGGCGCGTCACGTGCGTGACGGGAGAGGACAGCGTGAGCACCGGGTCGGTCTCCGAGGTCGCGCGGTGCACCGAGATCGCGCCCGCGAGGGTGCGGCGGGCTTCGCCAGGGTTGCCCTGCTTGTCGGTCTCGCGGCGCGTGAGGATGTGGGTGATGCCGTAGAAGTTGGCAACGCAGCGGACGGCACTCGACGTGCCGGGGTAGGGACTGGCTTCGCCTTCGGGTTCCAGACCGGGCTTGCCCGCCGTAAGCGCCACCATGAGCGCGAGGTGTCCGCCGGCGGACCCGCCCGCGACCGCGATCCGGTCGGGATCCACCCCGTATGCTTCCGCGCGCGCCCGGAGGAAACGCACGGCGTTCTTGCAGTCGAAGAGGTTCGTCGGCCAAGCGCCGGCGCCGAGCCGGTAGTCGATGCTGATCGCCACGTAGCCGGCGGCGGCGACCGTCGTGCAGACGTTCTTCGCGCGCGCCTCGTTCTTCGTGCCACCCGTCCAGCCACCTCCGTGGATCCAAACGAGCGCCGGGCGATGCTGTCCCGATGCGGCTTCGGCCGGGAGATAAACGTCGAGTCTCTCCTTGCGATCGGGCGCGAGGAAGGCGACGTCAGGAATCACGCGTACCGACGCATCGGCCGCGACGGCGGAAACGGCGGCGGCGGCAAAAAGCAAGGGACGAAGGGCACGGGGCATGCCGCGAGCTGAGCCGGCTGAGTGGCCCGAGGCAATCCCACGGGCGCATCAAGGCCGCGTTCCGCTCCGCCGGGAAGATTCATGGGAGCAAAGTCGCTTGTCCTCTGACGGGTGAGGCGCGACCGACCCCTCCGCAGCGGCTGGAGCGGAACCATGCCGTTGAGGAGGCGCCGCCTGTCCCCAGGCGGCTGAGGTTCGACTGATCCGTCCGCAGCGGCTTGAGGACTAGCCGCTCCACCAGTGCGGCCCGTTTCTTCGGCTCGATCCCGCTCACGCCTTCGGCCAGGCGAGCGGGATGCCCTGGGAGCCCAGCTGGCGTTGGAAATCCGCGAGCAGTTCCGTCCGTTGGGCGACGGCACGGGGCGGCTGCTTGCTCGCGACGCAGAACGCGGCCAGCTCGCCGACCGATTCGCCGATGTTCCACTCGACCGGGTGCAGCCGGTAGCAGCCGTTGGTGAGGTGCGTCGTACCGATGTTCTTCGCGGCGGGAAGGAGGTTCTCCACCCGCTGCGGCAGCAGCGAACCGAGCGGGATCTGAAACGGCAGCGCAGCGAAATCGATGTAATTGTCACCCCCGCTGCTCGGATGCAGGTCGATGTTGTACCGCCCGATCCCGACCGAGTCGGCGAACGTCGCCGCGGTCACCGCACCCGCGGGCTGTCCCGTCGCCTTCATGCGCGCCTCCGTGCCCACGTGCAGCTCGGTCACGGTGAACGCCGCGCGAATGCGGCGGCTCTCGCGAATGTAGGGATACTTCGCCAGGCCGTCCTCGGTGCCGACGATGTCGGGCCGGAGCCTCAGGCCCTTCCAGCCCGTCCCGCCGTCGGGCCGCGGACACTCCGTCTGCAGCCAGTAGAGCCAGGACAGGCTGAGCTGCTTGGCCGCGGCGACGTGCCGGGCGAATTCCTCCGCCGCCACGTCCACGAGGTTGCCCAGCATGTAGTCGTTCTGCGGCCAGTTCACGAGGGTGATGTCGCCCGCGTAGGTGCCCGGCGCGAAATTCGTGCGGTCGATGATCCGGCGGTACTTGAAGAGCCCGGTGCCTTTCGCCGGATCGAAGCCCATGTTGAACGGCTGGAGCGTCTTGGGCTGCGAGTAAAACAGGCTGAGCAGCCTGCCCGACCAGGGCGGCTGGAGCGGCGGGACGTGGTCGCGCCAGAACGCATAGTCGCGCGGCCGCTCGATCGTGTGATCCTCGCCCGCGAGGTAATCCATCGCGAAGCAGCAGGTGAACGACTGCTGGTTGAGCGGCTGCGCCTCCGGTTTCGCCCGCGGTTCGCCGGTCGCGCTCTGCGCCTCCGCGCCCGTGACATATTCCGTGCGGGTGAGCGGGAGCAGATCGCCTAGCTCGGTCGCATCGACGAAGACAGGCGCCCGCAGCACGAGTTCGGCGCCCGATTCGAGACTTCGCACCTGCACGGCTTCGACACGATCGCCTTGGGTCGACGCCGCCACCGGCACGTGTCGGAGCAGGAGCCGGATGCGCTGGCCCGCGACATGCGGCGCGAGCATCTCCTCGAGCACGGCGAGCGCGACGCGCGGCTCGTGGCAGAGCCGCGAAACCGAGCCGTTGCCGGGATTGAGCAGCGGGTTCGCCCGCGCGGCCTCGGTGAGCGGGAAGTTCCGCGCGTAGTACTCGCGGACCTTCCGCCGGAACGCCTGGTAGCTGCGCGTGCCGCCGACGGTCTCGATCAAGGCGTTCTCGTCGGGAGGCACGGCCTGGGACGTCAACTGGCCGCCGATCCAGTCGGTCTCCTCGGTCATGATCACCCGCAAGCCGTGGCGCGCCGCCGCCAGCGCCGCCGCGCAGCCGCCGGTGCCGCCGCCGATGATGACGACATCGGCGGCGAGTTCCCTCGCCGGAGTCCGGGGC
>ERZ761602.5407-NODE-5407-length-15188-cov-15.309985_pt1 | contig 15188 bp, 12 predicted proteins | sample MGYA00512165_ERZ761602 | MGnify/ENA primary metagenome ERZ761602 (study PRJEB28899, sample SAMN02445085) | bioreactor sludge metagenome | biome: EBPR sludge; isolation source: Thorneside wastewater treatment plant | place: Australia: Brisbane, Thorneside...
CCGCGCTGTTCACCAACATCATGCGCATCCGCCGCCTGCTCGGCGAGGACGGCGCCGAGATCATCCGCGTCACCGAGGACGGCTACCGCTTCGAGCCACCGCAGGACTTCGTGTTCGTGCATCCCGCCTGAGCCGGCCGGGCTGACGCGCCCGATTCCTCCTACCATGAAGATCGCCGAGAACGTCTTCAGCGAGCTCTGGGGGTTCGTCCTCTACGACGTCGAGGGGCTGGCCTCGATGGGCTTCGCGCCAGGGGACGACGTGCTCACCCCGTTCACCCAGACGTCGGCGGGCGACGAGGCCTGCGCGGAGGGGAACGCCATCCCGGTCATGGGCGTCGAGGCCGGCGGCTACACGCTCGCGGTGCGCCAGGAGCACGAAGCGAGCCTCCTGACCACGCCAGCGCTCGTCTCCCCGGGATGGGTCCTGCGGGTGCGAAGCGAGCTGCGCGTCTCCGGTCTCGGATACCTGGCGCGCTGGCAACCCGCGAGCGCCCTGCCGGTGCCCGCGCCGCCTCGCGGCTGGTACGAGGTGACGCTTCACGGCGGCGTGGTACCGTCGCAGGACGGCGACGAACAATGGATCGTCGAGTTCGTCATGGCGCATGCGACGACCCGGCCGCCGTTCACCGCTCGCCTCGATACCTCCTTCGGCCTCCTCGGCGGGTCTCGGTCGCCTCAACGATAGGCGTGATCGTCGTCGCGGAGGGCGTGGACCAGGCGCGCGCCCGCGACGAGCTGGGCCGGCGAGACATGGGTCTGCGTCCACCGGAAGGTGGCGCGCCCTCCGCTGCACGTGAGCTCGCCCGGCCCGGCGGCGGTGATCACGGCGCGCGGCAGGCTCGCTGGCAGCCGCGCGGCCGCGTCGGAGCTCGTGCCGTCGAGCGTCAGCGACAGGCTCGGGCGCCCGAGCGCGACGTCGCACGACACCTCGGTGGCCACGCGCACGTCGCGCAGGCCGAGCTTCGCGAGCTCGTCACGTAGCCCCGGCTCGGGCGCGGCGGCGGCGCCCGCGCCGGTCGTGCGCGCGCGCTGCCGGCGCTCCAGCGCGTCGATGCCCGCCGAGCCGGCGAGGATCTTCTCGATGCCCCGGGCGTCGAGGACGTTGTTGCGATCGAGCGCCTCGAGCGGCGTCTGCTCGAGGTAGTCGACCGCCGCGTCGTCGAGGACGTAGCCGTTCAGATCCTGCCCGATCACCTGGAGGACCGTGTCCTTGAACACGTCGCGCTGCAGGTACAGCTGCTCGAACTCGAGGCGCGCCGCGACGGTCTTGACTGCCTCGGCGAACTTCGCGCCGAACAGCTCCTCGAGCGTGGCCGGATCCGCGGCCCGGGCGCACCCGATCGTGCGCGCCACGCGGAGGATGTCCTCGGTCGTGTCGTTGACGCGGACGAGGAACGTGACCTTCATGTCGGCGCGGAGGCCGTCGGCGCAGATCACCCCTTCCTTGCCGCGACGATCGAGCACGAGCGCGCGGACCGACAGGTCGAGCACCTCGGCGCGATGGACGATCGGCAACACCACCGCGCCGCTCCGCGACACCCTCGGCTCGTGCTGCAGGCGGTTGATGACCAGCGCCTGGCCGCTCGCCGCCGGGCGCCAGCAGGTCGCGACCAGGACGAGCATGCCGAGGAGGAGGAGCGCGCTCGTCGCGATGGCGACGACCAGCAGGACCGGGCTCATGGCGCGAGTCTCAGTTGCCGGGGAGCTGACCGCCGAGGGTCGCGCGCAGGAGCCCGCCCGACGCGGGGATGACGTCGGTCGGATTGTCGCCGAAGATGCGCCAGCCCTGGACCCGGAAGACGTCGTAGCCGGCCATGAAGTCGGCGTCGGCGAAGATGAGGGTCGGGATCTGGAAGCTCGCGCCGGCGCCGGGGCGGTACGCCATCAGCGCCGCGGGGATCTCGGGCATGGTCAGCGGCGACGCCGCGTCGGGCGGCGCCATGATGAACGCCTGATGGTCACCGGCGCCCTCGAACCACTGGGCGAGGATGAGCGCGCCATCGGCGCTCGCGAACGAGCCCGCCGGATCCCAGCTCACCTGGGCGCGCCCGCCGGCCTGGCCGAGCGCCGCCGAGTTGATGCGCGGGAGCAGCGTCGACAGATCGTGCGAGACCGTCGCCGGCGCGTTCGCGAACCCGCCGAACAGCACCGAGGCGCCCGCCGCCACGGGCGGGTTGCCGACGGTCCGGGCGATGAAGATCCCGTACTGGAGGCGATCGACGATGCCGCCGTTCCAGTAGCCGCTGGCGATCGTCGCCATCCCGCCGGGGAAGCCGCCGCCGGCGCCCGGGCCCGCGAAGTGGACGCCGTCGATGCGGAAGTGGTTCTCGACGCCGACGCCGGTCGCATCGGCGGGCGGGTTGGTGAGCGTGTACGTGAGCGGCTGGTACGTGGTCTGCCACGCGTCGAGCGACACGCTGGTCGCGGCGCCGGTCATCGCGGTCCGCGCCGTGTCGTACGCGACCGGCGCCCCGTTGACGTCGAAGGCGGTCGCGACGATGTCGAAGCTCGTGTCGCTGCCGAGGCAGGCCGTGGGGATGGTGAGGGTCACCGGCTGCGTCGGGACCGTGATGCCGGTCTGCTCGACGCACCCGGCGCTCACCGCGTACGACGTGGCGCCGGCCTGGACGCCGGGGAGCGTGATCGTCGCCGTGGTGGCCGTCGTGGGCGGCGGCCCGTCGAAGTCCCAGACCAGGTTGTCGCCGGGCTCGATCGCCAGATACGTGATCGTGATGTACCGCGTCGAGATGCCGGCGCTGATCGTCACGAAGATCGTGACCGAGCTGCCGGTCATGATCGTCTCGCTGGCCATGCCACTGGCGTCGGTCGTCTCCTGGGTCAACACCGCGCCCGTCGGATCGTTCCAGACGATCGCGAGCCCCTGCACGGGGTTGCCCATGCCGCGCACCGTGATGGTCGCGTTGCCGGTGGTCGGCGCGTCCGGAGGCGCGTCGACCGCCGTATCCGCGTTGTCGGCGTCGGTCGGTCCGGCGTCGATGAAGACCTCGTCGTTACCGCCGCAGGCGGCGAGCGTGACGGCGGTCAGGAACAGCGCGCGAGCTGAAGCCATGGAGTCCCCCTTAGGGGTCCAGGGTATCAGTTCATCCAGCGCGGGGGCGGCGGATCTCGCGGCGGGTCGTCGTCGTCGGGAGGCGGGTCGAGCGACTCCTCCATCTCGAAGGCGCGGCCGCGCGCGGCCTCCTCGGCGGCCATCTGCGCCAGCCGCACCCGCGCCATGCGCCGGCGCCGGCGCCACGCGAGCACGAGCAGGACCGCCGCGAGGATCCACAGGGCGCTCGCGAACACGCCGGCGGGGACCAGCAGGTAGCGGCGGACGAGGTCGGCGCGCCACTCGTCGTACAGCTCCTCGATGCCGACGCCGTAGGCCTCGCGCGCGGCGGCGTCCACGCTCGCGCCGTTCGCCATCGCGCGCAGGAAGTAACGGAAGGGCCAGCGGTCGCCGTCGTCGTCCGCGTCCGACCAGCGCCCGCGGTGGGCGAGGAAGCCGACGAAGTCGTAGCTCTGCGCGTACGCGCGCGACGCGGGCGCCTCCTCGGCCGGGAAGCCGGCCTCGAGCGCGTCGAGCGGCGCGATGTTGCCGAACCACGCCATGCCGGCGAGGGTCTCGAGCCGGTCGAGCCCCAGATCCTGCGCGTGTTGCCATGCGAAGCCCTCGTGCAGCCAGCGCGGCGCCTGGGGCACGGCCGCGCCGAGGAGCAGGTGGGCGAGCTCGTGATCGAGGGTCTTGCCGGTGTCGTGCAGCTGAGGTCCTCGCCGCACGGCGAGCGCGAGGATGCCGAGGTCCGGGAAGGCGACACCCGCGGCCCAGCGCGGGGCGCCGCGGCCCGGCGGCGACACCGAGGTGAGATCCGCCGTGTCGCGCACCAGCCGGATCTCGATCCGGCGCGGCCAGGCGAGGTCGGGCAGATCCTCCGCGATCCTGGGCAGCGTGCGCGCGGCGCGGTCGGCGAGCTTCGCGGCCTCCGCGTCGAGGCCGTCGGCGGCCCGCACCACCACCTCGCCACGATCGATCGTCACCGGCAGCGGGACGGCGCGTGCCGGCGCCGCTCCGAGGACGACGACGAGCGCCAGCGCCGTCGCCAGGGCGACGAACCAGAGACGGAGGGGACGGAGGAACGGCATGGTCGGAACGGCTGGGTCAGAAGGTGAGATCGATGATCTGCCGGTCCTCGCCGGCCTCGATCGCGTAGATGGTGACCGCGCCGGCGGCGAGCGCGCCGCCGATGACGGCGTACACCCACCACTTCGTGTCCTCGCGCGGGCGCGAGACCTCGCGCACCATCTCGTCGGTCGCCGCGAGCGGCTTGTCCGGATCGAGGCCGCCGCCGGACCAGGCCTCGACGCGCGCCATCACCCCGGCGCCGATCGGCAGCGGCGCCTTCATGTCACCGTCGACCACGAGCCGGGCGGCGGTCTCGCCGGGCGCGCGCACCCACAGGGCGGCGGTGTTCCGCTCGCCGAGCACGACGGCGAAGCGGACGCCGAGCTGCTGCATCAGCTCGGTGACCTCGACCACGGTCGGTGGGGACGCGCCCTGCCAGGCCGCGACCTGACCCGCGACGCGCCGCCACTTCGACGCGCGGTCGGCGGCGGTGACCTCGAGCGAGAGCGGCTTGCCGTGCGCGGTGATGAGCGCGGCGCCGCGCGTCGAGCCGGCGGCGACGGCGACCACGTGCTTGCCGGCGTGCACGAACGTGCTCACCGGGGCCGTGCCGATCACGACGTGATCGACCGTGACCGTCGCGCCGACCGGCGCGGTCACCGTCAGCTCGACGATGTCGCGGTCCGTGGCCGCGTCGATCTCCGGGTACTTCGCCCAGACGTCGCCGGGCACCGCGGGGCTGCCACCGAGCGCGCGCAGGCGATCGGCGGCGGCGCGCGCCATCGGCCCGTCGCCGTCGCGATCCGAGCACAGGAGGACGTAGGTCCACGCCGCGCGCAGGCGCACGGCCTCGTCGAGGCCGCCCGCGGCGCGTCCGGCCAGGAGCCGCACCGCGTCCTCGGCCGCCGGCCGCGCGCGCCCGCAATCGAGCGCGCCGAACCCGTCGCGCGCCTCGGCGAGCGCCGACGCCGCGAGCGCGTCGTCGGTGTCGGCGGCGTCGCCGGTCAGCGCCGCGGCGCGCTCGTCGTCGACGACGGCGATGCCGTTCACGCTGGCGAGCTCCGCCGCGAACCTCGCGCGCGAGGCGTCGCGCTCGGCCGTCGTGGCGCGCGCGTCGATGATCGCCACCGGCTCGTCGGCCGACGCCGACGCCGCGACGATCGCGACGATCGCTACCGCGGCAGCGACTCGAGATACTTGGAGAGCGCCCATACGTCCTTGGGGCGCAGCCCGTCGAACTGGATGCCGACGCTGTCGTCGGTCGACCAGCGCACGACCGCGCCGATGGAGATCGCCGTCTCGTGGTTGGGCACGCGAAAGCTGATGTGGACCCGCTGCCCCATCGGCAGGCGCGCGTGCTTCACCAGGGCGCCGCCGATCGAGATGTTGGAGATCCGGTTCTCGAGCGCCTCCGCTACCGCTCCGTTCGCGGCGAACGCGCAAACGAGGTCCACATCGTGTCGCGCGGATGATCGGCGGTTGTCGGCCATGACCTCTCCGATTGTAAGTCGGAGCCGCGCCGTGGCCAGCGGCATCGCGCCTGGAAGTTCAGGTAGGGCCGCGGGAGTCGCGTCGAGCTTCAGAGCTTGACGTCAATGAACGCCTTCTTGCGGAGGTCCTCGATCCAGACCTGCGTCTGCTTGTCCATCTCACGTCGGCGCAGCTCGCCGAGGATCTGCTCCTTCAGGTCTTCGAAGCTCTTCATGTCGTTGCGCTTGACCTCGCTCACGTAGAACACGTGCAGGCCGGTCGGACCGCTCACCGGGCCGCGCACCTCGCCCTTGTCCATGGCGAAGACCACGCTCTCCCACTGTGGATCCAGCGAACCGCGCTCGATCCAGCCGAGCTCGCCGCCGCCGCCCTTCGAGGACTCGTCCTCGCTCTCCTGCTTGGCGACCTCGGCGAACTCCTCACCGCCCTTCACGCGGGCGATCGCGGCCGCCGCCTTGGCCTTGGCCGCGGCGACCTCCTGCTCGCTGGGGCGCGTGGGCAGCGTGAACAGCATGTGCGACAGGCGCACCGCGCTCACCGCCTCCGAGCGGCGCACCATCTGATCGTAACGGGCGCGGACCTCGTCGTCGGTGACGTTGACCTTGGGGGCGACCAGCTGGTTCATCGCCTTCACGCGGGTGAGCTGGCGCTGGATGTCGGCGCGGTAGGCGGCGATGTTGTAGCCCTGCGCGACCAGCGCCTGCTGGAACTGCTTCTCGTCGAGCTTGTTGTTGGTGCGGATGTCGGTGATCGCGGCGTCGATCTCCTTGGCCGTCACCTCGATCCTGGCCGCGGCGGCGGCCTGGAAGATGAGCTCCTCGTTGACCAGCTCGTCGAGCACCTGGCCGCGCAGCTTCTCGAGCCGGCGGGAGCGCTCCTTGGGGTCCTCGATGCCCTCGACGTCGGCCTCGTACGGGGCCATCCGCACGGTCAGCTCCGTGTCGAGGATCACGGCGTCGTTGACCACGGCGACGACGCGGTCGACGACGTAGACGCGCCGGGGCTTCTTGGGCTTCGCCTGCGCGCCGGCGGTGCCGGCCAGCGCCGCGACGACGACGGCGGCCGCCGCGAAGAGCGTGAGGAGAGGGCGGGGACGCATCGGGACCTCGGGTTGGACCATCGCGCGGGCTACTTGGTTGCCCCGGGCGCCGGCGGATCGACCGGCGGGGGCACGGGCATCTGGACCGAGCCCGGCGGTTGCTCGGGGGGCGGCTTGGTCAGGTCGGGGAGCGGCATCGAATCGCCGTGCGGGTCACCGCCCTGCGTCGACGTGTCGATCTTCACCTTCGACAGGCTGGCCTCGTCGATCGTGATCTTGGCCTTGTTGCGGAGGCCGTCGATGAACTGCTTCTGCGCGTCGACGCGCTTCTCGCGGTAGAGCTTGTTGCGGATCTGCTGGGACGCGTCGGCGAGCGTGCGCGTCATCGCCTTGCGGCGGCCGGTCTGCTTGAGGATCCAGTAGCTCCCGTCGCCGGCGTCGATGACGCCGGAGACGTCGCCGGTGGAGACGAGCGCGAACGTCCCCTGGACCACCGGCTTGGGCCAGTCCGTGGAGTCGATCGTCATGTAGCGGAGGTCGCCGCCGCGGAGCTTGGTCTCCTCGTGGCTCGTGTACTTGGCGACGAGGTCGCGGAAGCCCTTGTTGGTCTTGCCGGCGTCGCCCTTGGCCTCGGCGGCGACGCGCTCGGCCTGCGCCTTCGAGCGCACGACGATCGCCGAGGCGCGCACCTCCTCGGGCTTCACGAACTCCGAGAGGTGGCTGTCGTAGTACGCCTGGATCTCGGCGTCGCTGATCGAGTCGGGCGTGACCCGCACCTCGAACTCGTCCTTCATCAGCTTCTGGATCATCACCTGCTTCATCGTGCGGATGACTTCCGGATCCTTGTCGAAGCCGCGGCGCTCGGCCTCCTTGGCCAGCACCTCGAAGCGGATGAGGCTGTCGAGGAACTCCTTCTTCTGCTCGAGCGACGTGTACCGCGCCCGCACGTACGGCGACTGCCGGTTGAGCCGCTCCTGGAGCTCGCCGACGGTGATGACGACGTCGTCGACCCGGGCCAGCGGCGTCGACAGATCGGCAGGCGACTGGCCCGGCTGCGGCTTCTGCGCCGTCGGGTCGGTCGGGCGCTGCTTCTTGCTCTTGTCGGACTTTTCCTGGCAGGCAGTCGCGCCGACGACCGAGAAGGTCGTCACGAGCGCCATGGTGATCACGCAACGGTTGCGCATAACTACCTTCCCGGATTGAGGTTTTGGCGATTCAGGTAGCACGCTCGATGAGTGACTGCAAGCGCCGTCTCGCGGCCTCGGCGGGCGCCGTCTCGGTGGCGCCGATCGGCACGTGGAGGCGGCCGTCGCGCTCGAGCTTCCACGGGCCCGGCACCTTCTTGATATCGACCGGCGTCGACGGCGCGAGGCCGATCGCCAGGCGCGCCCGGGTCAGCTCGACCGAGATCGCATCGATGCGGCGGGCCAGGGCCTTCACGACCATGAGGTCGGCGAGGAGCAGGACCTCGCCGGGCAAGGGGCCGTACCGGTCCTGGATCTCGTCGAGCGCCTCGCGCACCTCGTCCTCGTCCTCGATCGCCGAGAGGCGCTTGTAGAGCTCGAGGCGCTGGCCGGTGTCGGGCACGTAGTCGTCGGGGATGAAGCCGGGCACCTCGATCGTGAGCTCGGGATCGACGAGCTGGTGGATCGGCTGGCCGCGCAGCTCGGCGACCGCGGCCTCGAGCATCTTCGTGTACTGGTCGAAGCCGACCGAGGCGATCGAGCCCGACTGCCGCGCCCCGAGCAGCTCGCCGCCGCCGCGGATCTCGAGGTCCGCCGAGGCGATCTGGAAGCCGGCGCCGAGCTCGGTGAAGCGCTGCAGCGCCTCGAGGCGACGGCGGGCCTCGTCGGTGAGCTGGTCGGGGGAGGGCACGAGCAGGTAGCAGTACGCGCGCTCGCGCGAGCGGCCCACGCGGCCGCGGAGCTGGTAGAGCTGCGACAGACCGAAGGTGTCGGCGCGCGCGACGAACATGGTGTTGGCCCGCGGGATGTCGAGGCCGCTCTCGACGATCGTCGTGGCGACGAGCACGTCGAGCTCGCCCTTCACGAACTGCACCATCACGTCCTCGAGCTGCTCGGCGGGCAACGCGCCGTGGGCCACGCCCACCCGCGCTTTCGGCACCAGCCGCCGCACCATCCCCGCCCAGTCGTGGATCGTCTCCCGCCTCCCCGTGCCCGTGCCCGTGCCCGTGCGCGTGCCCGGTCGCTCCTCGCCGATCGTCCGCGTGACGAAGTACACCTGCCCGCCGCGCGCGAGCTCCTGCTCGATCGCGCTCTTCACCAGCGCCTCGTCGACGGTGGCGACGAACGTGCGCACGGCGCGCCGGTCGGCGGGCGGTGTCGCGATGATCGACAGGTCGCGCAGCCCCGCCATCGCGAGGTGCAAGGTCCGCGGGATCGGCGTCGCGGTGAGCGTGAGCACGTCGACCTGCGTGCGCAGCTTCTTCAGCCGCTCCTTGTGGGTGACGCCGAAGCGCTGCTCCTCGTCGATCACGACCAGCCCCAGGTCCTTGAACCGCACGTCCGGCGACAGCACGCGGTGGGTCCCGACCACGACGTCGACGCTGCCCTCGGCGAGCCCGCGCACCGTCGCCAGCTGCTCCGCCTTGCCCTGGAAGCGCGACAGCTTGCCGACCTTCACCGGCCACGACGCGAAGCGCTCGGTCATCGTGCGCGCGTGCTGCTCGACGAGCAGGGTGGTGGGCGCGAGCAGGACGGCCTGCTTGCCGGCCAGCGCCGCGCGGAAGACGGCGCGCAGGGCGACCTCGGTCTTGCCGTAGCCGACATCGCCGCACACCAGCCGGTCCATGGCCTTGCCGCTCTCCATGTCGGTGAGGACGGCGTCGATCGCGGCGGCCTGATCGGGCGTCTCCTCGAAGGGGAACGCCGCCTCGAACTCGTGGAAGAAGTCGTCGGCGGGCGGGAAGCGGTGGCCGGGCAGGGCGGCGCGCTGGGCGTAGACCTGGAGCAGCTCCTCGGCGAGCGCCGCGACCTGGCGCGAGACCTTGGTCCGCGCCTTCTCCCACGTGACGCCGCCGAGCTTGTCGATGCGCGGGGCGTGGCCCTCGGCGCCGACGTAGCGCTGCACCTCGCCCAGCCGGTAGACCGGCAGGTACAGCATGCCGCCGTCGTACTCGAGGTGGAGGAAGTCGATCGGCGCGGTGCCGGGGAGCTTCACCAGGCCGCGGTAGCGGCCGACGCCGTGGAGCTGGTGGACCAGGAAGTCGCCGGGCGCGAGCTGCGAGAAGTCGCCGACGCCGCCGAGGAGCGCGTCCCTGGCCTTCTTCGCCGCCGAGCGGCGCGGCGCCGGCCGGCGCGCGCCGAGCACGTCGGCGGTGGACACGAAGGCGACGCCGTCGGCCCTGCTGGCGAAGCTGGCGCCGAGCGGCGCGACCAGCACCTCGCACGCGAGCCCGTAGGCGTCGAGCAGGCCGACGAGGCGATCGCGGCGCTGCGCGCTGTCGGCGGCGAAGGTGACGGCGAGCCCCTCGGCGCGCCACGCGTTCACCGCCTTGACCAGCGGCTGCGCGAGGTGGTCGTCGTGCTGGACGCGCATGCGCTCGAGCTCGGCGCGTAGCGGGCGCAGGTCGTCGAGCACCACGCGCAAGGCGGTCGCGCCCTCGCCGCGCGGATCGTCGGCCAGCTCGAGCGTGGGCACGACGACGCGGCGCGGGTCGGTGGTGAGGCGCTCGACGAGCGCGGCGCGCGCGACGAAGTGCGCCTCGGGCGCGAACGAGACCTGGCGATGCGCGACGCGGTCGGCGTGGCGTGCGGCGGCGTGGGCGAGCTCGGCGTCCGCGGTCGCGACGATCGCGTCGGGATCCCACCACACCCACGTCGTCGTCGCCGGCACCAGGTCCCAGACCGCGGCGGTGCGCGCATGGAACGCGGGCATGAGCACGTCGATGCCGACGAAGTCGCCGGTCGCGACCTGCTCGATCAGCTGGCGCGTCGCCCGCGACGGATGCTGGACGTGGTCGGCCGCGTCGCGGAGCGCCGTCTTCCAGTCGACGTCCCCGGTCACGATCGTGTCGCGTACCGGGTGCAGATCGACACGCTCGATCGTGCGCAGCGTCCGCTGGGTGCTCGGATCGAACAGCCGCAGCGAGTCGACGACGTCACCGTCGAGCTCGACGCGCACCGGGAACGGCTGGAGCGGCGTGGCGACGTCGATCACCGCGCCGCGCACCGCGAAGGTGCCCGCGTCCTCGACGACCGGGACGCGCGCGAAGCCGGCGGCGACGAGCCGGGCCGCGATCTCGTCGCGGTCGACCGTCTGCCCCGGCGTGATCGTCATGGCGCGCGCCAGGAGCTCCTCGCGGTCGAGCGTGCGCCGCAGGATCGCGGCCACCGAGGTGACGATGATCGGCGGCGGATCGCCGGCGGCGAGCCGGTAGAGGACCCCGAGCCGCGCCGCCGCCACGACCCGGTCGGAGGCGACCTCCGCGTAGGGCGAGCTGTCGGGCGCCGGGAGCGTCACCGCGCCCTGGGCGAAGAACGCGATGTCGTCCGAGAGCCGGGCGGCGAGGCCGTCGTCGGCGGTCACCACGATCACGGGCCGCGCCGGCTCCGCCGCCGCCAGGCGTCCCGCCGCGTACGCCAGCCACGGCGGCGATGCGCCGTGCACCAGCACGGGGCCGCGCGCGGCCTGGCGGATCAGCTCTCGGACCGAGCTCACGGCCGCGCAAGCTAGCACGCGCCGCCACGGCGGCCCGATCCCGTGGTTCTCGTGGTAGACGAGGCCTTCCATGGCCTCGCTCGACAACCGTAGCTACTACGACGAGTTCGCCGGCTGGTACGAGCGCGAGCGCGGCAAGGGCTACCACCGCATGCTCGACGACCTGGAGGTCCAGCTCGTCGAGCGCTACGGCCTCGACAAGGACGTGCTCGAGGTCGGCTGCGGCACCGGCCTCATCCTCGGGCGCGTCGCGACGTTCGCGCGCTCGGCGACCGGCGTGGACCTCTCGGCCGGGATGCTCGCCAGGGCGACCCAGCGCGGGCTCAGCGTGGTGCAGGGCTCGGCGACCAACCTGCCGGTGCGCGACGCGTCGATCGACGTCGCGTACTCGTTCAAGGTGCTCGCCCACGTCGCCGACATCGAGGGCGCGATGCGCGAGATGGCGCGTGTGGTCCGGCCCGGCGGCTGGGTGCTGGCCGAGTTCTACAACGCGCGCTCGCTGCGCCGCCTGGTCAAGTGGCTCAAGCCGCCGAGCGCGGTGTCGGAGCAGACCAACGACGAGGCCGTCTACACCCGCTACGACACCAAGGAAGCCATCGCCGGCTACCTCCCGCCCGAGCTCGAGTGGGTGACGTCGCGGGGGATCCGGATCGTCACGCCCGTCTCCCAGGTGCACGACCTGCCGGTCGTCGGCCACCTCGTGCGGCGGGCCGAGGACCTGCTCGCGGATCAGCCGATCGCGCGGGATCTGGGCGGCTTCCTCGTGGTGGTCGCCCGCCGCCGCTGACCCGGGTTCGCGGCCGCGAGGCATACTCATCGGATGGGACGTCGCTACCGCTTCCTGAGTGTCGGTCTCGGGCCGCTCGGCGTGCGCATCGCGTCGGACGTCGTGGCGCGCGGGCTGGGCGAGGTGGTCGCCGGCGTCGATCCGGCGTTCGCCGGTCGCGCGCTCTCGGAGCTCGTGCCCGGCGCCGCCGTCGACGTCGCGGTCGGCGCGCGGCTCGACGACGTCGCCGGGCCGATCGACGTCGCGATCGTCGCCACCGCCTCCGACCTGCCGGCGGTGGCGCCGACCCTGCGCGCGCTGCTCGCGCGCCACATCAACGTCGTGTCGACGTGCGAGGAGCTGGCGTGGCCGTGGGACCGCCACCTCGAGCTCGCCGGCGAGCTGTCGCAGCTCGCCCTCGCGCGCGGCGTCCACCTGCTCGGCACCGGCGTCAACCCGGGCTTCGTCATGGACGCCTTGCCGATCGCGGTGACGACCGTGTGCAGCGCCGTGCGGCGCGTCGAGGTCCACCGCATCCAGGACGCCGGGATGCGGCGGCTGCCGTTCCAGGCCAAGATCGGCGCGACGCTCTCGGTCGCCGAGTTCCACGCGCGCGTCGCCGCCGGCACGGTGCGCCACGTCGGCCTGCGCGAGTCGGCGTCGATGATCGCGAGCGCGCTCGGCCTCGTGCTCGAGCAGTACGAGGAGTCGATCGAGCCGGTGATCGCCGAGCAGCCGATGACCTGCGGGCTCGGCCCCATCGCCGCGGGCGACGTCCGCGGCGTGCACCAGGAGGCGCGGGTGACCAGCGGCGGGCGCGAGGTCATCTCGCTCGTGTTCCACGCCGCGATCGGCGAGGCCGAGCCACACGACCGGGTGATCGTCGAGGGCGAGCCGCGCGTCGATCTGACGATCGCCGGCGGCGTGCACGGTGACGTCGCGACCTCGGCGGTGACGCTCAACGCGATCGTCGGCCTGCTCGACCTCGACCACGCGCCGGGCCTGCACGCGATGTCGACGATCCCGCTGCGCGGCTGCGCGCCGCCGCGGCGCTGACGTCGGCCTACGTCCGGCGGCGCAGCGGCGTGAGCGCGGTCAGCGGGACGTCGGGCGCCTGCGGCGGCCGCGGCGACGCCGCCGCCGGCGCCGCGAGCGAGTCGAGCTCGAAGGTGGTCGCCGCCAGCGCGCCGGCCGGCATCGCGCCCGGCGCCGCGAGGGCGCGGCCGAGCGTGCTCGCCGCCTGCGCGACGAGGCCCCAGCCCTCGAGCGGCGCCGCCCCGTCGGCGAAGCGCTCGAGCACGGCGCCGAGCGCCTGCGCCAGCGCGCGGACGGGCGCGTCGGCGCCGTCGCCGAGCGCGCGGGCCTGCACGGCGAGCTCGCGCAGGCGATCGCGGGGCAGGTCGGGCAGGGCGGCGACCAGCGTCACCAGCTCGTCCTCGAGGTCGCGGCTCGCGCTCATGGCGCGCACCGTATCAGGGGAGCGGCAGGCCGTCGACGCGGACCAGCCGCGACTGGTACTCGACGGTGCGATAGACGACGTCGTCGCCGGCGAGCGTCTCCAGGTGCGTGACGTCGACGTCCGGCCGCAGGCGTTCGAGGACGCGCGGCCGGGCGCCGTCGGTGAGGGCGCGCCGCCAGATCGAACGCTGGTCGCCGCAGGTCGTGGAGTACACCGCCGCGGAGCCGTCGGCCGTGTAGATCGCGTCCTCGATCGTGCAGGTCGGCAAGCGTTCGAGGACCCGGAGCCGGCCCGTGGCGACGTCGTGCTCGGCGAGCTCGTGATCGGTGTGCACGAGCGCGCGCGTCGCGTCCGGTGACGGATCGAGCCCGCGCTCGCCCAGCGCGACCTCGAACGCGGGCCCGAGGCCGTCGGCGCCGACGAGCGCGTGGGTCAGCGCCCCGTCCGCGTACCACGACACGACGCAGCCGCCGCCGCTGCCGCAGTGCATCCGGTCGAGCTCGGCGCCGATCTCGGTGGCGCCGGGCAGCGTGATCGCGCGACCGCGCTCGTCGCGCAGCTCGACGGCGCCGCCGGCCGCGCGCGCGAACCACGGCGCGCCGTCGCGCAGGACGGGGTGCCCGTCGCCCGTCGCGTGGGCGCGCAGGGAGCCGTCGAGCGACACCACGCGCGCGCCGCCGCGCTCGCCGAGGAGGAGGCGCTCGTGGCGCGCGTCCGCGCCCCACAGCGGCAGCTCGAGCAGGCCGGGCAGGGGCGCGCTCGCGCCGCTGGCGCCGCTCCGCCGCACGAGGCGCAGGACGACGTCGACCTGCACGACGAGCGCGGTGCGCCCGCGGATCGCGACGACGTCCATGATGCTGTTGCGCCGCGGCGCGACCAGCGCGACCGGCGGCCCGGTGATCGCGCCGGCGTCGTCGAGCTCGACCAGCCACAGGCCTTCCTGATCGCCGGGCGCGTTCGAGCCGCCGACGACCAGCCGCCGATCGTCGACCCAGGCCACCGCGACCACGCCGCCGGCGTGGCCGTGGACGCGGAGCGCCGTCGTCACGCCGCGTCCCGTCGTCAGATCGCCGACGAACAGCACGCCGCCCTCGCGGGTGTCGCGCGTCGCGGCCACCCGCCGCCCGCCGGGGGAGATCTCGACGTCACGGCGATCGTCGGGCGACAGCTGGGTCGGCGCGCGCAGCACCTCCGTGCCATCGGCGGCGACGCGGAGGTCGTCGCCGTCGACGCGCGCGATGACGCGGCCGTCGGCGGACACCGCGACCACGTTCGCGGCGTCCGCGGCGATCGTCGTGCGCGCGCCGGTGGTCGTGTCGATCGTCACCAGCGCGCCACCGGCGCGGGCGACCAGGGTCGCGCCGTCGTCGGACCAGGCGAAGACGCGATCGACGCCGGCGATCAGCTCGGCGCGCCCCGGCGCGCCGGTCGCCTCGAACACCGCGGCCAGGCCGTCGTCGCCGGCGAACGCGAGCGCGCCGTCGGGTGCGATGGCGCCCGACGGATCGATGTTGCCGAGCTGGGTGCGCAGCTCGTGCGCGACCAGCGGCCTCGGGTCGGCGCACGCGCGCGGATCGACGACGGCCGCGTAGTACGTGCGGTCGGCGCGGCGGGTCGCGGCCGCGAGC
>ERZ761602.5408-NODE-5408-length-15187-cov-15.985792_pt1 | contig 15187 bp, 10 predicted proteins | sample MGYA00512165_ERZ761602 | MGnify/ENA primary metagenome ERZ761602 (study PRJEB28899, sample SAMN02445085) | bioreactor sludge metagenome | biome: EBPR sludge; isolation source: Thorneside wastewater treatment plant | place: Australia: Brisbane, Thorneside...
TACCCCGGTACTCGCTTCGCTCGCCGCCCCACTCCTCGCGGCCGACCCTCGCCGCACATTCGCTCGGGTCTACTCGCCGCTTCGCGGCTCGTGCCGCTTCGTCGTGGGCGCTACCCCGGTACTCGCTTCGCTCGCCGCCCCACTCCTCGCGGCCGACCCTCGCCGCGGGCGATGTTGCTGTCGCGCCCGCTCCTGGCGGCGCTCGTGCTCGTGTCCGTCCTCGGTTCCGCGCCCGGCCCGGCGGCCGCGGATCGCCCCGCCGACGTGCCCGGCAAGTCGCTGACCGCGGCGCGCGCGACCGGTCCGATCGCGGTCGATGGGGACCTCGACGAAGCCGCCTGGGCCGAGGCCGAGCCGATCGGCGACCTCGTCCAGAAGCTCCCCGCGTACGGCGCGCCGCCGCGCTACCCGACCGAGATCCGCGTGCTGTTCGACGCCGACGCGCTCTACATCGGGGCCCGCATGTGGAACGCACCGGGCGCCACACGCACGGTCGTCACCCGCCGCGACCAGACCCGCGACGCCGAGCGGTTCATCGTCTCGTTGGATCCGTACCGCACCGGGCGGCTCGCCTACAGCTTCGCGGTGACGGTCGCGGGCGTGCGCGCCGACTGGATCCACACCGACGACGACGAACGGGCGCGCGACCTGTCGTGGAACCCGGTGTGGTCGGCGGCGACGCGGGTGGTCGCCGACGGCTGGATCGCGGAGCTCCGCGTGCCGTGGTCGCAGCTCCGGTACCCCGAGCGCGCGAACGCCGTGTGGGGCGTGAACTTCAACCGCTACGACCCCGACGTGAACGAGGACGTCTTCTGGATCGCCGTGCCGAGGGAGCGCACGGCGTGGTCGTCGTACATGGGCGAGCTGGAGGGGCTGACCGACCTGCCGCGCCGTGGCGGCGTCGAGCTCCTGCCCTACGTCGCCGGCTCGGTGAGCGTGGCCGAGTCCGCGGGCGAGCTCGAGCCCGACGCGAACCTCGGCCTCGACGCCAAGCTCGGCCTCGGCGCCGGGCTCACGCTCGACGTCGCCGTGAACCCCGACTTCGGCCAGGTCGAGGCCGATCCGGCGATCGTGAACCTGACCGCGTTCGAGGTCACGCTGCCCGAGCGGCGACCGTTCTTCGTCGCCGGCAACGAGATCTTCGCGGGCGCGCCGTCGTCGTACTTCTACAGCCGCCGCATCGGCGCCGGGCCCGACCGGCTGCTCGGCGCCGGCAAGCTCTCGGGGCGGCTCGGCGACCGCACGACGCTCGGCGCCCTGACCGCGATCACCGACGACACGACGGCGTCCGGCGACGTCACCGCCTGGGGCGCCGCGCGGATCGAGCGCGAGGTCGCCGCCTCGCGGTTCGGCGCGACGATCGCCGCCGTGGGCCGCGCGATCGACGACCTGACGGCGGCCGGGAAGCCGCGCGGCAGCATCATCGCCGGAGTGAACGGCACGCACCGGTGGGACGGCGGCGGCTGGGAGGTCGCCGGCGCGACGGGCGTGAGCTCGGTGTGGGGCCGGGCGAGCGCGATCGAGGCGATCCAGCGCTCGAGCACGCACTACTTCCAGCGGCCCGACGCCGATCACGTCGAGCTCGACCCGACGCGGACGTCGCTCTCGGGCTGGCACGGGACCGGCCGGGTCGCGCGCCGCGCCGGCGCCGTGCAGGGCGAGGTCGACGTCAACGTCGAGTCGCCCGGGTACGACACCAACGGCACCGGCATCCTCTTGAACGCCGACGAGCTGGCGGTGGGCACGAGCGGCGGCTGGTTCGACACGACGCCGAGCGACGGCTGGCTCGCGTGGCAGGTCGAGCTCGAGGCGACGTCGGTGTGGACGTTCGGCGGTGATCGGCGCGGGAGCCACGTCGAGGCCAGCGTCGGCGGCGTCACGACGAGCCTGCTCCAGACCTTCCTGGGCGCGGGGCTCACGCTGCCGGCGGTCTCGGACTCGCTCACCCGCGGCGGACCGCTGGTCGCGACGCCGGGCGGTCCGTACGTCATGGCCAACCTCGAGTCGACCAACTCGAGCGTCGCGACCTGGGGCGTCGCCATGAACGCACAGCACCTGCCCGGGGGCGCGACCGACCTCGGGATCGGCGGGCGCATCAGCCTCCGGCCCGATCCGCGCGTGCGCCTCGAGCTCGCGCCGCGGCTCCGTCTCGGGCGCGATCGCCTCGCCTACGTGGCCACGGTGCCCGGCGGATCGGCGGCGACGTTCGGCGATCGCCACGTCTTCGCCACGCTCGACCAGCGCGAGGCCGTGTTCGTGACCCGCCTCGAGCTGACGCTCCGCCCCGACCTGGCGATCGATCTCTACCTCGAGCCGTTCGTGTCGACCGGCGCCTACACCGGGCTCGCCGAGCTCGCGGCGGCGGGCACGCGCGACCTCCGCCCCTACGACGACGTCATGCGCCGCGGCGCGACCGTGACCATCGACGACGCGGGCACGTTCTCGCTGCCCGAGCCCGACTTCACCGCGCGCTCGCTGCGCTCGACGGCGGTGCTGCGCTGGGAGCCGCGCCCGGGCTCGACGTTCTACGCGGTGTGGCAGCAGGATCGCGGCGATCGCGAGCTGCGCGCGCGCGCGATCGGCAGCGGCCTCCACGACGCGTTCGCCACGCCCGGCGCCCACACCATCGCGATCAAGCTCGCGTGGTGGCTCAGCCGCTGACGAGGAGGCCAGCGACGGCGGTCGTCACCGTCACCGCGATCGCGAGCAGGAAGACGAACACGATCGCGCGCCCGAAGGCGCGTCCCCCGCCGAACCACGCCATCCCGCCCTTCACCACGGTGTTCGAGCACACGGCGATCGCGATGGCGAGCGCGGCGATGTCGGCGGACAGCACGGCGCTGCGGTGCGCCTCCGCGGCAGCGAGCGTGATCGCGTCGACGTCGGTGAGGCCGCTGACCCCCGCCGCGATGAGGAAGCCCTCGTCGCCGAACCACTTCGCGGCGAGCTTGGCGACGAGCAGGACGACGCACAGGATCGCGCCCCAGGTGAGCGCGCTCCACAGCTGGAACGGGTTCTTGAGCGCGATCTCGGTGGGCGCGGCGGGCTCCTCCTGCCGGAGCCGGCGCCACGTGACCAGCGCGGCGCCGAGGAGCACGACGGTCATGCCCGCCATCGCGACGCCGATGCGCCAGCCCACGGTGGGGCTGATCGCGCCGGCGATGACCGCGACGCGCACCGGCATCACGGTGTTGGCGAGGAAGGTCGCGAGCTGACCGGGGCGGACGAGCTCCGGCGTCTCGCGCGCGCTGCGCGCCATCGAGACGGTCACCGCGGTCGAGCTGGTCAGCCCGCCGACGAGCCCGGCCAGGCCGGTCCCTCGCGTCGAGCCGAACAGGCGCGTGAGCACGTAGCCGACGTACTGCACGCCGGCGATGAGCACGACGAACGTGCCCACCTTGCGTGGCGGCAACGCCCCCCACGGATCCTGCGGCTCGCTCGGCAGGAGCGGGAGCACGATCGCCGCGAGCAGCAGGAGCTGGAGCGTGGCCACGATCTCGATGCGCCGCAGCTGGCCGACGAAGCGCATCATCCACGGCTTGACCACCAGCAACGTTGTCGTGCCGAGGCACAGCGCCACGGCGAGGGCCTTGTCGCGGTGGACGAGGGCGCCGAGCATCACGACGACCACGCCCGCGATCTCGGTCGTCATCCCGACCTCGCGCCCGATCCACATCTGGGCCGCGATCAGCCCGACGATCGCGACCATCCCGATCGGCACCAGCCACGGCTCGCGGTCGCCGAGGAACGCGAGCAGCCAGCCGGAGAGCCCGAGGAGCGCGAGGGTGCGCGCCCCCATCGCCGTGTGACGCTCCGGCGCCTGCGGCTGGACCCGCTGGGGAACGTCGCCGTCGGCCATGCCGTGCGCGACCCCGCTGTGCTCGCGCTCGAGGCCGACCACCAGCCCGATGCCGATCGCGTAGAGTGCCTCGACGAGCGGGGCGGTCTGCATCCGCGGCGATGATAACGCGCGGAGCGGCCGGTTAGCGCGCCGGGCGGGTCACGACGAGGTGCGCCTGCTTGGCCGAGTCGACGTAGCCGAAGCGGAACGGGAGCCGCCGCTTCTTGTTCTTCGCCCAGAGCTCGCGGAAGTCGTCGGCGTGCTTCTTGCCGCTCGCCTCGGCGCCCTCGAGGAACGCGCCGGCGAAGCGGCCGTAGGTGTCCTGCACCATGCCCGCCTCGCGCGCGAACCGGGGCGGGATCCCCGTCGAGTCCGATAGCATCCAGGCGAGGTTGGCGAGGAGGTAGCCACGGATGCGCGAGAAGTCGTTGCGCCAGAGCAGGTAGCTCGCGCCCTTCACCAGCACGGTCACCTTGCCCTTCTGCTCGAGGTGGCGCAGGAGCTGGGGCGACGCGTCGAGCTCGCGGTCGCGCAGGTTCCAGCCGAAGTGGCGGTGGACGCGGACGCGGTCGGCCGGGTCGCCGGCCTTGCGGTACTCGATCTCGACGTTGGCGAACGACTCGCTGAAGTTGGGGTCGTGCCAGTCGCCCTTGCGCGCGCGGGTCGCGCGCCCGTCGGCGGCGGCGATCTCCTCGGCGGTGACGTACTGGATCGCCCCGTCGTCCGCGAGGCGGACGAAGCGCATGCTCACCGGCTCGAAGCCGGCGGCGGCGAGGCCGAGGAGGAACGACGACACCTGGGCCGGCAGGTCGTTGCGCTGCGACGACGACAGGTTCTCGCTGGTGTTCGAGCCGACCGAGAGCGTGCCGCCGAGCTCGCCGCGCAGGCGCCCGAGGCTCTCGTCGAGCTCGAGCGCCGAGAGCGCGCCGATGCGCCGCGGATCACCGGCGAGCTCGAGCGAGATCGTCGTGGTCTCGTCGGCCTCGGGGAAGGCGGCGAGCGACGAGATGAGGTCTCCGCCGCCGAACGGATAGACGACCGTGCGCGGCAGGTCGTCGGGCTGGATGTCGTCGAAGAAGGCGCGCGCGCCCACGATGTAGCGCGCGCGATACTCGCCGAGCTGCTTGTCGACCCAGGCGCAGTGACGGTCGACGATCTTGCGCTTCTTGTCGTCGGCGATCGGCTCGCGGCCCTGGCAGGCGACGAGCTGGTACAGGCGGCGGGCGTCGTCGATGAAGTCGGCGCCCGGCTTCGCCGGAGGCGGAGCGGGCGGAGCGGGCGGAGCGGGCGGGGCGGGCGCCACAGGCCCTTCGACGAGGGCTCCCTGACGGTCGCCCTCGCTCGGGGCGAGCGGAGCGGCGTCGGGCGCGACGACGACCGACACCGGATCCTTGACCGCCGGCTCGGTCTTGCCGCCACCGGCGCCCTTGCCGCACCCCCCGACGCCCGCGACGACGCCGACGAGGAACGCGAGCCTACGCATCCGCCAGTGCACCCTTGTACATACCGTCGAGCACCTCGATGTATTTCTTCTCGACCGCCTTGCGCTTGACCTTGAGGCTCGGCGTCAGCTCGCCCTCCTCCACCGTGAGGTCGCGGGGCAGGATCGAGAACTTCTTGATCGTCTCGTACTTGGCGAGCTCGCCGTTCACCTGCTGGATGTACGTGTCGATGAGCGCCGCGGTCTCCGGCGCGGCCGCGATCTCCGCGTAGCTCTTGCCGGCGAGTGGCCCGCCCTCCGCCCACTTCTTGATCGACTCCTCGTCGACGGTCAGGAGCGCGGTCACGAAGTTGCGCTTGTCGCCGTGCACGATCGCCTGGCTGACGTAGGGACAGGTCGCCTTGATCTTCCCCTCGATGTGCTGCGGCGCGATGTACTTGCCGCCCGAGGTCTTGATGAGATCCTTCTTGCGATCGGTGATCCGCAGGAAGCCGCCGTCGTCGATCTCGCCGATGTCCCCCGTGCGCAGCCAGCCGTCGGGGGTCAACGTCTGCGCGGTCTCCTCCGGCAGGTTGTGGTAGCCGCGCATCACGCCCGGGCTCTTGAGCAGGATCTCCTTGTCCTCGGGCGCGAGCTTCACCTCGCAGCCGGGCAGCGGCATGCCGACCGTGCCGAAGCGGAACTTCGACGCGCGGTTGACGAAGCTCGCGGCGCTCGACTCGGTGAGCCCGTAGCCCTCGACGATGAGGATGCCGCAGGCGTGGAAGAACTCCGCGATCTCGCGCGACAGCGGCGCCGATCCCGAGATGAACAGGCGAAGCCGCCCGCCGAAGCGCGCGTGCAGCTTCGAGAACACGAGCTTGTGCGCGATCTTGTGCTTGAGCGCCAGCATGCCGCTCGGCTCCTTGCCCTCCTGGCGCAGCGCCGACACCCGCTTGCCGACCGCGACGGCCCACTGGAAGATCTTCCACTTGGTCCCCCCGCCCTCCTTCGCGCCCTGGACGACCTTGTTGTAGACCTTCTCGAAGATGCGGGGCGCGGCCGCCATGACGACCGGCCGCACCACGGCGAGGTTGTCGACCAGCTTGGGGATGCGCCCGTCGATCGCCAGCGTGTGGCCGATGCGGATGTGGCCGCCGGAGAGCACCTTGCCGAAGCTGTGCGACAGCGGCAGCCACAGGTACTCGAGGTCGTCCTCGTGGAGCATGCCCATCGCCGCGATCGCGTCCGCGGTGTAGGCCCAGCACTCGTGCACCAGCCGCACGCCCTTGGGCTTGCCGGTCGTCCCCGAGGTGTAGATGAGCGTCGCCAGGTGCTCGCTCTCGACCGCGGCGACGGCGTCGGTCACCGCGTCGGGGTGCTGGCTCAGGTGCGCCTGCCCGCGGGTCTCGAGATCGGCGAGCGTCACGACCCAGTCGTCGTCGGCGTCCGGCGCCCCATCGACGAGCACCACCTTGGCGAGCGACGGAAGCTCCGCCTTGTGCGCGCGCAGCTTGGCGAGCTGGGTCGCGTCCTCCGCGAAGATGATCCGCGTGTCCGAGTCGCGCAGGATGTACGCGCACTCCTCGGCGGTCGACGACGGATACACCGTGGTGGTGGCGCCGCCGGCGCACAGGACGCCGAGATCCATGAGCACCCACTCGTAGCGGGTGGCGCACAGGATCGCGACCCGCGCCTCGCGGTCGAGGCCGAGCGAGAGCAGGCCCGCCGCGATCGCGCGCACGCGCTCGCCGGCCTGTTTCCAGGTCAACGAGCGCCAGTCGTCCCCGACCGGATAGCGGTAGGCCTCGCGTTCCGGCGACCTGGCGCAGCGTTCGAGGAACGCCTGCGGCAGGGACGTGGTCGTACGGGTCAGGGATTCGGGCGCGATGGACGTGGCGGTCACGGCGCGCAGTGTGCCTCAGATCGCGACCAGGTTCATGACCTCGTCGAACATGCCGTCGAACAAGATGCCGGTGAAATAGCGTTCGGCGGCGTCGGGCAGGATGACGACGATGGACTTGCCCGCGTGCTCGGGCTGCCGGGCCAGCCGGTCGGCGACGTGCATGGCCGCGCCGCAGGAGATGCCCGAGAGGATGCCCTCCTCGCGTGCCAGGCGACGGGCCATGGCGACGGCCTCGTCGTTCGAGACGTGCTCCACCTGGTCGACGATCTCGAGATCGAGGTTCCGCGGGATGAAGCCGGCGCCGATGCCCTGGATCTTGTGCGGCGACGGCTTCAGCTCCTCGCCCTTGAGCTGCTGCGAGATGACCGGCGAGTGGATCGGCTCGACCGCCACCGAGTGGAGCTTCTTCCCGCGCACCCGCTCCCAGTAGCGAGACACGCCCGTGATCGTCCCGCCGGTGCCCACGCCGCTCACGAAGACGTCGACGTTGCCGTCGGTGTCGTTCCAGATCTCCGGCCCGGTCGTCGCCTCGTGGATCGCCGGGTTCGCCGGGTTCTCGAACTGGCGCATGAGCACGTAGCGCCCCGGATCGCTGGCCGCGATCTCGTCGGCCTTGGCGAGCGCGCCCTTCATGCCCTGCGGGCCGGGCGTGAGCACCAGCTTGCAGCCGAACGCGGCGAGCACCTTGCGGCGCTCCATGCTCATCGTCTCGGGCATGGTGAGGATGCACTCGATGCCGCGCGACGCCGCGGCGAAGGCCAGCGCGATGCCGGTGTTGCCGCTGGTGGCCTCGACGATGGCCTGACCCGGTCCGAGGAGGCCCTTCTGCTCGGCGTCCCAGACCATCGCGGCGCCGATGCGACACTTCACCGAGAACGCCGGGTTGCGGCCCTCGATCTTCGCCAGCACGGTGGCACCCGCGCCCGCGGTGATGCGGTTGATCTTGACGAGCGGCGTGCGCCCGATGCTCCGGGAGTTGTCCTCGAACCAGCTGGCCATGGCGCCACTCTAGCAGAAATTCCTCCGCAACAACGGATCCGGAGGGGACACGGTTCCCCTCGGGTAGGCGCGACGTCACCCGGGCCGGGTGATTGACGATCGCCGCACGGGCTCCCATGCTGGACCGGTGAGCGGGGAGTCTCGCGTTCTCGTCGTCGACGACGAGCCGGTCAACCTTGCGCTCGTGCGCGCCGTGCTCGGAGGGGAGCACGTCGTGTTCGAGGCGCAGGACGCGGCGACCGCGCTCGCGATCCTCGCGCGCGAGGACATCGACCTCGTGCTGCTGGATGTCCGACTTCCGGACATGGACGGCTTCGCCGCGTGCCGCGAGATCAAGCAGCGCCACGGCGAAGGCTTCCTTCCCGTCCTCCTCCTCACGGCGCTCGCCGATCAGGAGAGCCGCAACGCCGGGCTCGAGGCCGGCGCCGACGACTTCCTGTCCAAGCCCTTCGATCGCAAGGAGCTGGTCCTGCGCACGCGCGTCTTCCTGCGCCTGCGCGCCCAGGACGAGCACATCCGCAAGCAGCTCGACGAGATGCGGCGGCTCGATCAGCTCAAGGACGACCTGACCAGCCTCCTCATCCACGACATGCGCAACCCGCTCGCCGGCATCGACGGGATGCTCTGGGTGCTACGCCAGGACGCGACCGGCGACACCGCCGAGGCGCTCGACGACGCCGCCCTCGCCTCGCGCCACCTGCGCGACGCGGTCGAGGACCTGCTCAAGATCCGGCTCATCGAGCAAGGGGAGATGCGGCTCGCGCGCGCGCCGGTGACCTTGCGGCAGATCGCGCAGGAGGCCGTGGCCACGCTCGACGGCGAGGCGCAGGCGCGCGGCCTCGCGATCGAGATCGAGTGCGACCGCGGCGACCAGCTCATCACCGCCGACGCCGCGCTCCTGCGCCGGGCGGTGGAGAACCTCATCGCCAACGCGCTGCGCTACACGCGCCCGCGCAGCACGGTGACCCTGTGGGTCCAGGGCGCAGACAACGCCGTGGAGATCGCGGTGGCCGACCGCGGCCCGGGCGTGCCCGACGCCTACAAGGGTGAGGTCTTCTCCAAGTACCGCACGATGGATCAGGGCGCCGCCCGGCAGCGCCGGGGTAGCGGCCTCGGGCTCTACCTGGTCAAGCTCGCCACCGAGGCGCATGGCGGGGTCGCAAGCGTCGAGGATCGCGACGCCGGCGGCGCGGTCTTCCGCATCCGGCTCCCCCGGGTGGCCTCGTAAGGCTCGCTTCGTCGACCGGCCTTCACACCCGGCCAGGACGGCCGATGAGGTACGCGTGAACATCAGCCCCCGACACTTCGGCCGGGTCCTCGTCATCGACGACGATCACTCGATCCGCACCCTGTGCAAGGCGGTGCTGGGCCGCGAGGGATGGGACGTCGTGACGGCGCAGGACGGCGCCGCCGGCATCGCCCACATCGAGGGCGCCGACGGGGACCTCGACTGCGTCGTCTCCGACGTGAACATGCCCGTGCTCGACGGCTACGGGCTCCTGCGCGCGGTCCGCGAGCGCGACCGCGACCTGCCGGTCCTGCTCATGACCGGCGACCCCAAGCTCGACGGCGCCGTCGAGGCGATCGAGTACGGCGCGGTCAACTACCTCGCCAAGCCGTTCCAGGCCGAGCGCCTCGCGGCCGTCGTGGCCTCGGCCGCGCGCCGCCACGGCGTCGCGCGCATGCAGCGGAGGGCACAGGCGTTCGCGGAGTCGCACGAGGTCGGCGGTCAGGATCGGCTCGAGCTCGAGCGCCGCTTCCGCCGCGCCATCGAGGCGCGCTGGCTCGTGTACCAGCCGATCGTGCAACCGGCGACGCGCGCGACGTACGCGTTCGAGTGTCTCCTGCGCACCGGCGAGACCACGCTCCAGCGGCCCGACGTGCTGATCGGCGTCGCCGAGCGGCTGGGCCGGGTCCCCGAGCTGGGCCGGTCCGTCCGCCAGGCGGCGGCGGCGACGCTCGCCACGGCGCCGGCCGGCACCCGGCTGTTCGTCAACCTCCACCCGCTCGAGCTCACCGACGAGGAGCTGTTCACCGACGCCAACCCCCTGGCGCCGGTCGCGAGCCAGATCGTGCTCGAGCTCACCGAGCGCGCGCGGCTCGAGACCCTCACCGACGCGCCGGCGCGCATCGCGATGCTGCGCGCGATGGGCTTCCGCTTCGCGATCGACGACCTCGGCGCCGGCTACGCCGGCCTCGCCTCGCTCGCCGTGATCGAGCCCGAGGTGGTGAAGCTCGACATGGGGCTGGTGCGCGACATCGCCACCAACCCGACCAAGCGGCGCATCGTCGCCGCCACCGCGCGGCTCTGCCGCGAGCTCGGCAGCCAGGTCGTCGCCGAGGGCGTCGAGACCGAAGAGGAGCGCGCGTTCCTCGTCGACCACGTCGACCTGCTGCAGGGCTACTTGTTCGGCCGGCCCGAGCGCGCGCTGATCAACGCCTCGACCTGACGCGCGAGCTCGTCGATCGCGATCGGCTTGGCGAGGTACGCGTCGAAGCCGGCGTGGAGCAGGCGATCGCGCTCGCCGGCCAGCACGTGCGCGGTCAGCGCCAGCACCGGGATCCGGGCGAGGCGCGGATCGGCGCGCAGCTCCTCGAGCAGCCGCCGGCCGCCGCCGTCGGGGTACTCGATGTCGGTGACGATGACGGTCGGCACGATGTGGCGCAGGACCGCGCGCGCCTCCGGCAGCGACGCGGCGACACTGACGATGTAGCCGCGTCGTGTGAGCACGGCGTGCGCGAGCTTCTGGTTGAGGACGTCGTCCTCGACCAGGAGCACGGTGTGAGCCTCCTCCGAGGCGAGCGGCCAGGAGCCGGCGAGGTCACCCGCGGTCACGCGGGCCTCCGGCGCGGCGAGCGGCAGTCGCACGGTGAAGGTGCTGCCGCGATTCGGCGTGCTCTCGACGGAGATCGTGCCGCGGTGGAGCTCGACGAGGGCGCGGGTGAGCGCGAGCCCGAGGCCGGTGCCCGCGCCCCGACGGCGGCGGCCGTCGCCGATCTGCTCGAAGGCGCGGAAGAGGCGCGGCAGGTCAGCGGCGGCGAGGCCCACGCCGGTGTCGGCGACCGCGAGGGAGAGCATGTCGCCGTCGACCGCGGCCGTGAGCCGCACCATGCCGGTGCGCGGCGTGAACTTGACGCCGTTCGAGACCAGGTTGGTGAGGATCTGGACGAGCCGCGACTGATCGGCGTCGACGCGCGGCAGATCATCGCCGACGTCGAGCACCACCGACACGCCGGCGGCCTCCGCCTGCGGCTTGAGCTGATCGCGCACCTGCGCCACCAGCGACGCCAGCGCGACCGGCTCGCGCAGGAGCGTGACGCGGCCGGCCTCGATGCGGCTCAGGTCGACGAGGTCGTTGATGAGATGGAGCAGGTGCCGGCCGCTCTCGCGGATGTAGCGCAGCTGCTCGCGGTGCGACGGCGCGAGCTCGACCGCGTCCTCGTGCAGGAGATCGCTGAAGCCGATGATGCTGTTGAGCGGCGTGCGCAGCTCGTGGCTCACGTTGGTTAGGAACGCCGCCTTCACCCGGCTGGCCAGCTCGCTGGCGATGTCCTCGAGCCGGTGCAGGATGAACCCCACGCCTCCGTCGGCGGCGAGGACGGGCGTGCAGGTCGCGACGGGCGCGCGGGTCTCGATCACCCGGTCGAGCGACGCGCGCAGATCGGCCGGCGCATCGGGGAAGACCTCGAACACCCCGGCGCCGATGATCTCCTCGCGGCGGGTGACCGTCGCGGCCAGGAAGGCATCGGTCGCGTCGACGATCGTGAACCGCGGCGGATCGGGCGCGAGCACGAGCACCGGCGAGGGCGCGCTGGTGAAGATCCGCGCGTAGTCGGTCGGCCCCCCCGTCGTCATCGAGCCAGTCTTTCGCGTTTGCCGAGGAGGTGTCATCACCCTCACGGGGTGAGATCCAGGTGGCGGAGCTTGTCGGGGTTCCGGTGGGTGTAGAGCGCGCCGATCGTTCCATCGGCATCGAGGTCGAGCATCAGGACGGTCGTGATCGCGCCGCGCTCGCGGATCACGAGCGCGGGCAGGCCGTTGAGCTCGCGCACCTCGAGCGAGGCACCCGCGACGCCCTTCCTGGCGAGGCCGATCATGAGCCGCGCGACCCGCTCGGCGCCCCGCACCGGGTTCCGCGCCGCGCGCGCGCGTCCGCCGGAGTCGCTGTGCGCGACGACATCGGCCGCGAGCATCCGCTCGAGCGCCCCGAGATCGCCGCTGCCGCACGCGGCGACGAACGCCGCGAGCGTGCGAGCGTGATGCGCGCGCGCCACGGCGCGTGGTCGAGCCTCCTTGACGTGGCGGCGCGCGCGCGCCGCGAGCTGGCGGCACGCGTCCTCGGACTTCCCGAGGACGGCGGCGACCTCGGCGAAGCTGTAATCGAAGACGTCGGCGAGCAGGAACGCGGCGCGCTCGCTCGGGCTCAGGCGCTCGAGCAGGACCATGAACGCGATCGACACGCTCCCGGGATCGACGGTGGGGGTGGTGGCGATGGGCTCGGGCAGCCACTCGCCGACGTAGGCCTCGCGCCGCGCGCGCGCCGAGCCGAGCACGTCGAGGCACAGCCGCGACACGACGGTCACCAGGTACGCGCGCGGCGTGGCGATCTCGGCGTGCGGCGCCGCGAGCCACCGGATGCGCGCTTCCTGGAGGACATCCTCGGCGTCGGCGACGGACCCGAGCATGCGATACGCGATGGCGTGGAGCAGGCCGCGGTGCGCCTCGAAGGCCGAGACCGGTTCGGGCGCCATGTGATCATCGTAGCCCACGTGCGGTAGGCTCCTGGCCGTGTCCGCGGCCGACTTCCTCGACGCTCTCGCGGCGCAGTGGCGCGCCGAGCGCGTCGCCGCGCGCGAGAAGTTCGCGGCCGCGCGGCGGGGCACCAGCCTGCGGGCCCGGGTCGCGCGCGGGCTCGCGATCGCCGACCTCACGGTCTCGGAGTGGCGACCGGCGGCGCGCGACCGCACCCGCGTACGGCTGTCGCCGCCGGCGCACGTCGACCTGGACGACACCGGCATCGGGCCCGGCGATCCGGTGGTGCTCTGGCGCCAGTCCCCGGATGATCCACGCGCGACCCGCGGCGTCGTGTCCGCGCGCGAGCGTCACGACCTGTGGGTGATCATCGACGGCGAGCTGCCCGAGGGCGTGCTCGAGGGCGGCTGCAACCTCGACGCGCTCGCGCCGGAGGCGACGTTCGATCGCGGCGACCGCGCGATCGAGCGCGCGCGCGCCGCCAAGGCGACCAGCGCGCTGGCGCGCCTGGTGGCGATCCTGTGCGGCGATCGTGAGGCCGCGTTCGCGCCGGCGCCCCTGACCAGAGACCGGGTCGCCGGCCTCAGCGAGACCGGGGCGCCGACCTGGGAGCCGCTCGACCGCGCGCTCGATCCCGCGCAGCGCGCGGCGGTGACGGCGGCCCTGTCGGCGCACGACGTGGCGCTGATCCACGGTCCGCCGGGGACCGGCAAGACGCGCACACTCGTCGAGGTGGTGCGTCAGCTCGTGGCGCGTGGAGAGCGCGTGCTCTGCACGGCGGCGTCCAACGTCGCCGTCGACAACCTGGGCGAGCGGCTCGCCGACGCCGGCGTGGGCGTCGTGCGCCTCGGCCATCCGGCGCGCGTGTCGGCGGCGCTCGAGGCACGCACGCTCGACGCGCTGGTGGCGGCGTCGGACGGCGCCCGGCTGGCGCGCGAGCTCACCGATCGCGCGCGCGAGCTGCGGCGCGGGCTCGGCGACGTGCGCGGCGAGGAGGCGCGCGCGCTCCGCCACGAGCTCCTCGGGCTCCTGCGCGACGCGCGGGGCTCGCTGACCCAGGCCGAGGCGTACTTCCTCGACACCACGCCGGTGGTGCTCGCGACCTGCGCCGGCGCCGACGCGCAGGCGCTCGGCGATCGCACGTTTCCGACCGTGGTCATCGACGAGGCGACGCAGGCCCCGGATCCGCTCGCGCTGGTGGCGATGGCGCGCGGCGAGCGCCTCATCCTCGCCGGTGATCCGCACCAGCTGCCCCCCACCGTGGTCGACGTCGGCGCCGCGCGCGCCGGGCTCGCGACCACGTTCTTCGAGCGCCACGCCGCCCGCCACCCGCCGTCGCTGCTGGTGACGCAGCACCGGATGCACGCCGACATCATGCGCTTCCCGTCGGAGCGGACCTACGGCGGTGCGCTCGTCGCGGCGCCCGCGGTGGCCGGCCATACCCTCGCCGACCTCGGCGTCCGACCCGATGCAGAGCGCGGCAACGCCGTGTGGTTCCTCGACACCGCCGGCAAGGACTGGACGGATCGCAAGGGCGGCCTCGACGAGCACGACGGGGAGGTCGCCGACCCGTCGACGTGGAACCCGGAGCAAGCCGAGCGCGTGGCGAAGGAGGTGCGCCGCCTGCTCGCCCGCGGGCTGCCGCCGACCGACATCGCGGTCATCGCGGCGTACGACGCCCAGGTCCGCCGCCTGCGCGCGCTCCTCGCCGCCGAGCGCGCGCGCGGCCTGGAGATCCGCTCGGTCGACGGCTTCCAGGGCCGCGAGAAGGAGGCGGTGCTGGTCGACCTCGTGCGCTCGAACCCCGACGGCGAGATCGGCTTCCTCGCCGACGTCCGCCGCATGAACGTGGCGATCACACGCGCCCGCCGCTGGCTGCTCGTCGTCGGCGACTCGGCGACGCTGGGCGGCCACCCGTACTACGCCGACCTCGTCGCCGCGATGGACGACCTCGGCGCGCACGGCAGCGCCTGGGCCGACGACGGCGACGCGCTGGAGTAGCGCGCAACGCAAACGCAGACGCAGACGCAGCCGCAGACGCAGCCGCAGACGCAGCCGCACACGCAGCCGCCGTTCATCCTGAGCGAGCCGGACCCTGAGCGAGCGCCGCGAGTCGAAGGGGACGGCGAGTCGAAGGACGGGGACGGCCGTGCGCAGGATCCGAAACCGCGCCCCGTCACCGTGCCCCCTCCTTCTGGGACCTGATGCCCGACGCCTGATGATTCAACACATCGTAGTTCGCGGGACGTGTGGCCTCGTGAGCGCAAC
>ERZ761602.5409-NODE-5409-length-15185-cov-4.981229_pt1 | contig 15185 bp, 12 predicted proteins | sample MGYA00512165_ERZ761602 | MGnify/ENA primary metagenome ERZ761602 (study PRJEB28899, sample SAMN02445085) | bioreactor sludge metagenome | biome: EBPR sludge; isolation source: Thorneside wastewater treatment plant | place: Australia: Brisbane, Thorneside...
GATTTCCCGCAGCCGCTGACGCCGGTCATGAGAATTCCTTTGGGCATTCGCAGTCCGGCAGCTTGAGCTTCTTTTGAAAAAAATTGAGTTCGATCCTTCAGCCACTCTTTGAGGTTTTCTAAACCTCCAATGTCATCGAGCTTGTATTTTGTAGGGACGTATTCCAAAAGACCGTCGCGTTTTATGATTCGAGCCTTTTCTTCGAAAATAATCTCTAAGGCGTCTTCTTTTAGCTCCGCCTTTCCCACGAGCATTTTTTGAAAAATGAACTTTGCTTCGTCGCCGGTGAGTCCGAGGGCTCCTTTGAGGAGTTTCATTCTCTGTTCGTCCGTCAAAGCGATTTTCACTTTCGGAGAACCTTTGAGTACTCCGTCAAAAATGGAAGAGAGATCATTTTCGTCGGGAAGATCAAAATCGAGGCTTAAGATTTCCTTCAGCATATCTTCCGGAATGTGAGCATAAGGAGAAAGCAGAAAGACGGTCTTAAATGAACCTTTGGTTGTTTGAAACACATCCCGAAGAGTGCGTTTTAGCAGAGACTCACTACCCAAATGCCACGAAAAGTCTTTGATAAGGAGCAGGCCATTTTGAGGTTGTTGTAAAAAATTCTGCAGAACCTCCACAAGCGGTTTCTTCTTACCGTCGCCTAGGCCTTGAGTTTCGCTCCATGATTGAAAAGTGAGCGGCTGTGAAAACGCAGAGCTCGCTACTTTGCTTAACGTTTGCTCGACGCGGTCCTCTTCCCAACTTTCGATCCAAATGATGGGATATTTTGCGGCGATGAGACGCTTAATCTCATCAAAAGAATTTCGTCTCTGCGCTTTTAGAGATACCGGTGTTGCCGTCATTTTTGTTCACCCCAAAATCAATACGACCATTCAATGATAAGTCGTTCGATTTCCCGAACCATTGATTTTAATCACCCGAATTTTTTTACGCATACGCCTGTGATGCCATTGATCTTTCAGACGCTGAAACCAATTTCCGCCACCACTGCCGCCGAAAGAACCGCCCCCGCGACCGGATCGACGTCGGCGCATCGTCCAACTTACATAGAGAAATCCAAATAAAGCGCCACCCAAGTGACCAATGTTGCTGATTCCTTGTTGGTTGCTCGTATACAGAGCATAGAATTCAATCAGCACCATGAGATAAGCGAAATACTTCATTCGCATAGGAAATACAAAAAAGAAGAGAACCATTTGATCGGGATTCAGTCGGCTCACTGCGATCAGCGTTGCAAAGACCACACCGGACGCACCAATGGTCGGAAGCAAAAAGGTCATCGAATCCATCAGACCAAAGAGACAAATGACGAGGCCGGTAAAGAGTCCCGTCAGTAGGGTGAAGGTCACCATTCGCTTTGTGCCCCAAAGTTCTTCCAACAAACTTCCAAACATCCAAAAGCCGAACATGTTGAAGAGCAAATGAATGAAGCTTCCATGGAGAAACATCCAGGTGACGAGCTGATAGACCATGCCCTTGAAAACGAGCTCCGGTGTTAAGCCGAAAAATCTAACTAGATTGGAATAGAGCTCAGGATTGGAAGTCGGGCCGAACTGCGCGAATTGTTGGAGAATGAAGACTCCCCCGCACACGAAAACAAATGTGCGTACGAATCCTCGAAATGGGGGAAACAAAATCATGTCCGCTTCCTCTTGCTATTGCTCTTTTCCGGTTTCGATCTCAGAGAAATTTCTACTGAATCTAGAGGTACTTTCTTCAAATCCTCCAAAATGGCTTCCGCCGTTTGATAGCGATCTTCAACTTTCTTCTCCAGGCATTTGGCGATGATCTCACAAATCTCCGGGGGTAAATCTGGTTTCACCGTTCGAGCATCTGGCGCTTTCGTGTGCAGGTGATGGTAGCCCGGATTCTCCATCGGGAACGGCACCTGCCCCGTCGTCATTTCAAAAAGGCAGACTCCGAAAGAATAAATGTCCGTACGATGATCAATAGGAGCACCTTCAACTTGCTCCGGGGACATGAAGTACGGCGTTCCGCCAATGATGGATTGTTCGGAATGCAATTGATTCACAACCCGAGCCAAACCGAAGTCCATGAGCTTAATAATTTTATTTTCTGTGAGCATCATGTTGTTGGTCGTGATATCGCGATGAATAACTTTTTTAGAATGCGCGTAACTGAGCGCTTTCAATACCTGTTTACTGAGAGAGATGGCTGTGGACAATCGGAAATGTCCTCGAGCTTTGAGCAGATCGCGAACCGTTTTCCCTTCGATGTATTCCATTGCGATGTAATAGTTACCTTCCTCAATTCCCGCGTCGAAGATCGTAACAATATGCAAATGATTAAGCGCGGCGAGGGATTTCGCTTCTCGAAGGAATGTTTCAACAATCTTTTCATCGTGCTTGAAGTGAGAATTCAAAACTTTGAGCGCAAGATCGCGTCCTAGGATTTGATCTCGAGCTCGAAAGACAATTCCCATCCCGCCTCGACCGAGTTCTTGAAGGTGTTCGTAGCGAGACGCGGTTTCCTTGCGGAATGCTGTGAAGGCAGGCAGACCCATTTTCTTTTCTTGCGCGGCGTTGGCTTTGCGAAGCGTTTCCTTTACGCGCGCAAGACGAGCGCCCACTTCTCGAAAAAGAGGATTCTCTCCAGCAATACGCTCATAAAGTCGAAGCGCATCTTCAGGTCGGTGAACTTTCTCAAAAGAATACGCGAGATGATAGAGCAATTTTAAAACAATTTCATCGACGATGGCGTCCGGATCTTCGCACCAATAATCATAGGCTCGCTGAAAGTGTTCCACTGCTTTGTTGTAATTTTTCTTTTTGAGAAAGGCCTTTCCGAGAATGGTTTGAGCTCGAAGAAAGTAGGCATTTTCGCTCGGCACCCGTTCCAAAAATTCTACGGCTTGAATGAGGTTTCCTTGTTGGAGGCACTCAAGAGCAGCATGATAAAAATCTTCATGCTTGATGAAGAATTGAAGATCTTCTGATGAGGTTTGAGACTTCGCTCGCTCTAAAATGTTGGTACGAAACCAATTTTCTTCGAGGATGGATACGCTTAAGGTTGGAGCGACTCCCCATATGCGCTCGGAAAATTTGGCAGCGGCTTTTAAGACTTCGCTTCGCGCCACGACATAGCGAAAGGGCACCGCATTCTGCGTTTCAGCCATTTGCAAAAGGCGGTCTTCCGGGGTTTCATTTTCATCTTCCGGCAGGTCAACGGCCCCTTTGGGCTTCGGTCGTGACGTCGTTCGATGCAAAAACTCAAAAAATTTATCTTCGGATCCATAGTGCCGCACTTCGAGTCCTTGAGACTTCAGGAGTTCGGTGAGTAGTCCTTCAAACTTATGATCCGGCTCAATGAGCGCTACGGACCGATTTCGAACAATATTTTCCATCGCCGATTCGGCAAACGACGCGGTGGCAGATTCGCATTGGGTGAGCAAAGACTCGAAGGTTTCTTGCGTGATGCGAAAAGCAGAGAGGTGCATCCAACCCAATCGTGCGCGAAGTTTCTCTAATTCGACACCAAGCGCGGAATCGACAAAAACGAAGGAAAGAATTCCAGATTGCGTTTCCAAACGCAGGGGAAGAATTTTAAACTTGCGACAGAATTCCAGCGGAATCTGCTCAAACAGATCGATTGGAATTTTTATATCCAATAAATCCTCGAGCGTGAGCTCCGGAGCTCTATTCAATGAGTTTAAAAGCGGTTTCAAAAGGAAAATTCCCCCGCTTTAATTATATCGGAAGGCCGGCGCTTTGGTTTAACGCGGCGCTCCGTCTATGAAAATTGTGCAGAGAGAGGCTCCTCCTTGTAGGAAAAGGCGATTTGGGCGGATAATGAACCCTATGCCAGTCTCAAAGAAGGTTGCAGGCTCTAACCGTGTCCGAGAGTCGTGGGGGCCCGCCTTAAAGGAATCCGGCCTTGATGTCGTTAGTTTTGGAACCTGGCAAGATGCGCTGCAGACGCAGGCCGATTGCATCTTGTTAGATATGCGAGAGCCACAGGGAAAAGAAAATCTGCAGCAGCTGAAATCTAAACAAGATTCTGTGATACTTTCCGTCGTCAAAGACGATGTGGATCGACGCCAATTGGAAGAAATGAAAAATGGCGGCGCGTCTGGGTATCTTTCTGAAAATACGCCGGCGGAAGAAGTGGCTGTTCGATTGAATGCCATGATGGAAGAGGGGCGATCTGCGGCGGTTGATCCCAAAAACATGCGTGCTGCGCAGCGTGTATGGTTTCAACAAGAAGTGGAATTTAAAGTTTTTGATCGCTCTTACAAGGCTTGGAGTACAACGCTTAGCGAGACGGGTATTTTTCTTAGAACGTCTCTGAGTTTTCCTCTTTATTCGGTGATTCAATTAAAGTTCTATCTCCTCGGTGATACACAGCCTTTCGTATGTGATGGCGTGATTGTTCGACAAGAAGTCGAAGGTCCCATTCGCGGAATTGGCGTGATGTTCCAAAACCTAAAGGGCGAGAATGTGCGCCGTTTAGAATCTTATTTGGATCTTTACCGATAAGCGCGGACGTTCGATCATAGATTCATGCGAAAAGAGACATTCATTTTTAGTGGACTCGTTCTCTTGGCTGTCGCGCTCTCCGTTATTTTTTCGCATCATGGTCTGCTCGATCTTCGGCGCTTTCTGGTGCAAATTGAAGCGGCGAAGGTGAGGACTCAGCGTCTTGAAGAAACCAATCGCCATCTGCGGATGCAATTGGAATCGTTACAACAGAAAGATGTAAGTTTTCTGGAGCGCCAAGTGCGTGAGAATCTCGGCTGGGTGAAGCCCAACGAACTCGTTTACGTCGAACCTAAGAAGTGAACTGTGCCCTTCCTCCTGCAATAGTCGGATTGAAGGGCACAGTTAAGAGGTTGGTCTGAAGTAATTGAGCATCTCAGATCGTCGGCATTCGAAAATTTCCGCGACATCTTTAGCGATCATTCTGCCAGCGAGCAGTCTTCCCAAAGCTCCAAATGGAATTTCATACCGAACGACGTCTTCCATCCAAGTTTGGTTACCTCGCGCCTCAAAGCGATGTGTATGGTGCCAGAGGCGATAAGGTCCTTTGATTTGATTGTCGACAAAGTGGAAGGGCGGATTCCATTCTTCAATCCGCGTGATCCATCGCACCGGGAATTTTTTAATTCTTAGCGCATAGGTAAAAAGCGTGCCTTCGCCAATTTCCGGAGTCGATTGAGAGAGAATGCGAAAGTTGAGCCATGGTGGAGTGATTCGCTCCAAATTCTTGGCATCGGCGAAGAAAGGGAACACGCGCTCTAATGGTGCGGGGACTATCGTTTCGGTTCTGAAGATGTGCTCCATGGGGTTTCGTTGGTTAGGTTGAGCTATTTCTTTGCGTGATGCAATTCGTGGTGATGTCTTCGGCAGCGGAGGGTGAGGTTTTCCAGTGCGTGATTGCCGCCCATACTCCACGGTCTGGCGTGATGAATCTCGATTCCTCGCACTTCCTGACACTTCTTTCCCATTAGACCGCGAAATTGGCAGGCTCCGCCGTCGCGTTTCCAGACTTGGGTTCGGATTGCGGAGGGGATAGCACGTCGAACAATTGTGCCCGGGCACAGTTCACTTCGCTTATTCCTGTCCCCAAAAGAAAAACATTTTAAAGGGTCTTTTTCTTTTGGGGGAGATGAAGATTTCTTAACGTTCTTTCTCAGTGGATCCTTGTGTTTGAGATAGAATTTCGTGAGTTCCGAAAGGGTTTCCTCAAGCGACATGTTTCTATGTTTAGAAGTAGAGAGCAGCACTTGAGCCCGACGAAGCTCCGACGCGGCGTCTTCGCTCAAATCCATGCGCAGTCGAGTGCGGTCTTCTGCAATCGGTTTTAAAAATTCCGTTTTGGGCATTTCGCCCGTTACATTCGCAACTTCCTTCTCGAGAACGGCTTTGGACATCGTTTTAGCTTTGTTAACCCATTCTGTTTTATTGATAGGCGTAATTACCGAAACAATTCTTTTTGCTTTCGACACCGTGAGGGTTCCCGCGGCAATTTCCGTTTTCAATTCTGGAATCTCTCGAGACTTTCGCATCACTTGAATGAGTGCGTAACTGACGGCTTCGGACAATTCTAAGGCTTGTGTGGCATAGACGAATAGTGAGCTGTAGCCCATTCGAAGATGGGTTTTGCCAGCTTCGATTCTTTCTAAAATTTCAATCAAAGCTAATTCACATCGGCGATAATTCTGCGCCAACTCCAGCGCTTGTGTGTGCAAATCTGGAATCGCATTGGTGTTTGAATTATTTTTCATTTCTAATCTTTCCTTTTCATGCCTCCTGACTTGTCTCGCTAATTAACTTTATAGCACATGAATTTTTTCGAACGACGTTGAGCGCTGTCACGCGAGTGAGAATAGAGATAAAAATTTTTGAATTCAAAAAGGTATCGTGACTCCACAAGGAAATACTTCGCTCTGAGGGCTAGCTTCTAAGATGACTTTAAGGCTGAGAGAGATTGCTCATAAAAACTCGTCAATAAAAATTTAAAAGCCGATTCTGAAACAGAAAGAGAGAAAAGGACCTTTAGAATCTTTTTCTCTCTTTCTCTAAAACAGGGACTAAGAAAAAACTTAGAAAAATAACCCTACGACGTTGGGTAGCAGAAACATTCCCCCGGAATGTTTCTGTGTGCCCGGGCACAATTTCTGGCTTTGTCCCTTCGTCACGTCATCCTTGCAAAAAGAAGATGACTTTTAAGGGTCTTCTCCTTTTTTTGAGTGAATTCGTATACTGTCCCCAATTACCCAGTCTTCTTGCTGAGCATTTTTTCGATCTTAGCCAGAATGAATCGGGGTTCGGAGCTTTTGGGAATAAAGTCCTCGGCGCCGAGTTGGATGGCACGAGTGGAATGTTCGGGGGAGCTGGATTCTGAAACAAATACGAGTGGAATTTGTTTCAAGCTTGCGTCAGCCTGCAAACGCGCGCAAAGCGAGAATCCATCGAGTTTGGAAAGTAAAATTTCCGAGACGATTAAGTCGGGTTTATCTTTTTTGATGCCGGCCAAGGCGGCGACTCCGTCAGCGTAAACGGTGGGCTTTGCGATAGATTTCAATTGGGAAGCCAGCTGGGCAGAGTATTTAGAATCAGAATCGACGATGGCAACCTTGCAAAGCTGCGATCGATCTTGATCCTTTGGCGCAAGAAGCTCCATGACGTTGGCAGTAATCATCGGGTCCAATTGTTTATTCGAATATTGATCAAACTTATCCTTGAGGGTCGCAAATTCTTCGGGAGTCCAGCCCGATTTCCAATTGCGGCGAACCGACTCAATGACGAAGAGGACAACAAGCACCCGAGCCGCTAGAGGAATCTGCTGGGATCTGAGGCCCATCGGCCCTCGGCCGTCAAATCGCTCCTGTAAGCAATCGCGCACATAACGCATGCGAAGAACGCCATCGAGAAGCTCGGCAAATTGCCCCGCCTTGTTCGTCAATTGCTCAAACTTCCAGAAGAGGGCGGAGTAAAACACCTCGTCCTTGATTCGTTCATTTTCCGTGAGACCAAATGCCAGTCGAAGGGCCAGCGCGGCAAATTCCTGGCTTTCACGCTGTTGTTGACCGGAGCCGCCCGTTTGAATGCAAAAGGTCGTCCATTTTTTGAGCTGATCTCGAACCTTTCGATAAGTCACGCTCTCTTGAAAGAGCTCATGCGCCAGGGACTCGAAATATCGAATCTCACAGGAGGGGTTTTGCTTCAGCACCTGCAGTTCAAAATCGAGTTCGTCTCCCACGAGATTGCGATCGACCCAAACAAAATCAAATTCACTATTAGCGATCTTTACTAAAGCTTCGCTCAGATCTGCGGCAATGGTGAGAGCATTTTCAGATTTTTTGAAGAGCCGGATGAGCGCTTCATGGTGATGATTCTGCTTGTCGACAAAGAGCACTCTTCGGCGGGATAGGTATTCGGCATCAGAAAGATCTTCTGCGTCCATGAGTAGGGGGCGAGCATTCGTATCTGCGCCGCTATCCTGCTGTTTGATTTTTCCATCAAGCATGCGACGGATGGAAATGGATCCCGCCACGTAATACTGAATTTGATAGTTGGCGGCAATTTGATTGAAATCTGGAGCGCGCTGGAAATCGGAGCTTCCATCAATCAGAAAACTGATCACTTTCTTCTCGTCATCTTTGTAAAATGGAATGACATTGAATTTACCTAAGGTTTCACGGGAGAGAGTGTTGAGAGCGGCATCCAAAATCTTGATCGACTTTAATCGACCACGCGGTACCCAAGGCAGATCCAAACAATCGGCGATCACTTTGGAAAGTTCGTCTTCAGAAAGCCAATTTTCGCGCAAGATAGTTTCTGCAGCGGGCTTTCCCTTTAGTTCCAAAAGTTGCTCAGGATTCAATTTGTTTTGGGAGCGGAGCACGCTCACGAGCTGAGAGTCGCGCACGAAATAGGACTTTAAAGGGAGCGGAGTTTGCTCGCTTGTCGAAACTCTCTGCCGTCGATCGGAAACCAACGTATTTTGAATTTCATAGATGTGCTTTTCGATTTCATCGCACCCTTGATAGCGCTCGTCAGGATTTTTCTTAAGGCACTTTTCCACCAATTGGACGAAGGTTGTATTCAGCTCCGGGCGAACTTCTCCGATCGGTTGTGGATCGAAATGCACGATTTTATACAAGATACTGCTGGAGTTTGTCCCTCGAAATGGAAGGCTGCCCGTTGCGCTTTCGTAAAGCACTGTTCCCAAGCTAAAAATATCGCTTCGGCGATCCAAATTCCTTCCCGTGATGTGTTCGGGAGAAAGATAGTGCGTACTTCCTAAAACCATCCCCGTGGAAGTGAGCTTCATCTCTTCTTGGTCTACAAACTTCGCAATCCCGAAGTCCAAAATTTTGGCAATTCCCGTATTAGCTTCCAAGATGATATTGCTCGGTTTGATATCGCGGTGAACGATTCCGCGCTTGTGAGCGAAGGTGAGTCCCGAAGAAACTTCCTTGGTAAGGCGTAAGAGCTCTTCAAGATTGAGTTGTTGTTTGCGCTTCAAAAGCTCTTCGAGCGTTTCGCCTTCAATGTATTCCATGACGATGTAGGCCATCTCATGGAACTCTCCGAAATCATAAATTTGTACGAGATTGGGATGGGAGAGCCCGCCTGCCGCGCGCGCTTCATTCAGAAATCGGTCGTGAATGGTTTTTCGAACTTCTGGCTCTTTGACGCGATCAGAGACAATTTTAACGGCGACGGTTCGTTTGAGCTTTGTGTCAAAGCCTCGAAAGATGAGGCCCATCCCGCCCGAGCCAATGCGACTCTGCAGCTCGTAACGGTCGAGCTTCGTGCCCACGCCCACTTCAATGTCTGATGATCCCCCTGATGCGCCCATGCCGAATTTCCCGAATTCCTGTTAGCATTTTGATTGTATCATGAGTTCCTCTCGGGCGGCCGCGCGCCTCTATCGCGACTTTGAGAAGCTCTTCCGGCTTGCTGCCCTGTATCAGGGTAAGGCGAAGCCATTGGAACAGCACACGCGTGTCGTGGATGCGAACTTGGCCACCTTCTTCAAAGTGCCCGACGCGCCTCAGTCCTTCCAATTCGATTTTTTTATGTCTGGGGTCTACTTCCAGGGCGGACTCATTTTCCAACATGAAACTCCGGAGAGTACACTGGCCTATAGTTTATTTTGCGAAGGCGTTCAGGCCATCGTCATTACCCGTGAAATCACTGCTCAGCAGTTGCTAAATTTTTGCTTAAAAATCCGAGAATTTTTCGACAAGGAAAACGAAGGACAAAAAGATTTGGCTTCTATGCTTTGGAAGCAAACTTTTCCGAACTTGCGAATTTATTTGTACAACCTTCTTTTGGAATCCGACAAATCCGGAAGCGGTAAGGGTCGAGAGGCCGATGCTCAAAGCGAATTGGCGCTTCAAAGTGGCGATGCTGAAGTTGTGCGAAGTGTGAAGTCGGTCGATCAATGGAATGAGCGAGACAAAGAGTGGGAATTGCCTTCCGGCGAGCTGGCCGTGCAAGCCATGGGTCAAGTTGAGGATCTCAATGAAAAGCAAATCGACACGATGCGCGAGGAATTGGCAGATGTCTCTTTGTCGGATCGAGCTCAAAAAATTGTTCGTTTTCAACAAGCGGAGATCGAATCCCTTGCGGCAGAGCTAGAGAGCTACGACGAAAACCAAGTGCAGTTCAATTTAATCGCTCATCAGTTCAGTCTCCTGCGCACTTCTTCGCAACTGGCGACTGACGCTTTCTTATCGAACTTAGCGAAAACAATTGGGGCGGTCGTGGAAAGGTTCCACGGAGGAATTTTGGCTTTTGTACTATCCGAAATCGATCGGCTGAAGAGTGAATCCAAGGCCGCAGAAGGAATTCAGAAAATTAGTGAATTCATTCAAAAAGGCTTGAAGCATCCCAAGCGCATTCAGACTTTGGCGGATTCATTTTCGCAGGCAAATCGTGTCTCCATTTGCAAAGCGCTGATGAAGTATTTAGACGACGAGGGACTCTTTGCGCTCATCGAGCGGGTCGTTGACCAAGGTGGCGCTGGAAAACTTGAAGCCTTTACGATGGCTCTCGTGGAACACCGAACTGAGGAGTTCGTCTTCTCTCGGCTGGCAGATCGATTGTTGCTGCCGCTCATTCACTCGGTACAATCCGCGGGGTCTTGGAAGGGTCGAGGGACATTTTTGCAGCGATGTCTCACTCATCGCTCCATCGAAGTGGTTCGTTCCGCGTTGCCATCCATTGGCGGATTGAAGCTGTCCACGGCCGATGCTTTGCGACTATTCGGTCGGCTCAATGAAGGCGATCGAAAGGTTTGGGTTAAATCTCTTCTCGCGGAGCAAGACATCACTCATTGGGGGGCATTTCTTCAGCAGATCGTCAAAGAGAATTCGTGGATGCAATCCGACGAAGAATTAATGTTTTTGTGGGTTCGAGCGGCTCTGGATGCGCTCGGTCAGCAGAGTTTAACGGCTTTCGAGCCTTTCGTAGCCGGTCGCCGCTTATTTTTCTGGGCAAAATTTCCAAGAGAGCGTGAAGCAATTTTACTGGCGGCAATGCAGACGCGAGATAAGCGTCTCCGATCAAAGCTCGAAGAATGGGTTAAGCGAGAGTCTCAACTCTTGTTTCAGAGTTCGGAGTTGAAAAACAGATTGAGGTCCCAATGAAACAGGATTCAATGGCGGGCGCGCAGGAGCAGGCGTTAGAGGAATTGAAGGGAGCCGATCCGGTTTCCAGAAACATCCTTTCCGCGGCCTATATTAAAAGTCTGTTTCAATTTTTCCGATTGGCGGAGCTCCATGATCCCTCCAATGCGATCTTTTCCAAATCCATCGTCGAAGTTGCGCGCGTTTTAGAGTCCATCATGAAAGTGGAAGGGAATCTTGGCGTTTCACTCACTATTCGCGGTGAAGTCATCTTCTTGAACGGAAAGTCCATTCGACCAAAGCCTCGACAGTTTCAGTTCTATCGCTACCTCACTCGGTTTTATCGTGCTCGAAAAATCGGTGGAATCAAGATTCTGCAAAAGACCACAGCTGAAAGACTTCTAGAATTTCTATGGTGCGTCGTAAATGTCGTCAAAGAAGACGGCGCGGCTACCAAAATTCGAGAGTTCTTGGAGGATCGAGGGTTTAAAGAGTTTGAAGTCGAAGAGATGGGTGGCGTTATCAATGTCGGATCCGATTCTGACGATGTGATTAATGATGTCGAGCACATCATCGCCGCACTTTATAAGAGACTTCTAAAATTTACCGAAGTCGCTTTTGAAAACTTAGAACAGGCTGCAAAGTTTGATCTTAGCCCAGCAGAATCTTCCATCCAGGAACTGGTCCTTATGGCCGACGAAGATTTAGTCCATATGCTCCGACTGGTGTCCGTGAAAAGAGCGGAACGACCGTTGCCAACCCAGGCTGTCAACGCTTGTTTTATGGCAGTGGCCTGGGGCAGAGCCCTTCGTCTTCCGATGAGTGTTGTGGTGGAATTAGGGGGCGCCGCTTTGGCTCATCCTCTTACCCGCCTTGCAGAAAAGCGGACCAAGCCTGGCGAAAGCGTCGAGGTCAGTTTGATGCGAATTCTCGACTCCTTAAAAGATGTATGGCCTCTTTCGGATCTGCAGCGACTCGTTTTATTTGAATGGACCAAACCCTTTGGAGAAGAAGGGATTTATTTGCTCTCACCCTCCAATACAAAGTGCTACGCGCATTTCTTCTCGCGAATGGTTCGTATTGTGGGTCTGTTTGAAGAAATGACCACAACCTCTTCGTCTCATCGTCAGGGGATTGAGCCCGCGAAACGCGTGTATCTGCCGGACGAAGCGCTTTCAGCTCTTATTCAAGAACCGCACAATGTAGATATCACACTCATCAAGTTGTTCGTGAATTGGATTGGCGTCTATCCGATTGGCACGCTCGTTGAATTACAATCCGGAGAGATTGCGCAAGTATTTGCGGGAGGCTCCGATCCTCTGCGCTTTCAGCGACCCATCGTAAGTGTTTTAAAGAATGCCGAAGGCGAGCTGCTCCCGAGACCCACACTCTTAGATCTCTCGGAGGTCAATCCGAAGTTAGGAATTTACAAAAAAAGCATTCGCCGGAGCGTACGCCTGGAAGATGTAAAAATCCCAGAGGAATATTTTCAACTCCAACCGCTCCGCGTGTAGAATTTTTCAATGAGAATCGGTTTTGGAATTTCGAAACTGCGAGAGCCTGAGGCTGCTTTACAGGAAGCATTTCGCAGTTCGCTCAAAGCAATGCAATCCACCACGGCCGATTTCTGTTTAGTATTCTATTCCTACGATCACGGATTGGATCTGGCTTCACTCGGAAGTGTCTTTCGAAAGGTCTTTCGTCAGATTCCTCATTTAGGATCTTCGACTTGGGGAGCCTTCGGTGATCGCGAGGGTTTTGAAGCAGAAACCGGAATGGTGGTCGCAAGTTTTAAGGATCTTCCCGCCACCCCCTATTTCTTGAAGGTTCATAGTCTCAGAGAAAAGGCGGAAGTTTGGGCTGCGGAGATCGCCAGACAAATGGGGGATCGCCTTCGCGAGTCGACAAAGAATTCCGATTTCGTATTTTTAATTGCGGACTCGCTTAATTTTGTTCCTGGAATGGGACTTTCATTTTTAGAAAAGCATTTTCCCCAGACGCAAATGACAGGATTTGGAACGAGTTTTTCGGTGCCTCAGTCGTCCGTGGTATGTTGCGGTGAAGTCTACACCAATGCCATGGTGGGAGTGGGGCTCGAAGGCGTTCAAACCTGGCTGGGACTTGCTCAAAATATTCGACCCGAGCTGCAGTCTATCTCCATCAATCGGATGTCCGAAAACCTGATTATCGAAGTAGATGAAAAACCTGCCTTTTATAAACTGTGCGAACATTTGATGACCATCGACGATCTGCCGATGATGTCTCCGGACGATTTTCGAAAGCATATGGGGAATCTCTATTTGGTGGAGCGTCCTAAACCCTCTGGAGCGACTCGCATTCGAGCTTTCGGAGAGGCTTATCGTGCCATTCCCCTTCTGGGATCGGAAATGACTACCGGGATGGTCGCCGTGGGGCAGGGCCTGGATTTTAGCTGCGATCATTTTTTGGGTCAAAAAAAGCCGCAATATTTAGAAAATGATCTTCGAATTTCTTTGGAGAAGATGCGGGCCGAGAATGCCAATTCGAGCTTCTTACTTCTTCTCTGCGCTTCCAATCACTGGCGCGATCGAGATCGCACGACGAGTGATATGGAAATTGTACGCGAGATTTTCCCCAACACACCGTTACTGGGCGTCGCAACAAATGGTGAATATGTCGGCCTGGTGAATCAGTTCGCGACCGTCGTGGTCGCATTTCCCTGAGGCCGACCGAAAATTCTTAGGCTTCAATTCGTTTGATGAGCTTTACGGAAAACAAGGTGGCTTGCGTAAAACAAATCGCAGCACCCATCAAAAGGATGAGAGCGATATTCTTTAAAACGCCGCCGTCTTCAGTCGCAGTGGAATGATCCACAGACTCATTGGCGAGAACGATATAATTACGAACTTTTTTGGCGATGATGCTGGCTTCAGCTTCCATGATGTACCCCCTTAGGTCTGAACTCTTTGTTTCCCTTTCGCAAATGCGAACAAACATTACAGGTGCAAAGTCGATGCCAGGAATTCGAGGCCTATAAGCCTTTTCTGAGGCCTAAAAGGGGTGTGCATGGGACACCCCAACGCCTAAAACTAGGGCACAAATGTCGCACTTCGATGCCTCTTTGGTCCCACGCATATGATTTTCTTGTGCCGAGTGGGCTCGACTCAAAATCGGCTTCTGCTAACGTAGTGGCCATGCCACAGAATCACGATTCTTATACTATTGCACATATTGCGATTGCCGTGCCTGAACTAAAGGACGTGCTCGGCAAGGTGGAAAGCGTTCTCAATTTGAAGCCATCGGGCCATGTGGAGGAGATTCCCACTCAAAAAGTGCGGACCGAGTTCGTTTCTATTGGAGGCGTTAGATTTGAATTTTTAGAACCGACGACGCCAGATTCGCCGATCTCTCGCTTTTTAGAAAAGCGCGGAAGCGGCATCCATCACATTGCCATTTTCGTAGAAGATTTGCGGGCGAAATTGAAAGAATTGAAGTCAAAGGGCGTTCCGCTCATCGATGAGATTCCCAAGATTGGAGCCGATGGCTATGAGATCGCTTTTTTGCATCCCAAAGCCATGGGCGGAATCCTGGTAGAACTTGTTCAAAAGAGCGAAGTTTAAGCCGCGCTCGCTCCTGCGACCGCCTTCAATGACGAAGCCGTTCCACCTTCTGCGGGGGCCTTCACCGTCTTTATTTCTACGTTCGTCTGCTTGCGGGCAGCGTCCACAAAAACCAAGGCGGCAGCTCCGACCACACCTGCTTCGATGAAATTGGAATTCTTCAAAAGCGAGGTGCTCAAGATTCTCAATTTGTTGTGACGAGCGACATAGCTTCGCTCCATCGTGATTTGGATCATCTTTCGGCTGAAGGCCTTCCAGGTGTGAACGAGTCCGCCGGCGAAGCAAATCGCCTGAGGATCGAGCGTGTTCACCACATTGGCGAGCATGATGCCAAGGGCATTGCCCATATCGTCGAACACTTTCTCCACGGCTTCCCATTCTTCAAATTTATTGCCGCGCTTCCAGAGCTCGTAGAGTTCTTCGACGCTGTTGGCGCGAATGTTGGGATGTCGTTCGCGCAAATCCGAAAGCACTTTCGC
>ERZ761602.5411-NODE-5411-length-15178-cov-7.097930_pt1 | contig 15178 bp, 10 predicted proteins | sample MGYA00512165_ERZ761602 | MGnify/ENA primary metagenome ERZ761602 (study PRJEB28899, sample SAMN02445085) | bioreactor sludge metagenome | biome: EBPR sludge; isolation source: Thorneside wastewater treatment plant | place: Australia: Brisbane, Thorneside...
TCGCTTTTTCTTGCCCCACCTGGTGTCGAGTTTACCCGGTTATTTTTTGAGTTTGGGCTTGACCGCATTCTCTTTCTTCTCATCATTTTTGCAGTTTTATTCAACCTCGAAGGATTTGCCGGTAAAGCACTAACCTTCACATTCACGCTTGCTTTGTTTTACCTCCCACTGCTCTACAAATGGCAGACCGCAGATTACTACTCAGCCCTAGGCGGGTTGCTGCCGATGCGTGACGCAAATGAATATTATCAAGGGGCGCAAAACCTTCTTAATGGGTTCCCGTTGGAATTCACGGCAGCCTATCGCCCGATATTCACTTCATTTCTGTCCACAGTCATGTTGACCGTGGATGGCAACTTACAGTTGTCATTGATCGTTCTCGTTACGCTTAATGCACTTGCCATGTTTTTTGCTGGGAGCGAAGTCCGGCGTGCATTGAAAAGCGGATTTGCGGCGGCGCTTTTCCTGGTTATAGGTTATATGTTTTATCGACGCTTCGCAGGCACACTCCTGACCGAAAATTTAGGATTTTGCCTCGGCAACCTTGCGCTTATATTTCTCCTCCGTGGTGCGGCCGAAAAGAAATTAAACCCTTTCCTTTTCGGGTTATTCCTCTTAACGACAGCTCTGAATGCAAGGGCAGGCGCATTTTTCATACTTCCAACCCTGGTTGTGTGGGCGGGATTAACCTTTCGGAGCGAACGGGGCATTTGGCATCCTTTTTTTTACGCTACCCTGGTTATGGCAATAGGCATGGCGGCGAACCTGATTCTTGCGAAATTTGTCAACGCTTCCACATCTTCCACATTTTCCAACTATTCCTTTACCTTGTACGGCATTGCAGTCGGCAACAAGGGATGGGAACAGATTGCCATAGACCATCCCGGTGCCAGCACAGGCGAAATCTACGAATTGACATTTAGGCTGATCCGCGAAAACCCGGCCCAGTTCCTGAAAGGAGTCGCCGGAGCGTACGCAGATTATTTCATCGCATCGAAGGGTGCGTTCAGTTTTCTTATGATGAAACACGACCGCAACGATGCAGCTAATGCAGTTTTATGGGTTTTGTCGTTTACTGGTTTGGTATCTGCGCTGATCCACCGCCGCAAGCTGGAGTTCAGCATTTCACTCGCGTTCTTTCTTGGCATCCTTTTTTCGGTGGCATTGGTCCCACCTATCGATTCCACCCAAATGCGCGCCTACGCCGCGACCATCCCGATGACATGTTATATCATTGCAATGGGGGCGGCGCTACCAGGGAAACTCCTGCCCGGGATGAAAGACCAGCTTCCGGCGGAGAATGAAGCGCGGGTTTCCATCCCATTGGGGTTAAGCGTAGTCATTCTCATCTCCGCTTTCATCTTGCCAGTTTTAATGAAGACCGTGGGAAAACCTCCTCAGCCGAATCAAGCCCTGGAGTGTGAGTCTGGTAAAGAAAAACTGGCGTTCGTAATTGCTGGCGGATCAAGCATTGTCCTCTCACCGGAAAAAGAAAATTCGTTTGTGCCGAATCTTGACCGTCTCAGGTTTTACGGGAAACTCGTCAACCCAGAACAGCAATTATCGGCGGAAGAAAAAGAGATGGTGCTCGAACTGCAACCGGGAACAACCATCACGATTGCCAGGATGATTATGGGTGCGACTGTCGCACCTCCTTTATCTGTTGCCAGGTTTGTGATTACTGATGGAATCCCAAAGCCGGGCATTTATACCTGGTGCATGGATGAACCTCGATACCCCAACTTTTTCACCGTATCTGAGCTGGGCCAGTCGGTGATCGTATCGGCACCCCTAATGCCTTCGACTCAGGCTGTTATTCAGATACTCCGCGTGGTGGGGTTATGGCTGGTCTTCGGCATCCTATATGCATTGTTGATCGGCATCTGGAGACTCCCCGCCGGTAAAATACCGCTGGGCATTTTGTCGGCTGTCCTGCTTGCCTGTGGAGCTTTGATACTCTTGCACATGTCCGGGCTTCTCCCTTTGGCGTGGGAGCGCAGGGTTGTGGAACCGGACAAGATCCAACACCGTGAAGGTTTTATGTATGCCTATAACACAGGTGACAACCGTATCAGCGATACGAACTACCGGGATTACCCGACTTATTTATATGAGGATGGTATCTTGCTCTACCAACCGCACGAAAGCCAATCCATTATCGTTGAACTGGGACGAGGCAGTTATATCTTGAAGGAAAAATTCCTGTATTTCTCTGCCTCTGATAACAGTGACCCTGAAACGAATGGTAGAAAGTATGAACTCGAATATCCGGCACGCATTCGCCTGCGCTATCAATGGATCGGTCTGGGCGCCGTTTTAATGGGTGTTCTGTTATATATCTTTTATGTCTTCCCTAACATCCGCGTCAAAAGCGAATAAGGTAAAATTACATCCGTTATGAATACAAAATCAATATTCGATGAAGCCGGGGCTGAGTATCAGCGCGTACGTGCAGCGCAATGGGATAAGAATGCTGCCAAACGCGACACTTGGAACGGCATGGGCGGCTGGTATCACAAACGTCTCACGGAATACTACAAATTCCTGGTCACCCCCAAACAACGTGTCCTTGAGGTCGGGTGTGGATTGGGCGACCTGCTTGCGAGCCTCGACCCTGCTCATGGGGTTGGTATAGATTTCTCTGCCGAAGCGGTTGCACGGGCAAAGAAACGTCACTCACATCTTGAATTCCATCAACTTGATGCGCATGACCTTTCCAGCCTGGAAGGCAAATTCGATATCATCATTTTCTCTGACGTCATCAATGACTTGTGGGACGTCCAACGCGCCCTTGAACAGGTGAAACGGTTTTGCATCCCTCATACGCGCCTCCTCCTAAACTTTTACAGTCATCTCTGGCAGGCACCCCTTGCTGCCGCACAACGTCTTAACCTTGCCACACCCATGCTCGATCAGAATTGGTTGACCGTACCCGACGTAAACAACCTGCTTCAACTTGCGGGATTTGAAACCATCCGCAATTCGAATGAGATTCTATGGCCCCTGCCGCTCGGCGGATTTGCCGACCGCTATCTCGCGCGTCTCTGGCCCTTCCGCGAATTAGCACTGTCCAATTTTGTGATCGCCCGCCCCCTGCCCAAACCAGCAGAAGATCCCCCGAGCGTTTCGGTCGTTGTAGCGGCACGTAATGAAGAAGGCAATATAAAGAATATTTTTGAACGCGTGCCCTTGATGGGATCGAAGACGGAGCTAATCTTCGTTGAAGGACATTCGCGCGACAAGACCTACGAGACCATCGAAAAGGAAATGCCGCTTCACCCCCGAACCTCGAACCTGCTCTTCCGACAATCGGGCATTGGCAAAGCTGATGCGATTCGGCTCGGCTTCGAGAAAGCCTCCGGCGATATTCTGATGATCCTCGACGCTGATCTGACCGTTCCACCAGAAGACTTGCCGCGTTTCTATGATGCCATTGCCTCAGGCAGGGGCGAGTTTATCAACGGCGTGCGACTGGTCTACCCGATGGAAAAAGAAGCGATGCGCACCTTGAACTTCATCGGAAATAAATTCTTTAGTATGGCGTTTTCCTGGCTTTTGGGGCAGTCCATCAAGGATACGCTTTGCGGTACAAAAGTCATGTGGCGGAAAGATTACGAAGAGATTGCCGCCAATCGTTCCTACTTTGGCGATTTCGATCCCTTTGGCGATTTTGACCTGATCTTCGGTGTGGCAAAGCTCAACCTCAAGATTGTCGATTTGCCCATCCGCTACCGCGAGCGGACCTACGGCACGACCAACATCTCCCGCTGGAAGCATGGCGTCCTCCTATTGCGGATGGTTTCTTTTGCGGCGAGAAGGATTAAATTTGTATGATTGCGCATCACGGATGACGCCTTGTGTAACCCGCAACCCGTAAATAAGGTTTCCCATGAATAAAACTATTCGCCTCCGCCTTCTTCCCTATAAAGAATACAAAGGCGTAGAAAAAATATATTCGGTCATTTTCTATTACTTACCGGTTTTTGGCGCCATGTATCGAAAGCGTGTTGAGTTGTGTCTTGCCCAATGCAAGGGTGGAAGTAGCATCCTTGAGATCGGATTCGGCAGCGGATTGACTTTCCTGAATTTAAACGATATTTATAAGAAGATTCATGGTCTCGACCTGACTTGCAATGTGGGCGTTGTAAAAGAAGTCTTCGCCGCTCATGGTATTACTCCTGACCTTCGCAACGGTAATGTGCTCAATATGCCTTATGAGGATAACCAATTTGACACTGTCCTGTTGATTAGCATCCTGGAGCACTTGAAACCGGATGAGCTCCAGCAGGCGTTCAAAGAAATCCATCGTGTCCTCAAACCGGGGGGGCAAGTTGTGTACGGTGTGCCAGTGGAACGTCCTTTCATGGTCCTCATGTTTCGTTTGCTGGGGTACGATATCCGTCAACATCATTTTTCCACCGAAAGGGATGTGGAATGTGCGGCGGAAAAAATGTTTCATAAAACCTCTGTTGAAGCTATGAAGTCCATCCCTTCGTTTTTTGGGAATGTGTATGAGATCGGTCACTTCACCAAATCGGCATGATAAATGGGTATCGAACTTCACAACGAACTGATAGAAAAGAATCACAATCTCTGGCAGCGCAAGCCATTACTTCATACTGTATATATGGAACTCTACCGTGCCATGAGCAGGTATCTGAGTCCGGTATCGGGAAAGATTGTTGAACTCGGCTCTGGTATGGGCAGTATTCATGAAATCATTCCGGCATGCATTCGCACGGACTTGTTCCCTTATCCCTGGATTGAGCAGATCGAAAATGCCTACCGGCTGACTTTTTTAGATAATTCAGTCTCCAATCTGCTGATGACGGATGTGTTCCATCATCTTCGTTATCCCGGCACTGCATTGAAAGAATTTTTTCGCGTTCTTGCGCCAGGGGGGCGGGTGATCATCATGGAGCCGGGGATGGGTTTGCTAGGCAGATTTGTATATGGAGTTTTCCATGTCGAGCCGGTTGACTGGGATAAGGAAATCACCTGGTCTGCCCCAGACGGCTGGCATGGAGATGACCCAGATTATTACGCGGCGCAGGGAAATGCAACACGAATCTTTGTTCATCAAAGATGCGCAGTACGATTGACTGATTGGAAATTTGTTGAAGTGAAACAGATATCGGCGCTAGCGTACGTTGCATCCGGTGGGTATTCGGGTCCACAGTTGTACCCAACAGCGATTTATCCCTTCATCAAATGGGTCGAAAAAGCGATGCAGCTCCTTCCTGCCTTGTTTGCTACACGGTTACTGGTTGTTTTAGAAAAAAAAATATAGATTTGGGCGTTTAGGAATTATAGGTCAAATACGCTATCTCACCCGCTCATATATCAATATATCCGGGTTGACGGCAGTTAGCGAAACCTGGGGCAGGTAAGGTGGCAATTGATAGGTGAATTCTTTCAAAAGGCGAAATGACCCTACATCTCCAGAGATTAACCGTTTGAAGAAATCGCATTCCCCAGGCGTGGTGGCACATATCGGGTCAGAATAGAAACGTCCGTAAGTAAAACTATCGATCACTAAATAATCCGTGTCGCGTTCTAACAACCCCTTTTCTGCCTGGTTATACTCGAATCTGCCACCGGTTGGAACTTCATCCCCCTCCCATTCGATAAAATAGATCGGGTAGTTATGTGCGCGTTCGAACCTGCGCTTCTCGATAAGGGGAGGGTAAAGCGTGTATTCTATGCTTTTCTGGTACCCACGGATGGAAGCAATATATTCTGTAGCGGGGATGCGAGAATCGTTCAGGAACAACAACGATATACTCACAAGGCGTAGAGCGGAATAGCCTAGTCCTAGAACCAACAGCGTGATCAAGGCCGAACGGACAATAACCGGCATCCGTTCTGGGCTGAGGCGCAAAATCTCTTCGATCATCAAAGCACTAAGGATTGACATGAAAGGAATGAAGGGTATGAAATACCTGCCAATGTAATTGATCGATATCATGAAAGGCAGGTCGAAGATGACCAAGGTGAGTAGGAATGCGCCGACGTTAGGTCCAAAATCATACGCAAAAGCTGTTCTGCCAAATACCCAAAGAATCCAGCGAGCCAGGGACCAAAGAATGCCTGCAAGAAAGAAGTAGTAGAAGAAAACCCCAACAGTCTCTTTGAGGACGGACCATTGGCCGATAAGCCCCAGTGGTGTTCCTGTATTGAAGCCATAGTCTGTAAGGTTTACCAGTGCAGGGATGACACCGGAAAAATATTCTAGGGGTGCAGTAAATGCTTTTGGCGTTCCGAATCCATAACCCAAAGATGAGATCAGACCGCCGAGGATCAGCGAGCCTGACATCGATAGCCATTGCGTTTTGATATTCTTCCAGTTTGAAGTAATGCAAACAATGATTGGTAAGATGATCAAACTTCCCCCTGTATATTTGCACGAAGCTGCAAAGCCAACCATCAGGAAAGAAAGATAAAGCCAGCGCAGAAAACGAGCCTTCTGGTATTGAACGACAAAGAGTGCAGATAGAATAGTAAATACAAGCAAGTACATGTCATTGTGGGCGAAGCGACCGTTTTCCACGGCTGTCCCGCTGGTAATGTAGAACAAGGCGGCGAGAAAGGCAATGTGATTTCGAGCTCCAACCCTTCGTGCAAGATAATAGATCAATACGGCGGCAACTGCACCGAGGAAAGATGAGAAGCAGCGTGCCGTCACAATAAAAGCAAGGGATGAACGCCCTAAACCGTAGGTGATCGAGCCGATGAAATACATTACATATTTTGGTAGGGAGGGATAATTATAGTCTGGTTCATTTACATCAAATTTCATGGCTCCGTTGAGCGCCATATCCACGCGCCAGACCAATTCGTCGGGATTCCACAATGCGGGCGCGCCCCAGGTAATCCCGGGCAGAGATGCGGCAAGAAACAAAGCGAAGAGAATCAACGGCAAAAAGAATTCGCGTCTTGAAAAGAACAGATCGAATTTATTTTTCATCACCATTTTTCTTTAACATCGAACGCCTGTCGATTTTTGCCTGCAGGGTCTGGAGGCGCTGCACCCCGTATGGCTCACGCGCAATCACATGGATGAGCGTTACCGCGTCTATATCATCTTTGCCTGTCTTGAACTCCGCGCGGACCCTGTCCTTTGCCATGTGGAATTCCTCCATCAGCCGTTCCAAAACTGTAAACTCGACCTTCACAAAATTCGACTCGAAAACGCGTTTGTAATCGGTAAAACGATAGCGGTTCAGGTTGCTGGTGGGGTTTAGAAAATTCCTCCAAACGTTTTCTGAATACTTTAGCATCTCGAACGGATATTTAAAGAAATGGTCGCGCAGATCCACGAAGTGCAAATGGATGCCGCCCGGCGCAGTCAACTTTGCAAGCGCACTGACGATACCAGGCACATCGTCCAAATGCTCGAAGACCGATGTGCTGAGGATGACATCCACTTGTGCGACCTGCTTCTGGATGGGCTCTTCGCGAATATCGCCGTGTAATAGCGTAATAAATTCGCCTCTCGGCTGGACCTCACCGTGCTCCAATTTCAGGTAATTCCCATATTCCGATAATAATTCACTGTTGCGTTCGGTATCCAGCAATACAAAATGATCGCAGAGAACCACATGCGCCGCGCCGCGCTTGAGCAGGTCTACGCCGACGGCGAACCGACCTCCATAGCCAAAGACAAGGACACGCCTGCCTTTAATATCCACGCCCTGCGCGGATAATGTCTCGACATACCGCTGTGAGGCGGTGAATGGGTCGGTGGATTCCAGCCCGGGTTTGATGATCCAGCGTCGTTTCAGAAGGAAGCGGGCAAGACCTTCAGGCATGAAGTGGCGGATGAGACGAAGGAGGAGATAGCGGAGGTTCATAGAACTATTGGTCCGAAGGTTTCGGCGGGATATATTCCGTGCAGTCATCTGGCACAGGTTTGGGTATGAGCAAAATCACATTGACTTCTTTGTATGTTTGTATTTCCTGATAATAACAAAGCACGGGGATGGACACCCATTCGACCCAGGCGTTGTTCTCCTCGCCGAATTCATAGGTGTTGTCTTTGACGGGCGTGCGCAGGGGTTCGGTGAGGATGAGCGAGAAACGCCGGGCGGTAACGTCGCGGTAGAAGTTCGAATAGTATTCGTAATTCGTACTGAGCGCCTCGTTCATCAGGACCTTTTTTTCATATTCAGGAACGAACTTCGCCTCATGGATGTAATCAAAGGTCAATAATTGACGTTGATCCATGAAAAGCACATCACCAACTTCCTGATATTCATTCACAGCTGCTTGAATCTCGGTCAAGGCAGTATCGACGGTCGCGCTATCCGGCAGCATGTCAAACGATTTGGCTTCGGCTTCAGTTTTATCTGTCAACACCAACAGTGTGCTGATCTCGTCGCCGTAATTGTAGGAACGTAATTGTCGGAGAGGAGTGACGGCGGGCAGGATCAGTGCGGCGACAAGGGAAAACCGTACCCAGCCCGGCAGTTCATTGTTCATCACGGCTTCTTTGCCGCCATTGATCCAGGCGATAAAGACAGTAAACGCCACACCGATCAGAAACATATCCAGATTGTGTAGATCGCCGCCTCCGCCGATCTTGGTACTGGCAACCAAACCAACGACGAGAAAGGCAAGCAAGGGACCGGCAATGGCGAGTTTCTGCCATATGTTCGGTTGCCACTTTTTAGATACGGACAGCCAGACCAGAGTGGCAACAACGGGCAAAGCCGCAATGACCATGCCAAGCAGAATCCCGGCACCATAAGTGGGGTTGGGAAACAGGCGATACCATAATAGCGGCTGATCCGTGACGGCATACGCCACAAATTCAGATGTCACCCCGGCATTGCCTGCCTGCTCGACCGCTTCTATCATATTTGGCGATTCAGATGCGGCAGGGGCGGTCACGACCTGGATTAATGGCAACAATTTCGGGAGGATGTATCCGCCGAAGGCGCCAGACAAACCCAAAGATATTGCCCGAACCCAATGGGTTCGATCCAACTTCCCGTTAAGAGTCGAAGCGCCTGCCAATTCAAGCATCCCGATCCATAGACCGGGAGCAAACAACCACGTGAATCGACTCGACACTGCAAAAAATCCCGCATAAACGATCAAGGGGATTGACATCCACAATGGTTTGCGCCACAAGAAAATCGTCAGCGCGGCGGCGAGGACCAGCGGCGAATGGATGGGACCCTGTCGCAGAAACAAAAAGACCCATAGCGCCATCAATATCCATACGCGCGTGTCCTTTTCGGCGACGGTATAACCAGCAACCCCGACCAGAAAATAAGGCAGGATGAGAGTAAGCCCGATCCATAACCGCACGGTTTCAATATTGACGTTCGGCAGTAAGAAGGGAAGCCCGCCGATCAACATGCGCCCGGCATCGAGCAGGACGTAAATATCCTGATCATCGGCAATGCCGTACAGGTTACGCCCAAAGCGCATCGAATAATCCCAGATGCGGTTGCCTTCAGACCAGCCCAGCGAGAATGGATAATCTGTAACACCTTGAAGGGAAACGGCGATGGTGAACGCGCTCGATGAAAGGATGAGAGATGCAATAAGCGGCTTCCATTCGATCAACGAGTCGCCGCGGGTCAGGAAAGAGGAAAGAAGAAAGAGCGATATTGCCCACAAAAAAAATCGGAAATAAACTCCGTCAAAAACAATTCCCCACATGGTGCGCTGTAAAAACCAGGCTGGGAAGATAAGGGCAAGGACGATGACTGCCCATTGCAGTGCGGGAAATTTGTTTCGAAATGAGATCAGTTTTTGTAAAGCGGGGGATACCTTTTGACCATCAAGAATCGTAAGACCAGTACTGCCATAGATCGCGGCGCAAAGCAAAACGAAAAATACAAATAGCGCGAGCCACCTCGGCGAGAACTCTCCGACCGCCGCGCCTGTGCCCCAGGCAACATTATAAAATTCGATGCAGGCTCCGATGAGGACCCACGCAGCGGCTGTGACTGCCATGATTTTTTCAAACTGGATTGGAGAACGCTTCATTCTGGACCTGTAATGGACTGCCAACTCAGGCTTTTGTTTCGCTCAAGCCTTTTTTGATCACTTGTAAGTACGCTTCACACATGCGATCTGTGGTGTAAGAGCTTAATACCCGTTTTCTCGCCGCCGCCCCCATGCGCTGACAGTCTGCAGGTGAGCGCAGCAATTGTAATATAGCCTGCGCCAACTCTGCTGGAGACTCGAGTGGCACTAATAGTCCATGTTCACCCGGTTGGACGACTTCATCCACACCTTCCACCCGCGTGGCAATGACGGGAAGCCCTGCCATCATGCCTTCAAGTAATGCCATGGGAAGACCTTCCCACCGCGAAGGCAGAACAAACACATCCGAAGCAGCCAGCAGTTCCGGAATCTCATCCCACTGCCCCAGTAGTTTGACCTTATTTTGAAGACCTAAAGCTTCGATTTGATCTTGAAGTTGGATGTGCAATGGTCCCGCCCCACAGATTCCGGCTATAGCATGAGGATCTTCTTTTGTCACGACCGACATGGCTTCCACCAGGAACTCGTGCCCCTTTTCGTACACCAAGCGACCCACTGCCACAAAAAAAACATCATCTGCCTGCAAACCGAGTTTTTTGCGCGCCGCTGCCCGGTCGATCTGATGGACATCAAATGGCATGATTGCGTTATAGATAGTTGTGATCTTTTGAGGGTCCACACCCACTTCAATTGCATTGTTCTTTGTACGTGCAGAGGAAGCAACCAGTGTTTGGATCACGCCTTTATTGACCAGGAAGGTATGCAGGCGCTCTCGCCACTTCGACATGCCGCGGATCTCGCCGAGGTGCGTCCCTACGCGAGAGCGGATCCCTGCAAGTTTGGCAAGTGGGAGTCCCAACACATTACTATCGTGAGTAAAGGTAATAATGGCGTCGAACTGTCCCTGCTTGAGGATACGCCATAATTTCAGCAAACCGTTGAGCAGCCTGGGCAGGCTGCGAAGCCCACCTGCTTTTTTATTGAAGGCTTCCAGGTTATAAATTTCAAAGGGATAGATCTTCGTCCATTTTTCATGCAAGTTGTCGCGGTCGTAGAAAAAGACGGCAATTACTTTATGTCCGTGCGAATGGAACCATAACGCCTGCTCAAGCAGAAGTTTCTGCGCCCCTCCAACCGCCATTTGTGTGCCGAGCAGGATAATGGAATAAGACGGCATGAGGTTACTTGATGCCACTTTCCAACAATTGGACGATCTTTTGGGATGCGTCGCCTGCGCCAAAAAGATTTGGATGGGCAATAGGCAACGTCCCATTTTGAACTGCGGTCAGGATCCTTTCCCGTTCTGTACCTACGACCACATTCCAGCCAGCATCCACGGTCTCGACCCATTCAGTCTCTTCACGCAGGGTCACGCAAGGCGTACCAAACCAATAGGCTTCCTTTTGCACCCCGCCCGAGTCGGTCAAGATCAGGCGGGAGTTCTTTTCCAGCCAAAGCATATCAAGGTAGCCCACTGGATCGATCAATTTGATATTTCCACCCAGCGAGAATCCTGCTGCTTGAATCGCCTTGCGTGTGCGCGGATGAATCGGAAAAACCACTGTCTCACCCAACATGGCGAAGGTATCCAGGATATTCAACAATGTATTCGTATCGTCCACATTCGAGGCGCGATGAACTGTTGCAAGTAAATACTGCTTTGATGTCAACTCCAATGATTTCAGGATCGTGGATTTCTTTTCCGCCGCTTCCGAATGGCGCAAGACCGCGTCATACATCACATCCCCGACGATATGCACGCCCGAAGTCACGCCTTCGAGTTTGAGATTATCCACCGCTTTTTGCGCCGGGCAAAACAATAACTGTGAAATATGGTCCGTCAATACGCGGTTGATCTCCTCAGGCATCTCGCGGTTAAAACTGCGCAATCCCGCCTCTACATGTGCAATGGGAATATGTAATTTTGATGCGACCAATGCACCTGCAAGGGTCGAATTGGTGTCACCGTATACCAACACCCAGTCGGGTTTTTCTTTCTCGAAAATGGGCTCCAGGCGGATGAGCATCTCCCCGGTCTGTACGGAATGTCCTGCTGAGCCAACTTCGAGGTTATAGTCCGGTTCAGGGATGCCCAATTCGCGGAAGAAGACGTCCGACATCCGTTCGTCATAATGCTGACCGGTATGGACAAGGATTTCGGTATGTTTTTCGCGCAGGATTCGGCTGACCGCCGCCGCCTTCACAAATTGGGGACGCGCCCCAACCACTGTAAGTATTTTCATGAAAAAATATCCAGTTTTATTGAGTTAAGAATCGAGGGGATTATAACAAACGGAAACAGACCTTTACCACAGAGCGTACGCAGCCCTTGAGTAAGAAATTTCTTCTTAATCTGTGCATTCCGAGCTTTCGTACTGGATTCTTTTGACTAATTTCCAACGATCCGCCTGAAAAACTCCAGTCGTGTTTCTTCTTTCTTACGTTGGTCCAGATATGGAGCAACCGAATTAATATCCACCCGTTTACCGATCATACTATATGCAAATTGGCGAATGCGCTCCGCATTTTCAACTACATTCTCTTCCGTGTTGGGGATGAGCAAAATCGTATCGAGTTCAATATCGTGCAAGTCTGAATCATGAAAGGCAATCACAACAGGAATGCCATACGCCAATGCCTCGCGGACTTTTAGCACCGAGGCTTCCTGCATCTGGTTACGGTGTAAAGCAAGTGTACCAAAAGCCACATCGGTTTGAGCAAGCACATTGCGTACACCTTGCTTATCGAGAAAGCCATGCAATTTCACATTAGAGGGTGCAGGGGCACCCAGGTCTTTTTCAGAATAGCCAACAAGATTCACTACGATTTCAGGGTACTTTTCGGCAAACTTCATCAGCTTGTCGACGCCATGCCATTTCATTCCAGGCGAACAGACCATGGTGACGACAGGTTGTTTATTATTTGTGGGCGTCAGCATCTCTGCCTGACTCAGGTCGATGCCGTTGGAAATGACTCGAAACGGTTTATCTCGTTTTGGGAGAAGAATGTCCACCAGTTCATGAGAGGGGGTGATAATTCCGGAGGCAGAACCAAACGTCAGATTGCGGGTGAGGCGGTTCATCCAATAAAAGAATGCGCCGCGTTTTTGATATTCCTGCCTGTCGTCGGAGTTCGTTTCCAGGATCACTGGTGCGATCTTGAAAAGGCGGTGCATGGGATAAGAATACAATCCAAAACGCAGATAGATGATATCCGGCTTGTACTCATGGATCGCATCAAGCATGCGCATCAAACCCAATGCGCGGTTCGATTCGCGTTTCAGGAGATTGGTCTTTGCATCGAATATAAATTGACGCTCATCAGGAAAAGGAATTTCGGCTGGCGTGAGACTGAATAAGGTCACTTCATGCCCAAGCCCGCGCCAGATGCTCATTTGAGTACGGATCTTCTTGCCAACACCGCCCTGCATGATCTCCGGTGCAACGTGGACAGTAATATAAGCGATGCGCATTATTTGAACAACGCCATCACTTTCTTGACAACCGGTACCATGCTTTTCACAACAGGCTGCTCCATAAAATGCCCGTAAGAGGGATAATCCCAGTAGCTTTTTCTTGGCGCATTCATGACGGCGGCAAACTCTTCTTCGCTAAAGCCAAGCTTCTTCGCCACATACTCACGATCTTCTTCTTGCATGGAAGGCGAATAGGTGGGAATTTTCAATTCTTCCAAAGCCTGTTCACGCGTCATCTCCCCTGAACAGATCAGGCTTGAAAGGTGACAGCGGCGTTTATCGTAGCCGAATTTTTCAGGCAAAATATAGCCCTGATAAAAACGTGTATAGATTGACTCATAATGTTTACCGCCATAATATCGCCAACCAAGCTCCTCTTGCAAAACACGCAAAGCTTCTTTCTTGGTGTAATGGACGTAATCCAGAATGGCGATACGTTTCTGGGTGATCATCCGCAGGTAATAGGTGAAAAAACCAAAATGCGGAAATGTCTTAAGCGGTCGCGTTCCAAAGCGTTTATGCAGTTCGCGAATATATTTCCAGTCGAAGTGTCCTTCAGACCAGGCGCTTGGCAAGTGCGTTTCAGTGCGCACATTGTTCCCGATCAGAATATATTTCACCCCAAGTTTTGCCGCCATATTTCCCAGGATGGCAACAATGGCATGGTCGGTAGGAATTTCAGAGTCAGGAGTGGACGCCTTGAGAAAGGCTGATTGAATATCCCGGAACTCTTCCCAGTCCAGCACCTCAGTGTAAAGATCGATCTCCAGCCGTTTCAGAGTCTCTTCTATGTTTTTTACGGCAAGCTCTGAATCCCAGCCGTTATCCAAATGGATCGCAAGCGGGCGCAAGCCCAGTTTCTTGACCAGGTAGGCTACATACGTGCTGTCTACGCCGCCGCTGACACCAATCAAGCAGTCATATTGTTTGCCGTGTCCGGCGCGTTTAATATCCGTCACCAATTTCTCAAGCCGCTGACGCCCTGCCTCTCCATCCACAATATGCTCGCGGACGAGACGGTCGTACGTGTGGCAATGATTACACACACCATTTTCATCAAAGGCAATTTCAGGGTCGCTGGTATCCATCACACAGCGGGTACACATTCGGTATTCGGTCATCCTATTTCCTGCATCTGCTCGGTCAAAGATTTAGTCTCTGAGTGAGCAAGTTTTAAATAAATTCCTTTAATTCCTTTGGCGTTGGATAACTTATCAACACACCGCGCAACGGACCTTGGAAGACAAACATGCTACCCGCCGCCGCCGCAGAGGCATGCCCCTGCTTGATGACTTCAGAAACATGAGATAAATTTCCGGCTCCTCCGCAAGCGACGACTGGGACTTGAACCGCATCTGCCACCTTGCGGACGAGGTCAACATCGTAACCTTGCATTGTGCCGTCAAGATCTATGGAATTGATGATGATCTCGCCTGCGCCCATTTTTTCCATTTCGACGGCATGGCGCACAGGGTCGATCCCGGTCTTGGTCTGCCCACAATGGGTGAAGACTTCATACTTGCCGATTAGTCCCTTTTTTACATCAATTGAGGCCACCGCCGCCTGACTGCCCGCATGGTCTGCGGTTTCGCGGATCAACGAAGGATTCTCCATCGCAGAAGTATTCATGATTAACTTTTCGATACCAATGCTGAGCAATGTTCGCACATCGTCCATCGAACGAATACCCCCACCATATGC
>ERZ761602.5413-NODE-5413-length-15162-cov-6.313762_pt1 | contig 15162 bp, 9 predicted proteins | sample MGYA00512165_ERZ761602 | MGnify/ENA primary metagenome ERZ761602 (study PRJEB28899, sample SAMN02445085) | bioreactor sludge metagenome | biome: EBPR sludge; isolation source: Thorneside wastewater treatment plant | place: Australia: Brisbane, Thorneside...
CTGGAGTCCACCACGTATCCGGGAACCACCGACGAGGATCTACGCGGCGTGATCGAGCAGGTGTCGGGCCTCAAGGCCGGCACGGACTTTCACCTCGCATTCTCCCCGGAACGCGAGGATCCGGGCAATCCCAGCAGCGTGGTGGCCACCATCCCGAAGGTGGTGGGCGGCTATACGCCGGCGTGCCTGCAGCGGGCGGTCGCGCTGTATTCGCTCGCGATCAAGACCCTCGTGCCCGTGTCGTCGTGCCGCGTGGCGGAGGCGACGAAGCTGCTCGAGAACACCTTCCGCAGCGTGAACATCGCGCTGGTGAACGAACTGAAGGTCGTCTACGCGGCGATGGGGATCGACGTGTGGGAGGTCATCCACGCGGCGAAAACCAAGCCGTTCGGCTTCATGCCGTTCTACCCGGGACCGGGCCTGGGCGGTCATTGCATTCCGATCGATCCCTTCTACCTGACCTGGAAGGCGCGGGAATACGGCCAGCACACGCGCTTCATCGAGCTTGCGGGGGAAATCAACACCGCGATGCCCGACCACGTGATTCACCGCGTCGCGGATGCACTCAACGAACGATCGAAGGCGATCAAGGGGAGCCGCATCCTTGTCGTCGGCCTCGCCTACAAGCCGAATGTCGACGACGAGCGCGAGTCTCCCAGCTACGTCCTCATGGAGCGGCTGCAGCAGCGGGGTGCGACGGTGGCCTATCACGATCCCTACGTGCCGGTGATCCGGCCCACGCGCGAACACGCGCACTGGGCCGGCGTGCGCTCCGAGCCGTGGAACCGGGAAACGGTGCAGTCGTACGACCTCGCCCTGATCGCGACCAATCACGCCAACGTCAATTACCAGGAGCTCGCCGACTGGTCGCCCCTGATCGTCGACACGCGCAACGCGATGACGGCGGTCAAAACGAAACCGGGCCAGGTCCTGAAGGCCTGAGCTGGAATGATGCATTTGCGGTGGAGCCGCCTGTCCCCAGGCGGCTGAGGTTGGACCGCTCCGCAGCAGCTTGAGGACAAGCTGCTCCACCCTTCAGTGCGGCCGTTCGAACGGGCACGCGCCTCCGTCGCAGCCGCCCTGCGGGCCGAACGATCGGTCGCCCGGCCCGATGCCTCTCGCCTCGCCAAAAAGAGGGCGGCGCCGATATGACGGCGCCGCCCGCGTGAGTCGCCGGGCCGGATGGCGACGGCTCCGGACTATGCCGGGATCAGAAGCGTCCGTTGATGCCCGCGGTCACCGTGACGAAGTTCATCAACAGCCGCTGGGTGCGGCCCTTGAATCCGCGGTAGAACACCTGCGGCTCGTTGAAGATGTTGGCGACATCCAGGCTGAAGCTGACCGCCGGCTTGTATTGATATCCGATGCCGACATTCACGGTCTTGTATGATTCGCGATACAGGCGGAGCGCCGCGTTGGTGTTGTACGACGTGATGTATTCGCCGGTGAAGTTGTACAGGACGCGGGCGTTGAACTTCCGGTAGGACCACGACAGCGACGCATTGGCGGCGTACGGGATGAATCCGGCGACATCCCGGCGCGTGAGGTAGGTGTTGCCGGTGAACTGTCCGTGCGTGTCGATCCACGTGTAGTTGAACGACCCTGCCAGCCCGCGCAGCGCCCCGGGCAGGAACGTGAACTGTTGCCGGTAGGCAAACTCCCAGCCCTGGGCGATGGCCGAGCTGGCGTTGACCGACGAGAATTCCGCCCAGCCCTCGTAGTTGCCGTCGTAGCCGTTGTTGGGACCGGTGCCGATCGTGCCGACCTCCTGGTCGTTGATGATGTAGTCCTTGATGTCCTTGTGGAACCAGCTCACCGAGAGCTGGCCCACCGGCTCGAAGTAGTATTCGAGCGAGACGTCCCAGTTGCGCGCCGTCTGGGGCTTGAGGCCGGGATTGCTGATCGTGACGCGCTGGAGGGTTTCGTTCGGGGTTTCCGAGGGGAGGAAGTTGCCCAGCGGGGCGCGGCCGAAGCTGGTCGAGTAGCTGACGCGCGCCTTCAGGTTCGACGTGATGTCGTGGTAGGCATGCACGCTCGGGAAGGGCTTGCGGTAGTCGCCGCTGAGTTCGCGGAAGTTGTTCGCATAATCGCGCTGCGCCGAGCCGGCGGGATCCGCCTGCTGTTGCGCGGCGGTGCTGAGGGTGCGGGCCCGCACCCAGCCCCAACTGTCGACGGTGGTGTCCTCCAGCCGGACGCCGCCCAGGAACCCGGTGCGGGCGGCCCAGCCGTCGCGGCCGAGCCGGCCCTGCGCCATGATATAAGCGGCTTGCGCCACCTCGGTCAGGCCGCGCGTGCCGGTGTACTTCTGCGTCTCGTGATAATACAGGTCCTCGCGCCAGAGCGTCGGATCCTTCGGCCGGCGCTTGTCCATGTAGGCATTCGAGTACCAGCGCGGGAAGCGCAGCCCGGTCTCGCGGGCGTAGTAGGTGTTGATCGAGGGGTCAGGCGCCAGCGGGCCGGTGCCGGTGTAGAGGTAGCGGTGGTTGTCCTTGCCCCAGATGTCGACGACCTGCTCGCGATACGACACGCCGGCCTTCAGGTAGATCGGCGCGGAGGTCGGCAGCTGGTAGCGGGCGTTGAAGCGGTACTGCCGGAGCGTCTGGTCGTTCTGGTTGTTGCCGTTCGTCAGGCCGCTCGTGGTCGGGCGATAGAGCGTCGAATCCAGGAAATCGGGACCGCCGTTCTGCGTGAAGCGCGGGAATTCGTCCGAGGCCGAGCGGTCGATGATCCAGCCCGCGCCGGCGAGGCGCATGGTCAGGGATCCCGCGGTGCCGTCGCCATTGTTGAGGTGCGTGTAGCCGACGCTCGCGGCGTAATCGATCTGCCAGTTCCGGTAATCGTGCTCGCCGGTGAAATCCAGGCGCCGGGTCCGGACGTAGTAGTTGCGCGGTCCGTCGATCAGGATGTCGATGTTGTTGGCGGTGACGGGACGGACGACCGTGACGGTGTCCGAGGACGCGGGACCGACCACGCCCGTGGTGTTGCTCGGGACGGTCGTCGCGCTGCCCGTGAACGCGCGCACTTCCATGCGGCGGCGGAAGCGCTCGAAATTGTTGTTGCCGAGCAGCGTCACCGAATAGCGCGTCGAGGGCGACCAGCGGTAGTCGGTGCGGAAGCTCAGGCTCGACTGCTTGCGGTTGTTGTAATTGTCCCACATCCGGTAGTCCCAGATGTACGCGGAGCGATCGAGGACGGCCTGGTAGTCGAAGGTGGTGCTGGTGCCGCCGACGGCGTTCTCGCTGTAGAAGGCGTTGACCGCGATGGCCAGGTTGCGCTGGCCGCCGAAGACGTCGAACAGCTCCTGATGCGCCATCGTGGCGAGGGGATGCGCGCGGTGCTGCTCGCGCAGCGGGATCTGCTCGAGGAAGGGCGGCGCCCAGCGCGTGGTGAAGCTGTACGTCGTGCGGCGCTTCTCGCGCATGCTGAGCGGCGAGCGGGTCTTCAGGTTGACTGTGCCGCCGAGGGAATCGGCGCCCTTGTCGGGCGTGTGGCCCTTGATGAGTTCGAGCGACTCGAACATCGTGCCGGTGATGCTCTGCATCTCGAACGCGCGGCTGGTGCCGAGGCTGGGCAGCAGGCCGCCGTCGACGGTGACGGTGTTGAGCGCGGGCGCCATGCCGCGCATGTTGAACTGGTAGTTCAGGCCCTCGTCGGTCGGGCTGCCGGCGACGCCCGGCAGGCGGGCGACCACTTCACCCGCGCTCATGTTCGGCAGGTTGCCGAAGGAGTCCATCGCGACGACGTTCTTCACGTTCTCCGCGTTGCGCTGCGCGGTAAGGGCGGCGGCGTCGCCCTCGCGTTCGCCCGTGACCTTGAACTCCGTCATCTTGTAGATGCCGGTGGTGAGGTCGAAATTGCGCTCGGCCCGGGCGCCGGCCGCGACCACGACGACGCCGCGGGTCGTATCGAGACCGATGTAGGAGACTTCGAGCTCGTGCGTGCCCGCCGGCACGCCGGTCAGGACAAAGCGGCCGGTGGCGTCGGCGAACGCGGACAGGCCGAGTCCCTTGATCGTGACGCGGGCGCCTTCAAGGAGGTTGCCGGTGGCGGCGTTGCTCACCGTGCCGGCGATCACGCCGGAGGCATCGGCCGCGGCGAGCGGAGAGACGAACACGGCTCCCAGGAGGAGGTGGCACAGCGCGAGCACTGAAGCTGCGCGCAGCAAGGTGTGCACCGACGAACGAGCGAACTGTCGTAGTACAGACAGCGACATGGTAGGTTTGGTTTAGGGTTGTGGGTCCCGCCGACGGCGTGGCCGCGCACCGGCGAAAAGGGCAAGAAAAGCGGCCGCGGGGGGCGCGGCACGGGGTAGTCAGGACATGGCTATCCGTTCGTTGGGACAGGGACGAGTCAACGGGAAATCCGGCCGACGCAGTCGTGCCCGGCGGACGGATTTGTCGGACAGAACGACTCGCGTCCGGCCGGACACCCGAGCATCCTCCGCCGCGGGGGAGCGCATGAAACCGGACCCGGATTCCGCCGCTCGCAGTCCCTCTAAATGGTCGGGGCGACAGGATTCGAACCTGCGACCTCCTGGTCCCAAACCAGGCGCTCTACCAGGCTAAGCTACACCCCGGAAACGACGCCGAAGGTTGGCGTTGGCGGGGTGGTGTCAACGTTGGTCTCCCTGCGGAAACGCGCGGGCGCGAGCGGCGCGTCCGCGGGTCAATCTCTTCTTGCGTCGACCCTCAAACCGTTTTCTTCTGCGCCCACCTTCCTCCCTCCATGGATACCATTTCTCGCGAAAACAATAGCATGCTGCCGGTTGGCGCCATCATCGTGGGCGTCATCGCCCTGCTGCTGGGCGGCTACTCGGCCATCACCTTGTCCAAGGTGAACAAGACCGTGGCGGAGCAGCAGGAGAAGCTCGCGAAGATCGATGCCGTGGAGTCGGCCGCCAACCAGGCCGCGTCGTCCACGGAGATGCTGAAGAAGCAGTACAACGACCTCCGGGCGCAGACGCAGGCCGGCTTCGATCAGGTCGGGCCGTTGCTGGGGCGGTTGCAGGAGTCGGTGACGAAGCTCGAGGAAGCCGCGAAGAAGCCGGCGCCGGCCGCCGCCGACGCCAAGAAGGCGGGCAAGAAGGGCGCCGAGCCCGCCGTCGCGGGTCCGGGCGAGTATGTGGTCAAGCCCGGCGACAGTGGCATGAAGATCGCCAACGCCAACGGCGTCTCGATCGGCGCGCTCCAGTCGGTCAACCCAGGCATCAACTGGAACGCCCTCAAGCCCGGCCAGAAGCTGAAGCTGCCCAAGAAGTGATTTCCGGCGCCCGGGTGCGCCAGATGCCTCTCGCCCTCCCGGCGGGAGGCATTTTTTTTAGCCTCATGATTCCCGATCCGGCCGGTCCCCAGCGCTGGCAGCCGCTCGCCCAGCGTTCGCAGCTCCAGACCCGTGTATTCGCCGTCCTGGGACGCACGTACCGCCATCCGGTGCGCCGGATCGAGCGGGAGTTTGTGGTGATCGACGCGCCCGACTGGGTGAACGTGGTCGCGCACACCGCCGACGACCGGCTCGTGCTCGTGCGCCAGTTCCGCTACGGCATGGACGGGTTTTCGCTCGAGGTCCCCGGCGGGATCGTGGAGCCGGGCGAGGATCCCGTGGCCGCCGGCGTGCGCGAGTTGCAGGAGGAGACCGGCTACGCGGGGACCTCCGCCCGGCTGCTGGGCAGCGTGCGGCCCAATCCCGCGATCCAGGCCAACCACTGCCACCTCGTGCTCGTGGAGGGCGTCACGCTGGCGCACGCGCAGGCCTGGGACCCCGACGAGGAGATCGAGGTCACGACGCCGACCGTGGCGGAGGCGCTCGCGCTCGCCCATTCCGGTCAGATCGTGCATGCCCTCGCGCTCAACGCGCTGATGCTGTTCGAGCCCGTCTGGCGCGCGCGCCGGGCCGGCATTTGACTTCGCCGGTGGGACCGGTTTCCTGCCGCCTCCATGCCTGCCTCCGCGCCGACCTTCGCCAATCCGCCCGAGACGCTCGGCCCGGTGGCCAACGGTCACGTGCCGGCCGCCCTCGAGCAGGAGGTCCGCCGGATCTACGCGCGCAGCCCGCTGTACGCCCGGCGGTTTCCGCTGCACGCGGAGCCGTTGCAGTGGTCGTGCTACCGCGAGATCCCCGCCCTCTCGAAGAAGGAGATCGTCGAACGCGGCCACCAGGCGTTCTTCGCCGACTACGCCGCGATCGAGCGGGGGCTGGCGGCGAAGAAATTCGAGTACGAGAGCACCGGCGGGACGACCCAGTCGCCGATGACGGTGATCATGGAGGAAGGCTGGTGGAATGCGCAGACGGAGCGCGCGTACCTGGCTTCCCCGATCCTGCGGTCCTTCGTGGGGCGTCCGTATCGCAAGTGCGTGCTCGCGCCGGTGGGCTGCTCGAGCAACCTCTGCCCGTACGAGGATCATCCGTTTCCGCACCGGTATTTCGACGGCGTCGTCTACCTCAACCTCTCCAGCGATCCGTTCGCGTTCCCGGAGTCGGAGTGGGATCGCATCGTGCTCGAGCTCCAGGCGACGCAGCCCGAGGTGCTCGAGGGCGAGCCGGTTTACCTGTCGCTGCTCGCGCGCGCGGCGAAGAAGCGCGGCGTGCGCGTCCCGAGCCTCAAGGCCGTCATCCTCACCTATGGCAAGGCGAGCGCGCAGCACGGCGCGAGGATCGCGGAGCAGTTCCCCGCGGCCCAGGTCGACCTCTACGGCTCGACCGAGGCGGGCTACCTGTTCGTCGGCGAGGCATTCAAGGACGACTCCCGGGTGATCGACGCCAACGCCTTCATCGAGCTCGTGCCCTGGCGGGCGCACCTGCCGGACGTGTTCCAGATCTACGTCACGACGCGCGATCGCGAGGCCATGCCGCTGCTGCGCTATCACACGGGCGACATCGTGCAGCGTTTCCCGACCGGATTCCGGTTGCTGGGCCGCGAGGCCGGCCTCTACTTCCGGCCGGACGGCTCCCTGGTCTCGCCGACCGAGGTCGATGCCGCGCTGCCGGAGGGGTTCGCTTGCTGGCACTACTCGCTCGTGCAGACGGGCGAACAGCGGTGGGATTTTCATTACGTGGCCGACCACACGGCCGACCACCGCGCGGTGGAGGCCGCGCTCGCCGCGCTGCTGGGCAGCGGGGTGCGGGTGAACGCGTTTCGTCGCAAGTTCATCGCGCCGGCGGCGAGCGGGAAGTTTGCGCTGCTGAAGCCGCTGGCGCGCGCGTAGCTGGCGACGGCGTCTGCCGGCTGCCTCGCCGTCAGGCGGGCGGCACGCGCCGCCCCAGCGGTGGAGCGGCCTGGCCCAGGCCGCTGCGGCGCCGTCCTTCGCACGTCAGCCGCCCGGGGACGGTCGGCTCCACCCGCGCGGCTATTGTTCCGGCTCCGGCGCCGCGTTCCTGCCGTCGATCCTTCTCCAAAAGGTTAGGGGGCCTAATAAGCTCGGCCGGGAAAGCGCGCGCCTTTACATCCCCGGGGGCGTGGTGGAATTTCACGCGGTTTTGCGACTTCACCCCGGCTGCGAACTCTTGCGATGAATTTTGTTGGCTCCCTCTTCCGCTCTTCGATCGGCCGGAAATTCCTCATGGCCGGGACGGGTCTCGTGCTGATCGCCTTCGTGGTCGGGCACCTCGTCGGCAACCTGCAGGTTTTCTCGCATCCCGACCGCATCAACGGCTACGCGCAGTTCCTGCACAACCTCGGGCCGCTGCTCTGGGTCGCCCGCCTGGGTCTGATCGCCGCGGTGCTGATCCACGTCTGGGCCGCGACGGTGCTGACGCTGGAAAACCGCCAGGCGCGCGGCAGCGCTTACGGGGTCAAGCACACCATCCGGGCTACGCTCGCGTCGCGCACGATGCGGCTGACCGGTTATGTCGTGCTCGCCTTCCTCGTTTATCACCTCGCGCATTTCACGCTCGGGGCGGCGCAGTCGGGCACGTTCAAGGACAACCTGCCCGCCTACACCATGCAGGAGGAATATCGCGTGGGTGGGTTCCCCGTGGTGGCGGCCGGCACGCAGGTGGCCGATGTGCACACCATGGTGATCCGCGGGTTCCAGCACCCGGCGGTGGCGCTGTTCTATATCGTCGCCGTGGGCCTCCTCAGTTTCCACCTCCTTCACGGCATCGACAGCCTTTGCCAGACGTTCGGCTGGCGCACGAACAAGTGGGCGGGCGGCCTGCGCGCCTTCGCCCTCGTGTTCTGCCTCGCGTACTTCGCCGGCAACCTCGCCATCCCCGGGGCCGTGCTGGCCGGGCAGTTGCAGCCGCGCCCGGCGGCGGTCGCCCGCTGATCGGAACCCTCCACCTCCCAACGCAACCCGTTCCCTGCGCGCCGCGCCTATGGCCACGCTCGACTCCAAGGTACCCGCCGGTCCGCTCGCCGACAAGTGGCGCAAGCACAAGGCCGACATCAAGCTCGTCAACCCCGCCAACAAGCGGAAGTACGAGGTGATCGTCGTGGGCGCCGGCCTGGCCGGCTCCTCCTGCGCGGCCACGCTGGCCGACCTCGGCTACAAGGTGAAGTGCTTCGTCTTTCACGACAGCCCGCGCCGCGCCCACTCGATCGCCGCACAGGGCGGCATCAACGCCGCGAAGAACTACCAGAACGACGGCGACAGCGTCTACCGGCTCTTCTACGACACCATCAAGGGCGGTGACTACCGCTCGCGCGAAGCCAACGTCCACCGGCTGGCCGAGGTCTCGGTCAACATCATCGACCAGTGCGCCGCCACCGGCGTGCCCTTCGCCCGCGAATACGGCGGCCTGCTCGCGAACCGATCCTTCGGCGGGGCGCAGGTTTCGCGCACGTTCTACGCCCGCGGCCAGACCGGACAGCAGCTCCTCCTCGGCGCCTATTCGCAGCTCTCGCGCGCCGTCGGCGCCGGCACGGTCGAGCTGCACACGCAGAGCGAGATGCTCGACCTCGTGCTCGTCGGCGGCCAGGCCAAGGGCATCATCACCCGCGACCTTGTCACCGGCGCGATCGAGCGCCATGCGGGCGACGCCGTCGTCCTCGCCACCGGCGGCTACGGCAACGTCTTCAACCTGTCCACCTACGCCCGCGGTTCCAACACCACCGCCATCTGGCGCGCCTACAAGCGCGGCGCGTGTTTCGCCAATCCCTGCTACACGCAGATTCATCCGACCTGCATCCCGGTGAGCGGCGACTACCAGTCCAAGCTCACGCTGATGTCGGAGTCGCTGCGCAACGACGGCCGCATCTGGGTGCCGAAGCGGAAGGAGGACTGCGGCAAGGATCCCAACGCCATCGCCGAGGGCGACCGCGACTACTACCTGGAGCGGATGTATCCGGCGTTCGGCAACCTCTGCCCGCGCGACATCGCCTCCCGCGCCGCCAAGCGCGTGTGCGACGAGGGCCGCGGCGTCGGGCCGGGCGGGCTGGGCGTGTATCTGGATTTCTCCGACGCCATCCGCCGGCTGGGCGAGAACGGCGTGCGCGAGCGCTACGGCAACCTCTTCGACATCTACCACGAGATCACCGCGGAAAGCGCCTACCAGACGCCGATGCGCATCTTCCCGGCCGTGCACTACACGATGGGCGGGCTCTGGGTGGACTACAACCTGATGTCCAACATCCCCGGCCTGTTCGTGCTCGGGGAGGCCAACTTCTCCGACCACGGCGCCAACCGGCTCGGCGCCTCCGCCCTGATGCAGGGCCTGGCCGACGGCTATTTCGTCATTCCCTACACGATCGGCGACTACCTCGCGTCGCAGAAACCCGGCTCGCGGCCGAGCGCCGACAGCGTGGAGTTCAAGGGCGCGGAGGAGAACGTCACGGCGATGACGCGGCGCTTCCTCGCCAACCAGGGCCGGGAGCCGGTGAGTCATTTCCACAAGCGCCTCGGCAAGATCATGTGGGAATTCTGCGGCATGGCGCGCACCAGGGAAGGCCTGCAGAAGGCGGTGCAGCAGATCCCCGCCCTGCGCGAGGAATTCTGGGCCAATGTCCGCGTGCCGGGCTCGGCCGACACGCTCAACCAGTCGCTCGAACAGGCCGGCCGCGTGGCCGATTTCCTCGAGCTCGGTGAACTGATGTGCCGCGACGCGCTCACCCGGGAGGAGAGCTGCGGCGGCCATTTCCGCGAGGAGCACCAGCACCCCGACGGCGAGTGCAAGCGCGACGACGCCAATTTCGGCCACGTCGCCGCCTGGGAGTACCAGGGCCCGGACAAGGCCCCGGCCCGCAACGTCGAAGCGCTCAATTACGAGTTCGTGAAGATGAGCGTGCGCAACTACAAGTGAGCGCCGCCTGAGCGCGTCCTGCCGCCTTCATTAAACCTGACTTCCGATGGTCGCCGCCAACCACTCCACCCAGCCCCTCTCCCTCACGCTCCGCGTCTGGCGCCAGGCGGGCCCGAAGGAACCCGGCAGGTTCGTCGACTACCCGTCGAAGAACCTGAACCCGAACATGTCGTTCCTCGAGATGCTCGACGTCGTGAACGACGAGCTCACGGCGAAGGGCGAGGAACCGATCGCGTTTGCCCACGATTGTCGCGAGGGCATCTGCGGCACGTGTTCGTGCACGATCAACGGCAAGCCGCATGGCCCCGGCCGCGGCGTCGCCACCTGCCAGGTTTACGTGCGCAGCTTCCGCGACGGCGACGTGATCACGGTCGAGCCGTTCCGCGCCGAGGCCTTCCCGATCGTCAAGGACCTCGTCACCGATCGCAGCGCATTCGACAAGATCCAGCAGGCGGGCGGCTTCATCACCGCGCGCGCCGGCTCGGCCCCCGACGCCAACGCGATCCCGGTGCCGAAGGGCGACGCCGACCTCGCGATGGACGCCGCCACGTGCATCGGCTGCGGCGCCTGCGTCGCCGCGTGCAAGAACGCCAGCGCGATGCTCTTCGTCGCCGCCAAGGTCGGCCACCTCGGCCTGCTGCCGCAGGGCCAGGCCGAGCGCGACCGCCGCGTGCTCGCGATGGTGCAGACGATGGACGACCTCGGTTTCGGCAGTTGCACCAACCAGTACGAGTGCAGCGCCGCCTGCCCCAAGCTCATCTCGCACGAGTTCATCGCGCGGATGAACCGCGACTACTTCAAGGCGTCGCTGCGCTCCTCCTTCCGGCCCGAGTCGCTCGGCGCCGGCGGCGGCGCAGGCTGAGGTGGGTCGAGCGGTGGAGCAGCCTGTCCCCAGGCTGCTGTTTTCCCCGTCCCCGACGGGGTGATTTCCGCTGGATTCGGTGGCAGCCGCCGGGGGAAAGGCTGCGCCCCGTCGCTCGATCGGCGCCCAGATCTGCATCGACTCCTCCCCGGGGCGACGTTAGCACGGCGTCGCGCGTCCACCCCGGCGCGCCTCGAAACCCCCTCCTCGTCATGCGCCAGACCCTGCGCCTGCTGCTTGTGAGCCTTGCCGTGCTCAGCCTGTGTCGGATCTCCCTCGCCGCGACCCTCACGGGCCGCGTCCGCGACGCCAACACCAACGCCTTTCTCCTCGGCGCCACCGTGAGCCTCCGCGAATTGAGCCGCGACGCGACCACGGATCGCGAAGGCGCGTTCCACTTCGCCGACGTGCCCCCGGGCACCTACACCCTGGCAACCACCTACCTCGGCTACGCCGACGTCACGCAGACCGTCGCCGTGCCCGGGGACTCCGGCCGGATGCTGGCCGTCGCGATCGGGGGCGAGGTGGTGCAGCTCGGTCGCTTCGTCGTCGAGGGCGCACGCGAGGGCCAGGCCCGCGCGCTGCAGCAGAAGCGCTCGGCCAACATGATCATGGACGCCGTCTCCGCGGATGCCGTGGGCAAGTTTCCCGACGGCAACGCCGCCGAGGCGCTCCGGCGCGTGCCGGGCGTCTCGCTCGAGATCGACCAGAGCGAAGGCCGGTTCGTCGTGATCCGCGGCATCGATGCCGCGCTGAACAACGTCACCCTCAACGGCCAGAACGTCGGCTCCCCCGCCGAACAGGGCCGCCGCGGCCTCGCGATGGACTCCGTGCCCGCCGACCTCATCTCGCGGCTCGAGGTGGTGAAGGCCGTCACGCCCGACCGCGACCACAATGCCATCGGCGGCTCCGTGAACATCGTCACGCAAAGCGCCTTCGACCGTGCCGAGCCGTTCGCCTTCGGTTCCGTCAGCGCCGGCTACAACGACTTCGCCGGCGACTGGGGCTGGCAGGCGGCGAGCGTCACGCTTGGCCGCACGCTCGGCGCGCAGCGCAAGTGGGGCGTCATCGGCGGCGTCAGCTACTCCAGCCGTGAATACGCCTCGCAGACTTCCGACGCCATCGACTGGTCCGCGGCCAACGGCCTGTTCCGGCCGCAGACGCAGGAGTCCTTCGACTACGCCATCGAGCGCACGCGGCTCGGCGCCAACGTGGCGGTCGAGTTCCGGCCGCAGGCCGGGCACCAGGTGTACCTGCGATACAACTACAACGAGTTCACCGACGAGGAAGGCCGGCAGAAGACCGGCTTCAACTTCGCGCTCGGCACCCTGACGAACCAGACCGCCACCAGCGGCACGTACAGCCAGGGCCGCGCCACGAAGGAGTTTCGCGACTACAAGCAGAACCACCTGATCGACGCGCTCGCGTTCGGCGGGCGCAGCGACCTCGCCGACGGCACCCAGATCGAATGGCAGCTCGGCACCTCGAAGGCCGAGCGCGAGACGCCCCGGCGCGTCGACTGGGAGTTCCGCTCGGCCGCCGGCGCGTTTCCGAATTCCTACGTGCTGGGCGGCACGATTCCGATCATCACGCCCAACGCCGCCTACTACAACCCGTCGAGCTTCCCGTTCCGCCGGGCCCGCTTCCGCACCGACCTGGAGGACGAGGAGGTCTTCTCGCTCCAGCTCGACGTCCGGCGCGACGCGCGGCTGGGGGCGCTGAACGGCTTCTGGAAAGTCGGCGGCAAGCTGGTGACGAGCGAGAAGAACCAGGACCGCACCAATGCGAACTACAATCTCGCCGCCGGTGCGGCCAACCTCTTCACGCTGGGCGACTCCGGCCTCGCCGGCGCCGAGCCGGCTGGCTTCATGCGCGGCCGCTACCGGCTCGGCCCGACCATCAACCTCGCGGCGCTGCAGTCGTACTTTCGGTCCAATCCGGCGCGCTTCACCTATGACGCCGCCGGCTCGCTCGATAATTCGATCACCGCCGATTACGACGCCACCGAGCAGGTGCGCTCCGGCTACGGCATGGCCAGCGTGAACCTGGCCCCCACCTTCACGGTCGTCGGCGGGGTGCGCGTCGAGCATACCGAGGCGCGCTACGCGGCCAACGAGATCAGCACCCGCGCCGGGGCGTTCGCCGGCTACAGCCGGGTCGAGAACACCCGCGACTACACCAAGGTCATGCCCGGCCTGCACCTGAACTGGCGGCCAAACCGCCAGGTCGCGCTGCGCGCCGCGTGGACCAACACGTATGGCCGGACCAACTACACCGACCTCGCCCCGCGCAACGTGCTCGACAGCGTCGACCTCGGCGGCGGCGTTTTCGAGGGCAGCCTGTCGGCCGGCAATCCCGCGCTGAAGCCCTTCGAATCCACCAACCTCGACGTCACCGCCGAGTATTACCTCAAGTCGGCCGGCATCGTCTCGGTCGGGCTCTTTCGCAAGCGCATCGAAAACCCCGTGTACCGCCGCTCGTACACGCTGTTCGGCACCACCTACGGCGGACGGAATTTCTCGCGCCTCGGCGTGGCCCGGCCGGAGAACGCCGGCACGGGCGAGATCGACGGGCTCGAGTTGAATTACCAGCAGTTCTTCACCGGCCTGCCCGGTGCGCTCGGCGGCTTCGGCGTGAACTTCAACTACACCGTCACCGACTCCTCGGTCACCGTCTTCGGGCGAAACGACGAACTGCCGTTCTTCAAGCAGTCCGACGAGATCGGCAACATCGCGCTCCTGTACGAGAAGTATGGCTTCGAGGCCCGGATCGCCCTGTCGTTCAACGCCGCCTACCTCGAGAGCGTGGGCAACACCCGCGACAGCGACGAGTACACCGACCGCCGGCGCCCGATCGACGTGAAGCTGAGCTACCGGATCAACCCGCGGCTGCGCGTCTTCCTCGACGTGCTCAACGCCAACAAGGAACCGCTCCGCACGTACTCCGGCGAGCCGGGCCGCTCCAGCGGCTACGAAATCTATTCCTGGAATGCCAACGTCGGTGTCAACTGGCGCCTCTGATGCCGGACCGGGGGACGCGTTGACGCGGAAATTTCACGGAGCCGCGCTCGCTCCCGGGCGCGCCCCGTGTCCTGCTGCCGGGAGTTCCCCTGTCACGCCCATGCATCGATGCCTCCTGCTTGTCCCGGCCCTGCTGGCCGGATCCGCGTTCGCCGCTGACGCGCCGACGCCGCCGATCGGCCGGCTCACGACCCCCGGCTGGCGCTACGAGGAAATCCGGCGTCACCGGGCGCCGGAAGCGGGACAAGGGGTGGCGGTGGACCGCGACTTTTTCTACGCGATCAACAACCACACCATCGGCAAGTACCGGAAGGCGACCGGCGAGCGTGTCGCGCAGTGGGAGGGCGGCGCCGGCGGCGAGATCATCCATCTGAACGCGGGTTTCATCCGCGACGGCCGGCTGCACGCGATCCATTCCAACTATCCGGGCGTGCCCATGCTGAGCTCGCTGGAGTTCTTCGATCCCGCGACGCTGCAGCATGCCGGCTCGCACAGCTTCGGCCGGATGGACGGCTCGTTCACCTGGCTCGACCGGGCGACGGTGCCCACCGCCGGCCGGCGTGAGGAACGCTGGATCGCCTGTTTTGTGCACTACGGGAATCGCGGCGCGGAGCCGAACCGCGATTCGAGCTGGACGCAGATTGTCGCGTTCGACGACGCCTGGCGCCGCACCGGGGGATGGGCGCTGCCTCCGGCGTTGATCGAGCGCTTCGGCGGCCGCGGCTACAGCGCGTCGGGCGGAGGTTTCGGCCCCGGCGGGCACCTGTATCTGACCGGGCATGACAACCCCGAGTTGTACGTGGTGGCGTTTCCCGCCGCCGGCTCCGTGCTGCGCTGGATCGCGACGATCCCGTTTCCCTCGGAAGGGCAGGCCTTCTGCTGGGATCCGCACGAATCCGGCGTGCTCTACTCGATCGTGAAGAAGACCCGCGAGGTGATCGTCGGCCGCGTGACGATCCCCCGATAAGGATCAATTTTCCGCAGGCTGAGCCAACACCTGCCGGGGGCCTTCAAATCAGCCGTGAGGCCGCAGCGAATGGTGGA
>ERZ761602.5414-NODE-5414-length-15162-cov-4.674323_pt1 | contig 15162 bp, 10 predicted proteins | sample MGYA00512165_ERZ761602 | MGnify/ENA primary metagenome ERZ761602 (study PRJEB28899, sample SAMN02445085) | bioreactor sludge metagenome | biome: EBPR sludge; isolation source: Thorneside wastewater treatment plant | place: Australia: Brisbane, Thorneside...
GTCCGGAGCTGCTGGCGCTCCCCGCGCCCGCGCGGGGTCGACGCTTTGCGACGCTGACTTTGATGGCCGCCTGTGCGGCCGCGGCCCTCGCGATGCTCGCGTCGCTCCGGGCAGACGTCGCGTACTTCTTCGCGGACGACCGCGCCCAGGTGGTCGGCGAGGCCGTCGAGCTCGATCCGCGCGCGCTCTCCCCCAACACCTACGTGACGCTCGAGGGCACCCCCATGGCCTCCACGCGGGTGACGTACGAGCGGGTGCTCGGGGACCGCTTCGCCGTCTTTCCCCTCGCGGGTCAGCGCCGGGTGCTCGTGCAGGTGCCGGCCGACGACGGCTTCGAGAGCCGGGCCTCCGCGCGTCGCGAGTTCTCCGGGCGCCTCGTGACGGTCGGGCAGCTCGGCTCGCGCTTCGGTGCGGTCGAGCGGACCTTCGAACGGATGGACGTGCCGGTCTCGAGCGAGACCTACGTGCTCCTCGCGGACGAACCGCCCGGGAGCTACGTGTGGGCGCTGCTCCTCGCGGCGCTCTGTGCGCTCGTCGTGGTGCTGGACGTGTTCTTGCTGCTCCGTTGGTTCCGGCCGATTCGCCTCGAGAGCACCGAAGCACTTCGGTAAGCAGATCGCGAAGCGACCCGAATGCGGCGGAAGGCACGCCGCAGAACGCGAGGCAGCGGAACGCGAGGCAGCGGAACGCGAGGCAGCGGAACGAATCGCCTGACGCGACGGAACGAAGAAGCCCCGACCTCGGCCGGGGCTCGTGTTCTCTGCGATCTTCCGCGCGAAGCGGGCAGGGCGGCTCCGCTCAGGTCAGGCCCTTGCGCGCCTTGAGCTGCGACATCACGCGCTCGTACTCGATCTCGAACGCCGCGGTGCCCTCCTGGAGGTTGCGGATCTTCGAGCGGACCTCGCGGTCGAGCTCCGTCGTGTTCGAGGTGTGGTTGCGGAGCACCGTCGTGATCTTCTTGCGCAGGTCGGCGTCCTCCGAGAAGACCTCGGCGACGTTGTTGCTGTGGAAGAGCATCGTCAGGAGCTGCGAGACCAGGTAGGGGAGCTGGTCGTCCGGCTCGGGGAAGCCCATGTCCTTCGACACCTGGGACTTGATCTTGCCGAGCATCGAGTAGCTCAGGCCGGCGCGCTCCATCTGGTTCTTCGCTTCGTCGGTGACCTGGCGATCGCGACGAACGAACTCCTTCAAGACCGACTCGAAGTCCATCCGGACCTCGTCCGCGCTCTCGACCTCGATGTCGCCGTCGGCGGTGAGGACGCGAAGGAGATCTTCCGCGATGACGGGGACTTTTCCGCTGTAGAGGCGCATGCGCGGCGGACTTAGAACGGATCTCCGAGCCACGCAAGGACGGCGACTGCGTGGGCTCGCAGTCGCCGTCGTCGGGCCGTCAGGGATGTGTCCGTGTGCTTGCCGTGGAAGTCACTCCGCGGCTTCTTCGGTCAGCCGCCCGCGCATGCGCGTCATCAGCCCGTCCCAACCTTCGCGGCGGAGGATGCGCTCGAACTGGTTGCGGTAGTTGTCGACCATCGACATCCCGTCGTCGACCGTGATGTCGACGATGCGCCACGCGCCGTCGCGCTGCACGACCAGGTAGTCGATGGACACGGCGGGCGCGCGGCGGTTCTGGCGGTTGCGCGCTTCGGTCTGCACGAGGACGTCGGCGCCTCGGGCCTCGGCCGTCTCGTAGCGCACCTCGTAGCGCAGCGTGCGCTGGAGGTTCGAGCGGTAGCTTCGCTCGACGAGCTGCTTGAGGATGCCGACGAACTCCGCGCGCTCGGCGGGGCTGCGCTCGTCCCAATGACGCGCCAGCGCGCGACGCGAGAGCTCCTCGTAGTCGAGCAGCTCACCGAGCATCCGCGTGAGCTCGGTGTCGCGGCTCGGGCTCGCGGGGCGCTCCATCAGGCGCATCACGGTCGTGTTGCGGTCCTGGAGGAAGCGCTGCGCCTCGGCGGGGGTCTGCGCGCTCGCGGTCGCACCGACGGCGAGGGACACGAGCGAGAAGGCGAAGACCAGGATCGAGATCGAGCGTCGCATCGGGGGCTCCGTGGGTTGACCAAAGGTCGGGAAGAGCGCGGGAACGTTTCGGGGCATCTTCCTCGAGGGGCTGTCTTCGTTCGCTGCGCCGTTCGGCTCGAGAACCGGCGAGCGCAGAGTGGACGCCCGAGGGCGCGGATGCATTCAGGGGGCTCGCCAGTCTCGGCGTTCGGTCGCGTCCCACTCGGAGCCCACGCAACGATTCACTCGCAAGGCGCTTCCCAGCCGTCCATCGGAGCGACCGCGCCGCCGGTCACGCGCGCGAGCTCGGCCGCACCCTCGTTCACGTCGTAGATCGCCTGCAGATGCGAGAATCGCGCTTCGAAGTAGGCGCGGAGCGCGTCGACCAGATCCTTCGGTTCGACCGCGCCGATGTCGTAAGCCTGCGCGGCCGAGACGAGCCATGCGCGGGTGTCGCGCTCGCCGCGTCCCCACGCCTCCTCACGTCGCATCGCGTCACGCAGCGCCTCGCGCGCGACGTCGACCTCGATCTGCATCCCGAGCCGAGCCTCGTCGCGACGGGCCTCCGTCTCTTCGAGCTGCGCGCGTGCGCGCCGGACGCGGTAGGTGTTGCCGACGAAGTCGAGGCTCCAACGCATCAGCAGGCCTGCGCCGAGGCTCGGGCGGTTCGCAGGATCGGGCACGAAGGGGTTCTGTTGGTTCGTGATGCCGGGGCCCCACGAGATGCCGGCGGTGAAGCCGAGCCCGACGTCCGGCGCGTACCCACCACGCTGGATGTCGACCGCCGCGCGACGCGCCTCGATCGCCGCTTCGAGCATGCCGATCTCCGGGCGCGCGTCGGGACGGCTGCCTTCGACCGCCTCTTCCGTGAGCGCGACCGGGGCGCTCGGACAGTCGGGGATCCGAAGCTCCGTCTCGCCGGTCAGCGCGACGAGCGCGGCGCGTGAGCTCTCTTCCAAGCGGAGCGCCTGCGACGCGCGCGCGTCGACCTCGGCGAGCGCGGCGCGCAGGCGGTAGCGATCCATCGGGTTCACGTCGGGATCGCCCTCCGCGATCAGCTCGTCGAGCTTGCGCACCGCGCGATCGAGCTGGCCGCGGCCCTCGCGGATCATCTGGCGCGTGTCGAGCGCGAGCTGAAGCGCGAAGTACGCGCGACGCACGTCGTAGCGGAGCCGCGCGAGCGAGCGCTCCTGCTCGAGCTCGGCGGCGCGCACGCCCGCGCGACCGGCGCGCCACGCGTTGCGCAGCTTGCCGAAGGTGTAGAGCGGGATCGCGCCCCGCACGCCGACCTCGGCGACCGGCGCCCAGCCGTTGTCGAGCGGGAGCTGATCTTGGTTCGAGAAGATCGGGGTTCCTTCGGCGCGCGGCGCGATCGTGAGGCCCGCCTGCACGTCGATCTGGAAGAAGGGCGAGAAGCGCGCTTCGTCGAGCCGAGCCCGCGCGGCGACGAGCGCGGCGTCGTTGGCGCGGAGGGAGGGGAAACGTTCTTCGGCACGAGCGAGCAGCGCGGCGAGATCGAGCGGCGCGGCCTCGCCCGTGGTCGCTTCGGCTCCCCCCGACGCAGCGGAGCGTTCTTGGCCCGCGACGACGGTCGTTGCGGCGAGCACGATCAGGATCGCGAGCGGGGTCCCCTTCACGGTCGGTGGTCTACGGGGATTCGCGGTGGGCGCAAGCGAGCGCGGTCGGCCGACGCCGAGAGGCCGACGCCGCCGACGCCGCAAACGAAGACGCCGCATCCCGGAGGACGCGGCGTCGTTCACGCGGAGCCGCGAGGGCTCACTGCATCGAGGTCATCGAGGTCGACATGCTCGTCGACATGGAGGTCGACATGCTCGACATCGAGGTCATGCCGCCCTCGTCGTCACCACCGCCGCCACCGCGGTTCTCGGTGTTGTAGGTCTGGATGACCGCGTCCGTGAGGTCGAGGTTCGACGGCACCCACACCACGCCGCCCTCGTTGCGCTCCACGATCATCGTGTAGCCCTCGGACTGGCCCATGCGGCGGAGGATCTCGGTCATGCGCTCGAGGATGACCTTCGTGAGCTGCGCTTCCTTCTCCGCGAGCTCGCGTTGGTACTCCACGTACACCGACTGAAGCTCGATGAAGGCCTTCTGGTACTCCTCCATCCGCGCCTCGAGGGCCTCGCGAGACAGCACCTTCTGCTGCTTCTCGATGTCCTCCTTCATCTTCTTCAGCTTCTCTTGCGCCTCGTCGAGCGAACGCTGACGACGCTCGAAGAGCCGCTTGAGCCGGTTCTTCGCCGCGCGGCCGTCGTTGGTCTCGTTGAGCGCGCGCTGGAGGTCGACCACCGCGATCTTCGTCTGCGCGTAGAGGTCGGGCGCGATGCTCGAGACGACCAACGCGAAGAGGAGGGTGATGGCGTGACGCTTCAGGCTCATGGAGCTCCTTATGGGCCGGGCGCTGTAGCCCCCGGGGCGAACGAAATCAAGCGTGCGGATGCGATGGGATCGAGCGGTCGCTGGAGCAGCCGAGCGGCCGTTGGGGCACAAGACACCGAGCTGGACGGACGTATTCGCGACGAGGCGTATTCGATCGAGCCCGGTCGACGTCCTCAGAACGAGTTGCCGATCGTGAACTCGAAGCGGATCTTCCGCTCCCAGCTCCGGCGATCGATCGGGATGCCCCACTCGAAGCGGAGGGGACCGAGGGGAGAGAACCAGCGGAAGCCGAAGCCCCACGACTGACGGATGCCGCGCGGGTCGAAGCCGCACGGCGCCGTCGAGCTGTCGCCACCGCTGATCTCGGGCGCGCCACAGAGGCGACGCTCGGTGTTCCAGACGTTGCCGCCGTCGGTGAAGACGACCGCGCGGATGCCGACCTCGGGCAGGATCGGGACCTCGAGCTCCGCTTGATAGAAGAGCTGCAAGTTGCCGCCGATCGCGACGCCGCCCGCCTGGCCCGCGCCCGGACGGGGCACCGGCGCGCCCGGATCGTACGAGCGACCGATCGCCGCGCGCGGCCCGAGGCTGAAGAACGGGAAGCCGCGGACGTTGAAGATGCCGCCGAGGTAGAAGCGTTCGTAGATCGGCACGCCGAGATCGGCGCGGCTCCCGATGTGGCCGCCTTCGAGGTTCACCTTGAAGACGAGCGGGCGACCTTCGCCGAGCGAGAAGAGCTCCTTGTAGAAGCGCACGAAGCCGGTGTGGCGCGTGAACACCTGATCGGAGCCGAGGAACCGATCCGCGAGCTCGAAGGAGTAGCTCGCGAACCAACCGTCGCTCGGGAAGAGACGGTTGTTGCGGTTGTCCCAGGTGAGGCTCGCGCGGATCGAGCTCGTGAGGCCGTCGCGGAAGAGGCCCGCGAGCGGCGTGCGCTGGAACTGCGTGAAGGCCGCGCCGCCGCCGCCGGACTGGAAGAAGCCGCCCGTTCGGTTGCTGATGCGCACGTACTCCGCGCGGTAGTTCAGCGAGAAGCGCAGGCGCGGGTCGACGACGGGGTGGCCGAGCGAGAGGCCGCCGCCCGTGGTGTCCTGGTTGAAGTCGGCGAACTGGCGGACGGTCTTGTAGACGTCGATGCCGGCGCCCCAGCGCGAGCCGAGGAACCAGGGCTCGAAGAAGCGCACTTGAACGAGCTGGCGGATGCCCGAGAGCTGCAATTGAAGCTGCAAGCTCTGGCCGTTGCCGAAGAGGTTCTCCTGCTGGACCTGCGCGGTGAGGATGAACTGCTCGATGGAGGAGAAGCCGGCGCCGACCTGGAAGGTGCCGGTCGCGCGCTCGACCACGCTGATGCTGAGGATCATCCGGTCCGGAGCGGAGCCTCGCTCTTCGGCGAGGTCGACGCGCTCGAAGTAGCCGAGCGCTTCGATGGCGCGCTTGGAGAGCTCGACGTCGGACTGGTCGTAGAGGGCGCCCTCGAGGATGCGCAGCTCGCGGCGGATGACGCTGTCGCGCGTCTTGGAGTTGCCGCTGATGTTGATGCGCTCGATGCGCACCGGTGGGCCGCGGACGATGTTGATGTTGATGTCGACGATGCGCCGCTCTTGATCGAGATCGGTCTCCGGGACGAGCTCGACGTACGCGTAGCCTTCGTCGCGGTAGATGCGCGTGATGGACTGGATGCCCATCGCGATCTTGGTTCGGTTGAACCAGTCACCGCTCTCGAGATCGATCTCGTCGCGCAGACCCGTCTGCAGCGCCTCGACCTCTTGGCCGTTCTCGTCGACTTCGCGTACCACCATGCGACCGACGCGGAAGCGCGGGCCCTCTTCGATCGGGATCGTGATGTCGACGTGCGCACGATCGGCGGTGAGCTCGATGCGCGGGGTGCCGACGGAGACCGCGAGGTAACCCTTGTCGTAGTACCAGGCCTGCAGGCGCGTGACGTCTTCGTCGAAGGCGTCGTCGTCGTAGTGGTGGTTGTCCGTGATGAACGAGAAGAAGCCCTCCTCGGACGTCTGCATGATGTCCTGCAGCTCGTCGGAGGGGATGTTCCGGTTGCCGACGAAGCGGATGCGTCGGACCGTGACCTCGGGGCCTTCGTCGATGCGGAAGAGGACCTCGACTTCGGGGCGGTTCTCGACGCGCCGGATGTCGTAGGTCACGCGGGCGAGGAAGAAACCCTCCTCGGCGTAGAGGTCGCGGATCTTCGTGACCTGCTCGCGCACGGCGGGGATCGAGAGGATCGTGCCGGTGCGCAGCGTGATCTTCTCTTCGATGTCGTCGTCGTCGACCTCGTCGTTGCCCTCGAAGCGCACGCGCGCGATCGCGGGGCGTTCCGTGACGGTGACGACGAGCTCGACCTCGTTGCCGACGGGGTTCGCTTCGAAGACGAGGTTCTCGAAGAAGCCGAGATCCCACAGCGATTGCGCGTCGCGCGCGAGCTCGTCGTCGGTGCAGGGGAGACCGCGACGCAGGCGCATGCTCGCGCGCACGTCGTCGGCTTCCACGCGGCGAGCACCTTCGACGCGGACCTCGCGGATCATGCGTCCGTGGCAGATCGTGCGCGGCTGCTCGGGACCCTGGTCCTGATCGTCCTCGTAGGGGTCGCCGTAGAAGCCTTCGGGGTCCTCTCCTTCGAGGTCCTCTTCGGCGTCTTCTTCCGCACCTTCTTCCGCACCTTCTTCCGCCCCGTCTTCGGTCGCGGCTTCGTCGGCGCCCGCGGCTTCCGGGTCTTCCTCGGCGGGCGGCTGTGCACCGACGGAGGAGCCCAGCGCGATCAGCGCGGCGAGCGGGAAGAGCCGAGAAAGTGAGCGCATTCCGAGGGTTCCGAAAGAACGCGGCGTCATAGCCGCGGGGGTAGGGGGGGTCAAGCTCGGTTGCCGGCCTCGTCGCTCGCGTTCGCGCTCGTCGCCGCGGCGTCTCCTTCGGTGTCTCCTACGGCCGATTCGCCGGCGTTTTCCCCGGAAGAATCAGGCTTCGCCGGATCCGCAGCGGGCGCCGCGGCCGAGAGAGCCGCCGTGCTCCCCTCCGCTCCGCGCGGCAGCACGTCGAGCGCCGCTTCTTGGCGCCCGTCGCGATCGCGGTAGGTCTCGCTCTTGCGCTCGTCGCGCTCGACCACCCCGTCGCGCATCGTCACGACGCGCGGCATGCGCTGCGCCATGTCGCGGCTGTGCGTGACGATCAGGAAGGTCGTCCCGCGGCGCGCGTTGAGCTCGAAGAAGAGCTGGTGCACCTGCTCGCTGGTGCGGCTGTCGAGGTTGCCGGTCGGCTCGTCCGCGAGGATGAGCGCGGGGTCGAGCACGAGGGCGCGCGCGAGGGCCACGCGCTGCTGCTCGCCGCCGGAGAGCTCACCCGGTCGGTGCGCGAGGCGGTGCGCGAGGCCGACCTCTTCGAGCAGCTCGCGCGCGCGCTTCTTCAGCGGCGCGCGGGGGAGACCGTGCACGAGGCCGGGCATCATCACGTTCTCGAGCGCGTCGAACTCCGGCATCAGGTGGTGGAACTGGAAGACGAAGCCGAGCGTGCGGTTGCGGAAACGCGCGAGCTCGCTGCTCGAGAGGCGCGTCACGTCGCGGCCCTCGTAGGTGATCGACCCGCTGGTCGGCAGATCGAGGGTGCCGAGGATGTGCAGGAGCGTGCTCTTGCCGGTCCCGCTCGGGCCGACCACGCAGAGCATCTCGCCCTTGGCGACCGAGAGATCCACGCCGTTGAGGACGGGGACGACCTTGCCTTCGTGCACGAAGGTCTTCTTCACGTCGCGCGCGACGACGAGGGGCTCGCTCATCGGAAATCTCCCTCGCGTGAGGTAGGGGTCGTCGTTCGCATCGTCGGAATCCTTCGCATCACGCGAGACGCATCACTCGAGGCGCAGCGCGTCCACCGGCCGGAGGCGGCTGGCGAGGACGGCGGGGAAGATGGTGGACACCACGCAGACCCCGAGCGCGACGAGGCCGACGAAGACGAACTCCATCGGGTTCACCGCGACCGGGAGGCGGTCGATGTAATAGACCTCGGGGTTGAGCCGGAAGCCGAAGTGCTCGAACACGAAGGTGACGAGGTAGCCGAGCCCGAGCCCGACCGTCGCGCCGTAGAGGCCGATGAGCCAACCTTCGATCACGAAGACGCTGACGATGCTCCGGCGCGTGGCGCCCATCGCGAAGAGGATGCCGACCTCGCGCTGCTTCTCTTGAACCATCAGCGTCAGCGTGCCGAACACGCAGAAGCCGGCGATGAGCACCGCGATGCCGAGCGTGATGAACATCGCGAGCTTCTCGAGCTCGAGCGCGCCGAAGAGGCCGCTGTTGAGCTCTTGCCAGTCGCGCACGCGCAAGTCGTCCTGCGCGGTGAGCGCGCGACGGATCGCGTCGGCGGTGAGCGGCGCGCGATCGACGTCGCGCACCTTGATCTCGATGCCCGTGATCGCGTCGCCGGTGCCGAGGAAGCGCTGACCCTGCTCGAGCAGCACGTAGACGTGCTTCATGTCGAACTCGTACATGCCGCTGTAGAAGACACCCGCGACGCGGAAGCGGCGGCTCTTCGGCATCGGGCCGGCGGGGCCGAGCTCGCCGTTCGGGCTCACGACGTCGATCTCGTCGCCCACGTAGACGCGCAGGCTCCGCGCGAGCTCCTTGCCGAGCACGATGCCGGGCAGGACGTTCGCGGCGGGCGGCGGCGGCGCGTCGCCGAGGAGCTCGTCGAGATCGTCACGAATGCTCGGCCGTCGCGGGGCATCCGTGGGGTCGTCCTGCCGGCGGATCTCGTTCTCGATCTCGCGTACGAGCCCTTCGGACTCGGAGCCGAGCTCGATCTCGAGCGGGAGGATCGTGCGCCGCTCTTCGGCGGGAAGATCGAGCAGACGCTCGGGGTGGCGGAGGTAGTCGAGCCGGCCGCGGGTCAGGTTTCGTTCGAGATCGGTGACCGATCCGACGGTGTCGGGATCGATGCCACGCAGCACGGCGCCCGCCATGTTCGTGGCGGAGGTGACCATGACCTCGCCGCTCACGTAGGGGCTCGCGCCGACGATCTCGTCTCGCGAGCCGCCCGCGTTCACCGAAGTGACCTCGTTCAGCACCGCGCTCCAGCCCTCGAAGGGGCCGCTCTCGCGATCGACGACGACGTGCGCTTGGTTGCCGAGGATCTTCTTCTTCAGGTCGTCGCGGAAGCCGCCCATCACGCTGAGCACGCCGACGAGCATCGCGGTCGAGACGGCGACCGCGGTGATCGAGAGGCCGCCGATGGCGGCGAGGAAACCGCTCTTCTTCGCGCGCAGGTGTCGTGCCGCGACGAGGGTCTCGAAGCGCAACGTCTCGAAGGCGAGCATCGCGATCGGCAGGAGGCGCACGAAGACGCGGAGCGCGAAGACCGCGGTGACGGAGAGGCGGACGACCGGCTCGACGAGCGCGTCGAGGCCCTCGCTCACGGGCTGGATCGGCAGCGTCGCGGTGACGAAGACGAAGGCCGCCACGACGAGCGCGTCGAAGACGATCCAGAACCAGAAGCGGAAGCGCTCGGGCAGCAGGAACCAGAGGCTCACGTGGAGCCAGAAGCTGAGCTTCCCGATCACGCCGCAGCCGAGGTAGATGCCGACGATCGAGGCCTGCACGGTGGCGGGCAACCCGAGCACGGCTTCGGAGACGTCGTAGCGGAGCGCGAAGCCGCTCTCGAGCGAGCGCAGCGTGCCGGCGACGAAGAGCAAGGTCGGGAGCAGCGTCGCCGCGAGATCGAGGAGCGACGCGAAGCCTGCGAGCTGCAAGCGCGCTCGGCCCTTCATGCCGGGCTGGAGGCGCGCGCCGCGTCGAATCACCAGCGCCGCGAGGATGACCTTGCCCAGCCACAGCGCGATCAGCGTGACGGCCATCGCGATCGCGAGCGTGGTGGTCAGACCCGAGGTCGCGCCCATCGCTGGGTCGCGCACGAACGCGTCGATCAGCAGCGACCACGCCACGAGCAGCCACGCGAAGAGCCCGCCGGCGACGAGGTCGATCACGCCGAACGCGACCGGTAGCCAGCCGTAGCTCGTGAGCGTGCCACGACCTTCGGCGGACTTCGCGCTGCCCCACCCGAGCTGCGCGAGGCCTAGCGGGACGAAGACCCACGCGCCCATCGCGCCCTCGACGCTCCCGAACGAGAACGCGATCGCGATCGCGACGAGACCCGCGATCGCGACGAGCGAACCGAGGAAAACGTGGAGGCGCCCGCTCATCGCGCGCTCAGGCCTCGCCGCTGTCGTTCGAGTCGGGGGTCGCGTCGTCGTCGCGCTTGGCCTCGGGGCGCAGGAGCGGGAAGAGCAGCACGTCGCGGATCGAGGCCTGGTTGCAGAGGAGCATCACGAGGCGATCGACGCCGAGGCCGAAGCCCGCGGCGGGCGGCATGCCGACGCTGAGCGCGCGGATGTAGTCCTCGTCGAAGTCCATCGCCTCTTCGTCGCCGCGATCGCGGTTGTCGAGCTGCGCGCGGAAGCGCTCGGCTTGATCGTCCGGGTCGTTGAGCTCCGAGAACGCGTTGGCGACCTCGCGGCCCTCGACGAAGAGCTCGAAGCGATCGACCCAGCGCGGGTCGGCGTCGTTCTTGCGCGCGAGCGGCGAGACCTCGAAGGGGTACTCGGTGATGAAGACCGGCACGCTGTGGGTGCCGTCTGGCGAGCGGTAGAGCTCGGGAAGGCGAGGCTCGGCGAGGATCTCGTAGAGCGCGAAGACCCGCTCGCCGTGGGTGCGCGCGCCGCCGAGGTGCTTGCGCTCCGCGTGCTCCAATCGATATCGCTCAACCGGTCCGGTTGCTCCGGGCTTAGGTTGAAACAGATCGCTGACCGATTCGACCGATGCGAGATTGAGTGAGTCGTAGACGCCGGAATGCACCTCCGGCAATCCCACTGCGTCGGCATAAGGGGCCAAGAGCCAGTCGGCAAAGCCCTTCAGTCGAACGGGGTCGTCGACGTCGGCGCGCGTGATCGCGTGACCGGCGGCGTTCGCGCCCGCGACCAGCGCGTCGCGCATCGGCACGCGCGCCCACGGCGCTTGCAGATCGAAGGGGCGGTTCTCGACGAGGTCGGCAAAGCGTTGACGCACCACCGAGTCGACCGCCTTCAGCATCGCCTCCGCGAGATCCATCAGGTCTTCGTACGTGGCGTACGCCTGGTAGAACTCGAGCATCGTGAACTCGGGGTTGTGCCGAGTGCTGATGCCTTCGTTGCGGAAGTTGCGGCCGATCTCGTAGACGCGGTCGAAGCCGCCCACGAGCAGGCGCTTGAGGTAGAGCTCGGGCGCGATGCGCAGGTAGAGATCGAGATCGAGCGCGTTGTGGTGCGTGTGGAAGGGCTTGGCGGTCGCGCCGCCGCGCACCGAGTGCAGCAGCGGGGTCTCGACCTCCAAGAAACCGCGCCCGTCGAGCTCCGCGCGGAGCGTCTGCACGATCAGCGATCGCGCGCGGAACACGTGACCGACTTCGGGGTTCGCCCAGAGATCCACGTAGCGCTCGCGGTAGCGCTTCTCGACGTCGGTGAGGCCGTGCCACTTCGCGGGTGGCGGCAGCATCGCCTTGCCGACGTGGCGGTACGCGTGCGCGCGCACCGCGAGCTCACCGGTGCGCGTCTTCACGAGCGGGCCACGCGCGGCGACGTGATCGGAGAGGTCGACGACCTGCGCGAGCTGCTGCTCTTCGAGCGAGAGCGGCGTCTTGACGTCCTTGCTGTCCTTCGGACGCACCAGCGTCTGCACGTCGCCGTACGGCGTGCGCAGCACGAGGAAGGGGCCGCGCTTGGCGATCACACGCCCGTAGATCCACGACTCGGGCTCGCCACCTTCGAGCTGGCTCTCTTCGGGGAGCTGTGCGCGCTCTTCGGCGGGACCGTTCGCGAGCGCGACGATCTCGCGACGCCGCGACTCCATCGCCTCGCTGACCCGGAAGTCGTTGGGGAACGCGCGGCTGCCCGCGCCCTCCAGGGTCGGGACCTTCGCGCGTCGCGCGTCGCGCAGCTCGTCTTCGCTCGCCATCGAATCCTCTCGGAACAGCCGACGCGGAGCTCGATTCCGCGTCGGCGGGGAGGTCGCTCGCTCGAACGACCGGAACGTCGGAGTCGCTCGGGGCGACTCGGGCACGCGCGGTCCGGCGATGCGTCGCCGGGCCGACCCGAATCAGGCTTTCTTCTCGGCCTGCTTCTTCTCGCGGCGCTTGTCCGCGGTCATCATCAAGTAGCTCTCCATGAGCTCGTCGAGATCGCCGTCGAGCACGCCGTCTGCGTTGCCGACCTTCATCTCGGTACGCTCGTCCTTCACCATCTTGTACGGGTGAAGCGTGTAGGTGCGCGCTTGGCTCCCGAAGGCGATCTCGCCTTGGTCGCTCAAGAACGCGTCCTCGAAGGCCGCCTCTTGTTCGCGCCGCGCCTTCTCGTAGAGGAGGCCGCGCAGGCGCTGCTTGGCGAGGTCGCGGTTCTGGTGCTGCGAGCGCTCGCTGTCGGAGCGCACGGTCAGACCGGTGGGCTTGTGGACGATGCGCACCGCCGACTCGGTCTTGTTGACGTGCTGACCACCCGCGCCGCCGGAGCGCATCACCGTGATCTCGAGGTCCTGTTCCTTCATGTCGACGTGCACGGTGTCGTCGAGGTTCGGGACCACGCTGACCGCGACGAAGCTCGTCTCGCGACGACCCGAGAAGCGCGACACGCGGATGAGGCGATGCACGCCGTTCTCGGCGCGCAAGAAGCCGTACGCGTTCGAGCCCTTCACGAGCATGGCCGCGCTCGCGATGCCGACCTCGGTCTTCTGGAGATCCTGGATCTCCACCTTGAAGCCGCGCTTTTCTGCCCAGCGCTGGTACATGCGGAAGAGGATCTCCGCCCAGTCCTGCGCGTCGGTGCCACCGGCGCCCGCGTTGATCGAGAGGATCGCGTCCTGATCGTCGTCGGGCAGCAGCATGCGCTGCAGCTCGAGCTGGCGGACGCCTTTCTCGAGATCCGGGATCTGCGCCACGAGCTCGGCGAGCTCGGACTCGTCGCCTTCGGTCATCTCGAGGAGCTCGCCGAGCCCCTTCACGTCGCTCGTGAGCCGGTCCCAAACGAGGACCGTCTCTTCGGCGCGTGCTCGCTCACGCATCATCTTCTCGGCCTGCTCGCGCTGGTCCCAGAAGCCTTCGCGGAGCGAGAGGTTCGTGAGTCGATCGACCTCGTGTCTCAGGCCCTCGACGTCAAAGATACCTCCCCAGCGCATCGAGGCGCTGGGCGAGGTCCGCGAGCACGTCGCGCGTCTCACCAACGAAAACCGGCATGATCCGTACTTTCTCCACGCCATCGCGGGGGACGGCGTCGTTCGAGACGCCCTCGTTCGAGACGGCGTCGGCGGGCGGTCAGGTAGCCCCTCGGGTTCCGGGTGTCAACGACGCTCGCGCGGCGGCGGGCGATTCGAGCGAGCTTCGACGACCGTGCTCGTCGACGACGAGGCTCGCGACCCGGCCGCGAGCGCGCTCTCGATCGCGTCGCGAGGGAGCGTCGAATCGGCAGGGCGCTTCGTTCAGCGCGGCAACGTCACGCGCGCCACCACGATCGCACCGCCTGGCAGCGGCGCCGCCGCGAGCGCGGGGCCACGCGGTTGCACGAGATCCAGCACGATCAGCGTCACGCCGAGCGCGCCGAGCGCGGCGCCCGAGGCGTACGTGCCGATCGCGACGCGTCGATCACGGCGGGCGTCCTCGAGCAGCGCGGCGTCGCCCGACCCGTCCGGGAGCACGACCGGGCCATCGCCCGGATGGCGTTCGTCGAGCTCCGCGCGCGCGTCGCGCGATTGGCCCGCGAAGTAAGCCCCGGTGCCCGCGAGCCCGGCGCCGAGCGCCGCGACGATGGAGCCGGCGATCGCGAGCCCATGTCCGCGCCGCGCCTCGACCGGGCGGGTGTGCTCGACGATCGCGAGCCCCCCCGCGCTCGAGCCGTCGGCGTTCGAGGCGCCGTTCGATCCGTGCGTGGATGGATCGACGAAGGGGCTCGGCACCGGCTCGACCTCGGAGGGATCCGCGTTCGAGCCGTTCGTGTCGGTCGCGGCGCGTTCCGCTTCCTCGGCCGCGAGCGCCTCGCGCAAGGCGCGCGCACGCTCGTTCGCGTGATCGCGGTAGCGACCTTCGGTGTCGGCCTCCGCGCAGCGCTCGTAGGTCTCCGCCGCTTCGCGCGGCTTCGGCCATTCGTCGTACGTGACGGCGAGGTTGCAGAGGGTCGCCGTGCGCGGATCCGCCTCGTAGCTCGCGAGAAACGCGCGCTCGGCGTCGGCGTGCCGACCCTCGCGCAACGCGGTGACACCACGACGAAAGAGCGCGCGTGCGTCGGCTTGGGCGTGTAGCGCGGTCGGTGCGATCGACATCACGACCGCGACCACGGCGAGCGCGTCGCGGAGCATCGAAACGAAGCGTTTCATTCGAGATCCTCGATGATGCCACCGCGCCAGCCGCCCGCGGTCGGATTCTCGTCGTCGGGCTCGCCGCGCGTGGTGCCGCGCTCGGTGCGCGCGCCGCGATCTCGTCGCTCGGTTCGGGTCGACTCGCGGGCCGGCGTCTCGTCGTCCGTTGGGCTCGTGGGAGACTCGACCGAGGACGGAACCCGCGTCGCGTCGGCGTTCGTCGCGGCGGCATTCGTGGCCGTCGCGCCCGTGCTCGTCGCGCCCGTGCTCGTGACGCCCGTGCTCGTCGCGCCCGTGCTCGTGACGCCCGTCGTCGCGCCGATGTTCGTGGTGTCGACGCTCGTCGTCGTGCTCGGAGTCGTCGTGCTCGGAGTCGTCGTGCTCGGAGTCGTCG
>ERZ761602.5418-NODE-5418-length-15144-cov-4.754788_pt1 | contig 15144 bp, 13 predicted proteins | sample MGYA00512165_ERZ761602 | MGnify/ENA primary metagenome ERZ761602 (study PRJEB28899, sample SAMN02445085) | bioreactor sludge metagenome | biome: EBPR sludge; isolation source: Thorneside wastewater treatment plant | place: Australia: Brisbane, Thorneside...
CAGCTACGGATCGTCGCCTTGGTAGGCCTTTACCCCACCAACTAGCTAATCCGACTTGGGCTCATCTGTTAGCGCGAGGCCTTACGGTCCCCCGCTTTCCTCCGTAGAGCGTATGCGGTATTAGCCCGGGTTTCCCCGGGTTGTCCCCCACTAACAGGCAGATTCCCAAGCATTCCTCACCCGTCCGCCACTCGTCAGCATGTATTGCTACACCTGTTACCGTTCGACTTGCATGTGTTAAGCATGCCGCCAGCGTTCAATCTGAGCCAGGATCAAACTCTTCAATTCAAGCCTTCTTAAATGACTTGAGCTTTAGAGAGATCCGAACTCTTCACCATCGGTTGAAGGCAAGCCCTCAACGTCGGTGAGTAGTCCAGTTACTCGACGTCAGTTACCTGACGTTATGGACCGATGACTCGGCCCGTTGACGCGAGTACCCACACAAATTACCTGTTTTCGGCAGTCTTAAAGAACGAGCCCACTTCAAGGTGGGCGGGCCCGCAAGTATACAGGGGCAAGCAGGTCGGTCAATACACCTGCAGAGGATTTTTTCAGTCGGCGGACCGGAGCCGGACCTTCTTGAAGCGCCGCTTGCCCACCTGCACGACCACGTCGGCGGCGTTTCGGAACACCAGGTCCCGGGTCGCGATCCGCTGGCCGTCCACGCGGACCGCGCCCTGCTCGATCATGCGGACCGCCTCGGCGTTGCTGCCGACCAGCGCAGCCTGGCGCAGCAGGTGGACCACCGGCAGGCCAGCGGGGGGGACGAGCAGCTCGGCGAGTTCCAGGTCCTCGGGGATACCCCCGTCCCGGAAGCGGTGCACAAAATCGGCCTGGGCCGCCTCTCCGGCCCCGGCCCCGTGAAACCGGGAGACGAGTTCACGGGCCAGCTCGAACTTGGCATCCCGTGGATTGAGCCCCCCGGCAACCTGCTGGCGGAGGCCGTGGATTTCGGCCTGGGGCCGGAAACTCAGGAGCTCGAAATAGCGCCACATGAGCTCATCCGACACGGACATGAGCTTGCCAAACATCTCGCCCGGCGCGTCAGTGATGCCCACGTAATTGCCGAGGGACTTGGACATCTTGTTCACGCCGTCCAGGCCCTCGAGCAGCGGCAGGGTGATCACCACCTGGGGCGCCTGGCCGTAGTCCTGCTGCAGCTGGCGACCCACCAGCAGGTTGAAGCGCTGGTCGGTGCCACCGAGCTCCACGTCGGCCCGAAGCACCACGGAGTCGTAGCCCTGGACCAGGGGATAGAGGAACTCATGGATCGCGATGGGCTTGTTGGCCGCGTAGCGCTGCTGGAAGTCGTCCCGTTCCAGCATCCTCGCGACCGTATGCCGGGCGGCGAGCTGGATGAGCCCCGCCGCATCCATGGTGCCCATCCAGCGGGAGTTGAACTCGATGCGGGTCCTGTCGGGATCCAGGATCTTGAAGATCTGCCGCTCGTAGGTGGCCGCGTTGGCGGCGACCTCGTCCCGGGTCAGGGGCGGCCGGGTGACATTCCGGCCGGTAGGGTCACCGATCAGGCCGGTGAAATCCCCGATCAGGAAGACAACCTCGTGGCCCAGCTGCTGGAAAGTCCGCAGCTTGTTGATGAGCACGGTGTGCCCCAGGTGCAGGTCCGGCGCCGTGGGATCGAAGCCAGCCTTGATCGTCAGGGGTCGGCCAGTGGCGAGGCGGGCAGCCAGCTCGGCCTCGACCAGGATCGCGTCCGTGCCCCGGCGGATCTCGGCCAGCTGGTCCCGGACCCCCGGCGATTGAACCCCGCCGGCATGAACGGCGGCGTCCTGGGCCGGGGGGTCACGGGGTGGGGACTGCATGGCGGGGCCTGGTGCCTAAAGATTAAAGGGGTAACGGCGGGTCCGGATCGCTTCCGGAGCCAAGTTGCGACGGGGATCACGGCACCGGGGGCCGCCGAAGATAAACGATTCACCGGGCAGGGTCACGGCGGGTCGGTGGACCCTGGGGCACGGGATTGTTCGGTTGACCTCAAGGGTGGGGGCTGGTACAAAGGCCCCGCATTCAAATCAAAGACTTGCAGCGTGCTCGCACCGCCCCGTCCGGTCCGACCCGAGCGCCTGCCCGAAGACGGAGAGGACCGACTGCAAATGGATGGAAACACGTTCCGGCGCAAGCCGGCTGGAGGCGCCCTTTTGCGCCCCCTCCATCCGTTCCGGACGGCCCTCCTCGCGATGGGTTCCACGGCCGTCGCGCTGCTCGCCGGCTGGCAGTTGTCGGCGCAGTTCACCCGGGCCTTCGAACCTGCCCAGGCGTCTAGCCTCGCCACCCCGGCGCTCGCGGCCACCGTTGCCCCAGAGCCGGCCCCGGACCCCATCGAGGAACTCACCCTGGAGGTCCAGCCCGGCGATACCCTGGACAGCCTGTTCCGGGCGACGGCGCTGAGCCTCGTGGACCTCGCCGAGATCCTGCAGCTGGACCAGGCCCGCCAGCACCTGCGGGTGCTCCGCCCTGGCGATGTGCTGCTGGTTCGGCACGACGACGGCGCCGTGCTGGAACTCAGCCGGGAACTCGACATCCGGTCCAAGCTCGAGGTCCGTCGTGGGGACACCGGCTTCGAGTCCGAGGTCGTCGCCCTGCCGATCGAACACCGGCTGGTCACCGTCGGCGGCCAGATCCGCAGTTCGCTCTTCGAGGCCGCCCAGGAAGCCCGGATATCCGAGCGGCTCATCATGAATCTCGCCCAGGTCTTCGAGTACGACATCGATTTCGTTCGGGACATCGGGGCTGGCGACGAGTTCGCGCTGGTCTACGAGGAACTCTGGCGGGACAACACCAAGCTCGGCGAGGGCGAGCTGCTCGCCGCGGAGTTCATCAACCGGGGCGCCCGCTACACTGCCGTCCGGTTCGACGAAGGTGACGGCCGGCCAGCCTATTTCACCCACGACGGCCAGCCGATGCGCAAGGCCTTCGTGCGCGCCCCGCTGTCCTTCACCCGCATCAGCTCCGACTTCAATCCCCGTCGCCGCCATCCGATCCTGAACACGATCCGGGCCCACCAGGGCGTTGACTATGCGGCGCCCAAGGGGACGCCCGTCAAGGCCTCGGGGGACGGAAAGATCATCTTCCGCGGCTGGAAGGGCGGCTACGGCAACACCATCATCCTGCAGCATGGTGGCAACGTCACCACCCTGTACGGGCATCTCTCCCGTTTCGCCAACCGGGGCTATGGCAGCCGGGTGCGCCAGGGCGAGGTCATCGGCTACGTGGGCGCAACCGGGCTCGCGTCCGCCCCGCATCTGCACTACGAATACCGCAAGAACGGGGTCCACCTGAACCCCCGCACCGTCATCCTGCCGAATGCCGAGCCCCTGCGGGGCGAGGCCCTGACGGCCTTCCGGAACACCGCCCAGCCCCTGCTGCAGCGCCTGGAATCCCGCACCACCATGCTGGCCGCCAACCGCCCCGTCGACGAGCGTTAACGCTCCCGAAACCTCCGTCGGCCCCTGCCGGGACGTGGCAGCCCCCCCAAGTGTGACGGCCGCAGCAGGGACCCTGGCCCAGCTGCTGCTATAGTTTTTGGCCGGTTCCACAGGCTGCCTCCTTGGACACGCCCAACCTCAAGCTGCCGGACTACTTCATCAACCGAGAACTCAGCGCGCTGGAGTTCAACCAGCGCGTCCTGCACCAGGCGAAGGACTCCTCCATCCCGCTGCTGGAGCGCCTGAAGTTCCTCTGCATCGTCTCGACCAACCTGGACGAGTTCTTCGAGATCCGGGTCAGCGGCCTGCGTCAGCGGCTCGAACTGGGCCTGCCACCGCAGGGTCCTGACATGCTGGGAGCCCGCCAGGTACTGAACGACATCAGCCGCCGCGTTCATGCACTGGTGGAAGAGCAGTACCGGCTGCTCAATGACGAGCTCATTCCTGCCCTCGAAGCCGAGGGCATCCGCTTCGTGCGTCGCACCCGCTGGAGGGCCGCCCACCGGGACTGGCTGCGGGACTATTTCCACCGGGAAATCGAGCCCCTGCTCAGCCCCACGTCGCTCGATCCGGCGCGGCCGTTCCCGAAAATCCTCAACAAGAGCCTGAACTTCATCGTCGGCCTCAGGGGCACGCATGCGTTCGGCCGCCCGGTTCAGCGGGCCATCGTGCAGGCCCCGAGGACCCTGCCACGGCTGATCCGGCTCGATCCGTCGCTGCCCGACACCGGGCCAAACGACTTCGTATTCCTGTCCTCGGTCATCCACGCCTTCGTCGAGGAACTGTTCACCGGCATGGAGATCACCGGCTGCCACCAGTTCCGCGTCACGCGCAACAGCGACCTGTACGTCGAGACGGAGGAGGTCGATGACCTGATGCGAGCCGTCGAGGGCGGGCTGATCTCGGCGCGATATGGAGAAGCCGTACGCCTCGAAGTCGCCCACGACTGCCCGGCCGAACACATGGACTACCTGCTCGAGATGTTCGAGCTCGATCGCGACGACCTTTACCCCGTGGACGGACCGGTCAATCTCAACCGCCTCATGGCGGTGCACCAGCTAACCGGGCGCGACGACCTGCGGGATGCCGGGTTCACTCCGGGCCAGCAGAAGGCGGTCATGGCCGCCGACAGCCTGTTCGACGCGATCGCGGCGTCCGACGTCCTCCTTCACCACCCCTTCGAGTCCTACGGCCCCGTCATAGAATTCATCGGCAGGGCCGCCAACGATCCGGACGTGCTGGCGATCAAGATCACCCTGTATCGCACGGGGCCCGAGTCCCCGATCGTCGATGCACTCGTCGCGGCAGCCCAGGCCGGCAAGGAAGTCACCGTCTGCGTAGAGCTGCGCGCCCGGTTCGACGAGGCCGCCAACATCAAGCTCGCGAACCGGCTGCAGGAGGCCGGCGCCCACGTCGTCTACGGCGTGGTGGGTTTCAAGACCCACTCCAAACTCGCACTGGTCGTGCGGCGGGAAGGCGGCCAACTTCGTCGCTACGTGCACCTCGGCACCGGCAATTACCATACTGGCACCGCCCGGCTCTACACGGACTACAGCCTGCTGTCGGCCGACGAGGCCCTGGCCGAGGACGTGCACCACGTCTTCCTGCAACTCACCAGCCTCATGCAGACGCCCCCCCTGCGACGCCTGTACCAGGCCCCGTTCAACCTGCACCAGCAGATCCTCGACCACATCGACCAGGAAATCCGCAACGTCGAGGCCGGTGGTGCCGGGCACGTCATTGCCAAGCTCAACGCCCTGGTGGAGCCCGATGTGATCCGTGCGCTCTACCGGGCCTCCTGCGCTGGCGTGATGGTGGACCTCGTGGTGCGCGGGATTTGCTGCCTGCGGCCCGGCATTCCGGGCGTCTCCGACAACATCCGGGTGCGCTCCATCGTGGGGCGCTTCCTCGAGCACTCCCGGGTCTACTACTTCCATGCCAACGGGGAAGAGCTGATCTTCTGCTCGAGCGCGGACTGGATGGACCGCAACTTCTTCCGGCGCGTCGAGGTCTGCTTCCCGATCCTCGGCGAGACACTGAAAGCGCGTGTGATCGCCGATCTTGACCTCTACCTCTCCGACAATACCCAGGCCTGGGAGTTGCGGCCCGACGGCAGCTACCGCCTGGTCAACCCGGCGCTCGGCGAGGACTCCATCTCGTCCCAGGGCCACCTGCTGCGGCAGCTCAGCGAAGTCAGTCCGGCCAGGGCCTAGCTGGCGGCCGTGCGCCGCTGGATCTGCAGCTTGTAGTCGGCCTCGCCCAGGTAGTCCCGTTCACGATCGAGGTCCGCAACCGTCAGGGGATTGCTCTCCAACCAGGCTGCGGGGACCTGCAGGCGCAGGGAACGCCCCTGCACCCGCAACCTCAGGTCGGGCGTGGTGCCCGCCGTCCGGCTGCGATGGATGAGGGCAGCCAGGCGCAGGAGGATCGCGAGGCGGATGGCGGGCCTCTGCCACTCCGGCGGGAGGCCCGAGAATACGGCGCGGTCGAACTTGCGCCGGTGGGCCTGCACCAGGCAGGCCAGTACCTGCTGCTCCTCCCGCGGGAACCCGGGCATGTCCGCATTGGCCAGCACGTACGCGCCGTGCCGGTGGTAGTGGGCATGGGCAATGTCGAGGCCGATCTCGTGGAGCCGGGCGGACCAGGCGAGCAGCAACTGCTGGTCACTGCCGAGGTCCCAGTCCTCGCGCACCTGCCCGAAGAGGAACAGGGCCGTTGATTCGACCCGTTCCGCCTGGGGCCGGTCGACCTGGAAGCGGGCGGCCATTGCCCTCACGGTCCGCACCCGCGCATCCTCGTCGGTGAGGCGGCCGATCATGTCGTAGAGGAGCCCCTCGCGCAGGGCCCCGTCGGCCACGTGCATCCGGGGCAGGCCCAGGCCCCGCATGACCTCGATGAGTATCGCGACGCCGCCGGCGAAGACGTCTGCCCGCTCGGCGGAGAGCTCAGGCAGTCGCAGTTCCTCCACCCTGCCTGCCGCGATCATCTCGCGGATCAGGTACTCGAGACCGTCGACAGTGATCCCCTGGTCGGCCCGGCGGAGGGCTGCCAGCACGGTGTGGGCGGCCCGGATGCTGCCAGACGTACCGGCGATCTGGGCGGGCTCCACCTTGCGGAACTGGGAGCGGACGGGCTCGAGCTCGAGCCGCACCTGGAGCCGGGCCCGCTCGAAGGCCTTCGGTGAAAGCCTGCCACCGGGGAAGCAACGGTCGCTGAGTGACACACAGCCCACGGCCAGGCTCTCCATGGCAGAAGGATCGAAGCCTTTGCCCGCGATGATCTCGGTGCTGCCTCCGCCGATGTCCACGACAATCTGCGGGCCGTCGACCAGCGGCAAGTTGTGGCTGGCGCCGAGGTAGATGAGGCGCGCCTCCTCGATCCCGGAGATGATCTCGACCGGATGGCCCAGGGCGTTGGCCGCCCGCTGCAAGAAGCGCCCCGTGGACTTCGCCTTGCGCAGGGTGTTGGTTCCGACCACCCGGACGCGACCCGCCTGCATGTCCCGGAGGCGCTCGCCGAAGCGCCGGAGGGTGGCCAGGGCGCGGGCCTGGCTAGCCTCCGTGAGGCGCCCCCGCGCATCCAGGCCCGAACCCAGGCGGACCATCTCCCGCAGCCGGTCGATCACGGTGAGCTGGCCATGGGCGAACCGGGCCACCAGCATGTGGAAGCTGTTCGAGCCGAGGTCCACGGACGCCAGGACGTCCTGGGCCGGCGGCGGGCCGCGGCGGCGCCGCTCAACCATGGCGGGAGGCGGGCTCGTCAGGCGGGGCCGGTACCCCGTCCGGGAACAGCAGCGGGCCAAGCTGCAGGAGCGCGGCGCGATAGACGTCGCGCTTGAAGAAGATCACGTCCTCGAGCGGCTGCCAGTAATGCACCCATCGCCAGCGGTCGAACTCGGGCGTCCTCGTCGTGTCGAGCTTCAGCCGGGAGTCGTCCGAGAGGAGGCGCAGCAGGAACCAGCGCTGCTTCTGGCCGATGCACAAGGGACGCCGTCGACGGCGCACGTACTGTTCGGGGAGCCGGTAGCGCAGCCAGTCACCGGTGCTGCCAAGCATGGTGACGTCAGCTGGCAGCAGGCCGATTTCCTCGCGGAGTTCGCGGTACATGGCCTGCTCCGGGGATTCGTCGCGCCGGATGCCACCTTGGGGAAACTGCCAGGCCTCCTGCCCGACCCGGCCACCGACGAGGACCTGCCCGCGGGCATCGCAGACGATGATGCCGACGTTCGCGCGGAAGCCTTCTTCGTCGATCTGATCCACGCGGCACCCCTGATTGCGCCCGAATTCTTCCACAGGCTCCCGGTACTGTCACCGTGGAGGGCATCCCTCACGTAAACTCGCGGGAATCCGGGTCCAGCCGCCAGGGGCGGCCTCCTGCATGCCGCCTCGATCCCGTCGCCTGCTCCTCATCCTGCTCCTGCTGGCCATCGCGGCGCTGGCCCTGGCGGTGAGCGCTGGCAGCGGCCCGGCCGGGCCCGGCACCCTGCGCGGGTTGCTCACCGGTGCCGCGGACCCACTCGAGGCGGACATCCTCCTCCGCCTGCGCCTGCCCCGGGCCCTCGCCGCCTTCGGCACGGGCAGCGCGCTCGCGCTCGCGGGAGCACTCATGCAGGTCCTGTTGCGCAACCCGCTCGCCGACCCTTACGTCCTCGGCACATCGGGTGGGGCGGCGGTGGGCGCCCTCGGCGCCATGCTCGCCGGCAGCACGGGGCTCGCCATCGATGCATCGGCCTTTGGCGGTGCCCTGCTGAGCACCGCGGTCGTGTTCGTCCTCGCGAGATCCGGCGGGCCCTGGAACGACGGCCGGGGGTACGACGGGGGCGCGGCAAGCCGGCTGCTGCTCACCGGAGTCGTCGTGGCGTCGGGCTGGAGTGCCGTCGTGAGCCTGCTGCTGGCCACCAGTCCCGAGGCGAGCCTGCGCGGGCTGCTCTTCTGGCTGATGGGCGACTTCTCCTACGTCGACAACCCGGGCCCGATCCTGGTCGTGGCCGGCGCCGGTGCTGCCGCCTGCCTGGTATTCGCCCGGACACTGAACGTGCTCGGCACCGGCGACTGGCAGGCGGCCCTGCTGGGTGTCGAGGTCCGCCAGGCCCGGACAGCCATCTATGGCCTCGCGGCGTTGCTCACGGCGCTGGCGGTGACCACGGCGGGCGTGGTGGGGTTCGTGGGGCTGATCGTGCCCCACTTCGTCCGCCTGGCCGGCGGCAGCGACCACCGGTTCGTGATCCCGGGCGCCGCACTGGCGGGGGGCACGCTGCTCGTGCTGGCCGACACCCTGGCCCGGACGACCCTCGCGCCCAGGCAGCTGCCCGTGGGCGCCATTACCGCGGCGGTGGGCGTGCCGGCCTTCCTTTACCTGCTGCGGCGGAGCGTGCGGGGCAGCCGGGCTGGACGCGGCTAGCGCCGGCTTGCGAGGTAGGCCCGGCCCTGCTCCATCAGCCGCACGAAGGCGGTCTCGTCCCCGTCCCGCACGATGTCGGCGATGCGCGTAACCGCCCGGCGCAGTTCCTCCAGGGCCGCCAGGCCAAACGGATTCTCCGCCTGGATGGCGAAATAGAGGTGCGGGTTTTCCTCCGCGACCCGGCCGGCGATCGTGAGCTGGGCGTCGAAGGTCGTGCTGGAGATGTCGGCCAGGCGCGGGACAGACTCGCCGCTCTCGGCAAGCGCGGTGAAGAACGCGATGTTCAGGGCGTGGGACAGTCCCAGCACGTAGGCAATGAGCCGGTCGTGCTCGTCGACGTCCATGCAGGTCCGCGCGGCCATGGTGGAAGCGAACAGCTGGGTCGCCTCGGCCGTGGCCTCCGGGCAGCCCACGTCGAGGAAGAGCACGTGCCGGCCGGACAGCAGTTCGGTGTCGGGCCCGAACATCGGATGCACCGAGGTCACCCGCAAGCCCAGCTCCCGCAGCGCCTTGAGTTCAGGCACGAACGGCGTCTTCAGCGACCCGATGTCGAAGATCAGGCCTCGACGGCGCCGCTGGCCCAGCTCCCGGAGGATGTCCCCAGTGAGAGGAATGGGCGCCGAGACGACGGTGACGGCGAATTCGTCGGGCGTGTCCCGCCAGTCGGCCACCTGGGGGAACCCGGTGGCGGCGGGCACCGGGTCGGCGATCGTGACACTGAAGCCCTGGGACTGGAGGAACTCCGCGAACCAGCGCCCCATCTTGCCGCTGCCGCCGATGACCAGCGCCGGCTTGCCGGAGCCCTGTCCCTCGGCCCGGACCCTGGCCTGCTCCTGGTTCGCCAGGGAGGAGCGGATCAGCAGGCTGAGCAGTGCTTCGGCGATGGTTGGCGACAGGCCCAGTGTGGCGGCCTGGGACCGGGCCCGGTCCAGAACCTGCTTCTCCCGGGCAAAGTCCCGGGTGGGACGGCCGGTGGCCTGCTTGAAGGCGCCGATTTCCCCGGAGAGCCGCTGGCGCTCGGCGACCAGTTCGAGGATGCGGCGATCGATGGCGGACAGCTGGTCGCGCAGTTGTTCGAGATCCATGGCGCGGGCGAGAGTACCCGGTCTGCCAGCCCGGTAACAGGCGACCCGCCCGGGATCGTTGGATTCCTTTACAGGGTGCCGGGCGGCCTGTGGACCGAATCCGCGCCGTTCAGGGCCTATTCAAACCGGCTGCTCCCCCCGGACTTCGGCCGGTCACCACGCAACGCCGCGGAAATGCTGGATTCGAGTGCCGGGGACCGGCCCGGGGCCGGGTGGCTTGGCGGGGCCTGACCGTCGGGATTCCTTACGATCGCTGGCGGGAGCCTCCCAATTCAAGCGACTAATGGCACACAGTGGATTGTCTGCAATGGATATTTTCCCTGCTGGCACGGGGTTTGCTACCTATCGGGTGCGCACAAAAAAGGTCTCTTTGCCGCGCGGAAGGAAAGCTCGACATCTGTCACCAGACATCGAAGCCAGAAGCAGCCCACAAGAAGAAGAACAAACCAACAATCAGAAGTAGAAGCGGCTGGACAAAAGAACAACAACAAGCCACCACAGACTGACGCACGCACCGAGACCGGATTCGCGACAACAACAAAAACCCGTATGCCCCCGCCACTGGCGGGGTTTTTTTTTGCCGGTAAGCTTTCGGCCGCATGCTGACCTGTTCCGCACTCGTGGTGAGGGCGGGCGACCGCCCGCTGGTCCGGGACCTCACCTTCAACCTCGCCGCCGGGGACGTGATTGCCGTGCTGGGCCCTAACGGCGTCGGCAAGTCGCTGACCCTTCACACCCTGGCAGGACTGCGTCAGCCCGCGCACGGCTCGGTCGCCCTGGGTGGCGAACCCCTCCAGCGACTCCCCCGCCGGCAGGTGGCGCGTCGGCTCGGCCTGCTCCTGCAGGACGACACCGAGTCGTTTCCCGCCACGGTGTTCGCCACCGCATTGATGGGCCGCCATCCCCACGGTTCAGGCATGGGGCCGGAATCGGCTGAGGACCGGTCCCGGACGCAGGCGGCGCTCGCCGCCATGCAACTTGCCGGGTTCGAGGACCGCCTGGTCGCCACGCTCTCGGGCGGGGAGCGACGCCGGCTCGCCCTGGCCAGGCTGCTCACCCAGGATCCGGGCGTCCTGCTGCTGGACGAACCGGTGAACCACCTGGATCCCCGGCATCAGCTCGCGGTACTGGGGCACCTGGCGACACTCGCCGGGGGAGGCCACGGGGTGGTGCTCACCCTGCACGATCCGGCCCTGGCGCTGCGCTTCGCCACCCACGCCCTGCTGCTGTTCCGCGACGGCACCTGGCTGCTCGATGCGGCGCGGGCTGCGCTGACCCCCGCCAACCTCGAACGGCTCTTCGAGACCCCCTACGAGCGCTACGTGGGCGAGCGCGGCGGCAGCGCGCTGCTGCCGGCCTGAGCGGACCCCGCAGGCCGGGAGACGCTACACTCGGACCCCGCGATGCGGAGGGCGCCATGGGCAACCGTCTGACGAAGATCTACACACGGACCGGCGACGACGGCACGACCGGCCTCGGTTCCGGCGAGCGGGTGCCCAAGGACTGCCCGCGGGTCGAGGCCTACGGCACCGTGGACGAACTCAATGCCTGCGTCGGGCTCGTGCTGGCCGGGGGCGGCCTCCCGCCAGGCATCCGGGCCAGCCTCACGGTGATCCAGCATCGGCTGTTCGACCTGGGCGGGGAGCTCGCCGTGCCGGGCCGCGACGTGATCCTGCCCGCGGATACCGCCGAGCTGGAGACGATCCTGGACCGGCTGAACACAGACCTGCCGCCGCTGCGGGACTTCGTCCTGCCCGGGGGCTCCGCGGGCGCCGCCACCTGCCACCTCGCCCGGACCGTGTGCCGGCGGGCGGAACGCCGGGCCATCGCGCTGCAACGGGTCGAGCAAGTGAATCCGGAGTCCGTCCGGTACCTGAACCGGCTCTCGGACCTGCTGTTCGTCATGGCGCGGGTGCTCTGCCGGCAGGACGGCGCCACCGAGGTCATCTGGCAGCCCCGCGGGCGCGGCCCCACCGCCTAGCTCGAGCCCGCGAGTGCGGCGCAGAGCCGCGAGATACCCTCGAGCAGCCGTGGCCCGGGGACGCTCATGAGGTCCGGGTCCAGCAGGTGCAGGCGCCCGTCGCGGACGGCGGGCATACGGGGCCATGCCTGCCAGGTGTCCAGCGGCGAGCCGGTGGCCGGGGCGCCAGCGCCGCGGGTGTAATCGTTGGCGATGATCACTCCGGGTGCCGCCGCCAGGACGGATTCGACACTGACGACGGCTGTCAGGCCGGGCAGGTCCGCAAACACGTTGTCCCCGCCACAGAGCTCGATGGCCTCGCCGATGAAATGCCGGCCGGTCACGGTGATGAGCGGCTCCGGCGCGACCTGGTAGAACACCCGGCCAGCCCGGGTGGTGCCATGGGCGGCTTCAAGGGCCGCGAGTCCCTTGCGCCAGGCCACCGCCGACGCCCGCGCTGTCTCCCCGGTACCGGCCAGCTGCCCGATCTGCTCGATCTGGTCCCCCAGCGCCATCAGCTTGCCGGGCTCGAGCTCGACAACCCGGTAGCCCAGCTGGCGAAGTCGCTGCAGGGCCGCCGGCGAGTTGCCGCTGGGCCAGCCGAGCAGCAGGTCGGGACGCAGGCTCGCCAGGGCCTCGAGGTCGATGCGAAAGGCATCCCCCACCCGTGGCAGCGCCCGGGCCGCGGCCGGGTGGTCGCTGAACGCCACGGTGCCGACCAGGTAATCGCCAGCGCCGGCGGCATAGGCCAGTTCGGCGAGGTGCGGCGCCAGCGCGATGATCCGCCGGGCCGGGACTGCGGGTAGGTCGCTGGCAGGCGGTGGCGGCGGCCCGGGCGCGCACCCGGCGGCCAGGAGTGTGGCAAGCAGCAGGGCCCAGGCCCGCCGACGCGGGTCAGGTGACCCAGTCATAGAGGGTCAGGACGGCGATCACGGGGCACCAGATCATCCACAACGTGCGCAGGACGAGCGCCCGCGCCGCGCGGATCCGGTCCCGGGCCTCGACCGCGTCACCCACGTCCAGGGCGCCGCGGCCCGACGCCGCGCCGCCGACCCGGGCGACGATCTCCGTGGTGCCATCGGCCAGGGGCAGGTCGACCTCCGCACCCGGACTGCGCCAGCTCTCGATCGCGTCCTCGAAGTTACCGGCCAGCACGTAGCCCAGGGCCAGCAATCGGGCGGGGATCCAGGCGAGCAGGCCGTGCACGGCCCGCACCGCGGCGATGGCCGGCAGCCCGCCCTCCTCGCCCGCCTGGGCCTCGGCACGGTGGCGCAGCAGATCGAGCACGCGGAAGCCCCAGGCGCCGGCAGGCCCCAGCACCAGGAACCAGAACACCACGCCGAAGATCCGGTTGTTGGCCTGGACATAGATCGCGCTCTCCACGGCGGCGTTCCGCTCGGCCGGCGACGCCGGGGGCGGCCGCTCCAGGAGCTCCTCCGCGACGCGCTGCTGGTCCACCTCGTTGCCGGTCTCGAGGGCGTCACCGTAGTCCTCGACCTCGTCGTCCAGGTCCCGTGGCCCGAGCGAGAACAGCAGCACCACCACCGCGAAGGCGAAGTACGGGATCTGCAGCAGCTCGCCCCGGACGGTGCCCGCCACCAGGGCCACCGGCGCCACCAGCAAGGCAGCCAGCAGGACGGTGAGGACGAGGGCCTGCCAGCGCCGGCTGCGCAGGCCGGCCGAGCGGAGCCGGCGCAGGTGCGCATCGAACAGCGGATCGAGCCAGCGGAATTCCCGCAGGTGGAACAGGTGGGTCAGCACACGCTCGAGGGCGAGGCCGAGCAGCAGCGCGAGGAAGTTCATGCCGCTAGTCTACCGGCTGCGCCGCGCGCGGCTCGCCGGCCCGCTGAGCAACCCCCGGAGTCGCTGCCAGTCGAAAGCCGGTCCCGGGTCGGTCTTGCGCCCGGGCGCGATGTCGCTGTGCCCTACCAACGGGGCGGTGGCCAGCGAGGGCACGCTTCGCCGCAGGAGGCGGATGAGCGCTGCGAGGCGCCGGTACTGGGCCGCCGTGTAGGGCCGGTCGTCCGTGCCCTCGAGTTCGATGCCCACAGAGAAGTCGTTGCAGCGCGGGCGGCCGCGGTAGCTGGACTGGCCTGCATGCCAGGCCCGCCGGTGCAGGGGGACGTACTGGACCAGTTCCCCGCCCCGCCGGATGAGCAGGTGGGTCGAGACCCGCAGCGCGGCGATGCCCTGGAAGTAGGGGTGGGCCCCGGGATCGAGGGCATTGAGGAACAGGTCGTCGATCCAGGGGCCGCCGAAGCGGCCGGGCGGCAGCGAGATCCCATGGATGACGATGAGTTCGGGGAGTACGCCTTCGGGGCGATCATCGCAATTGGGCGACGGCACCTGCCGGGCGCCGCGGACCAGGCCGCTGCCGGCGGACGGCTGCAGGCGGGGCCGGCGACGGGGCGGCTGCGGTGCCGGAGCGCGCAGGTTGCCCCTCATAGGTAAGATCCGCCCATGCAACGTCCCCGCATTTACACGCCCGGCCCCCTGCGGGCGGGCGCCACGCTGATACTGCCCGAGTCGGCGGCGGCCCACGTCCTGCGGGTACTCCGGCTCGCCGCGGGCGATGCTATCACCCTCTTCGACGGCTCCGGGTCCGACTTCGATGCCGTGCTGACGCTGGTATCACGCAGCCAGGTCGCGGCGGACGTCGGGCCCGGGCGCCCCGTGCACGCCGAGTCGCCGTTCGCAATCACGCTGCTCCAGGGGGTCAGCCGGGGCCCGCGCATGGACACGGTGGTGCAGAAGGCCACGGAGCTCGGCGTGCGGGCGGTGCAGCCCGTGCTGGCGAGTCGCAGCGTGGTGAGGCTGGATGCAGAGCGCGGCGGGTCGCGACTGGCCCACTGGCAGCGCATCGCGATCAGCGCCTGCGAGCAGTGCGGGCGGGCCGTCCTGCCGGAGGTCCTGCCTGCCCGATCGCTCCCGGAGGCCCTGGCAGCCCTCTCCCCCGGCACCGTGGGCCTCACCCTCGACCCCCGGGCGACGGACAGCCTGCGCGACCTGGTCAGCGGGCGCGAGGCCGTTGCCCTGGCCGTCGGTCCCGAAGGCGGCTTCACCACCGACGAGATCCGGATCCTCACGGACGCGGGCTTCCGGGGCCTGCGCCTCGGTCCGCGGATCCTGCGGACGGAAACCGCGCCCCTGGCTGCCCTCGCCATCCTGCAGTTCGCCGCGGGTGATCTCGGCCCGTAGGAGCGGCGTCAGCCGCGCCCGCGCCGGGCTCCCCTTGGTCGCTAGATGAACACGCTCC
>ERZ761602.5419-NODE-5419-length-15144-cov-4.403804_pt1 | contig 15144 bp, 15 predicted proteins | sample MGYA00512165_ERZ761602 | MGnify/ENA primary metagenome ERZ761602 (study PRJEB28899, sample SAMN02445085) | bioreactor sludge metagenome | biome: EBPR sludge; isolation source: Thorneside wastewater treatment plant | place: Australia: Brisbane, Thorneside...
GTCCACGCGCACGCGCTGGCGCACCAGCGAAGGCCCGCGGCCGCCGCCGCGCGCGATCTGGTAGACGCCCAGCGGCACACTGCGGAACTCGTACTTGCCCTCGGCGTCGGTGCGTGTGTTGTTGGCCGCAAAGCCGCCAAAGCTGCCGCCGATCAGCAGCAGCGATTCGTCTTTGTAAACCGCGCCGTCCAGCCGCACGCGGCCATAGATGCGCGCCGTGCCGGGCTTCTGGTCGGTGAACGCGGGGCAGTGCACGTCGATGATGTCAAGCGCGGACACGTTCACAATTCCTGGCAGTAGTGCGGAAAGTGTGCCCGAAACGCTGTGCTATAGTCCAAGCGTGCTAGCCGACAGCTACATTGTTCCCCAGTGCAATGCGTTGCCGCGCACGCTCGGCGCATTGATGGCCCTCTACGAAGGCAATTTCATCAAGCTGGCATCCCTCATTCCCGCGCTGGCCACGGCAACGCCCTTCGCCGGCTCCGGCAACGAGGCCGTGTCCCGCGCGTCGGGCGACCTCGACCTGCATTTGCACGTGGACGCCATCACGCGCTATACGGTCGACCTGCGCCTCACCTACGTGTTCGACGATGCCGCGGGCCCGTCGGCCGACCCTGACCTGCACCTGCGGGCATACCTGGATGCCCGCATGGTCGAGGTGATCAGCTGGGCGATCACCCACCGCCACGAAGTTCTCCGGCAGCTCGCCGCGACCGGCGGCCGCGAGCTGGACCGCCGCTGGTCCCGCAACATCATGCTCGGGAAGTGGCTTGATTACCTGGCTGAACGAGGTCACCGCCTCGGGGCGTGACCCTGGGCCCCGTGACGGCCGTCACGGCCGGGCCGCCCCCGCCGCCCGCCAACTGTCGATTGCTTCAACGGCGGCCCGGGCACACTTCGTTAAATTCATCCCGTGCTAGCCCTAGCCCAGCAATTCCTGGCCCGGCGCCGCCCGGCCGAGGACGACCGCCTGCTCCGCCTGTTCTGGAACCGGGCGGAGCTCAAGCGCGAGTTCGCCAAGGCCCAGCGGGAGCGGGAGCTCATGGTGGACCAGCTCCGCCAGCAGGAGGGCGCCATCCTCCGGGCCCAGCAGCGCCTCGAGCAGCTGGAGGGATTGCTGGCAGACCCGGGGCGGGCCGCTGGCGCAGCGGTCTACTTCCAGCTGCGCGGCGTCTGGGGTTACAGCCGGCGCCGGCTCGCGCGGCTCGCCCGGGACCTCACTACCCGGCAGCAGGAACGGGAGGGACAACGGGAGGCGGCACGCTTCGAGGAGCACCGCTCCGCTGCCCTGCGCGCCATCGAGCAGCGCCTGCAGCCACTGGAGGAGCGCCGGGCGGCCCTGGAGGCCGAGCTCACCACGGTCCGGGCCCGGCGCTACGAGAGCACGGGCTTCTGGCGCTACTTCACCCGCCGCCGCCTCGACGCTGAACAGGCCGTGCTGGTCGCTGCGCGGGAGTCGGTGGACGAGCAGGTCGCCCGCTACGAGCGGGCGCGCCACGACAAGCTTCGCGAGGAGGCGCCGCTACCGGATGCCATCGGCGTCGATGGCCGGCGTGTCGTCAATCTTTCCGTAATCGCGTTGGCGCAGGAACTGCTGCTGGCCTTCAGCGCGCATGACGTTGCCACCCTGGCCCGGGAGGCGTCGCTGCGCCAGGTGACCGAGGTGGACTACGGTGACCTTGCCGCCTGCCGGGAATTCAGCCGCCGCATCGAGGCCGTCCTGCGCCAGGTCGAGGCACTGGACGAGCTGCCCGCCCGCACGCGGCGGCGCGCGGAGTACCTGCGGGCCACCGTGAGCTACCGCCGGGACGGGGACACCGTGCCGGACCCCGCGGGGCTCGCGTCGATTCCCCTCCAGCTGACCGGTGACGGCGAGCCGCGGCCTGCCGGAGGCGCGACCCTCGGCGTCAACGTACTGGCCGACGAATACTGGGACGTCTACGGGGTGCTGCTGCTCTAGCCCCCGGGGCGCCTCTCAGTCCTTCGACGTCATGCCGTCGGCGGGGCTGGTAGCCTGGGTGACCAACTGCTTGCCGCCGGCCAGGCGGGAGTATTCGAGGGCCATGCTGGCCGCCGTGTCCAGCAGCGGGTCGGGCGTCTCGTCCGGCGCCGCATCAGCCACGTCACTGATCGTCGCGAGGCCGCGCGCCTTACGCCAGGTGTTCTCCCGGGCCAGGGCCGCCTGTCGCTCGGACTCCCGTTCCTTGCGCCGCGCCTCGAGGTTGAGCGACACCCGCTCCAGTGCGCGGGACTGGTCCGCCGCGGCGATGCCGGCCTCCAGGTACTTCATGTCCGCCGTCCCGGAGAGTTCCGCATCCTCGTACCGGGTCAGGGCGGCGATCGCTGCATCGAGCGAAGTTCCCGCCCGGAAACTGGTGGCGGCGATCTGGTCCCAGGGCAGGGCCCGGTCCCTGCTGCTCTCGCCGATGACGCTGGAGTCGATCGGGGAGGGCAGCTCGATGTCGGGGATCACCCCCTTGTGCTGGGTGCTGCCGCCGTTGACCCTGTAGAACTTGCCCATCGTCAGCGTGAGCTGGCCGAGGCCCTGGTCGGTGCCGCTGCGGGACCCGTACTGGTCGAGCGGATACAGGTTCTGCACGGTGCCCTTGCCAAAGGTCTGCTGGCCAATGACGATGCCCCGGCGGTAGTCCTGGATGGCTGCCGCGAAGATCTCGGACGCCGAGGCGCTGAACCGGTCGACCAGCACCACCAGCGGTCCGTTGTAGGCCACCGCCGGCACCGGGTCCTCGAGGACCTGGATCTCCCCGCTGGTCGCCCGGAGCTGCACCACCGGCCCACGGTCGATGAACAGCCCGGTGAGGGCGGTCGCTTCGTCGAGGTGCCCGCCCCCGTTGCCGCGCAGGTCGAGGACGAGGCCCGCGACCCGGTCCTTGCGCAACTCGCCGAGGAGCCGGCGCACGTCACGGGTGGTGCTGATGTAATCCTTCTCGCCCCGGTTACGCGCGTCGAAGTCCTGGTAGAAGCTCGGCACCGTGATCACGCCGATGTTCACGGTCTCGCCACCCCGTTTCACGGGAACGACCGACTTCTTGGCAGCCTGCTCCTCGAGCTTGATCTTGTCCCGGGTGAGTTCGAGCATCGTCTCCGGCGCGCCCGGCGCTGCATCCCCGGCGACAACCTGCAGCCGCACCTTGCTGCCGCTCGGGCCGCGGATCAGCTGCACGACGTCGTCCAGCTGCCAGCCGACCACGTCGACCAGTTCACCGGCGCTGCCCTGGCCCACCGCGGTGATCCGGTCGCTGGCTTTCAGCCGGCCGTCGATGGCTGCAGGTCCGCCGGGTATCACGTTCATCACCTGCACGAAGTCCTCGTCGAGCTGCAGGGACGCGCCGATGCCCTGGTAGGACAGGCTCATCTGAATCCGGTACTCCTCGGACTGCCGCGGTGAGAGGTAGCTCGAATGGGGGTCCAGCGTCCGGGCGAAGGAGTTCATGAAGGTCTCGAAGACCTCGTCGCTGTCCAGGCCATTCACCCGGTCCAGTACGCGCTGGTAGCGCTTGCGCAGGATGTCGCCGGTCTCCTTCCAGTCCTTGTCGGCGAGCAGCAGGCTGAGCGCGTCGTTCTTCACCCGCCGCCGCCACAGGTCCTGCATCTCGACGGGGGTCGCGATCCAGGGGAGCTTCTCCCGGGCGAAGACGTAGTCCTCGTCGACCGTGAAGTCCGGCTGCTGGTCGAGCAGGCTGATGGCGTAGGCGATGTTCTGCTGGGCCCGCAGGCGGTAGATGCGGAAGATGTCGAACACCGGTTCCATGTCGCCGCGCCGGAGCGAATCGTCGAGCGTCGTCCGGTAGCGGTTGAAGTAGGCGATGTCGGACTGCAGGAAATTGTGCCGGCTGGGGTCGAGTGTCTCGAGGTAGGTCTTCAGCGTGGCTTCCGACAGGGAATCATCGACCGTCACCCGGGAGTAATGGGCGCGTTCCACGAACCGCGTGACGAGCCGCGCGACCTGGCGCTCCCGGGGCGTGGTTTCCAGCACCGTCGGCGCGACCGGGCCGGTCTGCTTGGCGAGGACGGGCACGGCCGGCCCGAGGACCACCGTGGCGATGACGAGCAACGCCGCGAGGTGGACGGACTTCCAGGCTGGATGACGTGCGATCTTCATGATTTCCGGGGCAGTGGCAGGTTGACGATGCGGCGGGCGTACTGCCCACCTAGGCTAGACTTGGGTCCGTAATCAGGCAAGCGCAGGGACCGGACATTCATGCAGCCGCTCACGGTGATCCTCGGCATTGTGCTCGGCAGCGTGTTCTCGATTGCCTTTGGGCTTGCCATCGTCTGGTTCATCTTCGGCATGCGCCAGGCGGAGGATTCCCGCTTTGCCAGCGAGCTCCCGGAGCTGGCCAGGGCCACCGTGCTGTTCACGATCGTGACGGTCATCGCGGCCTTCGCCTTCATCGGCTCCCTCCGGGTGGCGTCCTGGCGTCGCTGGCCCCTCGCGGCCCTGCTGGCGGGTCTCACGGGAATCGGCATTTATTATTGGCCGGCCTGAGGGACCGGTTTTGTTCGCCTGGCCCGACTATAAGGCCCGTTGCCGGCCGCCGGCCGGCAAGCTGACATAAACGTGAAAATGAGAACTCAATTCACTGAAATTGTTAATTATTTCAGTCGGAATCCCGGGGCGCCCAGGACCCGCCGAGGCGCAGTACCAGGTACCAGACGAACACGACCAGCGTGGGGGCAAGCAGCAGCCACCAGGCGAGGGGCTCGCCCCGGCCGGCCGCCGCGTACACGCTCGAGAGGTAGTCGCTGAGGCCGAGCTTGCCTTCGTAGGCGCCGATCAGGCGCTTGCCCGCCACGTAGCTGGCCACCGGCAGCAGCAGCCCGCCTGCCACTGCGAGGACGACGAAAGCGACCAGGTTCCGCACCGGGGATCTCACCCGGCTAGTGTCCCATCAGGGGCGGACGCTGGAAAGCTCCGGCGGCCGGGCGGCGCGCTGCGCGCGGAGATGCCGGAGACGATGGCGACGGCGCAGCGCGGCGACAGCGATCCCGACGTGCAGGCAGCCGACGGCGAGCAGCAGCAGGTAGGGCGCGCGCCAGGCCGGCTCCGGCAGGAACAGGGCGGAGGCGAGGGCACCGGCGCCGAGGCCCGCGTAGAGCCAGGGCAGGGCGCCATACAGGGCTGCCGGCAGCCAGACCCGGCGCAAGGCGCCGCGTCCCGCAGTGGTGCGCGTCCTGGCAGTGGTCACGGCCGCAGGTCCCCCGGGATGGAGGATGGAGTCTGCCGGATCGGTCGCGCTCCGTCTGTGCAGGGGCGCTCAGTCGAAGCCCGGTACTGCGCTCGCCGACAGGGCCCGGGCCGGGCGACCCAGCACCCGGGCCGAGGCCGCCCGCAGGGAGGCGAGGCTCGCCGTTTCGTCGCCCTGGAGCAGGCGGGCGACGAGCTTGAGGAGCGTCTCGCGTCCTGCGCTCGCCTGGCGCAGTTCCCCGTCCAGGTCGTGACAGACCACCACGGCACGGGCGGTGACCGGCCCCGTGGAGCTCCGCGTCCGGAGGCTGCGCACGGGCTTGCCCCAGCGGCGGAGGTCGGCAATGGTCCCGGCGAAGCGGTCGGGCGAGATGGTGCCCGAGTCCTTCAGCGCCCGCAGGGACAGGTACTCGGCCAGGCCCTCGTCGATCCAGTCCTGGTCGGCGGGCGTCGTGAGGTCCGCGAGCAGCACGTGCACCATCTCGTGCACGATGGTGCTGGTGCCGTTCTCGCTGATGAGGGGGCGGGCGGCATGCACGTAGATCGAATTGGGTGCCGACAGGGCGCCCAGCCACATGGGTTCCGCGGCGGCCACGATGTTCACGTAGCGCAGATTGCCCGGCCCGTCGGCGCCGAGGGCAGGCAGCAGCTCGGGCAGCGTCCAGCGCAGCAGGCCGAGCATGGCGAGGCGCTCCATCCGCAGCCCGCGCGGCGCGGACACGGTGACCTCCAGGCCCGCGATGACCTCGCGACGGGTGCCGATGTCGCCGGCGATGACCCAGCCGATGGGGCGGGCGAGGCGGCCGCCCGGATTGCGGACCACCAGGCGACCCCGGGCATCCGGCAGGTAGGGCGTCACCAGGGACCAGCCCTTCGGCAGGCCGATGGCCAGTTCGCCGGCGAACGCGCTCCGTGCCGCCCGCCGCGAAGCCTGCACGGGGAAGGCGTCGTCACCCCGGAACAGCGCGAACCGGTCACCGACGTAGGCGTCATTCCCGGCGGAGTTTCGTCCCTGGCGGCGGTGGGTGAGGGGCACCTGGTAACGCAGCGTGCCCCCGTCAGGCGGCGGCCGCCAGCGCACTTTGCCCGCGTCCACCATGACTTCCCCGTCGCCCGAGACCCGCGTGAGCCGCGTGCCATCCAGCACCAGCTCCCGAAGCGCCCCGTCGCCCTGCGTGACCACGATGCGCGCGGGTGACCGCGCGGCACCGGCCACGAGGTCCAGCTCGAAACGCGCGCTCGCCCCGGCGGCGAACGCCCCGGCGGGCGTCAGGCCCGCCGCTAACAGTCCCGCGGCGACCAGGCCCGCGATAAGATCAAGGCGCATCGCCGGAATCTATCATGCAGCCAGCCAGGAGTTCGTCGTGGCCTTCCCCGAGAGCTTTCGTACCGCCTGTGGGTCCCTGCTGCCGCCGGGTGTCGTGCTGGAAGCGTTGCCGACGCGCCGGCTCGGCCGGACACCGGAACTCTGCGAGCGCCTGAACGGCTACATCCTCGCCCGGCAGAAGACCGGGGTGTTCTCCCAGCCCGAGGACTTTGCCGACGGTCGCCTGCCGGCGCCGGGCGAGTTCGCGGTGCTGACGAATTTCAGCGACGAGCCGCGCTGCCTGGTCCGTTACGATGAGTGCCAGCTCATGCGCTTCGGTGACGTGGGTCCCGCGCACCTCGCGATCGAGACCCCGGCGCTGCGGGACCTCGCGGCGTGGCGCCGCTTCCACCGCAGCTACTGGGAGCCCGTGCTGGCGGCCCGCGGCATCGCCTACAGCGATGACCTGCCGATCGTCTACCAGCGCTTTACCGTGCTCTATCCGCCACCGCCGGCGGGCGCCTGAGGGCTGGTCCGCGGGGGGCATCCTCGAAGCTGTCGCGCCGCTCGGCGAAGCCCTGCGGATCGGGGTGGATGATGATCTCGCAGTCCGGGTAGGCCGCCATGATGGAGTCCTCGACCGCGTCCAGGATCCGGTGGGTATCCACGAGGGAGGTCCCCGCGTCCAGCTCCAGGTGGAACTGGATGATGTAGCCCGCGCCGCCATGCCGGGTGCGCAGGTCGTGGAAACCGAGCACCTTCGGGTGCTGCAGGGCCAGGTCCCGGATGCGGCGCCGGTCGTCCCCGGGGATCTCCCGGTCGAGCAGGATGTCGAGGGACCGCGCGGCGATCTGCCAGGCGCTGTAGACCAGGTAGGCGGCCACGGCGAGGCCCACCGCCGGGTCCACCCACGTGTAGCCCGTGAAGGCCGCGATCCCCACGGCCGCGACCACGCCGGCGTTGGTGAGCAGGTCGGACTGGTAATGCACGGCGTCCGCCGCGATGGCCACGGAACCGGTCTCCCGGCTCACGTGGCGCTGGAAGGCGTACAGGGCGAGCGTCACGGCCAGGGAGCCGGCGATCACCGCCATGCCGGCCAGGGGCTCCCGGGGTGCCGCCGGGGCCAGCAGCCGCTGAATGGCCTCGAACGCCACGTAGCAACCCGAGCCCGTGATGATCACGGACTGCAGCAGCGCCGCGAGGCCTTCGGACTTGCCGTGGCCGAAGCGGTGCTCGACGTCGGCGGGGGAGAGCGAGAAACGCACCGCCCAGAAGGTCAGCGTGGAGGCGAGGATGTCCAGGAAGGAATCCGCCAGGGAACTCAGCACCGAGACCGCCCCGGTCGTGCGCCAGGCCCAGGCCTTGGCCAGCACGAGCGCCAGCGCAACGCCTACCGACGCGTAGGTCGCGGCGCGCATCAAGCGCGCGCGGTGGTCATGGCGTTCGGCATGGGGCGGGGGAGGCATGGCCGAAGTTTAACCCGCGGGCCCCCTGACCGTGCCGGATGAGAACCGCTACCATGCCGGCCCCATGGCGCCCGCTGACATCCTGCAGATCCTGGCCATGGCGGCCGTGTGGGGCGGCTCGTTCCTGTTCCTGCGCATCGCCACGCCCGAGTTCGGGGCCGTGCCGCTCATCGCCATCCGGGTGGCCGTGTCGGCGCTGTGCCTGCTGCCCGTCGTGCTGTTCCGGCCCGCCTGGCGCAGGGCGTTCCGGGAGAACACCGGCAAGCTCCTCGTGCTCGGCATTACCAACGCCGCGCTGCCGTTCCCCCTGTTCGCCTACTCCACGCTGTTCGTCACCGCGGGCTTTGCCTCCATCATCAACGCGACGGCACCGCTGTTCGCCGCGCTGGTGGCCGGCATCTGGCTGAAGGACCGCATCACGCCCGGGGGCTTCCTCGGCCTGCTGATCGGCTTCGCCGGCGTGGTGCTGCTGGTGGGCGGCCTGCCCGAGGCGCGGCCCGGCGCCCACCTGGCCATCGCGGGGTCGCTGTTCGCGGCCTTCCTCTACGGCGTTTCCGCGAGCTTCGTGAAACGGCACCTGGCCGGGGTCGACACCTGGGTCACGACCATCGGCAGCTTCGGTTTCGCCGCCCTACTGCTCGCGCCGCTGGCGGTGCTCACCTGGCCCGAGGCGCCGCCTTCGGGACGGGCCTGGCTGACCGTGCTGGTGCTGGCGGTCGCATGCACGGCGATCCCGAACATCTACTACTTCCGGCTGCTGCTCCGGGTGGGCCCGGGCAAGGCCATGTCGGTGGCCTTCCTGATCCCGGTATTCGGCATCCTCTGGGGCGCCCTGGTGCTCGGCGAGCGCGTGACCGCCAACATGCTGGCCGGGGGCGCCGTCGTGCTGCTCGGTACCGCCCTGGTGGTCGGGGTCATCGGCCGCCGGCTCGGCGCCGCGCCGACCGCGGGTTGAGCTAGCATGGGGCCCAACGGAGGGACCCCATGCGCCAGCCACTCATCGCCTGCCTGCTCCTCACGCTGCTTGCCGGATGTGCCACGCCGCCCCGGCAGGAGTCCGTGCTCGCCCCGGGTGCCAACCCGGCGGCCTTCCGCACCTTCGCGATCGGCTTGCCCCCCGGCGAGGGCGCCGATGACGCGCCACTGCGGATCCTGGACACCCACATCCGCAACGCCCTCCGGGAAGAGTTCACCCGCCGGGGCTATGCCGAGGTGGCCGACGCCCCCGAGCTGCGGGTGGATTACGAGATCGCCCAGGAGGACCGGGTGCGCTCCAGTCCGTTCCGCATCGGCATCGGCATGGGCAGCTTCGGCGGCAACGTGGGCGGCTCGGTGAGCATGGGCACGCCGGACATCCAGACCTACCAGGAAGGCCGCCTCGTCATCCACGTGTACGACGCCGCCCGCAAGCAGGAGCTCTGGTACGGCAGCGTGACCGACAAGGCCGGGCAGCGCAGCCTGGACGCCGCCGCCGTGGCCCGGGTGGTGGGCCTTGCGCTGGAGAGCTTCCCGGCGCGGGGCGCTGTCCCGGCGCCCTGAAACGAAAACCCCCGCGCGGGGCGGGGGTTTCCGGTCGGAGGCGGGAATCGTGGATCGCGCCTGAAGGCGCTCCTACAAGGCGCTCCTACAGGGCGTTCCGGCGGCGGGCGAGGCCGAGCAGGCCGAGGGCGGAGCCGAACAGCCAGACGGCCGCGGGCACCGGCACCACCTGCACGTCGCCGTCCACGACGGCCCAGGCGTTGTAGAAGCTGCCTTCCTTGTCCTGGGGACGCTGGGCGCCCGAGGGGCCGAAATACCAGGCGTAGAAGGCCGGCAGTCCGTAGTCGATGCCCGTGCTGTCCGTGGTCGTGTCCTGGCCATACCAGTAGAAGTTGCTGGCACCCAGGTTGGTGAACGGGGCCGTGTTCTGCCAGCGGGGGCAAGGATTCGGGTACGTGGTGCACAGCGCCCCGGCCGGGGTGTAGGCGGCAAAGTTACCGAGCGTGTCGTAGAAGAGCGAGGCCAGTTCCGCGGCCTGGGGGCCGGTGCTCACCGTGTTGTAGCCGCAGTCGCCCCCACTGTAGGACACCAGCGAGTTGACGGTGCAGCCGTCATTGCCGATGTCGTACATCGCCGGCAGCCGCCAGCTGCTGATGCCGAGGTAGTTGGCGCTGTTCATCGCCGCCACCCACGCCACTGCGGTGGCCCACTCCATGCGGCCCTGGGCATTGATGCCCGAGACGCCGAAGTTGTTGGTCAGGGCCAGGTTCGCGTTGGCGAGCCAGGTGATGTCGAGGGTGGTGTCGTAATACGCCTCGATGCTGCCCGGGCTGCCATTCAGGTCCCGGGCCAGCAGGGCCGCATTGACGGGCACCGCGGCGGCGCAGAGGGCGATGACGGCGAGGAGTGACTGGATGCGCATGGTGCGTGCTCCCGGGCTGGTTCAGGCGAACTTGCGGCGGGCGAGGCCGAGCAGGCCGAGCGCCGAGCCGAAGAGCCACACGGCGCCGGGGACCGGCACCACCTGGGGCGTGAAGGTGAAGGTCAGGCGGCCGAAGCTGGTGGTGCCGGCGCTCTCGGAGAGGGCCCGCTTCAGTTCCAGCTGCAGGTTGCCGTTGCCGAGGATGGAGAGGTCTACGCGGCAGCGGTTGATGGCGCCCGTGTTGGCGAGGTTGGCCGCCTGGCCGCAGGTGCCCGGTGACGCCGCGCTGGTCAGGCCGGTGTAGAACGAGCTCATGTTGTAGCTAGACCGGTAACCAACGCTGCTGCAGGGGTCCGTCGAGGCGAAAGTGACCGTGATGCAATAGCCGGTATTGCCCACGATGACGCTGCCGGCGGGCAGGGCGTTGGCCGGGCTCGTCACCGGGGTATAGGTGGGGGCGAGGGTGGTGGTGCCGTTGATCATGGCGGAGTAATCGCTGCCGCCGGAATTGAAGCTCCAGGCGAGGCCCGTCAGCGTGATATTGCCTGCGCCATCGTCCACCGCCGTGCCGGTGCCGCACCCGACGCAGTTCACCGGCGCCGTGCCAAAGGTGTTGTCGTAGGTGATGTTATTGAGGACGTAGGTCGTGGCCGCCTGGGCGCCGGTCGAGAGCAGCAGCAGGGCCGCCGCGGACAGCAGATACTTCTTCACTGGAGATTCCCCACTCAAATGGTTGATCGCAGGCCGGTTATGCCGGCTATTTGATGTCCGCTGCCCGGGGTTCTCGCGCCCGGATCCACGGTCCCGTTCTCTGCCGGCGAGATTGACGAAAATTAATCCCTCGCGCAATGGTCGATGCGACATAAGTCCGGCCCGGTCCCCGTGTGCGACACTCGCGTCCGTTTCTTGCCAGGGGCCGTGCCATGACTCGCCAGATGATCCTCCGCAAGGGCTACGCCGACGGCCGCTGGGGCCAGATCCACTACACCGAGTGCGGCAGTGGCGTGCCCCTGCTGCTCTTCCACCAGTCACCCACGGACAGCGTGCAGTTCGCCCGGGTGATGGCACCCCTGGCGCGCCGGGGCATCCGCGCCATCGCCGTGGACCTGCCGGGCTTCGGCGGCTCCACCGGGCCGGACGCCCCGCCGGCCATCACCGACTATGCCCACGTCGTGCCCGCGGTGCTCGATGCGCTCGGCCTGGCCCGGGCCAGCCTGCTCGGCCACCACACCGGCGCCGTGGTGGTCACCGAGGCAGCACTCCGGCACCCGGACCGGGTCGACCGGGTGGTCCTGCACGGCCCCCTGCCCATGAGCGACGAGGAACGGGCCCAGTGGCGGGCCCTGCTCGCCCGGGAGAAGGAGTGGAACCTCGCCTGGGACGGCAGCCACCTCAAGGAACTCTGGGACTTCCGTTTCCAGGCCCAGCCCGCCTGGACCGACCTGGAGGCCTTCCACGCCAATTTCATCCATGGCCTGCTGGCCGGGCGCACGGTCTGGTACGCCCACGACGCGGTGATGACCTACCGGCACGAGGAGGCCATCGAGCGGCTCACCTGCCCCTGCCTCCTCCTCGCCAACACCGGGGATGCCATCTACTACCTGTCCCAGCGGGCCCGGGAGCGCTGGCCCCGGCTGGCCTACACCGAACTGGCCGGGGGCACCATCGACTGCATCGACGAGCTGCCCGAACCCTGGAGCGAGGCGGTGGCCCGGTTCATCGTGCCCTGAACGCCGGCCGTCCGCCGGGCGGACTGGGGCGTCTAACCGACTGCCGGTTTCCTTGCCATTTGCGATAGCCCGTGGTTATGTTGGCCCCGCGGCTGCCAAGGGGGGCGGCGTCGGGCGCCAGGGACGGCGGAGTCTGGCCAGCGCCTGCGTGGTTTTTCGGTCAACTCCAGGGAGTACCCACCAGTCATGAAGACCCAAGCCAAGAGCATTCTCGCCGGTTCCGTGGCCGCGGCCGTTGGCGCCGTGCCAGGCGTCGCCGACGCCACGCTCTACCAGGCCACGCTGACCCAGGTCCTGACCTACAGCAACAACGGCACGGCCGGCACGGCGGGCAACATCACGTCCTCCACCGCGACCTTTACCTATGACGACGTCTCCGGCCTCATCCAGCAGACCGGCGGCACCTTCAACGTACGCTTTACCACCGCGCCCACCAGCACGCTATACCGGTCCATCATCCAGGGCCTGGTCATGGGCAACTCCTCGCCGGCCACCGCCACCAGCTACACCTGCCAGGAAGGCAACTTCGGTGGCGGCGTCGGCGCCAGCATCTGCGGCAACTACAACTTCGGCGCCAACTTCCTGAACGAATCCACACTGACCTATGGTCCGGGTTCGTCCGTCGCCCGCACGCTCGGTGGCGACGACGGTTCGATCGGCACCCAGCAGAGCATCGCGTCCCTGAACAGCATGACCACCCTGTCCTTCGACCCGCCCCCGGGCGATGGCACCCTGGTGCTCACCAACAAGACCTGCACCGGCCCCTGCGCGACCTTGCCCGTCGGCGCCTTCAACGGCGGCGTGCAGTGGTCCTTCAACAACCTGACCGTCGTCGCGGCCCCCGGCCCGGTGGACGACGAGGCCGAGGCCGAGTCGGGCGTGCTCACCCAGATCGATGTGCTGGCCAACGACACGGGCTATACCGACCCGGTCACGGTGACCGTCTCGGTGGCCCCGGACCAGGGCGGCACCGCCACGGTCACGGGCTCGCCGGGCAACGCCTCGGCCATCCGCATCAACTACACCTCGGCCCCGGGCTTCTCCAGCACCGAGACCTTCACCTACCAGGCGACGGACGGCACCCTCACCGACACGGCCGTGGTCACGGTCACCGTCGAGGACACGGTGCCGGCCAACTTCAGCTTCACCGACCAGACCGGCGTTCCGCTAAGCACGGTGGTGAACTCAGCGCCCATTACCATCAGCGGGATTTCTACTGCCACGCCAATATCGGTCACGGGCGGCGAGTACTCGATTGATGGCGGCGCCTTCACTGCCGCTGCCGGCACGGTGCAGAACAACCAGGATGTGGTGGTTCGCCACACCAGCTCCGCCACGCCCAACACCGCCACGAACACCACCCTTACCGTGGGCGGGTTCAGCTCGTTCTTCGACATTTTCACCAGCACTACCGAGCTTCCCGACACCATCCCCGACGCCTTCAGCTTCACGGCGGTCAATGACGCCACCACCAGCACCGCGTACACGTCGAACGCCGTGACCGTCGCCGGCATCAACGCCCCCGCGAACATCTCGGTGACCGGCGGTGAGTACCGGATCAACGGCGGGGCCTTCACCGCCGCGGGCGGGACGGTCGATGACGGCGATACGGTCGAGGTGCGCCAGACCAGCTCGGCCAATGCCACCACGGCCACCACGGCGACCGTGACCATCGGCGGCGTCTCGGCGGACTTCGTCGTGACCACGGGCGCGGTTGCGGCGGACCTCACCCCCGACCAGTTCACCTTCACCGACCAGGAAGGGGTGGACTTCGACACCGAGATCACCTCCGACCCGGTGACCATCACCGGCATCAACGGTGCGGCGCCGATCAGCGTCACGAACGGCACCTACTCGATCGACGGCGGGGCCTTCACGGCCGCCCCGGCTACCGTGACCAACGGTCAGTCGGTGCGGGTGCGGCATACCAGCGCGGACGCGAGCGGCACGGTGGTCACCACCACCCTCACGGTGGGCGGGGTCTCGGATGCCTTCTCGAGTGCCACGCCGCGGGCCAAGAGCGGCAGCAGCTCGGCGGATGGCCTGATGCTCGGCCTGCTGGGACTCCTCGGGCTCGCCCGGGGCCGGCGGCGAGTGCGTCGCGGCTGACCGCCCGGCGGCTGGCGCCGCCGGTGCTCACGACGACCCGGGAAGGGCCACTGCGGTGGCCCTTCCTTTTTTTAAGTCAGCCAGTGACTTGGGACGGGCTGCACCGGGCGTCGAAATGGCGCGCCGTTATGTAAAGGAAGCCATTGCCAGTGCATTAACTTTCCGTATAGTTCGACCTCAGAAGGAACGGGCAAACCAGGTGCGAACCTGGGACGCAAAGCCTCGGGTCTTGCTTCACGTCGCCAGCCATGCCGGCGACGAGGAGGGGGGAGATGGCCGGGTTACTACCTTCCAGACGTGTCTAAGAGCTCTTAGAAATCACACTCTCTGGAGGACTCTCTGAATGGATAACAAGCAAAAGACGGCTCTTGCTGTCGCTGTGGCCGCCGGTATCGGTGGCGTCAGCCAGCAGGCTGCCGCCACGGTCTACACCGCCACGCTGACCCAGTACGCGGTGTACAGCAACAACGGCACCGCCGGCACCAACGGCAACATCAGCTCGTCCACGGCCACCTGGTCCTACGACGACGTGACCAACCTGATCACCCAGACGGGTGGCACGCTGAACGCCCGCTTCACGACGGCCCCGACCAGCACGCTGTATCGCGCGCTGACCACCGGCCTCGTGATCGGCAACGGCGGCGCGGCCTCGGCCTCGACCTACGTCTGCCAGGAAGGCAACTTCGGCGGCGGCGTCGGCGCCAGCATCTGCGGCAACTACAACTTCGGCGCCAACTTCGTCAACGAGTCGACCCTGACCTACGGTCCGGGCACGTCCGCCTCCCGTATCCTGGGCGGTGACGACGGCTCCATCGGCACGCAGCAGACCATCGCCTCCCTGAACGGCATGAACACCGTCAGCTGGGTCGGCACCACGCTGCAGCTCACCAACCGCACCTGCACGGGCCCCTGCGCCACGCTGC
>ERZ761602.5420-NODE-5420-length-15142-cov-6.685955_pt1 | contig 15142 bp, 12 predicted proteins | sample MGYA00512165_ERZ761602 | MGnify/ENA primary metagenome ERZ761602 (study PRJEB28899, sample SAMN02445085) | bioreactor sludge metagenome | biome: EBPR sludge; isolation source: Thorneside wastewater treatment plant | place: Australia: Brisbane, Thorneside...
GGCAGATCGAGATCGCGAAAAAGAACCTGAGCCTCAGCGATTCGCAGTTTCGGGCTCAGGCGATAGAAGTGATCTCGCGGCTCGAACAGGCATACTGGAACCTCGCATTTGCCCTGCGCAATCTGCAGGTGCAGATAGACGCAGTGAAGCAGGCGAGGTCACAACTTGAGAGTAATGAGAGGCTTGTTTCGCGAGGGGTTCTGGCTCCGATCGAGGTCGTGGCGGCGACCGCTCAGGTAACTTCGCTCGAGCAGAACGTTTTTGCGGCCCAGGAAGAGGTGACGCGGAACGAGAACATCCTCAAGACGCTGATCGCTCCGGATAGAAATTCTTCGGTCTGGTCGCAGGCTCTTACGCCCGTATCGCCGGTGAGTTTTGAGGCTCCGCGGATCGGGCTTGATGTAGCGATCGCCGAGGCGCTCAAGAATCGGCCTGAGATCGCTCAGCTTGAAACAAGCGCCGAGATCAACAGGATCGACAGGGCCTTTTTCGAGAACCAGACTAAGCCTCAGATCGATCTGGTTGGTTCTTATTCTTCACAGGGTCTTGCCGGAGCCGAGACGGCAAGGGCGATCGATCCGACCACGGGTTTGAGCCGCGTTCCGGCGAATCTTGTCGGAAATTACCTGACCTCGCTCGGCAATCTGCTTGCTCAGGATTACCCTACATTCCGGGTCGGAGTGACGATAACGCTCCCTTGGGGAAACACGGCCGCCAAGGCCGATCTCGGACGGACGCTTGTCGAGGAACGCCGCATCGGAAACGTGCGGGCCCTGACCGAGCAGGCGATCGAGGCCGAGGTGCGAAACGCGCTTCAGGCACTTCGGTCGGCGGAGGCGAGGCTTGCTTCGGCATCGGTGAATCGCTCCGCAGCCGAACAGCTTTACGAAAGCGAGCAGCGGCAGTTCCAATCGGGTACTACCACTTTCTATCGCGTGCTTGAACGGCAGAATGAGTTGATCGCTTCGCAGGGCCGCGAGCTTCAGGCACAGACCGACCTCAACCGGGCGATCTCCGAATTTCAGCGTGCGACCGGAACGACCCTTTCGGCAAACAATGTGTCCGTTACCGATGGCCGCAATCTTCTGCTCCGCAGCCGCGACCGCGAATTTACCTTCAACGCACGGCCGCTGCTTCCGATAACTTCTACGACCAAAGAATGATTTCTATTAGAGCTTGAAACCGCCGCGGGTCAGCATCGTCTCAAAGCCGACCTTATCGACGGCCTTGATGTAAGCGTCACGCGGTTCGACGGTGCCTTTCTGCACCAATGCGAATAGGGCGTCGTTTAGAACGACCATGCCGTGGGTCTTGCCCGTCTGCATTGCCGACGGTATCTGGAACGTCTTGCCTTCGCGGATCAGGTTACTTATCGCCGGTGTAACGATGAGGACCTCAAGTGCCGCGACGCGTCCGCCGCCCTTTTTCGGCAAAAGCGTCTGGGCGATCACGCCCTTGAGCGATTCCGAAAGCATTACGCGTATCTGCTGCTGCCGGTCGGCGGGGAACTGGTCGATGATGCGGTCAACCGTCGAAGCCGCGGTCGTGGTGTGCAAAGTTCCAAAAACGAGGTGTCCTGTTTCCGCAGTTTCGATGGCGATCGAGATCGTCTCAAGGTCACGCATTTCGCCGACGAGGACGATGTCCGGGTCTTCGCGAAGTGCGGCACGCAATGCATCCTTGAACGATTCCGTGTGGTTGTGGACCTCACGCTGATTGATGAGGCACTTCTGGTTCTCGTGGACGAATTCGATCGGGTCTTCGATGGTCAGGATATGATCGTCGCGGTTCTTGTTGATGGCGTCGATCATCGCGCAGAGCGTGGTCGATTTACCCGAACCTGTCGGGCCGGTGACGACGACGAGTCCTTTTGAGAGATTGCAGAGGTCCATGATCGCCTTCGAAAGGCCAAGGTCCTCGGCCGTCAGGATCTTCGAAGGGATTATCCGGAAAACGCCGCCCATGCCCTTGCGGTCGCGAAAGACGTTGCACCGGAAACGGGCAAGCCCGAGGATCTCGTAGGCAAAGTCAGTATCGCTCCGGCGGGCAAATTCTTCGCGGTTCTTCTCCGGCATTATCGACGTTAAAAGCTCAGCGATAAGGTCGGGTGTGAGCACGCCCTCGGCGCATTCAAGCTGCTGTATCTTTCCGTCCTTTCGTACCATCGGCGCGACGTCAGCAGATAGGTGCAGGTCGGACGCACCGACCTCGGCCATCTGCCGGAAAAGAGCTTCCATCCGGTCCACCAACACAAGATTGACCTTGCGGCGATCGCTCTGCCGCCTGTCAACCAACGGAGTTGCTTCGACCGCGACGGCCGGTTGGACGATCTCGGGCTCGGGAACGTACTCCCGCGGCGGCGGGACAAATCCCGATAGCTCTTCAAATATCGGGGGAAGCGTTTCGGCCGTGTCTTCGCTTGCGATCGCTTCAACAGCGGGAAGTTCCGCGGCATCCGGTTCGGGCGGCCGCTCCTCAAAGCGGAGCGGCTCGACCGGCGAGGCGGCCGCGTGTACACGAGATTGCCGCGAAAAGATCGGCTTTACCGATACGACAAAACCAGCGGGCGACTTGCGGATGTGGAACTGAAAATTGCCGAGATTGTGCGGATGGGTGAATTCGACCTCGTTTGAGGACGGGAGTTTCAAGCGAACATCGGGAGGTATTAGCGGAAAAACGAGACTCGTGATCTCCGAGCCGGAGAGCGATTCGGCAGCAACCTCGGCCGCTCCGTTAGCCGAGAAAACGACCGGGTTCTTATTGGGTTCGAGCCGGAGTTCCTCGCTCGAACTCGACATAAGTATACTTAGATACTGGTTAAGCTTTTCCATTGTTTCGACGGGACGGGAGCGATTTGTGAGGTAAAAGAACGAAGGGTACCCAAAATTGGGCACCCTTAAAGATTAGCACAGCCGAACAGCTTTTGTCAGCGATTATTTATATCGTTACGGCTTCCTGATATTCACCCCAAACGCTGCGAAGAGAATGGCTGATCTCGCCGACGGTCACGGAGGCCTCGACGCAGTCAAGGATCAGCGGAAGCAGGTTCTCGGTACCCGCAGCCGCCTCTTTCAGCTTCAGCATTGATGCATCGGCTTTTCCCTGATCCCGCCGTTCACGAAAGGCCCGAAGCCGCTCGACCTGATCGCGTTCGATCGCCGGATCGACGGATAGGGTCGGGATGTGCTCGTCCTCTTCAATGCGGAAGCGATTGACCCCGACGACGATGGCGTCCTCACTTTCTACGGCCTTTTGATATTCATAGGCCGCTTCTTGTATCTCACGCTGAACGTAGCCGGTCTCGATGGCCCGGAGCATACCGCCCATGTCGTCGATCTTCTGTATATATTCTTCGGCCAGGCGTTCGAGCCGAGTCGTAAGCTCTTCGATGGCATAGCTTCCGGCCAGTGGATCGACCGTGTTCGCGACGCCCGATTCGTGGGCGATCACCTGCTGGGTGCGGAGTGCGACCCGTGCGGCCGCTTCGGTCGGGAGCGAAAGGGCCTCGTCCATCGAGTTGGTGTGGAGGCTTTGGGTTCCGCCAAGCACGGCGGCAAGGGCCTGAATGGTCGTTCGGACGACGTTGACCTCGGGCTGCTGAGCGGTGAGGGTCGAGCCAGCCGTTTGCGTGTGAAAGCGAAGCATCTGCGACTTTGCAGCCTTTGCCCCAAAGCGGTCGCGCATTATCCTTGCCCAAAGGCGGCGGGCCGCACGGAACTTCGCGACCTCCTCCAAAAGGTCGTTATGGGCGTTGAAAAAGAATGAGAGCCGCGGGGCGAAGTCGTCCACGGCGAGGCCGACGTCTATCGCCGCCTGGACATAACAGATCGCATCGGCGAGCGTGAACGCTAGCTCCTGAGCGGCAGTCGAGCCAGCCTCGCGAATGTGGTAGCCGGAAATGGATATCGTGTTCCAATTGGGCACCTCGGCGGCGCAAAAAGCAAAGGTATCCGTGATGAGCCGCAGTGAGGGCTTGGGCGGATAGATGTACGTCCCGCGAGCGATGTATTCCTTGAGAATGTCGTTCTGGATCGTCCCGTTGACCATGTGAAAGCCGACGCCCTGGCGGCGAGCAACGGCGAGATAAAGACAGAGAAGTGTTGACGCGGTTGCGTTTATCGTCATCGAGGTCGAAACGCGGTCGAGCGGAATGCCGTCGAAAAGCGTCAGCATGTCGTCGAGGCTATCGATAGCGACGCCGACCTTGCCGACCTCGCCGAGGGCGAGCGGGTCGTCGGAATCTAGCCCGATCTGGGTCGGAAGGTCGAAGGCGACGCTGAGTCCGGTCGTGCCCTGCGAGAGCAGGTACTTATAACGCTCGTTCGATTCCTTTGCCGTCGCAAAACCGGCGTATTGACGCATCGTCCAAAAGCGGCCGCGGTACATATTTCGCCGAACTCCGCGGGTATATGGAAATTCGCCTGGAGAGCCGAGATCGGAGTCCGGGTCGATCGCCGAGATGTTGTCGGGATTGAAATCGTTAGGGAGTTCGATGCCCGAGCTTGTCAGGAATCGCTCCCGCCGTTCGTCTGCCATATCGGGAATAGATTACCATAGTTCCTTCGTGATAAAGGTTTGGCTGAAGTCCGCCGCAGGTGACGTAACGTGAACTATTTCAACTACTTCACAGAGATAGAAGATGCATTTATCCGCCGCCGCGGCAAGCACCTGCTGCTTTCGCCGATCGATTGGGCTTTGATCGAGGGTTGGCAGAAAATGGGCGTACCGCTTCACGTGGTGATACGCGGCATCGAGACGGTTTTCGATAATTTCGACGCGAATCCGCGACCGCGGACGATCAAGTCGCTGATGTTCTGTAGCGAGGAAATTGAAGCCCGCTTTCAGGAATGGCTGGCTTCGCAGGCGGGGCGTTCCGTGGAAGCAGAGGGCGAAGAGGCCCGGCCCGGTTTTACCATAGAAGCGATCCGCGAGCACATCGAGCGTGCGGCTGCGGCCCTCGACAATGTAAAGTCACAAGGCCTCCGCGAAGCGTGCGAACGAGCGTCGGCAAGGCTTCGAATTCTCGCGGGCGAGGTCACAAGCGATTTTGAAACCGTTGATAAGGCACTTAGCGACATCGAGGAGTTTCTCGATGAAGCGATGCTATCGGATCGGGATAACTCGCATCTAAAGAGCATCGAGGCCGAGGTCAAGACGCAGCTCAAGGCCTACAAAAAGGAAATGGCGAAGGAATCTTACGAGAACACCTTCCGGCTGATGCTGCTAAAGCGGCTTCGCGAAGAGCATGGTGTTCCACGCCTCGGTTTGTTTTACTTATGACCGCACGAGATATTTCATTGGCAATAGTTTTGATGGTAGTTTCATCGGCTGCATTCGGCCAGAGAAGCCCGATCCCGCCGGGCGTCCCGGTGAAGGAAGTCCCGCCGGCAGAGAAGCAGGAAACGGCAGTCAGCGGAGTCAGCGGCCGAACCTATATGAATGCTGAGCTTGGATTCCGCATCACGTTTCCGGACGAATGGATTATTCCGGGGGATGATTTCGAAGACTATCTCAAATCGCAGGGCATCGACATCGGGCTGAAGGCACCGGAGAGCATCGGGCGGATCGATCAGATCCAACTTGAGCGAGCTCTTGAGCGTGTCCGAGTGCTCGTCACGGCCTTTCGGGCGATGCCGGGTTCGTCGGATAATGCCATTGTGCGCGTCGCCGTCGAGGACCTGAGCACCGTTCCGCAGGTGAAGGACGCTGTCGATTACGTTGACCTGATGCGGAGCCAGTTTGCCGCGGCGAAGTTGCCGCCGAACCTCAAATACTCGGAGACACAGGCCGAGCAGCTTGGACGCAATCAATTCGCCTTTATCGATACCGAGAACAATGCAGGGAAAAAGCGGATGTACGTTACGGTCCGCCGCGGTGTTGCATTGCTGTTTACGCTGAGCTATACCAAGCCCGCTGACCTCGTAACTTTCCGCAAAGTAATGGCCGAAGCCGACTTCGGTATCAAGCCTGAAAAGTAGCCTGAGTTTTCAATTGCCCGGAAACTGTGCTAAACAAGCAGGCGTCCCAATTTCTGTTTCCGGAGCAAAAAATGAACAAACTTAGGATCAAGAAACTCGGGGTTCTGTCCGTCGCGAAGATGTATGCGGTGATGGCCTTCATCATTAGCCTTTTGATCGCGATACCCTACGGGCTTTTCATCATCGTCTTCTCGTTGATCGGGGCGGCCGGTGCCTCGGGCCAGAGCAGCGAAGGTGCTCTTGCACTCGGCGGCGGCGGAATTGTGATGGGGATCGTGGTGATGATCGCGATACCGATAATGTACACTGTGATAGCATTCATCGGCGGTGCCCTCGGGGCGGTTATCTATAACATCCTTGCCGGCATTGTCGGCGGCATTGAGATCGAGGTAGAGAACGCAGCTTGAGCAAAGAATTATGCGTGGGCGAGCGGCTGGACGTTCGCATTGAGAAGATCGTTCCCCGCGGCTTTGGACTCGGCTTCGCCGGGCGAACGCCGATCTTTGTTTCGCTGGCGGCGGCGGGCGATCTGGTCCGCGTCGTGGTCTCGCGGGTGAAGGGAAATGCCGTTTTCGCCGAGATCGAGGAGGTGCTGGAGCCATCGCCGGACCGCATCGCCCCGCCTTGCGAATATTTCGGGTCCTGCGGCGGCTGCGATCTTCAGCAAATGAATTACGCGGCCCAGCTTGAGGCAAAACGGGCGATCATCGCCGATTGCCTCCGCCGGATCGCAAAGCTCGACCCGATTCCCGAAATTGAGATGATCGGCTGTCCCGAGCCTTTCGGCTATCGGCTTCGCGCCCAGTGGCACGCCGATGCCGGGCGGGGAATGATCGGTTATTTCAAACGGAACTCGCGCGACTTGATCGATGTCCGTTCCTGCCCGGTAATTGTTCCCGAACTTCAGCAGGAGATGTCGAGGCTCCGCGACAGCCTTCACCGGATCGACCCCAAGCAGACGAACATACAGATCGACTCCGCCTGCGGCCTCGGAGGCGAGGTTTCGTCGTTTTCAGCAGAACTGCTTGAGCCGACCAAAGAGGTTTGGCTTGATGCGGCGGGCGAGCGGTTCGCATTTTCCGCACGGCCATTTTTTCAGGGAAACCGCTTTCAGATCGAGCGGTTGGTCGCGACGGCGATCGGAGATGAATCAGGGTCATTAGCGCTCGATCTGTATTCCGGCGTCGGGCTTTTCACGTTACCGCTGGCTCGCCGGTTCGAGCGGGTGATCGGTGTTGAGGACAATCGTTTTGCCGTCGAATTTGCCAACCGGAACGCAGAGACGGCGGGGCTTGGTAACGTCGAGTTCGTGGCGGAACCGGTGCGAAGGTTTTTGGCGGAGAGCGACCTCGCCGGCGTCGATCTGGTCCTGCTCGACCCGCCGCGGGCCGGGACGGAAGCGGATACTATAATGAATCTGATCGCTTTGAACCCGCGAGTTGTCTCTTATGTCTCGTGCGAGCCGTCGGTGCTTGCCCGTGATCTAAAGCGTTTTGTCGAGAACGGTTACCGCATCGAAAAGATAACCGCGATCGACCTCTTCCCGCAGACGCACCACGTTGAAACGGTCGCCCGATTGATCAGCCCTTTAGCTTAACGGCAGTCCCATAGGCGAGGACTTCGGAAGCGTTGGTCATTATCGAGCTGGTCGTAAACCGCAGGCAGATGACGGCGTCCGCATCGAGTTCCAATGCGGCCTTTACCATTCGGCTGATCGCGGTTTGGCGGGCTTCGGTTAGCATTTCGGAATAACCCGAGATCTCGCCGCCGACAATGGACTTGAGGCCTGCAAAAATATCTTTGCCGATGTGTTTAGTCTGCACTACATTTCCCGTGACGACGCCGAGGATCTCTGCGACCTCGCGTCCGGGTATCGAATCGGTGGTGGTATAGATCATTCTTCGCTGCATTCCTTGCCTCCATTCTGAACAAAAGTTACGAAGATAACAGAGCCTTATGTTCAGTAAGTTTAAACTTAATCCACTGTAATTCGTAAATCCGGCGAGGAAACGGTTTGAATAGAGCCGAGCAACTACTCTAAACTTCTAGTTATGGCAAAAAAGAAAGCGGATTCGGACGAACCGGCGGCGATCATCAAGAGCTTTTCCGTGCGTTGCCGTTACTGCGGGCAAAAGAACGCGGTGAAGCAAGGCTACAGGAACAACGAAGCGAACTGCGGCAAGTGTAAGCTGCCGCTCTCAAACGAGCCTCACAAGAAATGGGCCAACCTCGGCAAGCACGACTATATTCATCCGGCGGACAGCAAGGCTCTTGCGGCCCTTCGGGCGATCCCAGGCATCGACACGGCGGTCAAAAAGCTGCTTGAGGTTACGGGCGAATCGGCGATCCGCGTGACTTTCATGGCGAGTGCAGTGAAGGTAACGCCAAAGCAGTGTCCCGATCTTTACGCAAAGCTCCAGGTCGCCTGTGCAACGCTCGGTGTTGCCGCACCGGACCTTTACATCCAACAGAACCCGATCGTAAACGCCTTCACCGGCGGCGTTGAAAAGCCGATCATCGTGCTTCATTCGTCGCTGATCGAGCGGCTAAATGAGGAAGAAACGCTGGCCGTCATCGCCCACGAGGTCGGGCATATTCATGCCGAGCACGTGCTTTACTTGACGGCGGCTCAGCTTATCCTCGCCATCGCGACGATACCGCTTGCCTCGCTGCCGATCGCGGGAATCCTCAAGGAATTACTGACAGCTTCGATGCGGGGAGCATTGCTTGCGTGGATGCGGCGGGCAGAGCTTTCATGCGACCGGGCGGCGCAGCTCGTTGTTCAGGACCCTCATGTCATCGGGCGGACGATGATGAAGCTGGCCGGCGGCACATTTGCCTCAAAGATCAACTATGAGCTTTTTCTCGAGCAGGCCCGCGAGTTCCAAAAGAACTACGACCACAGCAAGCTCGATAAGTTCTGGGCAGACATCATCAATGCCGGGCTCTCGCACCCTTTCCCGATCTGGCGCGTTTCAGAGATCCTGAAATGGACAGAGAGCGGCGAATACGAAAAAGTGCTCCAGCACGCATAAGTGAAGACGCAGTCGTCAGACCCTTCGTTCCTGTGTCTTGGTTCTGTGGATTCTGTGTTCTTTTCCGTTACCTAATCGGGAAGACCACAGGACCCACAGAAGAAAAACCTAACACACAGATCGGAACCGCTTTACTGACAGCTTCGTTTCGGGCTTCCACAGATCACCTTACAAACAGCTCCATTGGCCGGCGACGCGCATCGCGGGTGCTCCGGTGCCGCCCGCCTGGCAGGGCGTCGTGTTGCGGCGGCAGTTTTGGCAATAGACCATCGTGCCGTTCTCGGCGGCGGCCGGCAGTGCGTTCTGCTGAAGGCTCGGCATCTGGACCGGTGCACCAAAGCGGACATCGGTGCCGAAATATGTCGGGTGGCCGCGGAGCTGGCCTTCGCCGGGCTGGCCGGTCATGAAGATCACGGTCGCCTTGTCGAAGTTGTTCGGCGTGCCGCCGGTGCAGCCGAGTATGAAACCGTCAAAACAAAATCGGTCGCCGGTAGAATAGACCCGGACGCGGTCGTCTGCCTGAAACGTCCTCGCCCCATAGAGGTTTCCGGTCGAGACGAGCGTCCGCCGAGCCTTGAAGATCATCGGGTGCTCGAAGATCGAGTTAACGATCGTGATCGGATAGGAATAATCGCCGGCTAGCGGATTTTGGACGTCGTTGTACACCAGCGAATTGGTCATCGCCTCGGTCTGCGAGCCGATGATGGTCAGGCTGCCGCTGTCGAGGATATTGATGAACGTCCCGCCGAGCGCGTTGGTGAAGCCACCGCCGAAGGTGTCCTGAACGATGACCATCCCGACGCGTTCGAAGTGCATCGAGTTGGCGGCCTGGCCGGCCTGCCTTCGAGGATTGAGGAACAAGCAGCCCTCGATCTTCCAGTCGGTGTTCCGCGAATTGACGAAGATGCCTGTGTCGCGGTTGTAGATGAACCGGCTGTTGATGATCTTGACGTAATCGAACTGCCAATTGAGGTTCGTCTGCGGCAGCCCGTAGGCATTTATCCCGCGGTTGAAGCCATGGAAGATGACGTGGTCGGCGACGAAGCCCTGCGAAGAGTTGTAAGCGCCGATGGCCTCTAGCCCGTTGGTATTGTTGTTCGAGCGGGCGTAGAACTCCAGATTGCGAAGCGTGACGTTCTCAACGCATTCGCCGATGCGAAAGAGCGAGCGGTTCGCCCCGTCGAGCGTGATGCGAACCGGATTTTGCCGCGGGATGTCGCTGGTCGAGGCCATCGAGTGAAGCCCGGTCGAGCCTTCAAGTGTGATGCCCGAAGGCAATGCGATCGGTCCGGTGACGACGTATTCGCCGTCGGGAACTCTGACCGTGCCGCCATTGCGCGAGGCGATAAAGGCCATCGCACTGCGAAATGCGTTCGTGTCATCGGTCCGGCCGTCGCCGACCGCGCCGAAGTCGCGGATATTGAAGAAGCCGGCCTCTCGCGGATCGGGTTCGGCGATCCAATCGTAGCTGACGGTGCCGGCGAATTGATCGCCCGTCAATGTGATGCGGTACCGCTTGTCGGCTCCGGTAAAGCACCATTTATTGGTCGAGGCATTCGCACGGAAGGTCACGCTCCCGGCCGAACTCTGGACGAGCGTTGTTCCTGAACCGGCACATGGCTTGATGTCCATCGGGGTCGCCCGGTCGAGATCGGTGATCGTGATTATCGTATTCGCCGGTACGTAGCGGACCGCGCAGGCGGGTGCCCGCTGCGATGTCGGAACATCGACGACCACGTTATATCCCTCGAACCGATTTTGGCCAAATGCCGCGGACACGCCGGCCGCAGCAAGAAAAAACGCCGCAATAATTGTCTTTCGCATAATGAAATTATGGGGGAAGGGCAGCCGTTCGTAAAGAATCGCCGCTTGGGTATGATGCGACGGTTGCTTGTACGTTGTCCGGCTTAGGTAAAAAGCGTTGGCGACTCGGCCGGCTTGCCTGCCGGATCGATGCCGAAATGTTCGTAGGCAAGGCGGGTCGCCATCCGGCCGCGGGGCGTGCGGTTGAGGAAGCCGATCTGGAGAAGATAGGGCTCGATTATCTCCTCGATCGAGTCCTTTTCCTCGTGGAGTGCGGCGCAAATAGTCCCGAGGCCGACCGGGCCGCCATCGAACTTTTCGATTATGGTCAAAAGGAGCTTGCGGTCCATTTCATCAAGGCCGAAGGTATCGACCTCCATCCGGTTCAGAGCGTCATTCGCGACGTGTTCGGTGATGTTGCCGTCGTGGTCCACCTCGGCATAATCTCGTACGCGGCGGAGCAGGCGATTGGCGATTCGCGGCGTTCCACGCGAACGGCGGGCGATCTCGTTCGAGCCGGTGGCGTCGATGCCGACGTTGAGGATGCGAGCCGAACGTTCGACGATCTGCTGAAGCTCGGCGATGCCGTAAAAGTCGAGATGAAAGATGATGCCAAAACGGCCGCGGAGCGGCGCCGTTATCAAGCCCGGTCGCGTCGTTGCTCCGACCAGCGTAAATTTCGGCAGTTCGAGCTTGATCGAACGGGCAGCCGTTCCCTGGCCGATCATTAGATCGAGCGAGTAATCCTCCATCGCCGGATAGAGAATTTCCTCGATCGCCGGATTGAGCCGGTGGATCTCGTCGATGAACAGCACGTCGCCTTCTTCGAGGTTGGTCAGGATCGCCGCGAGGTCGCCGGCTTTTTCGATGATCGGGCCGGCGGTGGATTTAAGTGCCGAGCCCATTTCGTTGGCGACGATGTTCGAAAGCGTCGTCTTGCCGACGCCCGGCGGGCCGGTGAGTAGAATGTGATCGAGGGCCTCGCGCCGCTTGAGAGCGGCTTTCATGAAGACGCGAAGGTTATCCTTGACCTTCTTCTGGCCGATGTACTCGGCCAAATGAGCAGGCCGCAGGCTCGCCTCGAACTTCGATTCATCGGGCGAGAGTGTCTCATTGCGGATATCGATAATTGCGGCTGTTGTCACGTAACTAATTTTTAACGCAAAGTCGCGAAGACGCAAAGGGCGTTCGGTCGTTGTGCGACGTCATTTGGATCATCGAAAAATTCGCCAATAACCTTCGCGTCTTTGCAACCTTGCGACTTCGCGTTGAACAAACACTCTAAAACAACAAACCTTTTGCGTGGAGGGCGAAGATGTCCATTGAAAATGCGACCATGCAGTGCAAAATTAAACCGAGCCAGATGCTGCCATTTTTGTAGCTTAACCAGCCCAAAAAGATGCCTGCGGCGATGGCGGAAATAGTTTCGGGCATCGGTTTGCTGAAGTGGATCATGCAATACGGCACGGTCATCACAAAGATCGAATAGAGCCCTAGTGAAGGCTTTAGGCTGTGGACCAGAAAGCCGCGAAAGAAAAATTCGAGCCCAAAGAACTGCACAAAGTATATCAGTTCCCACGCGACGAGCGTCCCGCCGATGTAAGGTTCTCCGTTGTAGATCTGCAAAAATGGGTACTTCGCCGCAAAGCCCTCGGTCAGCGACATCAGGTAAACAAGCGGAAGCATTATCGCCGATGAAATGGCCAGGAGCTTCCAGAAGCCTGGTTCGATGCGTAGCCGCAGCCCGAAATCGCGAAGATCGGCCCGCCAGAGCAGCTTGATGATCGCTGCCGGAATGACGAAATAGAAGACGGTCACGATAAAGACCCACCAGCCGAGGCCGGGCAGGTTGTTGTCCGGCGAATAGGCGATCCAACGGCCAAAGTTCTCAACGATTGTGCCCTTAAGAAAAGCGGCGACAGCCGGTTGATCTTTAAAATAGTAGATACAGGTCAGCCCGAACGCCGTGTAGATCAGGGCGACCAAAACTTTGCCGTCCAAAACGGCAAGATCGGCACGTAGTTTTGTAAGGATTTCGAGGATCACGTTGTAAGGGACCGCGAATGGGAGATTATAGACTGAATTCAAAGGAACTCAGAAACTACTGCCGAAACGCTGTTAGGCCGAACCGGAAGAATGGTTTTCAGCGGCCGAGCGTAACGGGAAGATCCTTTCGGGAGGTGTTGCCGAAAAAATCGGCGGCAAAGACGCGGAGGATGTAGTTGCCGGGCGGGCGCGTGGCGGGATCGATGAAGCCTTCGCTGAAGGTGTCGCCATCGACGCGATTGGTGACGGCGAAGTTAAAGATCGTCTCGCCGGTCGCTCCGGAGCGGCTGCCGGGTGCGTAGGCAAATTTGACGGCGCGGTGCGAGGGCATTTTCTCGAACGAGATGGTCCATGATGTAGGCTTTTGGTCATTGGCTGTCGCGGCATCGGCGGCCGGGATCAGCTCATAGCCGAGGCGATATGGAGCGAGGCGTCGGCGCTCTGCGTTGCCATCCTTGCGGTCATAGGCTTTCACGACGACGCGGGTCTTACCAGTGAGGGCGGTGCCGGCCAGGATCTCCATCCAGATCTCATCAAAGAGCCGAATTTCTTCGATCACGGGAGCGATCGAGTCCGAAACGCCGGGCAAGACGAGGGCATCGAGCGCGTTCATCTCGGCACCGGGGCGGCCGGCGATGAGGTGGACGTGGTTCATCGCGTTGAGCGTGCCGACGGGCTCGCCGGCCTTGAACTTCGCACCTCGCGGAACGCGAACGGAAATGGGCTTGCCCGAAGCCGGCTCGAACTCGAACAAGAACCGCGGGTCATCGTAAAGGCGGTCGTCCGAGCCGCGACCGAGCCGGATATGGACGTAGCCGATGGTCGGCATTCGGAGCAGTTCACGAAGGGTGCCGAAGTTCTCGGCGGCGTGCGGGTCGAGGACCTTTTCGTCGCGGATAAAGCGGGCCGTTTCGCCGTAGGCACCGGGGATGTCGAGCCCGTTGTGGAACCAGGCCTCGGAAGTTTGGTCGATGATCTCGCCGCGGATCTCGCCGAGCGTGCCGGCAATTTCGCGGGTCCGCTCGGGCGGGTCGTAAGGCCAGCGGCCTGGCTGGAGTGAGCGAAACGCTGCGGCGGTCAGCGGCTGAGCGCTGTTCGAAATCGTTAACCCCGCTTCGGCCCTTGCGGCATGGACGATCCTGACCGCGGCGTTGTCGCTATCGGCAATGAAGAGTGTTCGCCCTAGCAAAGCGAGTCCCGAAGGGCGATTAAAGCGAGCGAGCCGGGGCGTGCTGTCGGTGAGGCCGCGTTCGCCGCCGGCGATGGTTTCGAGATAAGGAAATGAGCGAAGGCCGATCGCCCGAATGGCGTTTCCATCGGCGATGAATATACGGCCTTCCTCATCGGCCGCGACCGCGGTCGGACCGACGAGCGAAGCCGACGCGGGCATGCCATCGCGAAGCTCGTAGCCGCCGTCTCCCGCAAGCGTCCAGACGCTGCCGTCCGGCTCGACCACGCGGATCCGCCGATTGCCCGAATCAGCGACGAGCAGCTTTTCTCCGCGCCAGACGGCGATGCCGAGCGGGGTGTCAAATCGGGCGTTCGCACCGTTGCCATCGGCGAACCCGCGTTCGCCGCCGGCGAGCGTTCGGACAATGCCGTTCTCGATGATGCGGATGCGGTCGTTGTAGGTATCGGCAACAGCGATGCGGCCATCGGGGAAAACGGCGACGCCGGTCGGGCCATTGAAGAGAGCCTCGAGTGCCAGCCCATCGGCAAAGCCGCGAACATTGGCACGGCCCGCGATATCGGACGGCTCTTTGCCCAATGTGAATTGCTTGATCGTATTCGTGCCGGGATCGGCGACGATAACCTCGCCACCAGAGCCGACGGCGATGCCCGACGGTGTGTCAAAGCCGTTAATTGTCGAGACTTCGCCATCGCCGGGGACGAATGACCGGATCTCGCCATTTTGCCCATCGGTTACGTAAACACGGCCTTTGTGGAAGGCGATGCCAAACGGTTCGGCGAGCTTATTCTCAAATGAATAGGCGGTCGAAACTCGCCAAAACTGATAGTTCGAGGAAGTTTCGGAACAAGCAGCGAGAAGCACGCCCGCGACGGCAATAAGAATCGCGGCGAAGGCACGAAGGCGATGCGATATGGCGATGAAAGGCACTCGTTAAGAAAAAACTTTGCCCGAAAACGAAGGACTCTGCTACTATCTTCCTACAGGTTACAAATACTTTTCAAACGCGGTTCAAAGGGAGGGACAAGGATAATGCTTTCATTACAGGACCTGCTCGGGCAGGATCAGGGCAACGCGGCACTCGGCGAGAT
>ERZ761602.5421-NODE-5421-length-15136-cov-25.835157_pt1 | contig 15136 bp, 15 predicted proteins | sample MGYA00512165_ERZ761602 | MGnify/ENA primary metagenome ERZ761602 (study PRJEB28899, sample SAMN02445085) | bioreactor sludge metagenome | biome: EBPR sludge; isolation source: Thorneside wastewater treatment plant | place: Australia: Brisbane, Thorneside...
CCGCAGCGCTCCAGGCAGCGATTTCTTCAATCGTCCGAAAGCACCCGAGACAGAAGCCGGTCGCGTCATCCATCCGGCAGACGTTGATGCACGGCGAGGCGACCACTTGCGTCAAGACACGGTCCTTTCCACCTCGACGCCGGCCGCGCCCCGGGCCTGCCGGGCGAGCAGCGCGCGGGCGGCCTTCGAGCCGGGTTCGCGGCCCAGGTGGCGCGAAATGAACTGACCGGCGGCGAGCAGCCGGTCGAGATCGACGCCACTCTCGATCGCCAGCCCGCGCAGCAGATAGACGACGTCTTCGGTCGCCACGTTGCCACTGGCGCCGGCCGCGTAAGGACAGCCACCGAGGCCGGCGATCGAGCTGTCGAATACCGCCATGCCCATTTCGAGCGAGGCGTAGATGTTGGCGATGGCCATCCCGTAGGTGTCGTGGTAGTGCCCTGCCAAGCGTTCGATCGGCACCACCGCTGCACAGGCGTCGATCATCCGCTTGATCGCGGTCGGCGTCCCGGCGCCGATGGTATCGCCGAGCGAGACCTCGTAGCAACCCATGTCAAGCAGCCGCCTGGCCACCCAGGCGGCTCGCTGCGGGTCGACGTCGCCCTCGTACGGACAGGCGACGACGCAGGAGACGTAGCCACGCACCGGGATATCGAGCGCGCTGGCAGCATCCACCACCGCAGCGAAGCGCTTCAGACTCTCGGCAATGCCGCAGTTGATGTTCTTCTGAGAGAAGGTTTCCGAAGCCGCGCCGAAGATCGCAACTTCCTGCGCACCGGCTTCGACCGCCGCATCGAAACCCTTGAGGTTGGGAGTCAGCACCGGGTAGGAGACCTGCGGCCGGTACCGCGGGCTGGCGAGCACCGCGCGCAGCACTTCGGCGTTGTCGCCCATCTGCGGCACCCAGCGCGGCGAGACGAAGGAGGTGGCCTCGATCACCGACAGCCCGGCGTCGGCCAGGCGTTCGATCAGTTCGACCTTGATCGCCGCCGGAACGATCTGCGACTCGTTCTGCAGGCCATCACGAGGGCCAACCTCGACCAGCTTCACTTTCGTCGGAAACGCCATTTCACTTCTCCGCTGCGAAGTCGACCAGTTCGGCACCGTCCACGACCTGTTCGCCGGCCGCGTAACAGAAAGCCTTGACGGTGCCGTTCTTGGGTGCGGTGATGGTATGTTCCATCTTCATCGCTTCGAGGATCAACAGCGGCGTACCCTTGTCCACCCGCTGGCCGACCACTGCCAGCAAGGCGACAACCTTGCCCGGCATCGGCGCAGTCAGACCGCCACCGTGGGTCCCGCCGGCTTCGACCAGATGCAGCGGGTCGTCGCGCTGGATGACGTAGTTGGTGCCGTTGAGGAAAACGTGGCGCTTCTGTTCCTGCCTTTCGGTGACCGCGACGACGCTGGCCACGAGGCGGCGATCGTCCAGCTCGACCGCGAGTTGCCCGGCAAAACGGCCGCTGTCGAGAAAGCGGCCGCGTGCCAGCACCGATTCGTTACCCAGCGTCAATCGCCAGCCGTCGGCCTCGTAGGCGACGATGACCTCGTGCAGGGTGTCGCCGGTGCGATAGGTGAGCGTCCGTCGCGCCTGGATATTCAGCCGCCAGCCGTCATGCGAACTCCAGGGCGACCACGGGTCGCCCGAGTGGCTGGCCCGGGCGAGCGCCGCCGCCTGATCGCGCAGCAGACCGGCGACGGCGGCGATGAAGAACACATTCTTCGGCGGTTCGCTGTGCGCCGGAAAGAGGAAGTCGCGACTGCGCTCGATCAGCCCGGTGTCGAGATCGGCATTGGCAAAGGCCGGACAGACGACCAGGCGCGACAGGAAGTCGACGTTGGTGTTCACCCCGACGATGCGGTAGTCGGCCAGCGCTTGCCACATCCGCGCCAGCGCCGCGTCGCGGTCGACGTCCCAGACGATCAGCTTGGCGATCATCGGGTCATAGTACGGGGTGATCTCGTCGCCCTCTTCAATTCCCGTATCGACGCGAACGTTGAGGCTCTGTGCCGGCGGCGAGAGATGCACCAGACGCCCGGTAGACGGCAGGAAATCCTGCTCGGGATTCTCGGCGTAGATCCGTGCCTCGAGCGCATGGCCGCGGATGTCCAGCTGATCCTGGCGGAGTGGCAGCGGCTCTCCGCTGGCAACCCGCAACTGCCATTCGACCAGGTCCTGGCCGGTGATCATCTCGGTTACCGGATGCTCGACCTGCAGGCGGGTATTCATCTCCATGAAGTAGAAAGCGCCGTCGTGCGCAAAGGTGTCGCTGGCGATGAACTCGACGGTGCCGGCGCCTACGTAGCCGACCGCCCTGGCAGCATCCACCGCTGCCTGCCCCATCGCCGCACGGCGCGCGGCCGTCATTCCCGGTGCCGGCGCCTCCTCGAGGACCTTCTGGTGGCGACGCTGGACCGAGCAATCGCGCTCGAAAAGATAGACGCAATTGCCCTGGGTATCGGCGAAAACCTGGAATTCGATATGCCGCGAACGGCTGAGATATTTCTCGATCAGCACCTTGTCCGACGCGAACGACGAAATCGCCTCGCGCTGGCAAGAAGCGAGCGCGGCGGAAAAATCCTGGCTGCACTCGACCAGCCGCATGCCCTTGCCACCGCCACCAGCGGCCGCCTTGATCAGCACCGGGTAGCCGATGGCGTCGGCCTGTTGCTGCAGCACAGCGGGGTCCTGGTCGTCGCCGTGGTAGCCCGGCGTCACCGGGACGCCGGCAGCGCTCATGATCGCCTTGGCCGCCGACTTCGAACCCATGGATCTGATCGCGTCCGCCGGCGGACCGATGAAGACGATTCCCGCGGCCGCGCAGGCGTCGGCAAAGCGGTCGTTCTCGGAAAGGAAACCGTAGCCCGGATGGACGGCCTGCGCACCGGTCCGCCTGGCGGCATCGAGGATCCGTTCGCCGACCAGATACGATTCGCGGGCGGCAGCCGGCCCGATGCACACGGCCTCGTCGGCCATCCGCACGTGCCGGGCGTTGGCATCGGCCTCGGAATAGACGGCGACGGTACGCACGCCCATACGGCGCGCCGTCTTGATCACCCGACAGGCAATTTCACCGCGATTGGCAATCAGAATCTTTGTAAACATCGAAGTACCTTTCGCCCCCACGCCGCTCGCGCGCCGTGCAGGCAGGGTCACCAGTCAAATGCTGCCAGCTGCCGGGAGCCAGATTCCGAACTCGGGGCGCCCTGGCAGATCACTCGGCAAGCCAGTTCGGCCGCCGCTTTTCGAGAAAGGCCGCCAGGCCTTCCTGGCCTTCGGAGCTGGCCCGGACACGCGTGATGCGCTGCGCGGTCTCGGCTATCGTCTGCTCGTCGATCGGTTGGCCGGCGACCACCCGGATCAGCGACTTGCATTCGGCCTGCGCTTTCGGGCCATTGCCGAGGAGACTGTCGAGAATCTCGCCGATCGCCTCGTCGAGTTGCTCGTCGCCGGGGACGATCTCGTGCAGCAAGCCGATTCGGTACGCCTCGGCAGCCGAAAAGCGCTCGGCGGTAAGCATGTAACGGCGGCTGTAGCGCTCGCCGATCGCCGCCAGCACGTAGGGGCTGATCACCGCCGGAACGATTCCGAGCTTCACTTCGCTGAGCGCGAAGACCGCGTCGTAGCTGCCGACCGCGATGTCGCAGGCGGCGATCAGGCCGACGCCGCCGCCGTAAGCCGGACCCTGGACGCGGGCGATGGTCGGTTTCGAGAGCTCGTTGAGCGTTGACAGCAGCTCGGCCAGGCGGTGGGCGTCGCGCAGGTTTTCCTCCGGCGAGTAGCCGGCGGCAGCGCGCATCCAGTTCAGGTCGGCACCCGCGCAGAAGCTCTTGCCGGTAGACGAGAGCACCACCGCGCGAACGTTCTCGTCGGCCTCGAGTTCAAGCAGCCCGACGGTGATCTCGGTGATCAGTTCCTCGTCGAAGGCGTTGTGACGGTACGCCTTGTTCAGGGTCAGGATGCCGACGGCGCCGTCGACCTCGGTAATTATCGATTGGTAGTCGCTCATCAATGGCCCTTACATCCGGAAAATGCCGAACTTCGTCGCTTCGGCTTCGGCGTTCATTGCCGCCGACAAGCCGAGACCGAGGACGCGACGGGTATCGGCAGGGTCGATCACGCCATCGTCCCACAAGCGCGCGCTGGCGTAGTAGGGGTGACCCTGAGCCTCGTACTGCTCACGGATCGGCGCCTTGAAAGCCTCCTCGTCGACCGCGCTCCAGGTCTTGCCGGCGGCTTCGAGGCCGTCGCGTCGGACCGTCGCCAGAACGGCCGCCGCCTGCTCGCCACCCATCACCGAAATGCGCGCGTTCGGCCACATCCACAGGAAGCGCGGCGAATAGGCGCGGCCGCACATGCCGTAGTTGCCGGCACCGAACGAGCCGCCGATGACGATGGTGAATTTCGGCACCCTGGCGCACGCCACGGCGGTGACCATCTTGGCCCCGTCACGGGCAATGCCGCCGTTTTCGTACTTGCGCCCGACCATGAAGCCGGTGATGTTCTGCAGGAACAGCAGCGGGATGCCGCGCTGCGCGCAGAGCTCGATGAAATGGGCTGCCTTCAGCGAGGATTCGGAAAACAGGATGCCGTTGTTGGCGACGACGCCGATCGGATAGCCCCAGACGCGCGCGAAGCCGCAGACGATGGTCGTCCCGTAGCGCGCCTTGAACTCGTCGAAGTCCGAGCCGTCGACGATCCGGGCGATGATTTCGCGAACGTCGAAGGGCTTCTTGGTGTCGGTTGGAATCACCCCGTACAGTTCGTCGGCCGGGTACAGCGGTGCGCGCGGCTCGCTCAGACTCAGCGGCGGCCGCTTGCGCCAGTTGAGGTTGCCGACGATGCGGCGGGCGATCGCCAGCGCGTGCGCATCGTTCTCGGCGTAGTGATCGGCGACGCCCGAGATCCGTGTGTGAACGTCGGCGCCACCGAGGTCTTCGGCGGTCACCACCTCGCCGGTCGCGGCCTTGACCAGCGGCGGCCCGCCGAGAAAGATCGTCCCCTGGTCCTTGACGATGATCGACTCGTCGGACATCGCCGGCACGTAAGCGCCGCCGGCGGTGCACGAGCCCATCACCGCGGCGATCTGCGGGATGCCGGCGGCCGACAGATTGGCCTGGTTGTAGAAAATGCGACCGAAATGCTCCTTGTCGGGAAAGACGTCTTCCTGCATCGGCAGGAAAGCGCCACCCGAGTCGACCAGATAGATGCACGGCAGGCGGTTCTCGCCGGCGATTTCCTGCGCGCGCAAGTGCTTCTTGACGGTCAGCGGGTAGTAGGTGCCACCCTTGACCGTCGCGTCGTTGGCAACGATCATGCACTCGACGCCGTTGACCCGGCCGATGCCGGTGATCAACGACGCCGCCGGTACCTCGAATGGATTCGCCGTCTTGCCACCATACATCCCGTAGGCGGCGAGCTGCGAAAGCTCGACGAAAGGCGAACCGGGATCGATCAGGGCATTGACGCGCTCGCGCGGCAGCAGCTTGCCGCGCGCCAGGTGTTTTTGGCGCGCCGCTTCGGGACCGCCAAGGGCGATCCGGGCGACCGTCGCGCGCAGATCGGAAACGACGAAGCGCATCGCTTCATGATTGGCCTTGAATTCCGTGCTGCGCGCGTTGATCTGGGTTTGCAGGACAGACATCAGAAACCTCCACAGGCCAGCCAGCGTTCGAGCTGCGGCAGCCGGTCAACCCCGAAAAAAGGCTCGCCATCGACGACGACATACGGCGATCCGAAGACGCCCTTGGCCAGCGCCGAATCGACCTCGGCTTTCAGGCGCTCCTTCAGCGCCGGCCCGGCGAGCGCCTTGGCCAGCGTAGCACGGTCGGCGCCGTGCCCGGCGGCCAGATCGAGAACCACGTCGAGGTCGGAAACGTCGCGCCCCTCGACGTAAAGCGCGCGAAACACCGAGTGCGCGAAGGCCCGGGCCGTTTCGCCGTCCTGATCGTGCAGCCAGTAGCAGGCACGTGCCGCGTGCTGCGTGGCGAGGGGAAAGTTCGCCGGATGCGCATAGGGCACGTCAAGGAAACGCGCCGAGCGCGCAAAGTCGTGCAGCGAGTACTCGCCCTTGAGCGGCACCAGCGTCAGCGGCGCGGCGCCGGTCTGCTTGAACACCACACCGAGCAGGATAGGCCGCCAGCGGACCTGGCGCCCGTGGCGCTCGGCCAGCGCGTCGATCTTCTCCGACGCCAGGTAGCCGTAGGGGGACGAGAAGTCAAAGTAAAAGTCGAGGAGTTGCGGCATGGTTGGGTTCTCCCGGGGGCGTTGGCGCGTCAGGTAGGAGGTCGGCGGCTGGTGACACGACGGTGCTGAAGTCCATCGCCCGGCGACACATACGTCACTCTCCGCACGCCGAGGCGGGGGAAAGCGGCACAGCGGGCAAACCGGGAACGACGTGGCCATAAGGGTACCCTAGGGCGCTCTAAATCGCTTGCCACTGAGTCGCTCCGCTCGCAATCTTCGTGCCCTCGTACCAGACGTCTTTGTCCTTGTGCATGGACTCGACAAGTTCGTGCGGCGTGGAGATAACCCACTCCTTCCCATTCTTCGTTGGCCAGTAGCGCCACGTTTCCTTGGGCGCCTTCTTGCCGCCGTAGCCGAAGGATAGCCACCGGCGCTGCCGCGGATCCCGATCTCGGCTCATGGTGCGTCTCCCATCCTGTCGCGGTTGACCATGCAGATGGCAGTCGCCGAGAGACTCTGGGTTGCCCAAACGACTGGATGTATTCGGGGCGGCTGTGTCGGAGAACCGAGTTTCGCTGCCGGGAAATCCCTTCCATGCCTGGCCAGGCAGTGCTGTCCAACTCCCGCCGAGCGCGCCATTCGGAGTTCTACCCGGGGGATCCCCGCGGCTCGATGAAAGTTCAAGCTCAGTCATTCTCTCGCAGCCAGCGCACAACCTCGTCGGCATTTCGATCCGGCGGAAAGACCGGGTAGAACGCCTTTGCGATTCCCCCATTGTTGGCAATCAGCGTTACCCGTTTGAACAGGTTCATTCCCGCCACCTCGAAGCTCGGTAACCCGAGCACCGTCGCCAGTCGCAGCGCGCTGTCGCTGAGCAGTTCGAACGGCAAGTGCAAGCGATCGCGCACTTCGCGCTGATATTCGGTGGTCTGAGAACTTAGCCCGAAGATACCGGTACCGAGCGCTGCAAGTTCGTCGAAGTGGTCGCGAAAACCGCAGGCCTGCGGCGTGCAGCCACGCGCGCCCGGGATCCCGTCCCAGCCGTCAGGCAAGGCGACGCCCGGCCGCCCGGTCATCGGATAGACATAGACCACCCACCGGCCGCGCAGCCCGGCCAGGTTGACCGACGAACCATCGGTGCTCTGCAGGACCAGATCGGGCAGAGCACAACCCGTCAGGTGTGCTGCCGCACCGTCGTCGATCGGCGCCGGCAAGTCGTTTGGCAGCGGAAAGAAGTCCTGAGCCATGCGGATCCCCGATGGTCGAATGCTAGACGTACTTCGCGCCGGCGTCAGGGGCCGCCGGTGCCGGAGCGGCCCTCGGCCACAGCACCATCTGTGTACACCGAAACAAGGCCAGGCGGCGACCGTCTTCGCTGCTCACTTCGGCGTCCCAGACCTGCGTCGTACGACCGCTGTGCACCGCCGTGGCCTCGCACAGCAACAGACCGTCGGTGAGCGTGCCAAAGAAATTGGTCTTCAACTCGATGGTCGTGAAACCCTCGGCGCCGACCGGCAGATGCGCAAAGGTCGCGTAACCGGCGGCGGTGTCGGCCAGGGCAACGACCGTCGCGGCGTGCAGGAAGCCGTTCGGCGCCAGCATCTCGGGGCGGATCAGCAGGCTGGCGCGCAGCCGGCCGGCTTCGATGGCCAGCACTTCCATTCCCAGCCAGCCAGGCAGATGCCCCGGTGAGAGGGCGTTGAGCCAGTCGGTATTGACCTCCGGCCGTAGCGCGTACTGGCTCATGCGTCGGCAACCGCGCGGCCGATCACCAGCCGCTGGATGTCGTTGGCGCCCTCGTAGATCTGACAGACGCGCACGTCGCGGTAGATCCGCTCGACCGGGAAGTCGCTGACGTAGCCGTAGCCGCCGAGAATCTGGATGGCATCCGAACAGACTTTTTCGGCCATTTCGGAGGCAAACATCTTGGCCATCGACGCCTCCTTGAGGCAAGGCTTGCCGGCGTCCTTGAAGGTCGCGGCACGCCAGACCAGCAGCCGCGCGGCGTCGATCTGGGTGGCCATGTCGGCGAGGCGAAAACTGACCGCCTGATGCTCGATGATCGGCTTGCCGAAGGTCTCTCTATCCTTGGCGTACTGCACCGCACATTCGAAAGCGGCGCGCGCCATGCCGACCGACTGCGCGGCGATGCCGATCCGGCCGGCTTCGAGGTTCGACAGGGCGATCCGGTAGCCATCGCCTTCGCTGCCGAGCAGGCACGACGCCGGAATGCGACAGTTCTCGAACAGGATCTGCGCGGTATCGGAGGCGCGCTGGCCCATCTTCTCTTCGATGCGGGCGACGATGTAGCCGGGCGTGTCGGTCGGCACCAGGAAGCACGAGATGCCCTTCTTGCCGGCGGCCTTGTCGGTGACCGCGAAAACGATCGCCACCTGCCCGTACTTGCCGGTGGTGATGAACTGCTTGACGCCGTTGAGGACGAAATGATCGCCATCGCGGTCGGCGCGGGTGGTGATCGCCGCGGCGTCGGAGCCGGTATGCGGCTCGGTGAGGCAAAAGCAGCCGAGCATTTCGCCACGCGCCAGCGGCTTGAGCCAGGTTTCCTTCTGCTCGTCGGTGCCGTACTTCATGGTGATCCCGCAGGCCAGCGAGTTCTGGACGCTGACGATGGTCGAAGTGGCGCCGTCGCCAGCGGCGATTTCCTCGATCACCAGCACCAGCGACATGTAGTCCATGCCGGCCCCGCCCCACTGTTCGGGAACGACCATCCCGAGCGCGCCGAGTTCGCCAAGCTCGCGCAGCGCGTCGGCCGGGAAGGTGTGGTTGCGGTCCCACTCGCCGGCGAAGGGCGCCAGACGCTCCTGCGCGAAATCGCGCAGCGAGTCACGAATCATTTCCTGTTCCTGAGTCAAGATCATGCGGTGTTCTCCTTGCGGTAGGTAGCGGCGGCCAGTCGCGCGCCAGCTCGATTGGTGATGAAAACGCCGGTGATCACCAGCGCGCCGCCGGCCAGCACCGCGACATCCAGCCGCTCGCCGAGCACCAGGGCACCGAGAAGGACGGCGCTGACCGGCACCAGATTGATGAACGCCGCCGAGCGCGTCGCGCCGATCCGCTGCACGGCTTCGGCGTACCAGGTGAAAGCCAGCGCCGTGCCGAACAATCCGAGGAAGACGATCGCACTCCAGCCGCGCCAGGTGGTTGTCGCCATGGCGAACAGCGAACCCTGCAGCAGCGCCGCCAGGGTCAGCATCAACCAGCCAGTGACGCTGGCGCCGAAGGTCATCGCCAGCGGCGACAGCGAGCGCGTACCCCGCCGCCCGACGAAGGTGTAGATCGCCCACAGCGCGGCGCAGCCGACGATCAGCCATTCGCCAAGGCCGACCTCGCCGGCGAACAGCCGGTAGGGGTCGCCGTTGGTGACCACCAACACGCAGCCGAAGGCCGCCAGAGCGATCCCGCCGGCCTTGCCCGGCGACATCGGCGCATTGAACAGCAGCCAGTCGCTGGCCGCAATCAGCGCCGGCGTCAGCGCCACGACCAGTGCGCCGCGGCCGGCCTGGATCATGGTCATGCCGTAAAGAAAGCAGACGTTGTAGAGAAAAATCCCGCTGGCGCCCAGCGCGGCGAGCGTCAACCACTCGTCGAGCGACCATCGCGGCCAGCCTTCACGGATCACCAGCAGCGTTCCGAGAACCAGCGCCGCGAGCAGGAAACGCCAGCTGGCGACAGCCAGCGGCGACGCTTCGCTGACCGCCACACGCGCCGCGATCCAGGTCGCTCCCCAGAGCAAGGCGGTCGCCAGCAGCTTGGCGTAGGTCGCCGGTGAGGCGACCGCAGCCTCCGACACGGCCGGCAAGGACGCCGCCACTCAGGACTCGAGCGCTTCCAGCGCGGCTAGGTAGCTCGGCAGCAGGTCTTCGGTGCGGTGTACGGTGAACCCCAGGTCGCGCATCAGGCCATCCGCCAGGCCGTAGATCCAGCCGTGCACGGTCAGCGGCTGACCGCGCTGCCAGGCATCCTGAATGACAAAGGTCTGGCAGACGTTGGCCACCTGTTCGAGGACGTTGAGCTCGCACAGGCGATCGTGGCGCCGCTCCGGCGGCAGGCAATCGACCTGCGCCAGATGCTTGTCGTGCACGTCGCGCACGTGCCGCAGCCAGATATCGACCAGCCCGACCCGGTCACGATTGAGCGCTGCCTTGACGCCGCCGCAGCCGTAGTGCCCGACGACCATGACGTGTCTGACCTTGAGCGCATCGACCGCAAACTGGATCACCGACAGGCAGTTGAGATCGGTATGGACGACGACATTGGCGACGTTGCGATGAACGAAGATCTCGCCTGGCAGCAGACCAACGATCTCGTTGGCCGGCACCCGCGAATCCGAGCAGCCGATCCACAGGTATTCCGGCGTCTGCAGTTGCGACAACCTGCGGAAATACTCCGGGTCGCCCTCCTGCATGCGACCCGACCAGGCGCGGTTGAAGTCGAAGAGATGAAACAGGTTCTCGTTGGCGACCTCTTCCTCGGACCAGTTCTCCAGGTCGAGAGCGAGAAACATGGTTCCTTCCAGCGGTGTCTGGTAGTAGGCCGGCGCTTCCTTGAAGCCCAGTTCGCGGTACAGCTTCACCGCCACGCGCATTGCCGGCAGGGTGTCCAGGAGCAGCTTCCGATAACCGATTTCCTTGGCCGCCTTGATCGCTGCCAGGGCCAGATCGCGACCCAGTTCGAAGCCGCGGTGCTTGGGTTCGACGTACAGCCGCTTCATCTCGCACAAACCCGCCGAGAAGGGTCGAAGGCCGACACATCCGGCCGGCTGGCCGTTGCGTTCGGCGTAGAACAGGCGGCCGGCCGGCGCCGCGTAGGCGCCGGGCAGCGAAGCCATCTCTTCTTCAAACCCCTGGAATGACAGGTCGACGCCCAGCCAGGCTGCGTAGTTGCGAAAGAACTGACGAACGTGTTCGAGGGCTTTCGTGTCGTCAACGCCGAGGGTGTGCAAAGTGGCGGTCATGATCATCCCGAAAAAATCATTAAATGAGTTGGTGGCCTGTATATGGCGCGCAGCCAGAACCGATCCGCCGCGACGCTGCGTCCAGTTTAGGGCCCTTTACAGGGTGTCGGTAAACAGTTCGCGGCCGATCAGCATGCGGCGGATTTCGGAGGTTCCGGCGCCGATCTCGTAAAGCTTGGCGTCGCGCCACAGGCGGCCCGCCGGATACTCGTTGATGTAGCCATTGCCGCCGAGCGTCTGGATCGCCTCGCCGGCCATCCAGGTGGCCTTTTCGGCGGCGTAGAGAATCGCGCCGGCGGCGTCCTTGCGCGTCGTCTCGCCGCGATCGCAGGCCTGACCGACGGCATAGACGTAGGCGCGGCAAACGTTGAAGGTGGTGTACATGTCGGCGACCTTGCCCTGCATCAACTGAAATTCGCCGATCGACTGGCCAAACTGCTGGCGATCGTGCAGGTAGGGCAGGGTCAGGTCCATTGCCGCGGCCATGATCCCCAGTGGGCCGCCGGCGAGCACCGCACGCTCGTAGTCGAGGCCGCTCATCAGCACGCGAACGCCGCCGTTGAGCTGGCCGAGGACATTCTCCGCCGGCACTTCGCAGTCGTCGAAGAACAGTGGGTAGGTGTTCGACCCACGCATTCCCAGCTTGTCGAGCTTGGAACCGCAGGAGAAGCCCTTCATTCCTTTCTCGACGATCAGCGCGCTGATTCCTCTGGCGCCGGCGGCGATGTCGGTCTTGGCATAGACCACCAGAACATCGGCGTCTCCGCCGTTGGTGATCCACATCTTGCCCCCGTTGAGGACGAAGCGGTCGCCTCTGGGTTCGGCGCGCAGCTTCATGCTGACGACGTCCGAACCGGCGTTGGCTTCGGACATCGCCAGCGCGCCGACGTGCTCGCCGGAGATCAGCCTGGGCAGGTATTTCTCGCGCTGGGCGGCGTTGCCGTTACGGCGAATCTGATTGACGCAGAGGTTCGAGTGCGCACCGTAGGACAGCGCGACGCTCGCCGAAGCGCGCGAAATCTCCTCCATGGCGACGATGTGCGCGAGATAGCCGAGGCCGGTGCCACCATACTCCTCTTCGACGGTCATCCCGAGCAAGCCCATGTCGCCGAACTTCTTCCACAGATCGGCGGGGAACACGTTGTCGCGGTCGATGGCTTCGGCACGCGGTGCGATCTCGTCGGCGGCAAAGCTGCGAACGCTCTCGCGCAGCATGTCGATGGTTTCGCCATGGGCAAAACCGAGGCTCGGATATTCCATCTCTCTCGCTCCTTGGGTGGGGTCTAGCGCGGATGTTCGTGCTTGCCGTGCACGGCCATGATCGTCTGCTGCATCAGCGCACAAAGTATCTTCCGGCCGTGGTGCACCGCAAACACCTCGGCCCGCGTGACGATCAGCGTCCGTCCGTAGCGGACCACCGAACCCTCGGCGATCAGCAACTGGCCGTCGGCCGGCGCCAGCAGGTTGAGCTTGTACTCGACGGTCAACACGCCGGTCTCGGCCGTGGTCAGCGTACTGGCGGCGAAGCCGGCCGCCGAATCGGCGATCATGCCGACCACCCCGCCATGGATGTAGCCGTGCTGCTGCGTGATTTCCGGCGCATGCGGCAGGTGGATCTCGGTGTAGCCAGGCTCGATCACCGGCATGCTGGCGCCAATCAGCCGCATCGCCGGCTGGCGCTCGAAGCTGGCGCGGACGCGTTCGGCAAAATCGGGATCCTGGACTCTGTGCATGGCCACCATTTAAATTGACGTTGACGTAAACGTCAACTATTTGTGCCCGCCCGATAACGCGACCTTGTCCGCGTTCGCCGCTTGACTTGCGGCGCGCGCCGACAACAGCTCCCGGCATTGCTGTTCAAACTCGCAGACGTCCTTCAATACCGCTTCGATGTCCTCGCGCTGCTGCAACAGCGCCGCCTTGCGCTGTTGCAGGCCGTTGAGGAACTCGGTCAATTGGGTGTTCTGGTCGCGTGCCGTGTCATACATCCCGATCAGGTAGGCGATCTCGGCCAGGCTGAAGCCGAGCCGCTTGCCACGCAGAGCGAGCTTCAGGCGCGTCCGGTCGCGGCGCGTGAAGACGCGGGTTCGCCCTTCGCGGCGCGGCGACAGCAGGCCCTGATCCTCGTAGAAACGTATCGTCCGCGGCGTGATCTGGAACTCGCGCGCCAGATCGGAAATGCTGAAGGTTGTGCTTTGCTGTTCCACGGCGGCGCTGTCCGGAAGCGGATGAGGTGTATCCGTGTAGAATGCTTCGCTGCAGAGGCCGGCAATAGCCACCCCCCTGCGCCGGCAAGTTAATAGATTTCAGACGTTTTTACAATCCATCGAAGAATGCTGCCCGACTACCCGTTTGCTGCCCCGCCCGCCGCCGGAGAGACCTTCGAGGTCGCTCCCGGCATCCACTGGCTGCGCATGCCGCTGCCCTTTGCGCTGAACCACATCAACCTCTGGCTGCTCGAGGACGACGCCGGCTGGACCATCGTCGACACCGGTTTTGCCCTCGATACGGTCAAGGAGTGCTGGCAGAAGATCCTTTCGCGGCTGGCGACGACCGCGCACGGCGGGCGCATCTCACGGATCATCGTCACCCATTTCCACCCCGACCATCTCGGTCTTGCGGCCTGGCTGCAGGAACAGACCGGCGCGCCGGTGCACATGACGCTCGGCGAGTACCTGACGGCGCACGCCGTCTGGCACGAAGTCGGCGGCCATGGCAATCAGCCGATGCTTCGGCAGTTTCGCGCGCACGGCCTCGACGCCGAGCGCTGTACGGCGCTTGAACGCCGCAGCGGTGGCTACAACCGCGGCGTACCGACGCTGCCGACCGCTTACCAGCGCCTGTTTGCCGGCGACGAGCTAACCATTGGCGAGCATCGTTGGCGCGTCCGCGTCGGCTTCGGCCACTCACCCGAACACGCCGCGCTGTACAGCCCCGACCTCGGGGTGCTGATTTCCGGCGACATGCTGCTGCCGAAGATTTCGACCAACATCAGCGTCTTTGCGGTCACTCCGATGGCCGATTCACTGGCCGACTTCCTGCATTCGATCGACCGCTACCGTGAACTGCCTCCCGAAACGCTGGTGCTGCCTTCGCATGGCCTGCCCTTCCACGGTATCGAGCAACGGGTCAATGCCCTGCACGCGCACCACGACGAGCGCTTGCTGGTTCTCGAAGAAGCGTGCGTCAGTCCGCGCAGCGCCGCAGAGTTGCTGATCACCCTCTTCCCCAGGGATCTCGACACGCATCAGACGATGTTCGCCATGGGCGAAGCGATCGCCCATCTCAACCGGCTCGAACACGCCGGCCGGCTGCGGCGTATCGAGGACCAGCACGGCCTGATCCGCTTTGTCAGCATGCGGGGCACCGCCGGGGCACCCGGCACTGGCGGCCGGTGATGGTCTCGCCGGCGCGGGAGCTTGGGCTGAAACGGTCGCTGCCCGAGCCCGCGGAGCTGGCCAACAGCTACGTCGAGGTCGCGCAGCGCGCCTCACGGCTGCTGCGCCAGCACATCAAGAAGACGGCCAGGAAAGGCATCTGGTTTCCCAGCGACGAACTCGAGGGCGCCAGGGCCTTCATGGATCTCTCGGCGCGGCTATTGGCCAGCCCCTACCGCCTGGCGCAGGCACAGATGGCGATGATGCGCGACCATTTCCGGCTGTGGCAGCAGACCACCCTGCGACTGATGGGCGTTCCCTGCGCCGCGGTGGCCAGCCCCGACCAGAGCGACCAGCGCTTCACCGACGAGGCCTGGGAGGAGAACTTCCTGTTCGACTTCATCAAGCAGTCCTACCTGATCAGCGCTCGCCACCTGCACCAGACCGTGGCCAGGGCGGAAGGACTCGACGACGCGACGCAGCGCAGGGTGAATCAGCTCACCCGCCAGTGCATCGACGCCCTCTCGCCGACCAACTTCGCGCTGACCAACCCGGAAGTGCTGCGCGAAACCGCCAGGAGCAAGGGCAAGAACTTGC
>ERZ761602.5423-NODE-5423-length-15134-cov-367.989456_pt1 | contig 15134 bp, 9 predicted proteins | sample MGYA00512165_ERZ761602 | MGnify/ENA primary metagenome ERZ761602 (study PRJEB28899, sample SAMN02445085) | bioreactor sludge metagenome | biome: EBPR sludge; isolation source: Thorneside wastewater treatment plant | place: Australia: Brisbane, Thorneside...
GCGAGTTGGAATCGAAGTTGAACTTGGCGTCGATGGCCTTGATGTTGCCGTTGCCTTCGAGGATCAGCGGGTTGATCTCGGCGAGCGAGGCGTCGGTTTCCATGTAGCAGCGGTACAGACCCTTGAGCGCCGCCACCGCCTGCGCAACCGATTCCGCCGGAACGCCGATGCCGACGGCCAGTTCGGTCGCCTGCGCGTCGCTGAGCCCGTCTTCCGGGTCGATGAAGACCTTCAGGATCTTCTCCGGGGTGTCATGGGCAACCTTTTCGATATCCATGCCACCTTCGGACGAAGCCATCATCGCCACCTTCTGCGTCGTGCGGTCGGTCAGCGCTGCGACGTAATACTCCTTGCGGATGTCCGCACCCTCTTCGACCAGGAGGCGGCGCACCTTTTGCCCTGCCGGACCGGTCTGATGGGTGACGAGCTGCATGCCGAGGATCTGGCTGGCATACTGGCGAACCTCGTCGAGCGATTTCGCCACCTTGACGCCACCGCCCTTGCCGCGGCCACCCGCATGGATCTGGGCCTTGACCACCCAGACCTTGCCTCCCAGGGATTCGGCTGCCTTGACCGCATCTTCGACGGTCGGACAGAACACCCCGCGCGGAACGACGACGCCGAATTTCTTCAGGAGTTCCTTGCCCTGATATTCGTGAATTTTCATGCGCTTTCCTTGCTTGAGTTAAGGTTGCGAAACGTAATGAACCACGGGCAGGACGCCCTACCCAGGCTTCTGGCCGCGGTACCAGCGCGGGTAATAGCGCTGTACCGCGTCCGAATGCGACTCCAGAGCGTGACACCGATCGAGCTGATAGGGCTTGTGGCCACTATCGTCGCTATCCGGCACGTCGCTGGCAAAGGTTTGCAGCGCCGCCGTTGGCAGGAACATCAGCAGCTCGCTGAGGTGCGAGCACCCACGCGTGCTGCGAAAGAGTTGCTTGACCGCTGTGCGAAAACCGTGAAACAGGTTCAGACCGACCAGTTGCGCATAGGCGGGCGTGATCCGGTCGCAGTAGCCGACGTAGGGCATGCCATCGGCGCAGGCCATGGCGTCGCGGATGGTCATCTGGCCGTCGATGGTCACCCGCACCCACATGTCGTGTACCGCCTCGCCACGCTTGCGCAGCCCCGACGACAGCGGGTAATCGTGATCCTTGACATCGGTCAGGCGAGCCTCGATGTCCCAGCAACCGTCCTCGCGCCGATAGCCTTCGAGCTGGACGCTGCGAATGTGCTTGCGAGTCCGTTGGACGGTGGTGGGAGGCAGCGGCATCGATGATCGAGGGGGATTTGCGAAGACCGCAGGATTTCGCGGCTGGCAAGAAATTCTACAGCAAAAAGTCCTCGCCTTCGCAGCGGAATTCATAATTATGGATGCCCGGCGGCCGGTCGCCGCGGCGGCATCCGCAACCCGCTGCCGGCATTTGTGCCCAGGCGATGCGGCAGGCCGCCGGCTTCAACAGCCCATCACGCGCCTGATTTCGGCGAGCCCGGCGGAAAGCATGGCCAGATCCTGTGGCTCATTGACCTTCATTTCGTCAAGTACGCCGCGGGCGGCAGCCGTTGCCGGCAAGCGGCCGCCCAGCACCTGCCGCAACAGGTGCTGCCGCAGCTCCGACAGCTCTGCCGCCAGCCGTGCGCGCGCCCGCGCCTGCCAGCGGTTGCCAGCAGGCAGGCGCCCGACCGCCGCCGTCAGCCAGTCGAGCTCGAGATGGCCAGCGAGTTCGGCCAGTCCATGTGCCACCTCGTCAGGCGACCGGGCACACGCGCGAGCCAGGTCGACGCGATCGATTGCGCCGACGATCGCCGCCGCCGCCATGGCCAGAGCCGTTGCCGCCGGCTCACCACTCCGGCCCTGGCGCACGCGCGCAAGCACCTCGGCGACCGCCGGTCGATACTCGTCAACCAGTGCACCGATGGTCATCCCACCGAGATGCTGTGTCAGGATCAACTCGGTCGCAGCCGCCGTCGTCGCACGCAAGGCGAGCATCAGCTCCATCTGCCGGGCGGCATCGAGCAGCAGATCGAGCGACTCGACCTCGCGCCAGAGCGCTTCGGCGTCGAGCACCTGACTGGCTGCATACCAGGCGCCCGCCACCTGCGCCGTTGAGGCGCCGGTCTCATCGCCAAGCTGCAGGACGAAGGTGGTTCCCATCCGGTTCACCAGACGATTGACGAGTTGCGTGGTGATGATGTCCCGCTGCAGCGGATGGGCCGCCATCCGGGCGCGACACGAGCCGCGCAGGACGCTCGGGAAGTAGCTTTCCAAAAGGTCATCGAGATCGCCGCTGTCGGGCAGGTCGGAGGTCAGCACAGCCTCCTTGAGCGTGATCTTGGCGTACGCCAGGAGTACGGCGATCTCCGGTGCCGTCAGGCCACGCTTCTGCTGGCCGCGCTCGGCGAGGCCCTTGTCGTCGGGCAGGAACTCCACGCCACGGTGCAGCGCGCCGCGACTCTCGAGACTGCGGATCAGCCGCGCATGTGCCGCGAGCAGTTCGCCGGCGGTCGCCGCTTCGAGCGCGATCGCCTGCGTCTGCTGGTAGTTGTCGGCCAGCACCAGAGACGCCACTTCGTCGGTCATCGACGCGAGCAGCGCGTCGCGCTGCCTGCCGGTCATCTCCCCCGTGGCGACCAGCCCGGCGAGCAGAATCTTGATATTGACCTCGTGGTCGGAGCAGTCGACACCGGCCGAATTGTCGATGGCGTCGGTGTAGATTCGCCCGCCGTTGAGGGCGAACTCGATCCTGCCCTTCTGGGTCAGCCCGAGGTTGCCTCCCTCGCCGACGACACGCGCGCGCAACTGGCTGGCATCGACGCGCAGGATGTCGTTGCCGCGATCGTTGGCTTCCTGGTGGCTCTGGTTGCCGGCCTTGACGTAAGTGCCGATGCCGCCGTTGTAGAGCAGATCGACCGGCACCTGCAGAAGGCTGCGGATCAGCTCGGGGGGCGACATCTGGATCGCGTCGGTAGCGAGCCAGTCCTGCAACTGCGGCGACAGCGGAATCGTCTTGGCGGTGCGCGACCAGACGCCGCCGCCGGCCGAGATCAGTGCCGGGTCATAGTCGGCCCACGACGAGCGCGGCAAGTCGAAGAGCCGCTGCCGCTCGGCATGGCTGCGCACCGCATCCGGACTGGGGTCAATGAAGATGTGGCGGTGATCGAAAGCGGCAAGCAGCCTGATTTCGCGCGACAACAGCATACCGTTGCCAAAGACGTCGCCGGACATGTCGCCGATGCCGACGACGGTGAATGGCTGCGTCTGCGTATCGAGACCGAGTTCACGGAAGTGCCGCTTGATGGCTTCCCATGCCCCGCGGGCCGTGATGCCCATCTTCTTGTGGTCGTAGCCGACCGAACCGCCGGAAGCAAAGGCATCGCCGAGCCAGAACCCGTACTCGATGGCAATACCGTTGGCGATGTCCGAGAAGGTCGCCGTCCCCTTGTCGGCGGCGACCACCAGGTACGGATCGTCGCCATCGCGCCGGCGGACGCCGACGGGCGGCACGACCCGGCCGTCGACCAGATTGTCGGTCAGGTCGAGCAGGCCACGAATGAAGTCGGAATAGCAGGCGATTCCCTCGGCCTGCCACGCCTCCCGGTCACTCATCGGCGGCAACCGCTTGCAGACGAAACCGCCCTTCGATCCCAGCGGCACGATCACCGCATTCTTGACCATCTGTGCCTTGACCAGACCAAGAACCTCGGTCCGGAAGTCTTCCATCCGGTCCGACCAGCGCAGGCCGCCACGAGCGACGCGGGCGCCACGCAGGTGCACGCCCTCGACCCGCTCGCTGTAGACGAAGATTTCGTACAACGGGGTTGGCGCCGGCAGGAACGGAATCTCCCGCGAGGAGAGCTTGAACGAAAGATAGGCCTTCGCGGCGCCGTCGCTCGCCACCTGGTAGGCATTGGTGCGCAGCGTCGCCGAGATTGCCGTCTGCAGGGCCGAGAGAATGCGGTCGTCGTCCGGATTGCCGACCTGCAGCAGCGCCATCGTCAGTTCGTCGCTCAGGACAGCGGCACGGGCATCGTCGGCCGTTACCGTGCCAGTCGCGCGAGCGACTGACGAATCTCCCCTCGCCCGCTCGCGGGAGAGGGGTCGGGGGTGAGGGGAACGGTCATGGCTTGCATCATCCGGAGTGTCGGAAAAAGCCATGACCGTTGGCGCGAACAGCGCGGCGAAGAGTTCGACCAGACGGCGGGTGATTTCGAAGTGGGTCGCCAGGCAGCGTTCGACGTAGGACTGGCTGAACGGCAGCCCGGCCTGCCGCAGGTAGCGGCTGTAGGCACGCAGGATGCCGATCTGCCGCCCATCGAGACCAGCCAGCAACACCAGGCGGTTGAAGCCGTCGTTCTCTGCCTGGTCGCGCAACAGGCGCTCGAGCAGGTCGACGAAGGCCTGTCGCGTCGCCTCGTCATCGAGTGCTCTTGCCTCGGGCAAGCGGACAGCGAAGTCGGCAATGTGCAGGTCGCTCTCCGGCAGCCTGAACGGTTGCTCGGAGAGCACGGTCAGGCCAAGATTCTCGAGGACCGGCAGGATCGCCGACAGCGGTCGTGGGCATCCGCGGCGGAACAGCTTCAGGTGCTGGTGAGCGCCGTCGTCGCCTTGCGCCGCGCTCAGCTTCACCTCGACGAGGCCGCTCCGTTCGGCGGCCTGCAGCCGGTCGAGATCCGACACCGCAGCGGCCGGTGTCACCCGTTCCTGGTACGACAGCGGCAATTCCGCTGCGTAACGGCGCAGGAGACGGTTGCCATGCTCCTCGCCAAAGTGGCCGACGAGATTTTGCTTCAACTCGTCGTTCCAGCCGCGGACGATGCGCGCAGCCTGGCGCTCGATCGCGGCGGCATCGTAAGCGTAGTGCGTGCCGACCGGCGTGCGGGCGATGAAGTGCAGGCGTGCCAGGCGCGACTCGCCGATCATGACGAAGTAGTCCACCCGTTCCGCTGCCAGCGCCTCGTAGAGCAGCGCCGAGATCCGCTTGCGGATCGTCGTGTCGAAGCGGTCACGCGGCATGTAGGCGATGACCGACACGTAGCGCCCCCAGCGGTCGTCACGCATGAAGACGCGCACCTGCTCGCGCTCGTGCAGTGCGACGATGCCGCGCGCAATGCGCACCAGGTCGGCGTGCGCGATCTCGATCAGTTCGTCGCGCGGATAGGTCTCGAGGACGTTGAGCAGCGTCTTGTCACGGTGGCTGCGAGCGACGAAGCCGATCTCCTGCCGCACTGCGGCCACCTTCTGTCGCAGCAGCGGAATGTCGGTTGCCGACACATGATAGACATGCGCCGTGTACAGCCCGACGAAGGCGCGCAAGCCGACGATGCGGCCATTGCCGTCGAAGCGCTTGACGCCAATGAAGTCGAGGTAGGCCGGACGATGGACCGACGAGCGGGCGTCGGCCTTGACCAGGATCAGCGGCGACGGGTCCCTGGCCAGTTCGGCGATCTCGCCCGGAATGGCGGCAAGGCAACGGCCAAAACGCGGGTGGTCGGTCTGCCGCAGGATGCCGAGCCCACTGTCGGCGACGCGCGTCAGGCTGTGCTCGCCAGCCGCGACGAAATACTCGGCACCGCCAAGAAAGACGAAGTTGTTGGCAGCGATCCAGGACAGGTAGTCCGCCGCCTCGACGTACGCGACGAGCTCGGCAGCGGCCGCGCGCATGTTCTGCTGGATGGCAGCGCCGTCCTCGACCGCCGACCGTACGTCGGCAAGGACGCCGGCGATCTCGCGCTGCAGATCGGCGACCTCGGTACTGTCGCCGATGCGGTCGATCTCGAGATGAATCCACGACTCGGTCTGGCTCCCCTGCCCGCCGTGCGGCGTGACCCGCTGCAACCTGCCATCGGGCTCGCGTTCGGCGCCGAGCAGCGGGTGCAGCAGACGGTGGATCGCCAGACCCCGGCGATAGACGAGCATGGTGATCGAATCGACGAGGAATGGCATGTCGTCGGTGACAACGTCGATCACCGTATGCGGCGAGTGCCAGCCGTGGCGATCGAAGTCCGGCGTATAAAGGGCCAGAACGGGCTGCCGCTGCAACCGCTGCTCGCCGAGGCGGTAATGCTGCGCCGCGGCCCCGACGAGCTCTTCCGGACTGGCATCGCTACCGCCGGCAAAATCGAAGTCGGCGTAGTAGCAATCGAGAAACTCGGCAACAGCAGCCGACAACCTGAGTTGCTCGGCGATTTCGTGCAGGTTGCGGCGCAGACTGCACGCTGTTTCAGGCATCGGTGCCATGACGCTCTCCTTGAACGCGGACGCTGGCAGCCCGGCGACCGGAAGCGGATGCCCGCCAGCAAGTCAGGGGCAGCGGAAGCACTGGCCACGCATCACTGCGGCCGGCATGAATCCGGCGGCAAGCCGGTTTCTTGGCAACGACGCCGCGGCCCGTCGGGCGCGAAGTCGGCCTCAGTGGTGCAGAATCTTGGCCAAGAACTGCTGCGCCCGCTCCGAGCGCGGATTGCCGAAGAACGCCTCCTTGCTGTCGTCCTCGACGATCCTGCCCTGATCCATGAAGATGACGCGGTGGGCAACCCGGCGGGCAAAGCCCATCTCGTGCGTCACGCACATCATGGTCATGCCCTCCTGCGCCAGTTCGGTCATCACATCAAGCACTTCGTTGATCATCTCGGGATCGAGCGCCGAGGTCGGCTCGTCGAAGAGCATGCAGATCGGGTCCATCGAGAGCGCACGGGCAATCGCCACGCGCTGCTGCTGTCCGCCCGAAAGCTGGCCGGGGTATTTCTCGGCCTGCACCCGCAAACCGACGCGGTCGAGCAGCTTGAAGCCCTTCTCGCGCGCCTGCTCGGGGTTGCGGCCGAGCACCTTGACCTGGGCGATGGCCAGGTTGTCGATGATGCGCATGTGCGGGAAGAGTTCGAAGTTCTGGAAAACCATGCCGACCGTAGAGCGCAGCTTCGACAGGTTGGTCTTCGGATCGCCGACTGAGACGCCATTGACGATGATCTCGCCGCTCTGAAAAGGCTCGAGACCATTGACGCACTTGATCAGCGTCGACTTGCCCGATCCGGATGGCCCGCAGACGACGATCACCTCGCCCTTTTGGACCTGCGTCGTGCAGTCGGCGAGCACCTGGAAGGAACCGTAATGCTTGCTGACCTTGTTCATCGAAATCATCTGCGTCTCCTCGCGACTGGGTCCCGACCGGCCTCAGGCCGTCTTCATCTTGTTCTGGTAATGGCGGACGACCCGCGATGCAGCGAAGCAGAGGACGAAATACACCGCACCGGCAAACAACAGCAGCTCGACCAGCCGGCCGTCGCGGTCACCGACCTTGTAGGCGGCGCCAAAGAAATCGGCCAACGCCGAAACATAGACCAGAGAAGTGTCCTGGAAGAGGATGATCCCCTGCGTCAACAACAGCGGCACCATGTTGCGGAAGGCCTGCGGCAGCACCACCAGCCGCATCGCCTGGCCGTAGGTCATGCCGAGCGCACTCGCCGCCGCCATCTGCCCCTTGGGTACCGACTGGATGCCGGCGCGGATGATCTCCGAGTAATAGGCGGCTTCGAACAATGCGAAGCCGGCGATCGCCGAGGTCAGCCGCATGTCGGTGCCGCGCGGCAGGCCGAACAGGCTCTCGAGCAGGTGCGGCACGATCAGGAAGAACCACAGCAGCACCATCACCAGCGGCACGGCGCGGAAGAGATTGACGTAGCCGGCGGCGAACCACGACAGCGGCGTAATCGACGACAGCCGCATCAGTGCCAGCAGCGTACCCCAGACGATGCCGAAGACGACGGCGCTGAGCGTGATCTCGAGCGAGATCAGCATCCCGTCCCAGAGGAAGGGCAGCGCATTCGGAATCGACGACCAGTCGAACTCGTGCATCTCATTTCCCCCCGATGTAGCCGGGAACGCGGACGTGCGCCTCGACCCAGCGCATGCCGGACATGACGACGACGTTGAGCAGCAGGTAGGCAACGGTAACGGCGATGAACGACTCGTAGGGCTGCGCCGTGTAGTCGACCAGTTGCCGGCCCTGCGCAGCCAGCTCGAGCAGGCCGATCGTCGAGCAGACGGCCGAGTTCTTGAAGATGTTGAGGAACTCCGAGGTCAGCGGCGGCACGATCAGGCGTACCGCCATCGGCAGCATGACGTGGCGATAGGTCTGCGACAGCGTGAAACCGAGCGCCAGACCGGCATTCTTCTGCCCGGGGGGCAGCGAGTTGATCCCCGAACGCACCTGCTCGGCAACGCGCGCGCTGGTGAACAGCGCCAGACAGATCATCGACGAGAGGAACTGCTGGACGATCGGGTTCGTCTGCTTGAAGGCGTTGCCCAGATTCTCGGGCAACAGCTCGGGCATGACGAAGTACCAGAGAAAGAGCTGTACCAGCAGCGGAATGTTGCGAAAGAACTCGACGTAGGCGGTTGCCACCCCGGACAACCACCGGTTGGGAACCGTGCGCAGGACGCCGACAACGGCGCCAAGCAGCAGCGCGATCAGCCAGGCCGACAACGACAGGCCGATGGTCATCTGCAGCCCGTGGAACATCCAGTCGAGATAGGTCGAGTCGTCGCCGGTCGCCGTCGGCTGCAGGAAGACTCCCCAGTTCCAGTTGTAGGCCATTTTGCTTCTCCCGCGTCGCGGTCCCGGTGGCCGGACAGCCCCCGGGACCCGCCGGCTGCCTAGTCGAACGCCTTGTCGTTCGGCGACTTGTAGATGTTCTGCACGGAGGTCGACAGCGGGAAGTTGAGGTTGAGACCCTTCGGCGGAATCGGCTGCAGGAACCACTTGGCGTAGATCTTCTCCGCCTCGCCGGAAGTCATCACCTTCGCCAGAGCATTGTCGACCACCTTCTTGAAAGCCGGGTCATCCTTGCGCAGCATGCAGCCATAAGCCTCGTACGACTGCGGCGTACCGACCACGACCCAGTCGCTCGCCCGTTTGGCCTTGGCCATTTCGCCGAAAAGCAGCGCGTCGTCCATCATGAAGGCCACCGCACGTCCGGTTTCGAGAGTCAGGAACGCCTCGCCATGATCCTTGGCGCTGATGATGTTCATCTTCATCTGCTTCTCTTCGTTCATCCTGCGCAGGAGACGCTCGGAGGTGGTACCGGCAGTCGTCACGACGTTCTTGCCGGCCAGGTCGGGGAAGTCGTTGATCCCGGAATTGGTCTTGGTCATCAGGCGGGTGCCGATGACGAAGATCGTGTTCGAGAAGCTGACCTGTTTCTGGCGCTCGGTGTTGTTGGTCGTCGAGCCACATTCGAGGTCTACCGAGCCGTTCTGGACCAGCGTGATGCGGTTCGCCGAGGTGACCGGCAGCAGGCGGATGTCGAGCTTGCCCAGCTTCAGCTCCGCCTTGATCGCATCGACCACCTTGAGCATCAGTTCGTGCGAGTAGCCGATGACCTGCTGCTTGTCGTCGTAATACGAGAACGGGATCGACGACTCGCGGTGGCCGAGCGAGATCGCCCCCGTATCCTTGATCTTCTTCAGTGTGCCGGTGAGCTCCTGTGCCAAAACCGGTGCCGACAGAAGAGTGGTGGCCATGCCGACGACGAGCGCGCGGCGCAGGGAATGCTTGAACATCGTGTCTCCTTCCTTCTTCATGCAATGATCCAGAGGGTCGTCGGGCGATCCCGAGCGCCGCGATTGTGGCATGAGTTGCGGCACGCGCCAAGCCATGTTTCGGTCATGAAAGCTGCGCTCCGCCGCCGTTTTCTGCGCGGGCTCCCCATCCGACCCGCTTCAGGCCTTACAATTCCCGCAAATTGCATGCGGCAGGAGCACGAGTCCACAGATGCAGCCGGCACCGATTCGTTACAGCATCGTCCCCAGCAAGCCCGCAGCGCACCTGCTCGAAGTGCGCTGCACGCTGCCCGAGCCCGCCGGCGAAGGCCAGCGCTTCGCGCTGCCGGCGTGGATCCCCGGCAGTTACCTCATCCGCGACTTTGCCCGACACATACTGGCGATCCGCGCCGAGAGCGGCGGCCAGCCGGTAGCGCTGCGAAAGCTCGACAAGCATACCTGGCAGGCGGCGCCGATCGCCGGCGGTCGCGACCTGTGCGTGATCTACGAGGTGTATGCCTGGGATCTCTCGGTACGCGGCGCCCACGTCGACCAGACGCATGCCTTCTTCAACGGCAGCAACGTCTTCCTGCGCGCGATCGGGCACGAACACCGGCCGTGCCTGGTCGACATCCGGCGACCAGGCGGCCACGCCTGCTCCGGCTGGCGGGTCGCCACGGCGCTGCCGCCGGCGACGGCGGAGCCCGGCGCCGCCAGACGACACGGCTATGGCCTCTACCGTGCCGCCAACTATGACGAACTGATCGATCATCCGGTCGAGATGGGCTGTTTTTCGCTTGCCTCGTTCAGCGCCTGCGGCGTCCCGCACGAGGTGGCGATCAGCGGCCGCCACGATTGCGACCTCGCCCGGTTGACTGCCGACCTGCAGCGCATCTGCGAATGGCAGATCCGTCTGTTCGGCGAGCCGGCACCGATGCCCTACTACCTGTTTCTCGTCACCGCCGTCGGCGACGCCTACGGCGGGCTCGAGCACCGCTCGTCGGCCGCCCTGCTCTGCGCCCGCGACACCCTGCCCTGGCCCGGAATGCGCGACCTGCCCGAGCGCTATCGGGGATTTCTCGGTCTCTGTAGCCACGAGTATTTCCACGCCTGGAACGTCAAGCGGATCAAACCGGCCGCCTTCGTCCCCTACAATCTGGACGCCGAGAACTACACGACGCTCCTCTGGGCCTTCGAGGGTTTCACCTCCTACTACGATGACCTGACGTTGCTGCGTTGCGGGCTGATCCGGCGAAACGACTGGCTCGACATCATCGGACGCACGATCGACAGGGTCTGCAGCGAGCCTGGGCGGTTGCGACAGACTCTCGCCGAATCGAGCTTCGACGCCTGGACCAAGTACTATCGACCGGACGAGAACACACCGAACGCCGTCGTCAGCTACTACGCCAAGGGAGCGCTGGTGGCGCTGGCGCTCGACCTGAAGCTGCGCGCCGAGACTGCCGGCAAGGTTTCGCTCGACGACGTGATGCGCGCCCTCTGGCAGCGTCACGGCCATCGCGGTGACGCTGCCGGCATTGACGACGACGACATCCGGCTACTGGCCGAAGAACTCTCGGGACTCGGGCTGCGCGACTTCTTTGCCGACGCGGTACATGGTACGAGCGACGTCGACCTGGCACGACTGCTGCGGCCGTTCGGCATCCGGCTGCAGCGCGCGCCGGCCGCGCGTACGCCTTCGCTCGGAGCGAAGCTCGGCAGCGAGGGCAACGAACTGCGCCTGGCGACGGTCTACGACGGCGGCGCGGCGCAGGCGGCCGGTCTGGCAGCCGGCGACCTGCTGCTGGCGATCAACGATCTGCGGGTGACGCCGGCCACCCTCGAGCGCCTGCTGGGCCGGCACCAGGCAGGCGATGTACTGCGCCTGCACGTCTTTCGCCGCGACGAACTGATGTCATTCTCGCTGCGGCTCGACGAAGCGCCCCGCGACCGCCACCAGTTGCGATCATTGCGGCAGCCCAATCGGCTGCGTGAGGAGTGGCTGCGATGAACGACCTGGCGGCACTGCGCAAGAGTTACGAAAAGGCCCAACTGAGCGAAGAGGCCTCACACGCCGACCCGCTGCGGCAGTTCGCGCAGTGGCTGGGCGAGGCGATCGCGGCACAGCTCCCCGAGCCGAACGCGATGACGCTGGCGACCGTCGACCAGTCGCTGCGTCCCTCGACGCGAGTCGTTCTGATCAAGGGTTACGGTGACGACGGCATTACCTGGTACACCAATTACGAAAGTCGCAAGGGCCGCGAGCTCGCTGCCAACCCGTGGGCCGCCCTGCAGTTCCACTGGGTCGAGCTCGAACGTGTGGTGCGCATCGAGGGTCGGGTGAGCAAGCTCAGCGCAACGGAAAGCGACACCTATTTCGCCAGCCGGCCGCTCGATTCCCGCATCGGCGCCTGGGCCAGCCCGCAGAGCGAGGTGATCGCCAGTCGCGCGGTCCTCGTCGCCAATGCCGCGCACTACGGCGCCCGCTTCCTGCTGCAGCCGCCGCGCCCGCCGCACTGGGGCGGCTACCGCCTGCAACCGGATCGCTGGGAGTTCTGGCAGGGCAGGAAGAGCCGGCTGCATGATCGCCTGCGCTACCGCCTGGACGGCGACGGGCAATGGCTGCGCGAGCGGCTGGCGCCGTGAGGCGGGAACAGGCGGCGCAGCGGACGGGGAGACGCCGAGAGCGGGGCTTCGTGCCGCATTCCGCGTACAGCGCGAACGGGGCCGCCTGTTCTTCAATCACCTCTGGACCCCTGCTGCCCTCATCAATCGCCAAGTGGTAGTTGATCAGTCCCAAATCCAGCTGGTTCCACTCCCAAACGGTCGTGTCCGTTGCCCCACGCAACCCCAACAGTTCGACGTGGCTGCTGTCCGGGTATGAATCAGCCAGTAGCGCTGGAAGCCTGGGACTCAGGTTTTCGTCAAGCAGCAGTTTCATGCGGCATGGCCATCACCAGACGGCGCTCCCGTTGCGCGGCGAAGGCGAGCACCGCGCGCAAGTGCTCCGGCTTGAGGCTGGGAAAATCGGCCAGAATTTCCGGCTCGCTCATCCCGCCCGCCATGTATTCGAGAACGTCGTAGACCGTGATGCGCGTCCCCTTGATGCAGGGCTTGCCGCCACGGATGTCGGAATCGATGACGATGAACTGATTCCACTCGATCATGCGTAGTCCTCCTCATCGGAAAACAGGTCGACCTGCCTGGGTTTGGACGCTTGCTCATGCGCCCACTGGTTGTCGTTGACAGCGTGAAAAAGCGCAGCCAACAAGTGCGACTTACCAAGTCCATGTTCACCGATCACCACCAGCGCGCGTCCTTGATTGGGGCCAATGGCCTCGATGCCTTTCAGCAGATCGTGCGTCGGGTAGGTAATTATCGGATGCCATCAGCTTGAACGTTCCGCTGGAGAAGGCGACAGGATAGTGCAAAACCCGGCGTCGTCGGATGCGATCCAGGCATCTCTTTTCATGAACCGCCGTCCTCGCTACCCCGACGCCCGCGTTCCCGCCAATCCGCCGCGCCGCCGGAGGACGCGTGAGCGCAGGGCAGCCGCTGGACCGGCTTCGTTGTGGACCGGGAAGGAGCAGAAATGAACCAGCGCATCATCGACGGCCAAGGCTGCAGCGGTGAGGTCGGTGCGGTCTGCCCGGAGGTCGCTGCCGAGTCCGAGCGATGGCCGTGACTCGAAGCACTCGCCGGCAAGCCGGTTGAAGAAGTCGGCAGGCGCCCACTGCGGCGCGCCCGGAGAGGCGGGTGCTGCGGCGAGCGCATCGAGCGCGTAGCCGCGGAGCAACTTGGCGGCGTACTTTCTCCAGGTCGCGGGCTGATCGAAGAAGTCGACACCGGTGGTCGAGCCATTGATCGCGAAGACCGCGCCGAGCGCGTCGCTGCTCGCCGGCAGGCATTGTTCATAATCGGCCAGGCGGCCCGATGCCTGTTCGTAAACATCGGACATCGCCATCGTTCCGCTCGTCGCGCGCAGCGCCTCGGCACGTTCCGCGATCCCTGCCCAGACCGCCCCCTGGTCCGACCGGTAGCCGACGCCTTCGGCGAGAGACGCGCTGACCGAGGCGACTTTCGACGCGCGTCCACGCGAGGACTGACTGTTGGCCGAGGTGTCGAAGGTTGCGCTCTTCTCGCTCCACCGACCCTGCTCGACGCACGAGACCGGAACGTGCAGGATCGACTTGGCCGCAACCAGAAGGCTGACGTTGAGCACCCGGTTCTGCCGGCAACCGATCAGTTCCTCGCCCTCGAGCAGAAGCGTCGGCATGCTTCCGTCGTTCGCGACGACGACGGTGTCAACCCGGCCGTCAACGCCTTGCTCGGTAACCCGCAGCAGGGAACTCGCGAGCGCTTCATCGAGCGTCAGGTAAGCGATCGGGGTCGCGGCCGGCCCGATCAGCGGATACACCTCGAGCCTGCCGCAGGTCGCAGGTTCGCCAATCCGAAGTTCGGCAAAGCGCTTGGCTATCCAGTTCATCTGTATTCTCCCGGTAAGGGGCGCGATCTGGCCCCGTCAAGCGAGAAGACAGCACGGACAGCCGGTTTACGACATTTTCTTGCCGGCCCTTCTCCCGCGCGCGTGGGAGGGAAATTCGCGAGTCGCTGGCGCGACTTTCAATTCAACGCGGCGCCTGGAAACGCGAGATCAGCAGCTCCCGGATGTCGGCGAGGTCGCCTTTGCGGAAGGGACTGAGCCGCACGATCAGCCGCGCGGCGAGATCCTCGTCGATACGGGCGAGCAGGGCTTCGTCGAGCGCCGGAAAGACTTCCTGCCACGGCGCGAGGACACCGTCGTCGCTGGCGATGCGCTGCAGCTGTGCGATCGGTTCGAGCGCACGGAAGTCGAGAAGCGCCCGCGCGCGCGCCTCCGCTGCCGCCAGTCGTTCGTTCCGGCGTCGTGCACGTTCGGCATCGAAGAACCGGGTCACCGCCGCCTTTTCCTCTTGCTCCCTCCTGATCGCCGCGTCGCGCTGCGCCTCGGCCTCCCGGCGTTGCGACGCGTCCTGCAATCGCTCACGTTGTCGGGCTTCCTCGGCGAGATCCCTGACTCCGACTTCCAGTTGCCAGGTCCGTCCCCGATGCCGGATGACCAAGCGGTGCAGACGTCGGATCGGCAGCGCTGCAACCCCGTCATCGCTCGTCATCGCCTCTGTTGGCTCATCGCGATACCCGTAACCCGTCGCTGCACGCCAGGCAGACAGCTGCGCCCCCTTGACGTGCTCCCCGGAGGCCCGCTCGGTCAGCCGTACGCAGAGCATGTCGCCCCGCCCGGTGATCTGCACCCGCAGGCCGTCGACGAAGAAGCTGACCTCTCTTCGCGGCCTGTCCTCGTCCACCTCCGAAGGCGCAGTAGGGCGATCGTCGTCGAACGACTCCGGTGAGAACGCAGCGGCGACCGGCATGCCAAGGTCGAATGCGGCGTCCTCGTCGACCTCGGGAGTCGTTTCTTCGGCAACACGCCCCGAAACGAATGGCCCGGCTTGCGCCCTACCCGAAAACGCCAGCGCGATACCCGTCGGGAGAACGAAGACAGACAGACGGCCAACCTGCTGGCGAGCGGATGGCTGCAGCGCCTGGACCGCTC
>ERZ761602.5424-NODE-5424-length-15132-cov-8.124693_pt1 | contig 15132 bp, 13 predicted proteins | sample MGYA00512165_ERZ761602 | MGnify/ENA primary metagenome ERZ761602 (study PRJEB28899, sample SAMN02445085) | bioreactor sludge metagenome | biome: EBPR sludge; isolation source: Thorneside wastewater treatment plant | place: Australia: Brisbane, Thorneside...
TTTGATATGAGTGTCAATGTATGTCTATATCTCTTTCAACTATTGCACGCCCCTCTCCACGACCCATCCGCCGCCCCGGCAAACCGAACCGTTGCTGAAATGGATTTGGCGTTCCTATTTCCGCGTGGCCCTGGTTCCATTACTGCTGGTGGAGGTGGGTTTGATCGTCGTTTTTTGGCTCGCCAACAATCTAGCCAGGGACGAGAACATCGACGCCATGCGCCGACATGCCGATGAAGACCTGGTTTACATTGTCCAGCGCCAAACCGAAATTTTGCGCGGGCAATTGGAAGCCGTGGCGCAAAGCACCCGTATTTTCGCAAGCGCCGTGCAACGGGCGTTACTAACTCCGTTGAAGGCGGACGAGATCCCGCCCCAGGAACGCGGCCGTTACGCCTATGGCGAAGGCGGCGTGTACTACTCTACCCAGGACGACGGCGGCTCCGCCGTCTTTTACAGCGGCATCGTGCCGGTTGGGGAACGCGAGCGCGACAAGGTCCTGCGCACCGCGCGCCTGGACGCGCTCATGCGCGATCTGCGCCAGAACACCCCCCTGGTAAGCCAACTCTATTTCAACACGTTCGATTCGCTGAACCGGATTTATCCCTTCATCGACGTGCTGAAGCACTATCCGCCCCAGTTGGATATTCCGTCGTTCAGCTTTTACTACGAGGCCGACACCCAACGCAATCCCAACCGGGAAGCGGTTTGGACCGATGTTTACGTCGATCCGGCCGGGCAGGGCTGGATGGCCTCCAACATCGCCCCCGTGTATAACGGCGACTTTCTGGAAGCCGTGGTGGGATTGGATATCACCGTGTCGGCCCTGATCGAAAGCATTCTGGCGTTGCGGATTCCCTGGCAAGGCTATGGCGTTCTGTTGGGCAAGAACGGTGTCATCCTGGCGCTGCCGCCGCCCGGCGAGCGCGATCTGGGCCTGACGGAACTCAAGCAGCACCACTACGCCGAAGTCGTTGCCCGAGACAGATTCAAACCCGACGACTTCAATCTTTACCGGCGGGCGGAATTTGGCCGACTGGCGGCGGCCCTCCAAAGCCAGGCCGACGGAGTGGAGGAAGCGTTCCTGGCGGGCGGACGCAAGCTGATCGCCTGGGCGACCGTGCCGGGGGTCGGTTGGAAGCTGCTGGTCGTGGTGGCCGAGGACCAAGTCCATGCCCATATCGTCGAACTCGATCAACGCCTGAAGCAACTGGGTGTCCTGTTGGTGGTCGGGCTGATCCTGTTTTACGCCGGGTTTTTTGCCGTGCTTTATCTCCGTGCCCGCCGCATGAGCGTGTTTTTGTCCGCGCCGCTGGCCCGGATCAACGCCATGGCGGAACGGATCGGGTCCGGCGACTACCAGCAGACCGCCCCTCCCTTTCCAGTGCGGGAGTTGGATGATACCGTCCAGTCCCTGGTGACCATGGGCCACCGCCTAGGCGAAACCAACGGCGCGTTGCTCACGACGCAGGAAACCCTGAATCGGGAACGGATGTTGCTGCATTCCCTCATCGACTCGATTCCCGATCTGATTTTCTACAAGGACACCGCCGGTGTTTATCTCGGTTGCAACAAAGCCTTCGCCGATTCACTGAAGCGCGATGAGCGGGACATCGTGGGCAAAAGCGACCTGGAGTTGTTTCCCGAACGGGTGGCGTTGCTCTTTCGCGCCAACGACCGGCGGGTGTTGGTGAGCGGCCAGCCCCGGCGCGACGAGGAATGGCTGGATCATCCGGACGGCCGGCGGACCGTGATCGAAACCCTGAAAACGCCCTATCTGGACCCGACGGGTCAGGTGCTGGGGTTGATCGGCGTGAGCCGCGACATCGACCGGCGCAAGCAACTGGAAAAAGCCCTGGCGCAAGCCAAGCACGACGCCGAGGCGGCCAGTCGGGCCAAGAGCGAGTTCTTGGCGGCGATGAGCCACGAAATCCGCACGCCGCTGAACGGCGTGCTCGGCCTCACCGAGTTGTTGCTCCAAACGCCGCTGAACGAGCAACAGCGCGAGTTTGCCCAAACGGCGCTGCGCTCGGGCCAGGTGTTGCTGACCATCGTCGACGACATTCTGGACTTTGCCAGGATCGAGGCCGGCAAGCTGGCGCTGGAGGTCGTCGATTTCGATCTACGGCGCCTGATCGAGGACACCGCCGCCCTGTTGGCCGGCCAGGCGCGCGATAAGGGTCTGGCCTTGCGGGTAGCTTTGCCAACCGACCTGCCGGCCCGCTGGCGGGGTAATCCGGCGCGGCTGCGACAGATCCTCGTCAACCTGTTGGGCAACGCCGTCAAATTTACTGTCCAAGGGCAGATTGCGGTCCGGGTCGATTTGGAGCGGGTCGCGGACGAACGGGGAACGCTGCGGTTCGCGATCAGCGACACCGGCGTCGGGATTGCCGCCGAAGCGCAGCCTCGCATTTTCGAGGCGTTCACCCAGGCCGACAATTCGATAGCGCGCCAATACGGCGGCACCGGTCTGGGCCTGGCCATCTGCAAGCAACTGGTCGCCCTGATGGAGGGCGAGATCGGGGTCGATAGCGCGCCGGGTCAAGGTTCGACCTTCTGGTTTCGAATATCCCTGTCACGCCCCCTGGCCGACGCGGAGGAGCCGGCCACTCCGGCGCCCGCGCAAGCGCCCGTCCGGTTCGATGCCCGCGTGCTGGTCGTGGAGGATAATCTGGTCAATCAGGAGGTGGCCCGCGCCATGCTGGAATTGTTGGGCTGTCGGGTGGAGGTTGCCGCCGACGGCCGCGAGGCGGTGGACGCCGTGGCGCGGACCGCCTATGACCTGATCTTGATGGATTGCCACATGCCGGTGCTCGATGGTTTCGCCGCCACCGCCGAGATTCGCCGCCGGGAGCAGGACGGCGGCCCGCATCCGCCGATCATCGCCCTGACCGCCGACGTCACCAAGGGGTTTCGCGAGCAGTGCATCGCCGCCGGCATGGACGATTACCTGAGCAAACCGTTCAGTCAGGCGCGCTTGGCCGACCTGATGGCGAGTTTTCTGCCGCGCGCGGGTTCGTCATGACGCACTCCGGTTTCGGTCGCCCGCGCCTACCTTTGGAGCCGTTCGTGGTCCGCATCCAGGATTTGACCCACGAGGGCCACGGCGTGGCGCGGCGGGACGGCAAGGCGGTGTTCATCGATGGGGCGTTGCCGGGCGAGGAAGTTCGCTGCGCCTACACCGTCCGCCGGGGTCGCCGCGACGAAGCGCGGGTGCTGGAAGTGTTGACGCCGGCGCCGGAGCGGGTCGAGCCGCGCTGCGCCCACTTTGATTTCTGCGGCGGCTGCGCCTTGCAGCATCTGGAGCCGACCGCGCAACTGGCGCGCAAGCAGCGCTGGTTGCTGGACAGCTTGACCCATATCGGCAAGGTTCAGCCCGATCGGGTGCTGGAACCGCTGACCGGACCAGTTTGGGGCTATCGGCGGCGGGCGCGGTTGGGCGTCAAGTACGTGACCAAGAAGGGGCGGGTGCTGGTGGGCTTCCGCGAGCGGCGCGGTCCCTACGTGGCCGATCTGCGCCGCTGCGAGGTGCTGGACGAGCGGGTTGGCGGCCTGTTGGAGGAGTTGGCGCGGCTGGTCGAAACCCTGTCCATCCGCGACCGGCTGCCGCAGATCGAGGTCGCCGGCGGCGACGCGGTCATGAGCTTGAATTTTCGGGTGCTGGCGTCGCCTAGCGAGGCGGATCTGGCGCAACTGCGGTCGTTCGGCGAGCGCCATGGACTGGTGCTGTACCTGCAACCCGGTGGGTTGGACAGCGTGCGACCGTTGGATCATTTCCCCTCACCCCCGGCCCCTCTCCCGCCAGGGGAGAGGGAAGCGTTGATCTACCGGCTAGCGGATGGGCTGGAACTGGAATTTCAGCCGCAACATTTCATTCAGATCAACGCCGCCCTGAATCGGTCCCTGGTTGAACGCGCTTGTGAACTGCTGGAGATCGGGCCGGAGGATCGGGTGCTGGATTTGTTTTGTGGGCTGGGTAATTTCACCCTGGCGCTGGCCCGGCGGGCGCGGGAAGTGGTAGGGGTGGAAGGCGAGGCCGGCCTGGTGGAGTGGGCCAGGCGCAACGCCGCCCGCAATCACATCGCCAACGCCGCGTTTTACGCCGCTAACCTGACCGGTGATTTGGCCGGACAGCCCTGGACCCAGGAGGGTTACGACAAGGTTCTGCTCGATCCACCCCGGTCCGGGGCATTGGAACTGATGCCCTGGATGGCGACGCTGGGGGCGCGGCGGATCGTCTATGTTTCCTGCCATCCCGCCACCCTGGCCCGCGATGTCGGCGAGCTGGTCCACCGTTTCGGCTACCGACTGGAAAGCGCCGGGGTGCTGGATATGTTCCCCCATACCACCCATGTCGAGTCCATGGCGGTGCTGGCGCGGTGAGTGACCTGGTGGTGATAACCAGCCATGCCATCCCGCGCGGGAAGCTTTCGTGGCGCGGTTGCGGGAGAAGTTAGGGGTATCTGAAACGGTGGTGGTGTAGGATATTGATGCTTGGATTGTCCCCAACCTTGTGATTTTTTTGCTAGGCTTAACTCGGCTCAAGACATTATTGAGACCGTGAATTATCCGAGATAATAAAAGGAAAATTTCCCCATTGATGCGTCAACCGGGTATTCCATGAGTACAGTACAAACAAGTGTCAACCCAGATGAAGTGATTGAGGGTCTTGGGGAGGGTGAAGACGCCTACTGGGATGATTATCCAATTGATACTTTGCTGATCCGTAACGAGACTCGCACGGTCTACGATGTTTTGCGTAGAATTGAAAAAGGGAGTTTTGTTATGGACCCGGATTTTCAAAGGGATTTCATTTGGCCTGAAGAAAAACAGAGCAAATTAATTGAGTCTGTTTTAATGCGGATTCCGCTACCGGTGTTTTACTTGGCGGAAGATGAAAAAGGGAGAATGGTGGTAGTGGATGGTTTACAGCGATTGTCTACATTTCAACGTTTTGTCGGCAACAAGCTAAAACTTAAGCTTCGTGATACGCCATTAGACAAGAAAATATTCAAAGATTTTTCGCCAAAGTTGCAGAATCGCGTTGAAGATTGCAATTTAATTCTTTACATTATTGATGCGAAAGTACCTGAAAAAATACGCTTGGATATTTTTGAGCGCGTTAATGGCGGAGTTCCTCTCAGTCGGCAACAGATGCGTAACTGTATTTACATGGGACAAGCAACCCGTTTCCTGAAGGAAGAAGCTACTACCCCTATATTTTTACAGGCAACAGGGGAAAGCTTAACCCCATCAAATATGAGAGATCGAGAGTTTGTCAATCGTTTCTGTGCTTTTCAGCTTCTCCCCCTCGGAAATTACAAAGGGGATATGGATGATTTTTTGGCAAAGTGTTTGAAGAAAATGAATACGCTTTCGGCTTTTGAGTTTGAAAAACTTTCCAATCAGTTTCGAACTAGCTTAAAAAATAACCTCATCGTTTTCGATAAGCATGCATTTAGAAAGTCTATCAGTGGGCGGCAGGAACGTAGCGTGTTCAACGCATCACTTTGGGATGTCATGTCAACCGGGCTTTCGCGATATCCCGAGCATGTAGTCGAGGGTCGATCAGAAGCGCTTAGGGCAGCATTCTTATCTCTATTGGCCGATAAAGAATTTGATAATGCAATTACATTGGGAACAAGCCAAGTGAAAAAAGTTGAACACCGATTTAATGTGGCTAGCAAAATGCTCCAGGAGATATTCGGTGCTTGATCGACTTGATCTCTCGCACTTCAAGTGCTTTGAAACGCTAAAACTTCCGCTTGGCTGTTTGACCTTGCTATCTGGCTCTAATGCCTCTGGAAAATCTTCGGTTCTCCAAGCGCTTGTGCTATTGCATCAGACGATACGGGAGCACGAATGGTCAACCCGTCTCATGCTGAATGGCATGGCCACCAGATTAGGCACTGTGTCCGATATTGTCGACAAGATACATGGGCGGCATACCTTTGAGATCGGCATAGTGGATGGAGAGCTAAGTTATCGTTGGGCCTTCGTTGGCGAACGGTCCGAGATGTCCATGGCGGTAGATCGCTTTGCCGTTGGGGATTCTGTGATCGATCAGCCGGATAAGCTACATTACCTCATGTCGCCTCCGTGGGATGAGATTGCTATGTCGTTGGCTTCTCGACTACGAGGGCTTACCTATATCACCGCCGAGCGAGTAGGACCCTGTGAAGTCTACATTCTTGAAGATCGCCAAGTGGCATCCGTCGTCGGACCTACAGCCGAGCACGCGGTTAGCGTGTTACATTGGGGACGTGACGAGCCTGTCATCGAAGAGCTTGTGCTCGCCAGCGTGCCGGCGACACGGTTGCGGCAAGTCGAGGCGCGAATGGGCATGTTCTTCCCAGGTTTTGGCTTGGATTTACAGCAAGTATCGCGGGCTAATGCTGTGACACTCGGGTTGCGTACTTCCGCCGACACGGATTTTAATCGCCCGATCCATGTAGGATTTGGACTCACCCAGGTTTTGCCTATCGTCATTGCGGCACTCTCCGCTACCGAGGGGGATATTCTTCTAATCGAAAATCCAGAAGTCCATCTTCATCCAGCCGGGCAGGCGCTCATGGGACAGTTCATGGCTGATGTCGCCCGATCTGGGGTGCAGGTTATCGTGGAAACCCACAGCGATCATGTTCTCAATGGGATTCGCCGGTCGGTAAAGGGGAAACGGCTCAAGCCCCATGAAGTCGCAATCCACTTTTTCAGGCCGCGCTCCACGGATATGACCCAAGTCGTAAGTCCTCAATTGGATACTTCCGGGAACCTAGATACTTGGCCAGAAGGATTCTTTGATCAATTCGATAAGGATATGAACTACTTTGCTGGTTGGAGCGAGTAAAGTGGAATTTCTGGTCAACGACCTTTCTCTTGACGGGCAGTTCCAAAATCTCGAACAATTTGAGAGCGCAATTTGGTGTGTAATGGAAATTCGACAGATAGCGCGTCGCTTTGGCCGGGAACTACATTGTCATCGGAACCTTGCTCAAGCCCGGGTGACACCCACAATAACAGTACCACAAGCCGTTCGGGTGCTCAGGATTGAGGAGCGACGCGCCCTTATGCAGTGGTTAACGCAGTATGGGCCGTTCTGGGACGATATGCGTAGACATGGACCAGATGACTGGCTTGAGTGTAACGGTAACATCGTCACGGATACAGCGGTCGGCGAGGCGGCTTGGTGCTGTTTGCATGGTATCGAACAGAGGCTTGTAAGTCTTATTCCTTCCAACTGGCAGTTTTCGCCCGTGCCCGTCGATTGGAGATTGGACACTATCGACAGGAAAACCGTGGATATAGTCAATCATTGGAACCCAGTTGCCATTGAAGCTTTTCTCCAATCCGCGCCAGCGCCATTGTCTTCATGGAAACGGCTTGAGACCTTGGTCAAGGTCCGGTGTGATCAACTCACATTCACTATGGATGCATTTGCACACTTGAATGGGTATCCTTTCGTCTTAAGTGCGGCGCAGCGCCTGCGTTTCATTCTCGAAACGTTGAATCGCTTCAAATCTTGCTTCGACAAAAATGGCCAGCGTACAGCCGAAGGCCACAGAATTTACCAAGATTTTTTCACGGGTAGAAAAGAGGATGGGGGACACGGTTCGCTCTTTTCTGACTCATCCGACGAAGAGAAAAGCAAGTTCAAATCCGAGTTGACGTTCAAGCATCCGATGGATGTAGACAAGAACCTGTTTTGCCCGTGGCATGGAAAGATTCAAACACCGCCATTACGGGTACATTTTTCTTGGCCGGTTCGCGCCGATGAACCGCTTTATGTCGTATACGTTGGACCGAAAATTACAAAAAAATAGTGTGTAGTTTTACGCCAATCCCCCTTGATCTGCCTTTCTGATCCCTATACCTCGCCATGCTTACCTCCTTCCACCTGCAAAACTTCAAGGTTTGGCAAGACACTGGCCGAATCAATCTCGCGCCGCTCACGGTGATCTTCGGCGCCGACAACGCCGGCCAGCCCTCGGTTCCTGCTCTGCGCTACCGGTTGTTCGGCGGCTTCATCGAAGCCCTGAGCGCCAAGCTCGAACGCAACGCGGCCGGCCAACTGGAGCTCGAAGCCACTGGCTATAAGCTGACATGCACCATGGCCCCTGAGTGCCAACGGTTTCGCGAGCGCAAGGGCATGACATGAACGATTTCCATCGTTTTCCCCACACCCCCCACCTGGCTTGGCTGGGCAAGGGCGAGCCGCGCGACGACAAGGTGCTGTCCAAAGAGGAAGCCTGCACCCTGTTATCCGCCCCGGTCCGCGTGGAAGAGAAGATCGACGGAGCGAATCTTGGCCTCTCGGTCGGGCCGGACGGCAGGCTGTGCGCCCAAAATCGCGGGCAATATCTCGAAGCACCCTATCGAGGCCAGTTTACCCGCCTCGCGGCGTGGCTAGCCGCCCGCGAGAGCGTGTTGGCGTCAGCCTTGAGGCAAAATCTAATCCTGTTCGGCGAGTGGTGCGCGGCACGGCATTCGGTCGAGTACGAACAACTGCCGGACTGGTTCGTGGCGTTCGACGTTTACGACCGCGAATCCGGGCGGTATTGGAGCGCCACGCGGCGCGACGAATTTTGCGCGCGTCTCGGCTTGGCCATCGCGCCCACATTGAGCGAAGGACGCATGTCGTTGAGCGCCTTGCGCGAACTGGTGACCACTCGCCGCAGCCGGTTCGGTGATAGCCTGATCGAGGGTGTGGTCGTCCGGCGCGACGAAGGAGATTGGCTCGATAGTCGCGCCAAACTGGTGGCGCCCGGTTTTACGCAAGCGATAACCGAACACTGGCGGCATCGAGCGATGGTGTGGAATCGGCTTGCGACAGGAGGCGCAGCCCTTGCCTGATTTCCGCTGGCGGATCGCTGGAGGCGGGTAGCTTTACATCCGCCTGCCAAACGCCTAGATTTTTGTTGAAACTTTCAACAATACTCAGGAGCGATCCTCATGGCCACCGTCAACTTCAGCGTTCCCGACGACGTCAAGCAGGCGTTCAACGAGACCTTCAAGAACCAGAACAAGAGCGCCATCATCACCGAACTGATGCGCGAAGCGGTCGAGCGCGTCCGGTCGCGGGAACGACAGAGCGAAGCGATTGACCACATTCTGGCGTTGCGCGCCCAAACCGAACCGGTCAGCCCCGAAGCTATCCGCGCCGCCCGCAAGGAAGGTCGGCCGTGATGCGCTATGTGCTTGACGCCAGCGTCGCCATCAAATGGATGGTTCCCGAAAATCCCGAGGAACAGGATGTTCCTCAGGCGTTGGTCCTGCTGGACGCATTGAGGAATGGCGGCATCACGCTTTATCAGCCGGCACACTGGGAAGCGGAAATCGCCGCGGTTCTGGCCCGAATCAGCCCGGCCACCGCAACTAAAAAGATGGTGGCGCTCCGGGCGCTGGCGTTCACCCGCGTCAATGACACCACCGTTTACGCTACCGCCTGCGACCTTGCCATCCGCCTCAATCACCACCTGTTCGACACCCTCTACCACGCCGTGGCCCTGCACACGCCCGAGGCTACCCTGGTAACCGCCGACCGGCGCTACTTCGACAAGGCTCAGTCCATCGGTCAGATCGCGCGGCTGGGCGACCTGCCTCAGCCTCGCTTTGAATAAACTACGAGTGTATTACTCAACTAAATCTTGGGGGGACACGGCTTTACAGATCAAATGAGAATTCTTATCATTTGATAAGAATTCACTGGTTGCCAGGTTTGCCCGCATAGTCAATCCCAATCCCCGGAGCCTTACATGCCCACGCGATTGATCCCCCGTATCCTGCTATCCACCTTCTGCCTGCTGTCCGGCCTGCTGACCGCGCCCGTGCTCGCCGGCGGCGAGGTCAATGTCTACTCGGCGCGCAAGGAAGACCTCATCAAGCCGTTGCTGGACGATTTCTCCAAGCAAACCGGCGTCGCCGTCAACCTGGTGACCGGCAAGGAGGAAGCTCTGTTGCAGCGCTTGCAGAGCGAGGGCGTCAATACCCCCGCCGATGTGTTACTGACCTCGGACGCCGGCCGTTTGTCGGCCGCCCAAAAAGCCGGTGTGTTGCAGGCGGTCCAGTCCAAGGCGCTGACGGCCCAGGTGCCGGCCAGCTATCACGATCCCGCGGGCTACTGGTACGGCCTGTCGGTTCGCGCCCGGCCCGTGATCTACGCCAGGGACCGGGTCAAGCCGGGCGATTTGTCCACCTACGAGGCGCTGGCCGATCCGAAGTGGAAGGACAGGATTTGCGTGCGTTCCTCCGACAGCGTCTACAACCAGTCGCTGGTGGCCGGGATGATCGCCCATCATGGCGAGGCCAAGGCCGAAGTCTGGGCCAAGGGCCTGGTGGCCAATTTCGCCCGGCCGCCCAAGGGGGGCGACCGCGACCAGATCAAGGCCGTCGCCGCCGGCGAATGCGATCTGACCCTGGCCAACACTTATTACCTGGGCGGCATGGTCACTTCCCAGGATGAGGCGGAAAAACAGGCCGCCGCCAAGGTGGCGGTATTCTGGCCCGACGCCAAGACTACCGGCGTCCACGTCAATGTCAGCGGCGCCGGGATCACCGCCCATGCTCGCAACCGCGACAACGCCGTCAGACTGCTGGAATTCCTGGTCAGCGATTCGGCGCAGCGCTGGTATGCCGAAACGAACAACGAATATCCGGTCAATCCCGCCATTCCGCCCAGCGCCACGCTCAAGGCCTGGGGCGAGTTCAAGGCCGATACCCTCAACGTCGCCAAGCTGGGCGAACTGAACGCCGCCGCCGTCCAGGTGATGGATCGGGCGGGGTGGAAGTAGACAGCCCTCACCGCCAACCCCTCTTTCGCTGGAAGAGGGGAGTTTGGGCGCGCGCCGACCGCTGGTCCCTGCTGGTGGTCGGCGTCGCCTTGGCGCTGGCGTTGCCGGTGTTGACCGTGTTCGTCACCGCCCTGCAACCGGCTGGCCCGGTTTGGCGGCATCTGGCCGATACCGTGCTGGCCGATTACGTCTGGAATTCCGTGTCGCTGATGCTTGGGGTCGGGGCGGGCGCGCTGTTGATTGGCGTGCCCGCCGCTTGGCTGACCAGCATCCACGAGTTTCCCGGCCGAAGGTGGTTCGAGTGGGCGCTGCTGCTGCCGATGGCGATTCCCGCCTATATCATCGCCTACACCTATACCGGCCTGCTGGATTTCGCCGGTCCGCTACAAACCGCGCTGCGCGAGTGGTTCCATTGGACCCGCCGGGATTACTGGTTTCCCGAAATCCGCTCGCTGCCGGGGGCGGTGGCGATGCTGGCGCTGGTCCTTTACCCCTACGTTTACCTGTTGGCGCGGGCAGCATTTCTCGATCAGTCGGTCGCCGTGCTGGAGGTGAGCCGTAGTCTGGGCGCGGGACCGTGGCGGCGGTTCTTCGCGGTCGCCTTACCGATGGCCCGACCGGCGCTGATCGCCGGGGTGTCGCTGGCGCAGATGGAGGCCCTGGCGGATTATGGCACGGTGCAGTATTTCGGCGTCGGCGCCTTCACCACCGGCATCTTTCGGGTCTGGCACGGCATGGGCGACAGCGCCGCCGCCGCCCAGTTGGCCGCTCTGCTGCTGCTGTTCGTGTTCGCGCTGCTGGTGTTCGAACGACTGTCGCGGCGGCGGGCGCGGTTCCATCCCGCCGGCAACCGGCGGCATCGTCCGGCGCGGGTTGCGCTCCGGGGCAAAAAGCGATGGTTAGCGGCTGCGGCCTGCCTCATGCCGTTGTCGTTCGGTTTTCTGATTCCGGCGGGACAGTTGGCCGTCTGGGCGGCGCGGACCGCGCCGCAAGTGCTGGACGGGCGGTTTCTACAACTGTTGGCGAACAGTTTACTGCTGGCGCTGGGCGCGGCGCTGTTGATCCTGTTGCTGGCCCTGGTGCTGGGTTATGGTCGACGCTTGCGGCCCTGGCCATTGACGCGGCTGGCCGTGTGGGGCGCGGGGCTCGGTTACGCCGTGCCCGGAACGGTGATCGCCATCGGCGTGATGCTACCGTTCGCCGCGGTCGATCGCGGCCTGGACGGCTGGGCGCGACAGTGGTTCGGCGTTTCCACCGGCTTGCTGCTGAGCGGCACGCTGACCGCTTTGCTGTTCGCTTACTGCGCGCGGTTTCTGCCGGTGGCGCTGCACGGCGTCGAGGCCGGCCTGGCCCGCGTCCGGCCGAGCATGGACGATGCGGCCCGTTCGCTGGGGGCGGGGCCGCGAGCGGTATTATGGCGAGTCCATGTTCCGATGCTGCGCGGCAGCCTGTTGACCGCCGTCCTGCTGGTGTTCGTGGACGTGCTGAAGGAATTGCCGGCGACCCTGATTCTGCGTCCGTTCAATTTCAACACCCTGGCGGTGCGTGCCTACGAACTGGCCTCGGACGAGCGACTGGCGGATTCGGCCAGCTTCGCGCTGGCCATCGTGCTGGCCGGCATCGGACCGGTCGTTCTGCTCAGCCGCGCCATCGGCCGTTCGAGACCCGGATATGACGCCGTTCCTTGATTTGACCGACATCGATATCGCCTATCCACCCCGGCGGGTGATCGAGAATGTAGCGCTGCGGATGGACTGCGCCGGCATCGGTTGTCTGCTCGGTCCCAGCGGTTGCGGCAAGACCACGTTGCTGCGCGCCATCGCCGGCTTCGAACCGCTGCAACGGGGTTCCATCCGGCTGCGGGGTGTCGAACTCAGTCGGCCCGGCTGGACCCTGCCGCCGGAACAGCGACGGATCGGCATGATGTTTCAGGACCTGGCGCTGTTTCCCCATCTGACCGTCGCCGACAATGTCGGCTTCGGGCTGCGTGGCTGGACAACGGCGGAACGGCGGGCGCGGGTCCATGATCTGCTGCGGCTGGTGGGGCTGGACGAGTACGCCAGGCGTTATCCGCACCAGATCTCCGGCGGCCAGCAGCAGCGGGTGGCGCTGGCCCGGGCGCTGGCGCCGAGACCGGGGTTGTTGCTGCTGGACGAACCGTTTTCCAGCCTGGACGTGGCTCTGCGCGAGGGGCTGGCGCGCGAGATCCGCGCCATCCTGCTGCGAGAGGGCATCGGTGGTCTGCTGGTCAGCCACGATCAGTTCGAGGCGTTCGCTTTCGCCGACGAAATCGGCGTGTTGCGCAAGGGTCGGTTGTTGCAGTGGGACAGCGCCTACAATCTCTATCATCGCCCGGTCGACCGTTTCGTCGCCGATTTCATCGGCCAGGGCGTGTTGCTGCCGGGCCGGGTCGGGGAGGACGGTCGGGTGTTGACGGAGTTGGGCGAGGTGGACGGCGCGCTGCCGGACGGTTACGCGCCGGGCGATGAGGTGGAGGTGTTGGTGCGGCCAGACGACGTGATTCACGACGACGCCAGCCCGTTGAGCGCGGAGGTGGCGGAGCGGGCGTTTCGGGGCGCGGAGTTTTTGTATACCCTCAAGCTACCCAGCGGTGCGCGGCTGCTGTGCCTGGCCTCCAGTCATCACAACCATGCCTTGGGGCAACGGATCGGTATCCGGCTGGATATCGACCATCGGGTGATGTTCCGGCGTGGGAGTGGCGCTGGCGCGGCGGGCCGGAACGATTGAGGATTTTTTCAGGAACCACAAGTCCATTCGAGTTGCTTCGCCACGAACGCCGTCGACTTCATGGACGGCTTGGGTGGTTGACTTATAGGCCGATGACTTGGTTTATTTTTTATAACCCCTGAATTATTGACCAGGAGTGACCGATGACCCCCGATGAGAAACGTGTCAGCACTCTGGTGGCTGCTTGCGCCAAGGAAGCCAGCGCCCACATTTTGGCCTATGCGCGCGACGCCGAGCTGGATCCACCTTCGTTTCTGGTGAGCGTCGCGGCGGTGTTGGCGTCGGCCGCCCTGGCGGCCCAACCCGAGGAGCAACGACTCGCCGCTTCCCGCCATATCCAGAACGCCCTTGGACTGGTGCATTGTCGGCGCAAGGAGGGAGACGGGACAACGACCGCTCACGGCGATTTTCCCGCTCCAGACGCCTTGCAATAGGGGACTCATCAAGTGGGTTTTATGGCCACTTGATGCAGTGTTCCACGCAGACCCGGTAATTCTCATCCAGCACCGGACGCAAGAGCACCAGCGCGGCGATTCGGCGGGCCATCCGGGTGAATTCGAGGGCTTCTTCGGCGGAGAGCGGCCGGTCCAGCAGTTCGTATTCCCGATACGACAGCCATTTTTTCAGAACTTGATAGCCGCCGAGGGTGTATTCCCACACCGGGCGCGGGACGTTTTTCCAGCGGCAATCGGCGTTGAGATACACGTCCAGCGTTTCATCGCCCAAAGCCTCGGCCCTCACCCCCGGCCCCTCTCCCGCTGGGAGAGGGGAGTAGGTGCTTTCCGTGCGGCCCTTGCCGGGCATGGTGACGCCGCCTTTGCCGGCGTGGCCCCAACCAGCGGTGAGTTTGAGGTGTTCCGGCGTGAGCGGAGCGGAGTCCACCACCGTCAGCAGGGCGATGTTGGCCAGTTCCGGGCGCGGTTTGCCTTGGGTGACACCGGGCAGCGGGGTTTCGGTGTCGAGCAGAGCGGCAATCTGCCGGCCCAGTTCGGCGGAGGCGAGCAGCCGTTCCCGCGTCGCGGGCAATGGAATACGCGGCCAGTCCTGTTTCAGCGCCCCGGCGTTGTCGATGCGATAAGCGGGGGCGTGCAGGATGGCAACGATGTGATGGAATAGTGTCGGCGCGTCGGCGTCGATGCGGGCGAGATATTCGGTTGCGGCGTTGCTGAGGTTGGGTTGATATTCGGTTAATGCCGCCGGCTCGTCGAGTAGCGAGTTCTGCGGTTTGATTTGATTTTTCAGATAAAGCGGGAAGAAGCTCGATAAACCATTTCCGAAGTTATCGCCCAAGGCGCGTGTTACAAAACCACGATCAAATTGATCCATCGGTTGCCGCTGGCGAGCTTCAAGCCAAATATTTTGTGGGAATAAATGAGGGAAATATTCGCTGCGTTTTTCGTCAAGTAACTTGGTTTCCGGTTCCCAATAAAGCCAACGAACATCGAAGGGCCGATAAGCGTATCGGATGATATTTGCGGATCGGAATCCACGCTTTTTCAAGATTGCGCGTGTTTGCTTGGGATCGAACCGTGCAGTGGTTTTCATCAAACTCGGCGCAATTCGGCGAACTTCCTCATCACTGACGTTCGGGTCAAAA
>ERZ761602.5426-NODE-5426-length-15128-cov-30.591256_pt1 | contig 15128 bp, 16 predicted proteins | sample MGYA00512165_ERZ761602 | MGnify/ENA primary metagenome ERZ761602 (study PRJEB28899, sample SAMN02445085) | bioreactor sludge metagenome | biome: EBPR sludge; isolation source: Thorneside wastewater treatment plant | place: Australia: Brisbane, Thorneside...
CGTCGAGCGCCGCCTTCTTGTAGTGACTGATCCAGTCGGAACTGTCGGCGACTTCGTCCTTCCACATCAGCAACTGGCGCAACCAGGCGATCTTCTCGTCGTATTCGTCCTCGTGCGTCCGCTTGCTGCCTTCCTTGTAGCGCCAGTGCGCGGCGACGCCAAGTTCGGCATGCCTGTGCATCTCCACGGTGCGAATCTGGATCTCCAGGCTGCGTCCGTCCGGACAATGAACCGCCGTATGCAGCGAGCGGTAGAAATTTCCCTTGGGGTTGGAGATGTAGTCGTCGAACTCCTTGGGAATCGGCGACCACAGGTTGTGGACGACGCCGAGCGCCGTGTAGCAGTCCTTGACGTCGTCGACGATGATGCGCAGCGCACGGATGTCGTAGACCTCCGAGAACTCGACGTTCTTCATGCGCATCTTGTTCCAGATGCTGTAGATGTGCTTGGGCCGCCCGTAAACCTCGGCATTGCGCACGCCGGCGGCCTCCAGTTCAGCGCTGACCCTGTCCACCGCGGCAGCGATGAACTGCTCGCGCTCACGGCGCTTCTCGTCGAGCATGCGGGCGATCTTCCTGTAGGTGTCCGGATGCAGGAAGCGGAACGACATGTCCTCGAGTTCCCACTTCAGCTCCCAGACGCCCAGCCGGTTGGCCAGCGGCGAGTACAGTTCCAGCGTCTCGCGGGCGACCTGGATCCGCAGATCGTCGGGATGCGCGGCATAGAAGCGCAGGGTCTGGGTGCGGCTGGCCAGGCGCAGCAGCACGACCCGGATATCCTCGACCATGGCCAGCAGCATCTTCCGCAGCACCTCGACCTGCGCCTTCGTTTCGGCGGGATTGACTTCACCGCCCTCGATGTTGGCCGCGACAAAACCCCTGGTAATCGGCCGCAGCCGGTTCAACCGCGAAATGCCCAGAACCAGATCGGCCGCCGCCTTGCCAAAGCGCTGCTCGATCCGCGCGACACCATGTTCGTCATGGAAGGGTATGGCAAACAGCACGGCCGCCATGCGCGAATCGACATCGAGCCTGAGCCCGGCGATGATCACCGCCATTCCCAGCGCGTGCGACCAGGTACCCTCGCCGCTACCGAGCACGGCGGTGCCATAGACCTCCCAGGCGAAGGCGACGGACTCCCTCAGCGTCGCCGCGTCATCGGGATCCAGCCCCTGGGCAAGGGTGCTGAAGAACTGGTCGAAATCGCTTTGCGCAGCGACCGAATGAAGAAGCGAAACCATGCCGGGATTATAGCGCCCCAGCGCCGTGGCGCCGCTCAGGCACGATCCTGGAAATCCGGGTTGGGCGCGCCCGCCGGGTGAGGCTCATCAAGAGGAAGGAAGTCCGTGGTCATTGGGCGCTCGACGTCCGTCATGGCTGAACACCCGGGCTCTCTTGCGCCATGCCCAAGGTGTGCATGGCGACGCTCTTAAGCCGGGCAGAAACCTGCCCCGGCTACGCATGTGCGACGAACGAGGCGGATCGGTAGTCCTGATGGCGAGCCTCCGGCTCACGAGCGCCGGCGGGAGTTCGGCGCCAGCGCGCCTGCCGCCTTCAGCTCTTTTTCACTGAGCACATAGGTCGACGTATCCGCGAGCCGCTCGACCGCCAGGTCGATGAACGCGCGCACGCGCCGAGGCTGGGCCTCGTGGCTGCCCCAGTACACATGCATGCCGATGTGTTCGCTCATGTGCTGCAGCAGGATCGGCACCAGCCTTCCGGCGCGGATGTGCCTGGCTGCCGACAGGTTGGCAAGCTGCCCGATCACCTGCCCGGCGAGCACGGCCTCGACCTCCAGTTCCGTGTCGTTGGTCGAGAACGCCGGCACCACGTGCCGGTGCACGATGTCTCCTTCGATGTTGAGGTACCAGGCCAGCATCTGTCCGGTCGCCGGATGCCTGAATGCGCTGCAGCGATGCGCGGCCAGATCTTCTAGCGACCTGGGCGTGCCATGGCGTTCCAGGTACGAAGGCGCGGCGCAGATCATCAGTTGCACCGGGAACAGTCGGCGCGCGATGACGCCCTCGTCGGCTGAAATGCCGACGCGAAACCCCACGTCCACCCGCTCGTTGACCCAGTTGGTCCTGGCGTCGTCGAGGCGGATGTCGGGCTGCACATCGGGATGTTGCCGGCAGAACTCGTCGATCACCGGCATCAGGATCGGCAGGAACGAGGACTTCGGGCCGACGATGCGCAGCGGCCCGGCGATCGCATCGGTCGATTCGCGCGCCTGTTCCAACGCGCGCTGCAGCGCGGCCAGCGCCGGTTGCGTCGCCTCGAGGAAGCGCTGACCTTCATCGGTCAATGACAGGCTGCGTGTGGTGCGGTGCAGAAGGCGAACGCCGAGGTGGTCTTCCAGTTGCGCCAGCGCCTGGCTCGCCGCCTGGGGCGTGACGCCCTGCGCCAGCGCGGCGCGCCGGATGCTGCCGAGTTCGATGGCCTTGGCGAAGGTGGAAATCGTGCGAAACTCGTTGATCGGCATCTCTTCTCCTGTCGGCTGCCCGAAGCAGGCAGTAGCAAGTATAAGCTGATTGTGGAGCAAGCCTTCACGGGCTAGTGGATTGATGCCGAAGGGCCTGGATTCACGCCCAGGCACAGATCATCACCTTCCTCAAGATCCCGCATACCGAGCCCAACAGCGACAAGCACGCCCGCAGCCGCAGGTCAGCCGGCTGGGCGTTTCTCGCGATGTTGGGCGCGCTGATGCTGCTGGCGCTGAGCTGGCTGCGCGACACGCACCCATCGGCTCGGTGCAGTACGGCAGCGGAAGCGTGTCGTCGCTGCCGCTGGCTGCCTTCTCGGACGGCACGCCGTGCACGCTGGTGTGGGTGATGGCTCGCTATCTTTGCGGCGGCATCCGTCGCGATGACGTGGCGGCTGAACGGGCCGCAGGCCCACAACACGTCCCAGCCCCAGGATCGGACACCACAACCATGACCCCAACCCAATTCCAGCCAAGCCCTGAACGTACCGGTAGTCGGCGCCGCTGGCAGCATCGGCGTGCTCGTGATTGCCAAGGCGCTTCGCCGCGGCCACACCGTGCGCGCTTTGGTATGCGATCCTGCGCGCCGCCGCCTGCCCTTGGGGCGCGCAAGCCGTTGTCGGCGATCTGGCACAGGCATTGTTCGAACCGCTGGACGCCGGCAACATGGTGGATCCTGGCTGCGCTGCGGTTATCAACTTGCGCTTGTTCCATTGGCAAGGGCGGCTCCCCTATTCAAACCTGCGGCTTATACCTAGACTTGTTCGCGTGAAGACCATCCACCGCCTGGCCTTGATGGCCCCTCTCGCGATGTGCTTCTGCACCACGCCCACGCTGGCGCAGACCCCGCCCGCTCCGGACCGGGTAGTCGTGCGCGTCGGCTCGTTGCCATCGACGCGGGGCCCGGAGCAGAACTTCACCGGTAAGGTCCGTGTCGACTTGTATGACCGCGCGGATGTCATTCCCTTCGACCGCATCACGGCGTTTTTCGAGGCGAGCCTGAAGCGATCGTCATCGCGCGGCCCCTGACATGCAAAACACTCGACTGTTGGATCCATCACGAGGAGAACTTGCAATGAACCGGACTTCATGCTCGGCGGCCGCAGCGGCCGTCATCGTGCTCACCCTCGCCAGCGGTCTCGCCGTCGCGCAGCAGCCAGCTGCCGCGCCGGCGCAGACCATCACCCGCGCAGGCGAGCAGACATCGATCGCCGGTCCGGCCGAATACTTCACCGGGCGGGCGCGTATCGATCCCGTCTGGCCTGCCGACCAGAACATCAACGCCTCCGGCGGCCTGGTCACCTTCGAGCCTCGCGCGTTCGGCCTGGCACACCCATCCCGCGGGCCAGCACCTGGTGGTCATCTCGGGCGTGGGACGCACCCAGGAATGGAGCAAGCCCATACAGGAAATCCGCCCCGGCGACGTGGTTTGGTGCCCGCCCGGTGTCAAGCATTGGCACGGCGCAGGCCCGGCCACGGCGATGACCCACCTGTCCGTCGCCGGCAGGGGGGCGGACGGCAAGAACGTGAACTGGATGTAGAAAGTCACCGATGAACAATACAACGGCCGTTGAGCCCCGCCTGATGGCATTCGCTCTGGCCCTGAGCTTGGGCGTTTGCGCGGCGATCTCCCCAGGCCATGCCCGGGCGCAAAGCGCCCCCGCACAGGAGTCCAGGACCATGACCACCCAAAACGCAAATTCCGCTGCCGACACCCTCAGCGCGCAGCAACAGGCCATCCTGCCCATCGCCGCCTTCGCGGCGGCGGGCGACATGGGCAAGCTGAATGCCGCACTGAACCAGGGGCTCGATGCCGGCCTGACCATCAGCGATGCCCGTGAAATCCTCGTGCAGCTTTACGCCTACACGGGTTTCCCGCGCAGCCTCAATGCCCTCACCGAGCTGATGAAGGTACTGGACGCGCGCAAGCAGCGCGGCATCACCGATGCACCGGGCCGCGAGCCCAGCCGCGCCATTCCGAAGGGCGACGCGCTGCGCGCCGCCGGCACGGCGAATCAGACGAAGCTCGTCGGCCAGCCCGTGCAGGGGCCGATCTTCGAGTTCGCGCCCGCCATCGGCGAATACCTGCAAACCCATCTGTTCGGCGACATCTTCGAGCGCGACAACCTCGACTGGCAAAGCCGCGAGCTGGCCACCGTCGGCTTCATTTCGGCGCTGCCAGGCGCCGAGGCGCAGTTGCTCTCGCACATGCGGGTCAGCCTGAACGTGGGTCTGACGGCCCAGCAGATGCAGCAAGCCGTTCAGGTGCTGGACGAACGGGCCGGCGCCGACAACGGCCGGCGCGCCCGTGAGGCGCTGGCGAAGGTCCTGGCCGCACCGGCGCGTTGAGCCCGACACACGGAAGCGCCAGCCGCCGCTTTTCAATTTTCCAGTAAGAGGATCACCTCCATGGATAACGAACAACCCGAAACCGGCCGCCGCGCCTTCCTGGTCGGCTCGCTGGTCGCCGTCTCCGGCGCCGCCGTGGCCAGCACCGGGCTTTTGGAGGCTGCAAGCGCATCCCCGCAGACCACCCGCATGAAAGGAGCCGAAGCTATGAAACCGCCCGCCGTGGTCGGCTACACCAACACCCAGGGCATCCTGATCGAACGCGCCAGCTATCCGGCGCGCACCCTGGGCACGCGCATCGCCGCCATCGTCTTCAAGCCCGCGGGCTTCGATTTGGGCAAGAAGTACCCGGCCATCGTCGTCACCCACCCCTTCGGCGGGGTGAAGGAGCAAACCGCCGGCCTGTATGCCGCCCGCCTGGCCGAACAAGGCTTCATCACGCTGGCCTTCGACAAGTCCTACCAGGGCGAGAGCGGCGGCGAGCCGCGTCTGATGGAAGTCCCCGGCCAGCACCTCGACGACATCAGCAGCTCCATCGACTACCTGATCCAGCAACCGGGCGTGGACGCCGACCACATCGGCTCGCTGGGCGTGTGCGCCGGCGGCAGCTACGCGCTGGGCAACGCGCCCACCGAAATGCGCATCAAGGCGGTGGCCACCGTCAGCCTGTTCGACCTGGGCGACGCGCGCCGCCAGGCGATGGGAACGCTGTCCTACGAAGCGCGCATGCAGCGCCTCAAGGAGATTGCCGCCCAGCGCAACAAGGAAGTGCAAGGCGCGCCGCTGCAAATGGGGCTGGCGGTGCCGGCCTCCAACGCCGATTTCACCGACAAGACCCCGCCGCTGTACCGCGAGGGCTACGAGTACTACCGCACGCCGCGCGGGCAGCACCCCAACGCGCCGGGCCACTACGTGTTCACCAGCCTGGCGCAGCAGATGGCCTTCTTCCCCTTCGCCCAGGTCGAGACGATCTCGCCGCGCCCGATCCTGCTGATCGTCGGCGAGAAGGCCGACACCAAGTTCTGGAGCGACGACGTGCTGGCCAAGGCGCAGAACCCTAAGGAACTGTTCGTCGTTCCCGGCGCCACGCACGTCGACCTGTACGACAAGCCGCAATATGTAGGCCCGGCGGTGGAGAAGCTGGCGGGCTTCTATCGTCAACACCTTGGAGGCAACACATGAAGAATCATCCCGAGCCGAACCGCCGCCGCCTGCTGGCCGCTGCCGTCGCGCTGGGCGCGGTTGCGTCGCTGCCATCGGCCTTTGCCCAGACTGCCGGCGCGGCGCGCGCCACGGCTGACAAACCCACCGCCGCCCGCCGGCGCCTCGGACCCTTCGAGGTGTATCCCATCGGCCTGGGCGTGCAATGGCATCCCGGCCGCACCCCGGATGCGGTCGTCGACCTGTACGCCAGCAGCACCACCCGGCAAGGCGGCATCGCGCTGATCCGCCGCGCGGCGGACCTGGGCGTCACGCTGTTCGACACCGCCGAGGTCTATGGCCCGTTCCTGTCCGAGGAACTCTTGGGCGAAGCGTTGCAAGGCAGTCTGCGCGATCGTGTCGTCGTCTGCACCAAGTTCGGCTTCGACGTCGATCCGGCGACGGGCCAGCGGCGCGGCGGCGTGAACAGCCGCCCCGAGCACATCCGTCAGGTCGTCGAGGCCCAGTTGCGGCGCCTGCGCACCGACCGCATCGACCTGCTGTACCAGCACCGCGTCGACCCGGTCGTGCCGATCGAGGACGTGGCCGGCACGATGAGGGATCTGGCCCGCCAAGGCAAGGTGCTGCACTGGGGCCTGTCCGAACCGGGGCTGCAGACCGTCCGGCGCGCGCACCGCGAGTACCCGGTGGCCGTGATCCAGAACGAATACTCGATGCTGTACCGCGGCGCCGAAGCCCGGGTGCTGCCGCTGTGCGAGGAACTGGGCATCGGCTTCGTGCCCTGGAGCCCGCTGGGCATGGGCTTCCTGGCCGGCGCCGTCAACGCCGCGAGCCGCTTCGAGACGCCGGACTTTCGCGCCAGCGTGCCGCGCTTCGCCCCCGATGTGCTGCCGGCCAACATGGCGCTCGCGAATCTGGTCAAGACCTGGGCGGCCCGCAAGAACGCCACGCCGGCCCAGCTCTCGCTGGCCTGGCTGGCGGCGCAGAAGCCATGGATCGTGCCGATCCCGGGCACCACCAATCCGGCGCATCTGGAGGAGAACGCCGCCGCTGCCTCGGTCAGCTTCAGCGCCGCCGAGTTGACGGAGCTGAACGCGGCCGTGGCGGCCATTCCCATCCGCGGCGAGCGCCTGTCGCCCGCCGTGCTGTCGGCGACCGGCGTCGAAGCCGCACCGAAACGTTGAATCAAAACCGTCCCCACCAGGAGCAGTCATGAAAATCACCCAACCCGGTTCCACCCCGTCGGCCCAAGGCCCGGCCGAATACTTCACCGGCCGCGTGCGCATCGACTGCCCGTTCTGCGGCAGCGGCAACCTGAGCGCCGCCACCGTAACCTTCGAACCGGGCGCACGCACCGCCTGGCACACCCATCCGCTGGGCCAGACCCTGCTGGTGACTGCCGGCTTCGGGCTGGTCGGGCGCTGGGGCGGTGAAGTGCAGGAGATCCGTCCCGGCGACACCGTGTGGATCGAACCCGACGAGAAGCATTGGCACGGCGCCTCGCCGGATTGCGCGATGACCCACATCGCCATCTGCGAGATGAAGGACGGCAAGGCCGTCGAGTGGATGGAGCACGTGTCCGACGAGGATTACCGGAGCACGAAGTGAAGGAGAAAAGACCATGAAAAAACGCACTCTCGGAACAGGCGGCCTGGAAGTCTCGGCCCTCGGCTATGGCTGCATGGGGCTGGACTTCGCCTACGGCCACAAGCTCAGCAAGCCCGAAGGCATTACCCTGATTCGCCAGGCGGTGGATCGCGGCGTCACCTTCTTCGACACCGCGGAAATCTATGGCCCCTTCACCAACGAGGAGATGGTGGGCGAGGCCCTGCGCCTGGTGCGCGACCAAGTGGTGATCGCCACCAAGTTCGGCTTCGATATCGTCGATGGCAAGCAGGCCGGCACCAACAGCCGGCCCGAACACATCAAGGCCGTCGCCGACGCCTCGCTGAAGCGGCTGGGCATCGAGCAGATCGACCTGCTCTACCAGCATCGCGTCGATCCGAACGTGCCCATCGAGGACGTGGCCGGCGCGGTCAAGGAGCTAATCGCCGCCGGCAAGGTCAAGCACTTCGGCCTGTCGGAGCCGGGCGCGCAGACCGTTCGCCGCGCCCATGCCGTGCAGCCGGTCGCCGCCTTGCAGAACGAATACTCGCTGTGGACGCGCGGCGTCGAAACCAACGGCATCCTGCAGGCCTGCGAGGATCTGGGCATCGGTCTCGTGCCCTACAGCCCGCTCGGCAAGGGCTTCCTCACCGGCGCGATGAGCAAGGACACGAAGCTCGGCGAAGGCGACTTTCGCAGCATCCTGCCGCGCTTCACGCCCGAGGCGATGGCAAAGAACCAGGCGCTGATTGACCTGCTCCAGCACATCGCCGCCCAGAAGCAAGCCACGCCCGCGCAGATCGCGCTCGCCTGGCTGCTGGCGCAAAAACCCTGGATCGTCCCCATCCCCGGCACCACCAAGCTGCACCGGCTGGAAGAAAACCTCGGCGCCGTCGATGTGGTGCTGACCGGCGCGGACTTGGGAGAAATCGAGTCGGCCGCCGCCGCCATCCCCATCGAGGGCGAGCGCTATCCCGAACGACTGATGAAAACAACCGGCCTGTGAGAGTCGGTTCCTGTTCATCCACTTCATCGAGGAAAAGTAAAGATGACTGACAACATCAAAGATAAGGTCGTCGTGATCACCGGCGCATCGAGCGGCCTGGGCGCCGAAACCGCGCGCCACCTGGTCAAGGCCGGCGCCAAGGTGGTCCTGGGCGCACGCCGCCTGGACCGACTGCAGGCGCTGGCCACCGAATTGGGCCTGCCCAGGGACGCCGCGTTCAAGGTCGACGTGACCGACCGCGACCAGGTCAAGGCGCTGGTCGATCACGCCGTCAAGCTGCACGGCCGCATCGACGTCATGATCAACAACGCCGGCCTGATGCCGCTGGCGCCGCTGGAGCTGCTGCGCTTCGATGAGTGGGACCAGTGCATCGACGTCAACATCAAGGGCGTGCTGTGGGGCATCGCGGCGGCACTGCCTTACTTCAAGCAGCAAAAGAGCGGCCAGTTCATCAACGTCTCGTCGGTGGCTGGCCACACCATCAGCGTCGGCGGCGCAATCTACTCGGCGAGCAAATACTCGGTGCGCGTGATCTCCGAAGCGCTGCGCAAGGAGGTCAAGCCCTACCACATCCGCACCACCGTGCTGTCACCGGGCGCGGTGGATACCGAGCTGCCGGCGTCGGTGGGGGCGCCGGGCGTGAACGCGGCGATCGCCGACTACTACAAGCACAACGCCATCCCGGCCGACAGCTTCGCGCGCTGCGTGCTGTTCGCGATGAACCAGCCGGACAACGTCGACATCAACGAGATCCTGTTCCGCCCGACGGTGCAGGAGCTCTGAGGTTGCAACCAGCAGAGGAGAGTCGCCATGACTGAAATCCCAAACTTCACCCTCAACAACGGTGTGAAGATCCCCGTCATCGGTTTCGGTGTCTACCCGCCTGAGTCGAGTGGTTCGATAAGGAGGCTTGCTTGTGAATAAGCTCGGATTCCACTACGGCTACGTCATCGTCTTTTGTTGCTGCCTGATCATGGGCGTCATCATCGGGCTGGTGATGAGTTGCACCGGCATCTTCTATGGCCCGGTCAGCAGCGAGCTGGGGATTTCCGTCGGCAGTTTCGGCCTGTACATGACCTTCGTCTATGCATTCTCGTTCCTGATGCTGTCCGTCGCCGGCAAACTGATGGATCGGTACAGCGCCCGTTGGCTGCTGGCAAGCAGCGCGGCCGTCGTCGGCGTGCTGTACATGGCCATGTCGAAGTTCAATGCGGCTTGGCACTTCTATCTGGCGGGTGCCGTTATCGGTATCTCGCTGTCGTTTCTGCTGTACCTGAGCTACCCGGTGTTGATCAACCGCTGGTTCAATGCCCGCGTCGGCTTCTTCATCGGGCTGTGCAGCGCGGCTTCGGGCATTGGCGGCGTGCTGTTCAATCCTTTCGGCGGCTACCTGATCCAGACTTATGGCTGGCGCATCACCTATCTGGTGTTCGGCGCCATCATCCTGTTGCTGGTGGTGCCGTTGCTGGGTCTGTTACTGCGCAACCATCCTGCGGACATGGGCCTGAAGCCGTTCGGTGAGAAGGCCGATGAAAGCGCCGCAGCCAAGGTCGGGATGGATTACGCCGATGCCATCAAAACGCCAGTGTTTTATGTCTTGATGCTGTTCGCGCTGCTGATGATTTCGGTGTCCACGCTGAATCTGTTCCTGCCCACCTACATCACCAGTGTCGGCTACTCGGTGGAGCAGTCCGCGCTGGTGGCGTCGGTGATCATGCTGGGGGTCACCCTCGGCAAGGTGGCGCTGGGCTATGTGAATGACCGAAGTTCGCTGGTGGGCGTGCTGGCCTCGACCGGCCTGGGGATCGCGGGGCTGGTTCTGCTGCTGATGGGGCAGGCCGGCATGGCCTTGATGGTGATCGGCGGCTTCTTGTTCGGCTGGGCCTACGCGGGCGTGACCGTGGAAACCGCCTTGCTGGTTCGAACCGTGTTTGGCGGCAAGGACTATTCGCAGATTTTCTCCAACGTCTCCATCGCCTTGGCGCTGGGCGGGGCGGTGATGGCCGGCGGCTGGGGCTATCTGGTCGATGTGCTGGATTTCAAGCTGATCCTTATCACCGGCATCGTCCTGCTGGTGTTGTCCATGCTGATCGGGACTTATGCGGTGAGAGTCACAAGCGCACCCGTCAAGCACGCCGCTCAACCCTGACTTACCTATTCAATATCGAGCAGGAGCTTGTCATGAATTCATCTTTAACCCAGAAAGAGATCACTGTGGTGATCGGCGCCGGCGGCATCGGCCAGGCCATTGCCCGGCGCATCAGCAGCGGCCGCCACATTCTGGTGGCCAACCACACGCAGGCGTCGGCCGATGAGGCTGCCAGGGTGCTCGAAGGTTCGGGCTTTGAGGTCACCGCCATGCAGGCCGACATTTCCGATCGTGCGCAAGTGCAGGCGGTGGTCGCCAAGGCGCAGTCGCTGGGGCCGATTAAGGCGCTGGTGCAGGCGGCGGGCGTGTCGCCCAGTCAGGCACCGATCGAGGCCATCCTCAAGGTCGACCTGTTCGGCACCGCGGTGATATTGGAAGAATTCGGCAAGGTCATCGCCGAAGGTGGCACAGGCGTGGTGATCTCCTCGCAGTCCGGCTATCGCATGCCGGCGCTCACCGCTGAGCAGGATGCCTTGCTGGCCACGGCATCACCGGAAGCACTGCTGGAGCTGGACTTCGTCAAGAACGTCGAGAGCACGCTGCACGCCTACCAGATGTCCAAACGTTGCAACTCGCTGCGCGTGCGCGGTGAGGCGGTGCAATGGGCAAAACGTGGGGCGCGGGTCAATTCGATCAGCCCCGGCATTATCGTCACCCCGCTGGCGCACGACGAGCTGTACGGCGAGCGCGCCGAGTTTTATCAGGCGATGCTGAAGAAGATGCCTGCTGGACGCGCCGGCACGCCGGATGAGGTCGCGGCGCTGGCAGCGCTGCTGATGGGGCCGGACGGCGGCTTTATCACTGGCAGCGATTTTTTAATTGATGGTGGTGCTACGGCCAATTTTTATTACGGGCCGGATGCAGCAGGGGGCCGCTCATGATTGTCTGGTTTTTATCGACGATGCTGGCACAACATTTCACGGCCTGGTGGCAGGCCCACACTGAGAAAGGAATATCACCATGACCAGACGCATGACCAAAACCAACACTACACTCATGATCGGAATGGCGGCGTTTGTCGCCGCGTCTTTCGTCCAGGCCTGCAACACGGCCACGCAGCAGATTATCGCAGCGTACGCATTCAACACCTCTGAAAGGAATGAGTCATGAGCGAGTCAGCAAGCAAGAGAGATGTCACCGCGGTCATCGGCGCCGGAGGCATCGGTCAGGCCATCGCCCGGCGCATCAGTAGCGGCCGCCACATATTGGTGGCCAACCACACCCAGGCGTCGGCCGAAGCCGCGGCCAAGGTGCTGGAAGGCGCAGGCTTCGAGGTCACGGCCATGCAGGCCGACATTGCAGATCGCACGGCGGTGCAGGCCGTAGTGGCCAAGGCGCAGTCGCTGGGGGCCATCAAGGCGCTGGTGCAGGCGGCGGGTGTGTCACCCAGCCAGGCGCCCATCGAAGCCATCCTGCAGGTCGATCTTTACGGCACGGCGGTATTGCTGGAGGAGTTCGGCAAGGTCATCGCCGAGGGCGGCTCGGGTGTGGTGATCTCCTCGCAATCGGGCTACCGCATGCCGGCACTGACGGCGCAGCAGGATGCCTTGCTGGCTACGGCATCACCCGAAGCATTGCTGGAACTTGACTTCGTCAGGAACGTCGAGAGCACGCTGCACGCTTATCAAATGTCCAAACGCTGCAACTCATTGCGCGTGCGCGGCGAGGCGGTGCAATGGGCCAAGCGGGGCGCGCGGGTCAATTCGATCAGCCCCGGCATCATCGTGACGCCACTGGCGCATGACGAACTGCACGGCGAACGTGCCGAGTTTTATCAGGCGATGCTGAAGAAGATGCCCGCCGGTCGCGCCGGCACGCCAGATGAAGTGGCGGCGCTGGCGGCGCTGATCATGGGGCCGGAAGGCGGCTTCATCACCGGCAGCGACTTTTTGGTCGACGGCGGCGCGACGGCCAACTTCTACTACGGGCCGGATGCGGGGAAGCCGTGACGGCGTATGTCGGGCGCGTGCGCCCCAAACAGAACCATTGAGCAAAGGACAGTCTCCATGACCGCATCTTCCATTCCGAACTTCACTCTCAACAACGGCGTGCAGATCCCCGTCATCGGGTTCGGCGTCTTCCAGACGCCGCCGGCCGAGACGACCGCCGCCGTGCTTGCCGCGTTCGAGACGGGCTATCGTCACATCGACACCGCCGCCGCCTACGGCAACGAGCGGGGGGTTGGTGAGGCCGTACGCCGCTCCGGCCTGGCCCGCGAGGACGTTTTCATCGAGACCAAGGTGTGGGTCACCGACTACGGCTACGACGAGACGCTGCGCGCCTTCGACAAGGCAGCGGCCAAGCTCGGTATCGAGACCATCGACCTGCTGCTCCTGCACCAGCCGCACATCGGGGACTTCGATCGCACGATCGCGGCGTATCGGGCGCTGGAGAAGCTGCTCGGCGACGGTCGCGTGCGCGCGATCGGCGTCAGCAACTTCACCCCGAAGATCCTCGAGCGCTTCCTGCCCAAGGTTACGGTCGTGCCGGCCGTGAACCAGATCGAACTCCACCCGTACTTCACGCAGGTTGCCAGCGTGAAGGCCAACGCCGACGCGGACATCCTTACCCAGGCGTGGTCGCCGATCGGCGGCATCACCCACTACTACGGCTCGGAGGCGACCAGCACGTTCACCGACAAGACCCTCACGGGCATCGGTAGGCGGTACGCCAGGACGCCCGCGCAGGTCATGCTGCGCTGGCACATCCAGCAGGGCCGCCAGGTCATCCCCAAGTCGACGCACGCCGCGCGGATCGCCGAGAACTTCGACATCTTCGACTTCTCGCTCACCGGCGAGGAACTGGCCTCGATCGATGCGCTCGACAAGGGCGTGCGCGGCGGTCCCGACCCCGACCAGCCTCGGCCCCAGTTTCTCGACTACAAGATTCCGGAAGCCTGAGTTACCCTACCGGCCATCCGACGCAGCCACCATTACCACTGACCCATCCACAAAGGAGGCGATCCATGTACGCAACCATCATGTACGGCCCCGGCGACGTCCGCTACGAGCAGGTTCCCGATCCGCGAATCGAGAAGCCGACCGACGCCATCATCAAGTTGTCCGCCACCTGCATCTGCGGGTCCGACCTGTGGCCGTACCGCGGCCTGTCCAACCAGCAGGGCCCGGCGCACATGGGCCATGAGTACTGCGGCGTGGTGGTCGAGGTCGGCTCCGGCGTGAAGACGGTGAAGCCCGGCCAGTTCGTGGTCGGCTCCTTCTGCCTGTCCGACAACACCTGCCCGCACTGTGCGTTCGGCTTCCATTCCTCGTGCGCACAGCGCGAATTCATGACCGGCGCACAGGCGCCGTACGCGCGCGTGCCGCTGGCCGACGGCACCCTGGTGGCCACCGCCGAAGTCCCTGACGGAGACATGATCCCGCACATGTTGGCGGTGTCCGACGTGCTCGGCACCGGCTGGTATGCGGCCGATGCCGCTCAGGTGCGCGCGGGCGGTACGGTCGTGGTGGTGGGTGACGGCGCGGTCGGGCTGATGGGCGTACTCGCCGCCAGCCAGATGGGAGCAGAGCGTGTCATCGCGATGAGCCGCCACGCACCGCGCCAGAAACTGGCCCGCGAGTTCGGCGCCACCGACATCGTTACCGAACGCGGGGCCGAAGGAATCGCCCGCATCATGGATCTGACCGGCGGCATCGGCGCCGAGTCGGTGCTGGAATGCGTTGGCATGGCCGAATCGATGGATCAGGCCATGGGCGCCTGCCGTCCGGGCGGCACCATCGGTTACGTCGGCGTGCCGCACGGCGTGAGCTTCGAGGGCGACAAGCTGTTCTTCGCGCAACGCCGCATGCTGGGCGGCCCGGCGCCGGTGCGCCGCTTCCTGCCGGACCTGATGGATCGCGTCCTGCAAGGCAGGATCCAGCCGGGCAAGGTGTTCGACCTGACGCTGCCCATCGCCGAGGTGGCCGCGGGCTACAAGGCCATGGACGAGCGCCGCGCCATCAAGACGCTGCTGCGCGTGGACTGAGATCCCGCAAGAATTTTCCCGCCGCCGCTGATCTTTCGGTGCCGATCCGGGATGGCGCGCAGGTACTGCTTGCCGACCGGGGGCAATGGGGGCTGCGGCCGGGCGATGTCGATTCGCTGTTGGCGGAAGAGCATCGCGCGCGGCTGGTCCGGGGATTCGTCGAGCGACAGGAGATGAGCGCCCTGTAGGCGAAGATCAAGGTGTTCCAAGGCAGCGTCGGGCGGTCGGCAATCGCGCCGGAGATCCTCCATGCGCCGTGGCTGTACGCCAGGCTGGAAGCCGTGGGCAGCGCGCGCAAGCTGTGGCGGCCTCCGTCCGGCGTACAACCTGCGGTTTGGGAGCGATACCGAAAGCCGGATCAGCAAGCCCGGAGGCAGCCCGGCGGAGTGTGA
>ERZ761602.5427-NODE-5427-length-15128-cov-5.286804_pt1 | contig 15128 bp, 13 predicted proteins | sample MGYA00512165_ERZ761602 | MGnify/ENA primary metagenome ERZ761602 (study PRJEB28899, sample SAMN02445085) | bioreactor sludge metagenome | biome: EBPR sludge; isolation source: Thorneside wastewater treatment plant | place: Australia: Brisbane, Thorneside...
GCGCTGCTGGCTGGAGCACACGCGCGAACGCACGCGCGTCAACCTGCGCGAGCCGACCGCCGTGGAATTCGCGAACCTGCGCGACGGCTGGCAGCTGCGCTCGCCGTTCGCGGTCGACTTCGCGATCCGCGGCATGGGCGTCGCGCCTGCCGGCCTGCGGCTGGACGGCACCGGGCACCATCACATCCTGGTCAACCGTGCGCTGCCGCTCAACATCGGTGCGCAGCTGCCCTTCGACGACTCGCACCGCCACTTCGGCAAGGGGCAGACCGGCACGCTGCTGGACCTGCCCGCCGGCCGGCACCGGCTGCGGCTGCTGTTCGCCGACCACGAGCACCGCCCGTACTTCGTCTACAGCCGCGAGATCGTGGTCGAGGTGCGCGGCTCGCGCAGCGCCGCCGAGCGGCCGCGCATCGATCCCGCCCGCTTCGACGCGACCTGCGCCGCCTGGTACCAGGACGAGATCTCCGCGCCGCCGCCGCCCGACGAACCGCTGCGCTTCCTGAACGTGCGGGCCGGCGAGCCGCTGACCAGCCCGTTCAACCTGCGGCTGGGCGTCGACGGCTACGGCGTCTGCGCCAGCCCGGCGCCGGACGGCAAGCCGCCGGAGAAGACCGGCCGCTTCGTCGTCGACGTGCTCGACACCGAGGGCCGCCGCGTGCAGGGCTTCGACCTCGTGAGCGGCGCCACCCAGGTCAACGTCTTCGTGCCGGCCGGCGACTATCGGCTGCGCCTGCGCTTCGTCGGCGAACGGGGTGCCGACCTGCTGCCGGCGCACGAGCTGCCGGTGCGCGTGGTGCGCCAGGAATCGATCTGAAGGCGGCATCGGGCGAAGCGAGGCGGCGGGCGAGGCGGGGGACTGGCGGGGCGGGCCGTGCTGCCGCGCCTCAGGCCGGCGTCCACAGCGCCGGCAGACCGGGCAGCTGACGCAGGATGCGTGCCAGTTCGCCGCCCTGCACCAGCGCCGCCGCGGCGTCGATGTCGGGCGCGACGAGGCGGTCCTGCATCATCGCCGGGCAGCGCGAGCGCAGAAGCGCATGCGCCTGCTCCAGCGCCGGCGAGCTGGCCAGCGGGCGCAGGAACTCGATGCCCTGCGCCGCGGCCAGCCACTCGATGGCCAGGATATGCGCCACGTTGGCGATCATCGGCTGCAGCCGCCGCGCCGCGAAGGTGGCCATGCTGACATGGTCCTCCTGGTTGGCGCTGGTCGGCAGGCTGTCGACGCTGGCCGGGTGGGCGTAGGTCTTGTTCTCGCTGGCCAGCGCCGCGGCCGTCACGTGCGCGATCATGAAGCCGCTGTTGAGACCGGCATTCGCGGTCAGGAAGGGCGGCAGCCGCGAGACGTTGCTGTCGATCAGCATCGCGATGCGGCGCTCGGCGATGGCGCCGACCTCGGCGATCGCGCAGGCCATCGCATCGGCGGCCAGCGCCACCGGCTCGGCGTGGAAGTTGCCGCCGCTGATCATGCAGCCCCCACGCTCCCTGCGGTCGCTGCCCCCCGAGGGGGCTGGCACCGGACCGGGGGACCCGGATCCGGCGCCGTGGCTCGCGTCGGATCCCGTGTGCTCGTCGGCGAAGACCAAGGGGTTGTCGGTGACGGCATTCGCCTCGCGCAGCAGCACCAGCGCGGCATGGCGCAGCTGGTCCAGGCAGGCGCCGACGACCTGCGGCTGGCAGCGCAGGCAGTAGGGATCCTGCACGCGGTCGTCGCCGTCGCGATGGCTGGCGCGGATCTCGCTGCCGGCCAGCAGCTGCCGGTAGTACTGCGCCACGTCGATCTGCCCGGGCTGCCCACGCAGCGCATGGATGCGCGGGTCGAAGGGGCCGTCGCTGCCGCGCGCCGCGTCCACCGTCAGCGCGCCGATGACGAGCGCACTCTCCAGCACCGGCTCGAAGCTGAACAGCGCGTGCAGCGCCAGCGCGGTGCTGGTCTGCGTGCCGTTGATCAGCGCCAGCCCTTCCTTGGCCGCCAGCACCAGCGGTGCGATGCCGTGGGCTCGCAGCGCGTCGGCGGCCGGCACCCGGCGGCCGTCCTCGGCCAGCATCTCGCCCTCGCCCATCAGCGCCAGCGTCATGTGGGCCAGCGGCGCCAGGTCGCCGCTGGCGCCGACGCTGCCCTGGCTCGGCACGCGCGGCACCAGGCCGGCGTTGTGCACCGCCAGCAGCGTGTCGATCACGACCGGGCGCACGCCCGAATGCCCCCGCGCCAGGCTGGCCGCCTTCAGCGCCAGCATCAGCCGCACCACCGGCGCCGCCAGCGGCTCGCCGACGCCGACGCAATGGCTGCGGATCAGGTTGAGCTGCAGCGTGGCCAGGTCGGCCGCGCCGATGCGCGTGGACGCCAGCTTGCCGAAGCCGGTGTTGACGCCGTAGACCGGCGCGTCGCCGGCCGCCGCACGCTGCACCAGTGCGGCACTGGCCTCGATGGCCGGCAGCGCCTGCGGGTCGATGACGAGCGAAAGCGGCTCTGCCGCTTCGCTCGCCCCCCTCGGGGGGCGGGCTGGGCGCAGCCCGGCTCCGGGGGCACTCGCCAGCGGCTGCCCGCCGGCATGCAGCGCCTGCAGTTCCTCCAGCGTCAGCTGGCCGGGACGCAGCAGCATCAGCGCCCCGCCCCGCTCGTCAGCATCGGCAGGTCCAGCCCCTGTTCCTGGGCGCAGGCCACGGCCTCGGCGTAGCCCGCGTCGGCATGGCGCATCACGCCGGTGCCGGGGTCGTTCCACAGCACGCGTTCGATGCGCTTCGCCGCGGCATCCGTGCCGTCGCAGACGATCACCATGCCGGCATGCTGGCTGTAGCCCATGCCGACGCCGCCACCATGGTGCAGGCTGACCCAGGTCGCGCCGCCAGCGGTATTGAGCAGCGCATTGAGCAGCGGCCAGTCGGAGACGGCGTCGCTGCCGTCGCGCATGGCCTCGGTCTCGCGGTTGGGGCTGGCGACGCTGCCGCTGTCCAGGTGGTCGCGACCGATGACGATGGGCGCCTTCAGTTCGCCGCTTCGCACCATCTCGTTGAAGGCCAGGCCGGCGCGGTGGCGCTCGCCGAGGCCGATCCAGCAGATGCGCGCCGGCAGGCCCTGGAAGGCGATGCGCTCGCCGGCCATGTCCAGCCAGCGGTGCAGGTGGGCGTCCTCGGGAAACAGCGCCTTCATCTTGGCGTCGGTCTTGCGGATGTCCTCCGGGTCGCCCGAGAGCGCGACCCAGCGGAACGGTCCCTTGCCGCGGCAGAACAGCGGGCGGATGTAGGCCGGCACGAAGCCCGGGAAGTCGAATGCCTTCTTGACGCCGGCGTCCAGCGCCACCTGGCGGATGTTGTTGCCGTAGTCCACCGTGGGCACGCCCATGGCCTGGAAGTCCAGCATGGCCTGCACGTGGACCGCGCAGCCGGCGGCGGCGGCGTCGCGCAGGCGGGCATGCTGGCTTTCGTCGGCCTGCGCCGCCTGCCACTGCGCCACGCTCCAGCCCGGCGGCAGGTAGCCGTGCACCAGGTCGTGGGCACTGGTCTGGTCGGTCACGAGGTCCGGTTTCACGCCGCGGCGCACCAGCTCGGGCAGGATCTCGGCCGCGTTGCCCAGCAGGCCGACCGAGACGGCCCGCTTCTCGGCGGTGTATTTCGCGATGCGCGCCAGCGCGTCGTCCAGGTCCGCGGCCTGCTCGTCCAGGTAGCGGCTCTTGAGCCGGAAGTCGATGCGGCTCTGCTGGCACTCGACGACCAGGCACGAAGCGCCGGCAAACACCGCCGCCAGCGGCTGCGCGCCGCCCATGCCGCCCAGGCCCGCGGTCAGGATCCAGCGGCCGGACAGGTCGCCCCCATAGTGCTGGCGACCGGCCTCGACGAAGGTCTCGTAGGTGCCCTGCACGATGCCCTGGCTGCCGATGTAGATCCAGCTGCCGGCGGTCATCTGCCCGTACATCATCAGGCCCTTGCGGTCCAGCTCGTGGAAATGCTCCCAGCTGCTCCACTTGGGCACCAGGTTGCTGTTGGCGATCAGCACGCGTGGTGCGTCCTCGTGCGTGCGGAAGACGCCCACCGGCTTGCCGCTCTGCACGAGCAGGCTCTCGTCGGGCTTCAGGCGCTTCAGGCTGGCCAGGATGGCCTCGAAGCAGTCCCAGTTGCGCGCCGCCTTGCCGATGCCGCCGTAGACGACGAGCGCGTCCGGGTTCTCGGCGACCTCGGGATCCAGGTTGTTCTGGATCATCCGGTAGGCGGCCTCGATCAGCCAGTTGGCGCAGCTGATCTGGCTGCCGCGCGGCGCACGCACGGGGCGCGGCTGGGCGGTGCGGTGGATGGTCGACAGGTCGGTCATGGCGGGCCGCTCCTCTGGCAAGGGGTGGGGTCGGGCGTCGGATCAGGGTTGAACTCTACTTGTCTAGACAAGTCTAGGCAAGTACGATCCGACTCATGGTTTCCCCTGAGACCGCGGCCGTGGCAGCTTCCGCCCCGCCCTTCGCCCGCGTCAAGCAGTTCCTGAAGGACGGCCTGGCCGAGGGCCGCTGGGCGCCGGGGGCGCTGATGCCCTCCGAGGCCGAGCTGGTGGCGATGTTCGGCGTCAGCCGCATGACGGTCAACCGCGCGCTGCGCGAACTGCAGGCGGAAGGGCTGGTCGTGCGCACGCAGGGCGTGGGCACCTTCGCGGCGCCGCTGCACAAGGTGTCGAGCACGCTGACGATCCGTGACCTGCACGAGGAGGTGCAGGAACGCGGCCACCGCCACGAAGCCGTCGTGCACCTGCAGCGCCGCGAGGCCGCGCCGCCGGCGCTGGCCGCGCAGCTGGGGGTGGCCAGCGGCAGCGAGGTCTTCCACACGCTGATCGTGCACTTCGAGAACGGTGTGCCGCTGCAGTGCGAGGACCGCTACGTCAACCCGGCCTGCGCCCCCGGCTACCTGGGCCACGACTTCACGCGCACCACGCCGACGCAGGTGCTGTTCGAGAGCACCGCACTGTGGCGCGCGCAGTATTCGATCGAGGCCGCGCGGCCCACCGCGCAGGAGGCGCGGCTGCTGCAGATCGCGCCCGACGAGCCCTGCCTGGTCGTCGTGCGCCGCACCTTCACGCGCGACGCCGCGATCACCATCGCGCGCCTGGTGCACCCGGGCAGCCGCTACCAGCTCGAAGGGCAGTTCACGCCATGACGACGCACCACGCGCGGCTGTCCCAGGCGGCCGAGCAGCCCTGGCGCAACGGCGGCGGCACGACACGCGTGCTGCTCGCCTGGCCCGGCGACGATCGATGGCGCTTGCGCGTCAGCGTCGCCACCATCGCGGCCGACGGCCCCTTCTCGCCCTTCCCCGGCGTCGAGCGCTGGTTTGCCGTGATCGAAGGCGCCGGCGTGCGTCTGGCCCTGCCCGAGGGCACCGCCGTGCTGCAGCCCGGCGACGCGCCGCGGCGCTTCGACGGCGAGGCGGCCCCCGGCTGCACCCTGCTGGACGGTGCAACGCAGGACCTCAACCTGATGGCACGGCGCGACGCCGGCCACGCCGGCATGGCGGCGGCCGCCGTCGGCAGCGAGCTCGGCGCCGGCTTCGCGTGGCGCGGCCTGTATGCAGCCGATGCCGCGACGCTGGAGATCGGCGGCCCGGGCGGCCCCGTCGAACCGCTGGCCGCCGGCACGCTGCTGTGGTCCGACGCCGCCGACGACGCCGCCTGGACCCTGCGCCAGGGCCGCCGCGCCTGGTGGCTGTGGCTGGAGCATGCATGAACCCTCCTCGAGCCCCGCGCAGCCTGTGGCGCCACGCGCGCATCGCCAGCTTCGACGGCGACCGGCCCTGGGGCTGGCTGGACGACGGCGCGCTGCTCGTCGAAGGTGACCGCATCGCCTGGGTCGGCCCGGACGCCGCACTGCCGGCGGAACGGCTTACCGGCGGCGGACCGCTGGACGAGATCGACCTCGGCGGCGCGCTGCTGACGCCGGGCCTGATCGACGCGCACACGCACCTGGTCTACGCCGGCGACCGCGCCGCCGAATTCGAGCAGCGCCTGCAGGGCGCGAGCTACGAGCAGATCGCGCGCGCCGGCGGCGGCATCCGCTCCACCGTCGCGGCGACACGCGCCGCCGACGACGAGGCGCTGCTCGCGCTGGCCGCGGCGCGGGCGCGGGCGCTGATGGCCGAGGGCGTGACCACGATCGAGGTCAAGTCCGGCTACGGCCTCAACGAGCGCGACGAGGCCCGCTGCCTGGCCGTCGCGCGGCGCCTGGGCCGCGAGCTGCCGGTGGCGGTGCGCACGACCTCGCTCGGCGCCCATGCCTTGCCACCGGAGTTCGAAGGCCGCGCCGACGACTACATCGCCGAGGTCTGCCGCTGGCTGCCGGGCCAGCAGGCGGCCGGGCTGGTCGACGCGGTCGATGCCTTCTGCGACACGATCGGCTTCACGCCGGCGCAGACCCGGCGCGTCTTCGACGCCGCGCGTGCGCTGGGCCTGCCGGTGAAGCTGCATGCCGAGCAGCTGTCCGACCAGGGTGGCGCGGCGCTGGCCGCCGGCTACCGCGCACTGAGCTGCGACCACCTCGAGCACCTGTCGCCCGCCGGCATCGCCGCGATGCAGGCCGCCGGCACGGTGGCGATGCTGCTGCCCGGCGCCTACTACTTCCTGCGCGACACCACGCTGCCGCCGGTGGCCGCGCTGCGTGCCGCCGGCGTGCCGATGGCGCTGGCCAGCGACCACAACCCCGGCTCGTCGCCCTGCCTGAGCCTGCTGCTGATGCTCAACATGGGCTGCACGATCTTCCGCCTGACGCCGGAGGAAGCCTGGCGCGGCGTCACCGTGCATGCCGCGCGCGCGCTGGGGCTGGGCGACCGCGGCCGCATCGCCGCCGGCCTGCGCGCCGACTTCGTGGTCTGGGACGCCGGGCATCCGCGCGAGCTGTGCTACCGCTTCGGCCACAACCCTCTGCGCAGGCGCCTATTTGGCGGCATGCCCGATTGAGGCGATGATGGCCGCCATGGACACGAGGCCCGAACCCCTGGTGGACCACGAGGTCTTCAGGCTGCGCCGCGGCACGGCGCCGCTGCTGATCAGCATGCCGCACGTGGGCACCGAGATCCCGGCCGACCAGCGCGAGCGCTATACGCCGCGCGCGCTGGAGGTCGAGGACACCGACTGGTTCCTCGACCGCCTGTACGGCTTCGCCGCCGAGCTCGGCGCCGGTCTGCTGGTGCCGCGCTTCAGCCGCTACCTGGTGGACCTCAACCGCCCGAGCGAGAACGCGCCGATGTACCCCGGCCGCAACAATACCGAGCTGTGCCCGACGCGGCACTTCAGCGGCGATCCGATCTACCGCGAGGGCCGCGCGCCCGACGAGGCCGAGATCCGCCGCCGCGTCGAACGCTACTGGCAGCCCTACCACGACGCGATCCGCGCCGAGACGACGCGGCTGCGGGAAGCCCATGGCCATGCGGTGCTGTTCGACGCGCACAGCATCAGGAGCGAGCTGCCCTGGCTGTTCGAGGGCACGCTGCCGCAGATGAACCTGGGCACGTCCGAAGGCGCCAGCTGCGACCCGGAGCTGCGCGACCTGCTGCACGGGGTGTTCGCCGGGCAGGACCGCTACGACCATGTCGTCGACGGCCGTTTCAAGGGCGGGCACATCACGCGCTCGTTCGGCCGCCCGGCCGAGGGCGTGCACGCGGTGCAGCTCGAGATGTGCTGGCGCGCCTACATGGACGAGTCGCCGCCGCGCTGGAACGACGAACGCGCCGCCGCGGTGACGCCGCTGCTGCGTGCGCTGGTGCAGGCGATGATCGCCTGGCGGCCGCGGTGAGGGCCCGATGAGCGACCGCACCTCGCTGTGGGCGCCGCAGGCCTGGCTGCCGCACGACGACCGCGCCGGCGGCGGCCGCTGGGCCGAAGCGGTGCTCCTGCGCGTGGATGCCACGGGCCATTGGGCGGAGGTGCGCGAGCGCACCACGCCACCCGAGGGCGCGACGCACCTGCCCGGCCCCGTGCTGCCGGGCCTGGTCGACGCGCACAGCCATGCCTTCCAGCGCGCCTTCGCCGGCCTCGCCGAACGCCGGCTGTCGGCACACGACGACTTCTGGAGCTGGCGCGACCGCATGTATGCGGTCGCGCTGCGCATCACGCCGCCGCAGCTGCGTGCGGTCGCCGCGCAGCTCTATGCCGAGCTGCTGGCCGGCGGCTATACCCAGGTCTGCGAATTCCACTACCTGCACCACGCAGCGGACGGCCGGCCGCACGACGATCCCTTCGCGATGGGCCTGGCGCTCGCCGGCGCTGCGGCCGAGGCCGGCATCGGCCTCACGCTGCTGCCGGTGCTGTACCAGCGCGCCGGCTTCACGCAGCCGCAGCTGCGCGACGACCAGCGCCGCTTCGCGACCGACGTCGAGACCGTGCTCGCGCTGCGCGACGCGGCGCGCGAACTGCGCCAGCCGCTGGTCAACGCCGGCGTGGCCATCCATTCATTGCGCGCCGCGCTGCCCGAGGACATCCATGCGCTGCGCGGCCATGTCGCGGGCGACCCCGGCCCGCTGCACATCCATGTCGCCGAGCAGACCGGCGAGGTCGACGACTGCGTGGCCGCCACCGGCGCGCGGCCCATCGAGTGGCTGCTGCGCGAGAAGCTGCTCGACCGCCGCTGGCAGCTGGTGCACGCCACGCATGCCACGCCGGCGGAGATCGACGGCGTGGCCGCCAGCGGCGCCGGTGTGGTGATCTGCCCCACCACCGAGGCCAACCTGGGCGACGGCCTGCCCGACCTGCCGCGCTGGCTGGACACCGGCGTGCCGCTGGCCATCGGTTCCGACAGCCAGGTCTGCCGCAGCATGATCGAAGAACTGCGCTGGCTGGACTATGGCCAGCGGCTCGTGCGCCGCCAGCGCAACGTCGCCGCCGACCCGGCGCGCGACGAGGGCTCGACGGCGGCGCGGCTGTTTGCGCGGGCGCTGGCCGGCGGCGGCCATGCCGCGGGCTTCGAACGCTGGGGCCTGGTCGAGGGGGCCCGCGCGGACCTGCTGGTGCTGGATGCGCGAGCGCCCGGCCTGCTGGGCGCACCCGACGCGCTGCGGCTGGATGCGCTGATCTTCGCCACCGACGCGCCGGCCTTCACCGAGGTCTGGGTGGCCGGCCGTCGCGTGCTGGCCGGCGGCCGCCACCCCGATGGGGACGCCATCGCCTCGCGCTTCGCCGATGCGATGGCGGCGCTGTGGCCGGCGTGAGCACACCCGGCGCGCCGCGCGGCGTTGCCGCCGGGTTCAGCGCGTGATCTCGGCGCGCAGCGCGCGCAGCCAGTCCTGCACCCGGCGCTGGCGCTCCGCGCCCAGCCGCCACAGGATGCGCCGGCCGGCCGAGGCCGACTCCAGCGCGGGGTCGGCATATTCGTGGCGCACCCAGGGCCGCTCGGGGGCGATCGGGCCCTTGACGTCGGTCAGCACGGTCCGCGGCGGATCGCGCGGTACCTCGGTCGCGACCAGATGGTCGATCACCGCGACCAGCCGGGCGTGGAAGCTGCGGCCCGGGTAGCCGAGCTCCTCGTAGGCCGCCTGCAGCTGCGGCAGCAGGCGCCGGTACAGCGCGGCGGCGCGCGGCGCATCGATCGCCAGCACGACGCCGAGCAGCGCGTCGTAGCGGCGTGCGTTGGCCTCGGTGAGGCGGCCGTCGTCGCCGACCGCAAAACGCCCCGCGGTCGGATTGACCGGCCACAGCCGCGGCGCCGCATGCGGGCGCGCCAGGTTGTCGACGGTGGCGGCGACGCGGCGCGCGAAGCCGTCGCTCTGCACCAGGCGCAGCACGGCCTCGCGGCCGAGCAGGTCGACCAGCGCCTGCCGCACCGCGGCGTCGTCGCGCGGCAGCGGCGGTTCGTCGGGGCGCGCGGCGGGCGGCGGGGGCTCGGAGGCCGCCGGCTCCACCACCAGGCCGCCGCGCCGGCCAGCAGCAGGATCACCACGCCGGCCGGGGCCAGCCAAGTAGGTCGGGGCATCGCGTCGCGGGGCCTGTCGGCCGCGCCCGCACGGTGCTGCGCGCGGGGCGACCGCCGGGCGGTCATTGCATTTGGGCAAATATACCGCGCGGCGCGGCGGTCGCCCCTGCCGGCGCCAGGCCTATCCGCGCAGGCCGTCCCACAGCAGCTTGCAGCCGGTGAGCGCCATCCCGGTGTAGGCGAGCCGGTAGAACCAGGTGCTGCTGACGCGGCGCACCAGCCAGACGCCGGCCCACACGCCCAGCGGCGCCAGCGGCAGCAGCATCAGCGACGTGGCCATGTTGCGCAGGTCGATCAGCCCCAGCGCCGCATACGGGATCCACTTCGACAGGTTGATGGCGCCGAAGAAGACCGCCAGCGTGCCGGCCAGCCGGCGCGGCTCCAGGCGCAGCGGCAGCACGTAGGCGGCCAGCGGCGGATGGCCGGCGTGGGCGACGAAGCTGGTGAAGCCCGCCGCCGCGGCGCAGGCCCGGCCGACCCAGCGCGGTGCCGGCGGGGCGTCGGCACGCGGCCTGAACAGCAGCCGCTGCGCCAGGAACAGCAGCGTCAGCGCGCCGACCACGCCGGCCACGGTGGCCGACGACAGCACGCCGAACAGCAGCGTGCCGATCACCGTGCCGAGCAGGCCCCAGGGCAGCAGCTGGCGCAGCAGCGCGGGGTCGCGGTCGCGCCAGAGCTGCTGCAGCCCGGTCGCGTCCATCACCAGCAGCAGCGGCAGCATGATGGCCGCGGCCTGCGGCACCGGCACCACCAGCGCCATCATCGGCGTCGTCAGCGATCCGAAGCCAGCCGCGAAGCCGCTCTTGGCCAGGCCCATCAGCAGCACCGCCGGCACCGCGATGGCGTAGAACAGCGGGTCGGTGACGACGGGCGCCGCCGCCCAGGCGTCGGCCAGCCAGCGCCAGGCCGACGCCGGGTCAGACAAGCCGGCAGGCCTCGTCGAAGGCCAGGCGCGGGCTGCGCGGCTTGATCTTCGCCGGGTCGCCCTGGCCCAGCGCGCAGATGAAATTGGTGCGCACGCTGGTGCCGGCCCAGAACTCGGCGTCCAGCTTCGCGGCGTCGAAGCCGCTCATCGGCCCGGTGCCCAGGCCGAGCGCACGCGCGGCCATGATCAGGTAGGCGCCCTGCAGGCTGCTGTTGCGGAAGGCGGTGGACTGCACCAGCTCGGGCTTGCCCTCGAACCAGGCGCGTGCGTCGGTGTGCGGAAACAGCTGCGGCAGCTTGTCCGGGAAGGCCAGGTCCATGCCGACGATCACCGTCACCGGCGCTTCCTGCACCTTCGCCACGTTGCCGACGCTGACGCAGGCCGCCAGCCGCGACTTGGCCTCGTCACTGCGCACGAACAGGAAACGCGCCGGGCAGCAGTTGGCCGAGGTCGGGCCCCACTTGAGCAGGTCGTAGAGCTGGCGCAGCTGTTCGTCGGACACCGGCTGCGGCAGGTAGCCGTTCTGGGTGCGGGCTTCGGTGAAGAGCTGTTCGGTCGTGATGTTCATCGGGTGACGAGGGGATGGGGGACAACGGCGACAATTCTCGGATGTTCCAGCCCTCCCAGTCGGACGTGCGGCGATTCTTCTGCGCCGCCTATGCCCGCTGGCGCGACGGCGCGCCGCTGGAGCCCATGCAGGCGATCGCCGCGACCTGGATTGCCGAGCACCCCGAGTACCACGCCGAGCTGGCCGACGAGGCCGCGGCGCTGGACGCGATGTACACGGTGGAGGACGGGCGCACCAATCCCTTCCTGCACCTGGCCATGCACCTGACGATCGAGGAGCAGCTCGCGATCGACCAGCCCACCGGCATCCGCCAGGCGGTGCAGCTGCTGGCCGCGCGCCGCGGCTCGCTGCACGACGCGCATCACGAGGTCATGGAGTGCCTGGGCGAGATGGTCTGGGCCAGCCAGAGGAGCGGCCTGCCGCCCGACGGCCAGGCCTACCTGGAGGCCGTGCGCCGCCGAGCGACCGCCTGATACGGCTTCGCACTCGATGCGACAACAAGGCGCGAAGCCGAAGACAGTGCTGACGCACGGCGAGGCGAAGCAACGCGGTTAGCGCGTTGAATGCGAAGCCGCATGAAGCGCCGCGGACCGCGGTCAGCGGATGTTGATCCAGGCCACTTCCAGCCAGTTGTCGGGCCGGTGCACGACCTCGACGTTGCTGCGCGCCGCCCAGGGGATGAACTGGCGGTGCAGCGGCAGCACGTGGACCTGGCTCGTGTATTCGCTCAGCGCGGCGCGCACCAGCTGCTCGCGCTTCGCGGGGTCGGCCTCGGTCGTGCTCTGCGCCGCCAGCGCGTCGGCGCGCGGGTTGCTGGCGCGGCCGTAGTTGTACAGGCCCACCCCCTTGTCGCCGGGCGTGCGCAGCACCGGCGTCATCGTCGTCTCGGCGTCGGTCACCGCGCCGCCCCAGCCCAGCATGTACAGGCTGGTGTCGAACTTCTCGAGCCTGGGGAAGTAGGTCGAGCGCGGCATCGCGTTGACACGCACGCGCAGCTTGAGCTGCGACCACATGGTGGCCAGCGCGATGCAGATCTCCTCGTCGTTGACGTAGCGGTTGTTCGGGCAGTCCAGCGTGACCTCGAAGCCGTCCGCGTAGCCGGCCTCGGCCATCAGCGCCCGCGCTCGCGCCAGGTCGAAGGGCAGCCGCGTCTCGACCTGCGGGTCGTTGTAGGCGCCCAGCGGGCTGGGCGTCAGGCCGCCGGTGGGCGCACTCTGGCCGTTCATCAGCTTGCTGCGGATCGCCTCGATGTCGATCGCGTGGTACAGCGCGCGCCGCACGCGCAGGTCCTTGAACGGGTTGCGGTCCTTGACGCTGCCGTGCAGCAGCTCGTCGCGGTGCTGGTCCATGCCGATGAAGACGATGCGGTTCTCCGGCCCCTCGACGACCTTCACGCCCGCCGTGTTGCGCAGCCGCGGCACGTCGCGCGGCGCCGGGTCGAGCACGAAGTCGATCTGGCCCGAGACCAGCGCCGCCAGCCGCGTGGCGTCGTTGGCGATCGGCGTGAAGACGATCTCCTGCACGTTGCCCTCGTGGCGGTCCCACCACTGGGCGTGGCGCCGGTAGCTGGTGCGGATGCCGGGCTGGCGCTGCACCAGCATGTACGGACCGGTGCCGTTGGCGTTGAACGAGGCGTGGCTCTCCTCGCGGTTCTTGAAGTCCAGCGGCCGCAGCACGCGGTGCTTCTCGGCCCAGGCCCGGCTCATGATGAAGATCGAGTCGACATGCTCCATGAAGATCGGGTTGACCTGCGGCAGCCGGAACTCCACCGTCAGCGGGTCGATCGCCACCGGCGTGCCCAGCGCGCTGGCGTAGACCGAGAAGGTGCTCACCGGGTCCTGCGCGCGCTTGACCGAGAACACCACGTCGTCGGCCGTCAGCGGCGTGCCGTCGTGGAACTTCACGCCCTCGCGCAGCCGGAAGCGCCAGGCCAGCGGCGCGGTCTGCTGCCACGACACCGCCAGCGACGGCACGATCTCGAGCCGCCGGTTGCGCCGCGTCAGCCGCTCGTAGACCTGGCCGTTGGTGGTATTGGTCAGGCCCTCGTTCTGCGAATGCGGGTCCATGGTCAGCGGGTCGCCCTGGCTGGCCCAGCGCAGCGTCTGGGCCTGCGCGGCGCCGGCCAGGGCCAGCGTGGCCGCCAGCACGGCGGCGGCGCGCAGCAGGAGGGGCAGCAACTTCATCGCGACTCCGTTGCCGGCAGGCAGGCGCCGGCATGGCCGCGAGTGTAGGGGTGCCTGCGCAGCGCCCGTGGCGCGCCTTGCGCCGGTGACGCGGCGCCCTGGTCAGCGGTGGCGCCGCTGCGCCTCGGCGCCGGCCCACAGCTCGTCGATCTGCGGAAACTCGCCCTTCGCGCGCTCGTGGCGGCCGACGATGCGGTCGCTGCACTGCGGCCGCGCGAGGTCCACGCGCTGCGGCGCGATCGGCATCTGCGACTTCGTCGAGAAGAACACCTTGACCACCGGCGCCACCGGCAGCTGCGGATTCTGCTCGACCACCACGGCCAGCTTGCCGCTGGCCAGCCGCACCAGCGAGCCGGTCGGGTAGATGCCCAGGCCGCGCACGAAGGCCTTCAGGATGTCCTCGTCGAAGTGGCCCTTCCAGGAGGCCATGCGGGCGATGCTCTCGGCCGGGTCCCAGCCGGCCTTGTACGGGCGGTCGGAGGTGATCGCGTCGTAGACGTCGCACACCGCGCCCATGCGCACCAGGCGCGTGATCGCGTCGCCGGCCAGCTGGTGCGGGTAGCCGGCGCCGTCGATGCGCTCGTGGTGGTGCAGCGTCACGTCCAGCATGGCCGGCGTGGCGTCCGGCGAGCCGGCCAGCAGGTCGTGGCCGGCCTGCGGGTGGCCGCGCATGATGCCGAACTCCTGCTCGCTGAGCTTGCCCGGCTTGTTCAGCACCGCCAGCGGCATCGCCGCCTTGCCGATGTCGTGCACCAGCCCGGCCAGCCCGGCCTGGCGGCAGGCCTCGTCGTCCAGGCCCAGCTGCCGCCCCAGCGACACCATCAGCGCGCACACCGCCACCGAGTGCAGGTAGGTGTAGTCGTCGCGGGTCTTCAGTCGCGCCAGGCTGACCAGCGCGTCGGGGTTGCGGAAGACCGACTCGGCGATCTGCTCGACCAGCGGTGCGCAGCGCTCGACCTCCAGCGCGCGGCCCAGCCGCGCTTCGGTGAACAGGCCGACCACGGCCTCGCGGCCGCGGCGGCAGACGGCGGCGGCGGCCTGCAGTTCCTCGTCCAGCGTGCGGCGGGCCGGCGGCGCCGGTGCGTGCAGCGACGCCGGCGGCGCGGCAGGCGCCGACGCAGCCGGCGCGGCGACGTCCAGCCCGCGCGCGACGTCGATCCAGCACTCCTTCACGCCGCACTCGCGCAGCTGGGCCAGCACCTCCACACGTTCGATCGCGAAGCTGGCGCGCCAGAACGGGTGGTCGAGCCAGCGGCCCTCGACGCGCGCGAGGAACATGCCCAGGCGGAGCTGATCGACGGGAATCTTCTTGAGCATCGGCGGCGCGGAGACGGCGCGCGTGAGGTCGGACCTGCGTCCTTATCGACCGTGGGCGGCCGCACATTGAGCGCGCGCGACGGGAATCCTTCCGGCAGCGGACCCGCCAAGAACGAAGCCCCTGCCGGTTGCCCGGCAGGGGCTGGAGATGGTTGGCGGAGCGGACGGGGCTCGAACCCGCGACCCCCGGCGTGACAGGCCGGTAT
>ERZ761602.5428-NODE-5428-length-15123-cov-4.216552_pt1 | contig 15123 bp, 13 predicted proteins | sample MGYA00512165_ERZ761602 | MGnify/ENA primary metagenome ERZ761602 (study PRJEB28899, sample SAMN02445085) | bioreactor sludge metagenome | biome: EBPR sludge; isolation source: Thorneside wastewater treatment plant | place: Australia: Brisbane, Thorneside...
TTACGCCCTAGCCGGCGCGCTGGGGATCACGAAGCAAACCGTCAGCGACATGCGTAAGGGCCGGATGCTGCCCGGCGATGAGCTGATGACGCGCATCGCCGAGCTGGCCGGCGAGGATCGCGAGCTAGCGCTGTTGCGCCTGAACTACTGGCGGTCGCGACACGGCGAGGCGAAGGCGACCTACAAGCGGATGATTGAACGGCTCGGCTATGCGGCGGGCGTCGCGGCGTTCGGATTTACCGCGCTCGGCACGCCGTCGCCCGCCCCGGCCGCGTTCAGCGGTAAATCCTACTCTGTATATTATGGAAATATTCCGACATATCCGCGAAGCCGATCCGCATTGCTTTTCAGCCGCTCTCTAGAGCTCGATGACCATTCCATCATAGCCCGGCTCGACGCTGGCCGGACAGCGCCTTCTCGTCGTTTCATAGTCCAGGCCGCCGCCCATATGCGTGAGAATGGCACGCGCCGGCTTGAAACGCTCGATCCATTCCAGCGTCAAATCCCACCAGGCATGCGTCGGATGCCGCCTGTTGCCGACGCAGTCCACGACCCACACGCGCAATCCTTCAAGCGCCTCGCAGGACTCTACGGAAAAACCAATCGTATCAGTAGAGTATGCAAAATCCCCGATGCGAAATCCGAGCGTCGTCTGGCCGAAGCCATGCTCTTGGTGGAACGGCCGAACCTGCATCGGACCCACGCGAAACGGCCCCTCGATGGCGTGCGCCTCCAGGATCGGCGGATACGGGCTGCCGGGGATCTGCTCGAACGCGTAGCCGAAGCGTTGCCGCAGCAGTTCCATCGTGGCCGGCTCCGCGAAAACCGGAATCCGGCGCGACGGCCCGAGCCGTGCCAGGCGGCGTAGCTCATTGATGCCGTGAGTGTGGTCGGCGTGGTCGTGGGTGTACGCGACGTGCGTCACGCGCCCAATGCCGTTGGCCATGAGCTGATCGCGGAGATCGGGCGAGGTATCGACGAGCAGGCTGACGCCCTCCGCCGCGACATGGATCGAGGCGCGGGTGCGGCGATTCTTGGGGTTGGCCGGGTCGCACGAGCCCCAGTCCCCGCGTCCGTCCGCGCCGCCCAGCATCGGCACGCCGTCGGAGCCCCCGCAGCCCAGGATCGTCACGCGCATCTTGGCCATCACGCGACCGCCGGCCCTTTCACCTTCGAAAACAGCCGCAGGAAATTCTCCGTGGTCGCGTCGGCGATCCGCTCCGGTGTCTCGCCGCGCAATTTGGCGAGGAACGCCGCGGTGTACGCCACGAACGCGGGCTCGTTGCGCTTGCCGCGGTTCGGCATCGGCGCGAGATATGGCGCGTCGGTCTCGACGAGGATGCGGTCGAGCGGCAGCGCCCGTGCGGTCTCCTGGATGTCGCGCGCGTTCTTGAACGTGAGGATACCGGAGAACGAGATGTAATGCCCGAGCGCCACCGCATGCTCGGCCAGCTCGCGCGAGGCCGTGAAGCAATGGATGACGGCCGGATACGCGCCGGCGCGGTGCTCGTCGGCCATGATGCGGATCGCATCCACGTCGGCGTCGCGCGCGTGCACGATCAGCGGAAGGCCGCTCTCGCGCGCCGCAGCGATGTGCGCGCGGAAGCTCGTCGCCTGCGCCCCGGGCGCGCTGTGCTTGTAGTAATAGTCGAGGCCGGTTTCGCCGATGCCGACGACCTTCGGGTGCGCGGCCAAGGCGAGAAGCGGGGCAGGGTCCCCTACCCCTTCTTTTTCCGCTTCGTGCGGATGCACGCCGACCGAGCACCAGATCGCAGGATCGCTCTCGGCGAGCGCCCGCACCCCGGCGAATTTGGAGAGCCGGGTGCCGATCGTGAGCACGAGGCCGACTCCGGCGTTGCGCGCGCGCGCCAGGATGTCGGCGCGGTCGGGCGCGAAATCGGGGAAATCGAGATGGCAGTGGCTGTCGACGAGCATCAGGCGCCCCGGTAGAGGTCCGTGCTGAGATACTTGATGCCGGTGTCGCACAGCACGCTGACGACCGTGGCGCCCGGCCCCAGCTTCTCCGCGACCTGCAGCGCCGCGACGAGATTGGCGCCGGTCGAGGTGCCGGCGAACAGGCCCTCTTCGCGCGCCAGCCGCCGCGACATCGCCATCGCCTCTCCGGTCGAGACGCGCGCGATTTCGTCGATGGCTTCGGGCTTCCACAGCGGCACGACGAACCCCGCCCCGACCCCCTCGATTTTGTGGCTGCCGGTCTTGCCGCCGGACAGCACCGCCGATTCGGCGGGCTCCACGGCCACGATGCGGACGCCGGGCTTGTACTGGCGCAGGCGCTCGCCGGTACCGCGCACCGAGGCCGCCGTGCCGACGCATTGCACGAACGCGTCGACGGTCCCGCCGGTCTGCTCCCAGATTTCGTCGGCCATCTTCGTGTAAGCCGCGAGCTGATCGGCGTTCTTGAGCTGGTCGGTCCAGAAGCTGCCCTTCTGTTCCTGGATCTGCCGCGCGGCCTCGACCATGGCGCGCGTGAGCGCCGCATCCATGCCGCCGCCGACGCTCTCGATCAAGGTCAGCGTGGCGCCGAGCGCCTTCGTGTGATTGCGCTTCTCGGCGCTGAACGCGTCCGAGGTCACGATGTCGAGCGGATAACCCTTCACCGCGCAGATCAGCGACAGCGATACGCCGGTGCTGCCGCCGGTGTATTCGACCACGCCGCCGCCGGGCTTCAGGCGCCCGTCCTTCTCGGCGGCCTCGATCATGGCGAGGGCCATGCGGTCCTTCATGCTGCCGGTCGGGTTCTCGCTCTCGAGCTTCAGCAGGATGCGCGCGCCGTTGGCCGGCGCGAGCTTCCGCAGGCCGATCAGCGGCGTTGCGCCGATTCGCTCGAGTATCGAGCCGTGGATCCGGCCGGCGCGCGGCATGCTCACCCGGCCGCGACGGCGCCCGGGTCCGCCGCGACGTAGCGCGGGAACACCGCCTGCGGCGGCGGCAATTTCGTGCCGGCCGCGATCGGCGTCGCGATGTCGGCGAACGCGCGCCCGTCCGCCGGCGCGGCGAGCTGATCGAGCAGCTTCGCGCCCGAGCCCGGCATCACCGGTTGGATGTAGATCGCGAGCTGGCGGATGACCTCGATGCACACGTAGAGCACCGTCGCCATGCGCGCGGGATCGGTCTTGCGCAGCGTCCACGGCGCCTGCCTGTCGACGTAGCGGTTCGCCTCGGCGACGACGCGCCAGATCGCTTCGAGCATGCGGTGGATGGCGAAATCCTCCATCTCCGCGCGGATGGCGGGCAGCGCGCCGCGCGCCGCGGCGAGCAGCGCCTCGTCGTCGGCCGTGAACGGCCCCGGCTGCGGCACGGCCGCGCCGGCATTCTTCGCCACGAACGACAGGACCCGCTGCGCGAGGTTGCCGAGATCGTTGGCGAGATCGCCGTTGATGCGGTGGACAATGACGTCGGTCGAGATGTCGCCGTCGCTGCCATAGGGCACTTCGCGCATCAGGAAATAGCGCATCGGGTCGAGCCCGAACTCGGCCTTCATCTCCGCCGGCGCAAGCACGTTGCCGACCGACTTCGACATCTTCTGGCCCTTGATGTTGAGGAAGCCGTGGCCGAAGACGCGCTTGGGCAGCGGCACGCCGGCCGACATCAGGAACGCCGGCCAATACACCGTGTGGAAGCGCACGATGTCCTTGCCGATGATATGCACGTCGGCCGGCCACCACTTCTTGAACGCGGGCGACTCGACGTCGGGGTATCCGACCGCGGTGATGTAGTTCGTCAGCGCGTCGAGCCACACATACATGATGTGCTTCTCGTCGCCCGGCACCGGCACGCCCCACTTGAAGCTTGTGCGCGAGATCGAGAGATCGGCCAGCCCCTGCTTGACGAAGCTCACGATCTCGTTGCGGCGGTGCGGCGGCGAGACGAAATCCGGCTGGCTCTCGTAAAGCGCGAGCAGCTTGTCCTGGTACGCCGAGAGCCTGAAGAAGTAGCTCGGCTCCTCGACCCAATCGACTTCGGTGCCGGTGGGCCTGGCGAAGCGCCTGCCGTCGCGAATCTCCGTTTCGTCCTCGCCGTAGAAGGCCTCGTCGCGTACCGAATACCACCCGGCGTATTTCCCGAGATAGATGTCGCCGTTCGCCTCCAGCTTCCGCCAGATCGCCTGCGACGAGCGGTAGTGCTTGGGCTCGGTCGTGCGGATGAAATCGTCGTTCGAGATGCCGAGGTCGCGGTCCATCTGCTGGAACAGGCCGGAAATCTCGTCGCAGAACGCCTTCGGCGCCTTGCCGGCCTTCTGGGCCGAGCGCTCGACCTTCTGGCCGTGCTCGTCGGTGCCGGTGAGAAAATGCACGTCGTAGCCGTCGAGGCGCTTGAAGCGCGCGATGACGTCGGTCGAGATCGCCTCGTAGGCGTGACCGAGATGCGGCGGCCCGTTGACGTAGGAAATGGCCGTCGTGATGTAGAAGGTCTTGGGCGCGGTCATGGTCGGCTGCGGGCGAACGAGAGCGTGAAATGGGCCTGCGCGGCCCGCACGGCAATGGCTCAGGCCGCGCGCGCCGTGGCTTGAATGTCGTAGAAGATTTCGAGCAGCGCCTGCTTGCGATCGAGGGTCGCCGCCTCGGCCCGCTCGAACAGGTGCGCCGTGTTTTCCCATAGGCGCGCCCAGCGATCAAGGCCACTAGGTGCTGCACTTGCAGCACCGGCCTTGACGCGCTCGGCCAGCCACCACAACAGCAGGTCGCGCAACGACGCGACCGCGTCTTCGCCCCCGCGCGCGGTCTTCTCGGCGAGCCGGTCGAGCGCCAGCGCGTCCAACTGCGGCAGGCGCGCGAGCAGCGCCTGCATCTCGTGCAGCAGTACGAGTCCGCCGGCCGCCGCGAGCGCGAGCGCGCGGCCGGGGCTGCCGTCCGAAAGCCGCGCGAGTTCGGACAGTTCCGCCGGCGGCAGCTCGGGCATGGACCGCGCCGCGATCGCCTCGACGCCGGCCGCGGGCAGCGGCTGCACGACGAGGCGCTGGCAGCGCGAACGGATCGTCGGCAGCGCGCGGCTGATCGCGTGGTTCACGAGCAGGAACAGCCCGCGCGAGGGCGGCTCCTCCAGCGCCTTCAAGAGCGAATTCGCCGCCGCCGTGCTGAGATCGTCGACCGGATCGATGATCACGACGCGCCAGCCGCCCAGCGCCGGCGTGAGCTGCAGGAAGTGGATCGCCTCGCGCGCCTGGTCGACCGAAATCTCGCTGCGCATCTTGCCGTTCTTGTCGTTCACCTCGCGTTTCAGCACGCGCAGATCGGGATGACCGCCGCTGGCCACCATCCGGAACACCGGATGATCCGGCGCGACGCGAAGCGAATCGCCGGCCTGGCGCGCGCCGCCGGCGAAGATCCACCGCGCGAGCCGGAATGCGAGCGTCGCTTTGCCGATGCCTGGCGGTCCGGTGATCAGCCACGCATGATGCATCCGCCCCGAGCGGAACGAGCGCGCGAGCTGCGCCTCCGCCGTTTCGTGCCCGACGAGATCGGGATTCTCGCGCGGCGGAATGCCGGGCGATGCTTCTTCGTCGTCGCCGCCGCCGCGCGCCATCAGCCGATCTCTCCGGGGTAGCGGGCGCGCAGCGCCGCCGCGACGGCGGCCGCCACCGCCTCCATGGGCTGCGCCGTATCGATCACCGCGACGCGCTCCGGCTCGGCGCGCGCGATGGCGAGGAATCCGTCGCGAACGCGCGCGTGAAACGCTTCGCCCATGCTCTCGTAGCGCCCGTCGGCGCCGGCAACGGCGACGTTGCGCGTGCCGGCGCGCTCGAGGCCGAGCGCCACCGGCACGTCGAACAGCAGCGTGAGGCCCGGCGCGAAATCGCCGAGCACCAGCCGGCGCAAGAGGTCGATGGCCTCGGCGCCCAGCCGATGCCCGTAGCCCTGATAGGCCATGGTCGAATCGGCGAAGCGGTCCGAGATCACCCAGGCGCCGCGCGCGAGGGCCGGCTGAACCACTTTCGTCACGTGGTCGCGCCGCGCCGCGAAATGCAGCAGCGCTTCGGTCATCGGCTCCCAGCGCGCGGCCGCGCCCTGGACGAGCAGCTTGCGGATCTCCTCGGCGCCCGGCGTGCCGCCGGGCTCGCGCGTGAGCACGACTTCGCGCCCCTGCCCCTTCAGCCAATCCGCCAGCCGGCGCGCATGGCTGGACTTGCCGCTGCCCTCGCCGCCCTCGAACGTGATGAACCGCATCCGCGCCATGAGGCGTGTCTAGCACGGCCCCGCGATCAGCGCGAAAGCCGCGCGAAGCCCCAATCGAGCAGGCGGCGCGCTTCGGCCGCGCGCTCCTCTTCGCTCGCCAGCCCGTTGATCACCAGGATCAGCCGCTTGCCGTCGCGCACGGCGGAGACGGCCATGCCGTAGCCGCCGGCGGCGGTCATGCCGGTCTTGATGCCGTCGGCGCCCACATAGCTGCCAAGCAGCAGGTTGCGGTTGGCGTAGCTCCGCCCGCCGTAGCGGAACGCGAGTTCGCCGAACACGCGGTAGCGCTCGGGATGGCGCTGCAGGAGGATGCCGGCGAGCTTTGCGACATCGCCGGCGGTCATGCGGTGGTTCTTCGCGGTCTGGCCGGTGGCGTTGGCGAAGCGGCTGCCTTCAAGGCCGAGGTCGCGCGCTGCAGCGGTCATCGTCTTCGCGAAGGCCACCTCGGACGTGCCGAGGTGCTCGGCGATGGCGATCGCGGCGTCGTTGGCCGATGCGACGGCGGCGCCGCGCACCAGGTCGCGGAAGGCCACGGTGTCGCCGGCCGCAAGGCCCATCGTCGCGCCGCGTGCGGCCGCCGCGCGCTTGCCGATCTTGACCGTCGTGGCTTCGCTGACGCGGCCCGCCTTCAGCGCTTCGAACGCGAGATAGAGCGTCATCAGCTTGGTCATCGACGACGGCGCCATCTCATGGTCGGCGGCCCTCTCGAACAGCATGCGGCCCGACGGATGCTCGACGAGGATCGCCTGCTTCGCGCGGGTGGTTTCGGCCGCGGCGGGCGCCGCCGCCAGCGCGAGCGCCGCCAGGAAGATCAAGGATCGTTTCATCGCCGTTCCCCCGTTCGCGGGCACGCCCGCCTGCGGCATGCCCTTGCGCAGTTTGCCGGTGATCGCGTCACGCCGCCACATCGGCGGGACGATCGCCCTGCGCTTCAGCGTGGCGTTTCCGCCTGGGCAAACGGAACGGCAGGGGCCGGGGGCGCCACATCGGCGACGCCGGCGGCCCGCTTCAACTGCAGCGTGGCCTCGCGCAGCACAGTGACGCGCACGCGGGCCAGGCCCTTGCTCTCGAAACCGAGCTCGCGCGCGCCGGCGCGCGACATGTCGATGATGCGGTCTTCGGCGAACGGACCGCGGTCATTGATGCGCACGATCACGCTGCGGCCGTTGTCGAGATTGCTCACGCGCACGATCGTCGGCATGGGCAAGGTCGGGTGCGCCGCCGTCATCGCGTTCATGTCGTAGGTCTCGCCGTTCGCGGTGCGGCGGCCGTGGAAATCCGATCCGTACCACGAGGCCGTGCCGATGCGGTCGTAGCCGAGGTCTTCGCGCGGATAGTATGTGCGCCCGTTGATCTGGTAGGGCTGGCCGACGATGTAGCCCCGGTAGGGCGTTCCGGTCGGGCCGGGGATGCCGCGCGAAGAGCCGCACGCGGCCGCCGTCACAGCCAGCGCCGCAAGAAGGGCCGCGGTCCGAAATCCTGCCATCGCGCACTCCCCGTTTCCGTCGCGTCCGCTCCTCCGAAGATACGTTCGCCGGGCGGGCGGGCGTCCCCGCGCCCCGCCCCGCTTCGACCGGCGCCCGGCGCGCTAAGGGCCCGGGAGCCAGTCGTCGATGCGGCCGCTCAGGCGATAGTAGGCGAGCCCGAACCACTCGTAGGCGGCCGAATCAAGTGCCGCAAGCCCGCGCGCCAGGCTGAAGCCGAGGCTCCAGCCGACCACGCGGGTCGTACGATAGTCCACCGGATACGGAATGACGGGCCACCCGTGCTTGCGGAAGATGCCGAACGAGCGCGGCATGTGGCGCGCCGAGGTGACGAGCACCCAAGTCTCGCCCGCACGCGGCTGCGCGAGCGCCTTGCTCATGCGCGCATTGTCGTCGGTGTTGCGCGAGTCGCGCTCGACGATCACGCGCCCGCGGGCGATGCCGGCGGCGTCGAGAAACGGGCCGACCCAATCGCCCTCGCGCTCGTCGGGCCGCATCAGATTGCCGCTGCCGCCGGTGAAGACGAGCTTGGCCTCCGGGTAGCGACGCGCGAGCGCAGCGAAGGCCACCATCCGCTCGGCGTTGCCGTTCAGCGCCAGCGCCTGGCGGTCGGCGGAGAGGCCGGGTTCGATCGCGCCGCCGAGCACGATGACCCCGTCGACGCGGGCCGGCAACGACGGCGCCGGGAACCGGTTTTCGAGCGGCGAGATCAGCCAGTCGCCCAGCGGCAGCGCCGCCGCTGCGAGCAGCCCGGCCAGCGATCCGGCGATCAACACCGCGCCGGTTCGCCGCCGCGCGAGCAGCCGCGCGCCGATCCCGAGCGCCAGCATCAGCACGAGGAGATTGCTGGGCTTCAGCAGGATCCAGGCGAGCTTGCCGGCGACGAAGCCCATCGGCGCTGCGTCAGGGACCGGTTCCGGCGCGCGTGCCGTCGGCGCCGCGCTCGTCTTCGGGGGCCGCGCGGGCGGTGGGCGGCTGGGTGATGAACGTGTGGTACGGAATCCGGCCCAGCTCGCGGAACGTGACCAGCGCGCCCACCAGGAAGCTCAGCAGCGCCGAGGCGAAATAGCCGTAGCCGTAATAGGCAAAGCCGTGACCGAGCGAGGCGAAGGTGAAGACGACGTTGGTGGCGAGGAAGAAGAACGTGAGGAACAACACCTGCGCGCGCAGCTCGAAATAGGAGAGCACGATCGTGAGGCAGAGCAGGAGCACGTGAAAGAACGCGCCGAGTACGCCGAAGCGGAAGACTCCGAGCTGCAGATACGAGACGCCGAGGAATTCGAGGATCTTCGGCGCGAGGATGATGCAGAGCAGCGAGACGGTCGCCTGGATCACGATCAGATTGCGCAGACCGGCGATCAGCTCCTCGATCAGCGTCTTGTGATCCTCTTCGATCCGCTCGAGCGTGGCGTGGTTCTCGATCTCGCGATAGAGGCGCAGGTACTTCTCGTAGAAGCGCGTTTCGAGGTGGAGCAGGAACACCGCCATCGACGGCACGATCGACAGGTAGGCGAGAAACATCGCCGAATCGTAGACGCCGTTGTGGACGAAGCCGCTCGGCAGCCGTTCGCGCTCCGGCGCCAGCCACATGATCCACTTATCCACCCAGATCGCGACATTGTAGAGGAAGCCCGAGAGCGCCAGCGACCAGTAGGGCTTGAGCGTGCGCAGGAATCCGAACAGGCGCACCGCGGGATAGGGGTATTCGGCGAACGCGCGAACCACGAGCAGGAACAGGATCGTGGCCAGGCCGGCGTTGAAGCCGATCAGCATCCCCTCGACGCCAGCCCACTCGCCGCCAAGCAGCGCGAGGCCGAAGGCCGCGGCGAGGCCGAAGATGAAGCTCAGCGAGATCGCCGTGTAGACCCGGAGCGCCGTGAGGAACACGCCGACGAGCCAGAGGCCGGTGACCAGGAAGTAGTTGACGAGCCCTTGCACGACGAGGGCCGGCGGAAGATCGACGACGAAGACGTAGAACGGCACCGCGATCGGCGCCTGGATCAGGCACAGTACGAACAGCCCGCCGATCAGCATGCCCGGCGCCTGGTCGGCGCGGCGCTCGTAGATCTGGTCGGCCAGGCAGCGCGTGATGACGCGGACGAGTCCCCCCGAAAACACCAGCGAGAACGCGAAATTGTAGGTGACGATCGCGCGGAACAGCGTGACGCCCTCGCTGCCCACGGCCGGCAGGGCGTAGATCGTCAGCGTCGCGAGGCAGGCGATCGTGTAGAGCCACGGGCCGGTCGAGGCGGCGGCCGAATGCGCGTAGGCCTGGACGACGCCGAGCAGATCGCCGCGCTCGGCCAGCCGGCGCAGCGCGAACCCTACGCCCGCCATGCGCGCCTCCCGCTCCGTCCGCCGCGATCGCCCGGCCGCTCGGCGTCGGGCGACGCGATCAGTTCCTCGTAGAGCGAGCGATACGCGGCCAGCATGTCGCGCTTGTCGTAATAGCGCCGCACGCGCTCGCGAATCGCACGGCTGCACGCCGCATAGAAGGACGGGTCGCCGAGCAGCTTGTACATGCCCTCCGCGGTCGCCTTGGGGCTGGTGAGCGTGGTGACCACGCCGCCGGGGCCGAGCTGCGCCTCGCCCTCGCGGCCCATGATGATCTCGCGGCAGGCGCCGACGTCGGTGGCGACCGCGGGGATGCCGGCGGCGCCGGCCTCGAGCAGCACCAGCGGCTGCCCCTCGCTGATGCTGGTGAGGACGATGACGTCGATCCGGCCGAGATAGTCCATGACGTTCACCTTGCCGGTGAAGGTGATCGTGCCTTCCAGCCCTTCCTGGCGGACCTGTTCGCGGCACTCTTCCGCATATTCCTTGTCTTCCTCGAGCGGCCCCATGATCAGCGCCTCGAGCTCGATGATCTGCTGCTGCAGCAGGCCGCAGGCGCGGATGAACGTCTTCACGTCCTTGATCGGAACGACGCGGCCGATCAGGGCCACCGTCGGCCGGCGCCCGCCCGCATGCCGCGCGATGCCGGCGAAGCGCTCGACGTCGACGCCGTTCGGGATGACGCGCATTTTCGCCGGATCGGCGCCGTCGTTGCGCTGGAACTTCTGGTTTCCGCCGAAGATCGTCAGCACCTGCCGCGCCGCCTGGTAGCAGGCGAGCGAATAGGTGCCGAACACGTCCTTCCAGAGATCCTTGAGATTGCGCGGCACGTCGGCGACGCTGTAGCTCGCATAAGGCGTGTCGTAGATCCAATCGGCCATCGTGATCTCGATGCGCCGCTCGTTGGTGTAGATGCCGTGCTCGGTGACGATGCCGGGCCGCCCGGTCTCCACGGCCGCGCGCGCCATCAGGGCGCCCGCATAGCCGGTCGAAACCGCGTGATAGGCCCGCGCCGGCGGCAGCTCGTGCAGCAGGACCGCGTAGAGGCCGCCGATCAGGGCCCGCCACGTGTAGAAATACTCCAGGAACGGGCTGCGCGACTGGCTGCGGCGGTAGAGGTTCAGCAGCATCTCCCACGAGACGTAGGAGTTGTAGAGGATGTCGGCTCCGAGCCGCCGTCGCAGCGGCGCGAAAAGCTCCACGAGCCCGCGCATGTCGTCGAGCGAGCCGCGCTGCATGACGTTCTGGAGATAGAGCTCGGTCGCGCGAAAGAACGGGCGCAGGCGCGGCAGCCAAGGCCAGCCGTTGCGCATCTCGTGCAGATTGAGATGCTCGATCGCGACCACGTTGGCGGGCACCTGATAGACGCGCCGGCGCGATGCGTCGTTAGGCAGCAGCGCCACGATGCTGAAGCGAAGCTCGGGCAGGCCGCCGATGATGTCGTGGACCCAGCTCGAGACGCCGCCGCTCACATAGGGATACGTGCCCTCGAGCAGCAGGCACACGTCGGCGGCGGCGGCGCGGTCGGTCATCGCCCGCCCCTATGCCGGCTCGGGCCGGCTGGCGGCGCCGGTGGCCCAGAGCTGCGCGGCCGAGACCGCCTTGGGGGAAAGGGTACGGTCCTGCGCGAGATCGGTCACGGTCTGTGCCGCGAGCGCGCGGAGCGCGTCGGTGCGGCCCTGCGCGAACAGCACTTCCATGTACCACAGCACCGCCTGGCGCGTAGCGCGGCCCTCGGCGAACGAGCGCTCGAGCCACTGCGCGGCGAGCGCGTGCCGCTCGAGCCGCATCAGCAGCCGCCCGACGGCCAGCGACGCCTCGCTGTCGTCGGGCACGAGTTCGCAGTAACTCAGCCACAGCTGCAGCGCCCGCACGCGGTTGTTCTGCTCGAGCGCATCGTCGAGGATGCCGGTATAGGCGTACTCGTCGTAGGCCTTGGCGAGCTGGCGCGTGGACCGCGCGTCGCCGGGGCTGCGGGCCAGTTCGCCCTCCAGCACCTGCACGCGCCCCACGAAATCGTCGGTGAGCTTCGCGATCGCGGTCGCCGCCTGCACGCGCACCTCGGGGTTCGTGTCGGCAAGTGCGGATTTCAGCACCGGCGCGAACACCGGGCGGAAATTGCGCGCGACCGTGGCGATCACCGCGATCCGCTGCTCGACCGTGCCGTGCTGTACGATGTCCATGTAGGAGACCACGGGCGAGTGGTCGCCCCGCGGCAGTTCGCGGCGCACGATCGACTGGTAGAGCTGAGCGGAAAGCGCGCCCTCGTCTTCCGGAAACAGCTTGCGATACCACTCGGCGAACGGCGTCGCGGTCGCGCGGAAGCGCAGATAGAGCGGATAGAACAGCAGCAGCGCCACCGGCGCGAGCGGCCCGAAGAACGGCAGCGTGGCGGCGAGCGCCTGGATGAGTCGATGCTCGTCGCGATCGTCCGGGCGCGTCAGCGCCGCGAAGGCCACCACGGCGCAGGCCCCGACATGCGCGCCGAGCGCAATCGGCCAACTTCCGGGCGACGCGCGCAGCAACGCGAGCGCGCCGATCTCGACGGCCCCCGTCACGAGCGCCATCAGCACGAAGACGGCGCCATGCGCCGTGCTGCGCTTGACCGTGGCAGAGGCGTCCGTCATCGCCGCTCCGCCTCCGGCGCGGGCTGGCGCATCCGCCCGAAATCGTCGGAGCCGTAGCCGAGCTGCGGCGCCGCCGCGGCGCCCGGCGGGCGCACGATCGGCGTGCCGCCCGCTCCCGCCAGATCCTCCACCAGCGCCTGCACCGTCACCGGGCCGCTGGCGCCGCCGAGCTTGCGCGCGATCGCGGTGCGCAGCTCCTGCGCCTTGGTGCGGGCCTGCGACACCTCGCTGCCCGGCATCAGGACCGCGATCGTGAGGCCGGACCGCTCGAGATTGAACGCGAGATCGGAATCGCCGAGATTCTCGCGCACCGCAGCCAGCAGCGCTGCCGGCAGGCGCATCCGCAGCGTCGGCGGCAGCTGGACGTTCACCGCGATCGAGAGGCGGATCGCGCTCAGCGCGAAGCCGGCGCGGCGCGCCAGCGACAGCAGGAACTTCGTCTGCTGCGCGTACTCCTCGGCCGCCGGCAGGGTCTGCGCGTGGGCGGCGCCCTCCCGCAGCTCCACCAGCGGCTCGCACTCGATCTTGAGGCGCGCGACGTTCGAGGCAAGCTTCTTCAGGATCGCGATGCGGAACTTGTCGATCACGATCTGCGTCTGCGACATCGGCGTGTTCGGCAGCACGACGACGTACTGCCAGTTGCCCGACTTGAACTCGAAGGCGAGGTCGGTCGTGCGCAGGACCTGGACGCAGGCGTCGCGCACTAGGCCCGGCAGCGACTGGCGCTGCTCTTCGCTGAGGTCGTCGGGATTCTCGACGCTCGCGCGCATGATCGAGACCGGGAAGCCGATCCGCTTGCCGAGCGCCGCGAGAAACGCCGCCTGGCGGGCGTAGAACGTGTCGGAGAGCAGCATCGAATCGGTCGACAGGATGCTCTGCTGCGTGGCCGTGTCGAACCGGCGCGCATTGCCCAGCGCCGTGCTGAGCAGCTCGCACACCACCTTGAAGTTCTCGACCGTCGTCAGGTTGAGGTCTGAGAAGCGCAGACGCTCGATCTTGAGCATGCCGACGACCTCTCCGCCGTCGCCCTGGAACAGCGGCCCGGCGACGACGCCCTGGCGCGCCAGAACGCGCTCGTCGACGCTGTCGGCGGCCGAGACGTAGCGCTGGCCGACGACGACGGTCTGGAACAGCGGATTGTCGGGCCAGATCGTGGTTTCGTAGGCGTCGTCCTCCGCCCAGCCGCGTTTCAGCCGCAGCGCGAGCGCGCCGCCCTCCACCGTGTAGAGGGAGAATTTCTCCGGGCCGAGGACCACCGACACGAGGTTGACGGCGCCGGCCAGCACTTCGTTAACGGAGAGATTCTGCAGCGTCTTGGCCGCCCGGTAGATGCTGACCACCGTGCGCAGCTCCGAGGCCACGTTGATCTCGAGCTTCTCGTGCGCGGCCTTGAGCTCCTGGTAGGCGAGCGCGATGCCGTGCTCGCGCTTCTTCGACTCCTCCACCTGGTGCTCGAGGTCGATCTCGCGGCGCGCATGTCGGTTGCGCAGCTCGCCGAGCACGACCGCGCTGACCAGCCACAGCAGCGGCCGCGCGCCGAGATGCAGCACGTGCTCGTAGAAATCGGTATCGATCGACTGGACCGGAAGCTTGCCCGAGAGCAGGACGATCGAGCCGGCGGCGGCGGCGAACACGCCCTCGTTGGTTCCGTACTGGACGCTGACCAGGGCCACGAGCAGCCAGAACGGATGCGGCTCCAGCGCCCAGAAGCGGTTCCCGCTGAAATAGAGCTGGTCGAGGAGAACCGCGACGCCGAGGAACAGCGCCGTCTCCACGATTGCCGATAGCCGTATGCCGAGCACTGATTTTTGCACCAGCGCGTCACCCGCAATCAGCAGGCCGGTGCGCTTGGCCGGCACGATGCGGGGTACGTCCGGCGCGCCGCCGCCCTTCCTCGCCCAGCGCATCAGATGATTGAGACGATCCGGCATGGTCAGCGCTCCTGCGCCCCGAGCCCGAGCCGATCGGCGCCGGGCCCGCGGAGCGCCCGTGCGCGCTCGTAGCGCCCCATGTCGACGAGCACGTCGTAGAATTCGTCGCGCAGCGCGCGATCCCGCGGAAAGCGGCGGAGCAGCGCTTCGTAGGCCGCGATCGATTCGTCGAACCGCGCGAGGCGATAGAGCCCCTTTGCGCGGAGCTTGAGGTCTTCGAGACCCGGCTTTTCGAGCTTGGCGATCTTCGCCAGGGCGCGCTGGAAGTGCGGCGTTGCCCTCTGCCAGTCCGGGAAGTGGATGATCACCTCGCCGAGCAGGAAATCGATCTGGAAGTCGTCGCCGCCATTCGCCACGAAAGCTTCCAGGTAGCGCCGCGCGGCGCCCGGGTCGGGTTCGTCACGCCACATGGCCATCTGGCCGAGCCGTTTCAGCGCGTCGAGATTCTTCGGATCCTCCTTGAGTATGCGCAGGTAGGCCGGGCGCGCGAGATCGAACATGCTCTCCCCGAACGCGACGCTGGCGAGGGCGAGGAGTTTCGACCGCTCTGCAG
>ERZ761602.5429-NODE-5429-length-15113-cov-65.100080_pt1 | contig 15113 bp, 13 predicted proteins | sample MGYA00512165_ERZ761602 | MGnify/ENA primary metagenome ERZ761602 (study PRJEB28899, sample SAMN02445085) | bioreactor sludge metagenome | biome: EBPR sludge; isolation source: Thorneside wastewater treatment plant | place: Australia: Brisbane, Thorneside...
TGGTGCGCGAGGTGGTCAGCCTCGACGACGCCGACCGCCGCCGCAGCTTCGGCGAGGCGCTGCCGCCGGGCCTGAGGCTGCTGTGAAACGCGCCTGCGCGCTCACTTCAGGCCGGCGAGGGGCGCGCGGTCGATCGCCGACAGCGGCGCGTTGACCTCGAACAGCTTCGCATGCACCTCGGGCACGCCGAAGCCGAGCAGGCGCGCGCGGTGCATCTCCAGGTAGCGCTCGGCGTCGGCGCGGTCGGCGAAGAGGTAGATCCCGCCCGCCTCGCCGGTGTCGCGGTTCTCGGTCCAGATCTTCCACAGCAGGCCGGGCTCCTGCGCGATGGACTGCGCCAGGCCCTGCATCGCCTGCGCCATGTCCTCGCCCCAGGGGCCTTGGTAAGGGAAATCGACTTGAAGAAGGATGGGCATGGGGGATCTCCTGTTGCGCGGGGAGCGAAGGGAGGGCGCGGGCCGGACAGCCCGGGAACGGCGGCCCACGGCATTATCGAGGTTCGCAAGGGCGCGGAACTCGTCGATCATTCTACCCTCGCCCCCCATCCGCCCTGCCGCCCACGATGACCGCCTCCATCGCCTTCCGTTACGACGCCATCGCCCGCGCGATCGCCTTCGCGCGCGCCCACCCCCATCGCACGCCGGCCCCCGACGCCGTCGCGGATGCGCTCGGGCTCGACCTGGGGCAGTGGCGCCAGGTGCTGGCGGAATGGGCGGGGATCACCCCCGAACGTTTCCTGCACTGCCTGGGCCGGGAGTACGCACGCGAGCGCCTGGCACTGACGCCGGAGCTGCTGCCGGAACTGCAAGGCGGCGGTGCCGAACGCACGGAGCACTCACGCCCGCTCACCTGGGAAGCGATGACGCCAGCCGCGATCCGAGCCGCCGCCCAAGGGATCGAGCTCGGCCACGGTCTTGCCACCACGCCCTTCGGCGACGCGCTGCTGGCCTGGTCCGCGCGCGGCCTGTGCCATCTCGCCTTTCGCAGCACGGACGAGGCGGCCCTGCTCGCGGAACTGCACCAGCTATGGCCCACGGCCACGCTCGTGCGCGACGATGCGCACGCGCGCAGCCTGGCGCAGCGGATCTTTCCGTCGCGCTCGCCTTCCACCTCGGCCACTGCAGCCGCCCTGCCCTCCGGAAAAATCGACGAGGCAGACTCCGACCGCGGCGGCGTCCATCTGCTGCTGCGCGGCACGCCCTTTCAGGTCCGCGTCTGGTCCGCCCTGATGCGCATCCCGCGCGGCCGCCTGCTGTCCTACCGCCAGCTCGCCACCCTGCTCGGCATGCCGGCGGCTCCGCGCAGCGTCGGCAGCGCGATCGCGGCCAACACCCTCGGCTACCTCGTCCCCTGCCATCGCCTGATCCGCGCGGACGGCGACGCGGGCGAGTTCCGCTGGGGCAGCGAGCGCAAGCTGGCGATGCTGGCCTGGGAGGCGTCGTGAGCGTGCCCGCGGTGAGACGAAGCGACCGGGGAGGAATTCAGTGAATACCCGACACAGCCCCGACTATCTGGCTGGCTATCCGCCGGCGCTGGTGCATCAGGTGAGGACGCTGATCGAGCAGGGCAGGCTGGCCGACGCGCTGCGCCGGCGCTACCCGCAGGCGCACGCAGTGCGTTCGGACAGCGCGCTCCACGACTACGTGCAGGCGCTCAAGGCCGCGCATCTGCGCAGCGCGCCGCCGCTCTCCAAGGTGCGCTTCGACAACACGCTGCACGTGATCCGCAACGCGCTCGGCACCCACACCGCGATCTCGCGCGTGCAGGGCTCGCGCCTGCAGGCCAAGCGCGAGATCCGCATCGCCACGCTGTTCCGCGCCGCACCGGAGGCCTTCCTGCGCATGATCGTGGTACACGAACTCGCCCACCTGCGCGTGCGGGAGCACGACAAGGCCTTCTACCAGCTCTGCCTGCACATGGAGCCGGACTACCACCAGTACGAGTTCGACCTGCGCACCTACCTCACGTACCGCGACGCAGGGGGCGAGGTGCTCTGGGAGGCGTAGCGGCGTCTGCAGCAGCAGCGGAAACCGCGAACCGACCTTTCGATCAGCGCAGGTGCTAATTCTCGTCGCTGCGATCGCGATCCTGTGTTGGAAAGTCTCAGCTCGCCTTGCGCGCGGGCGCGCGCTTGCGCGGTGCGGCGACCGCGGCGTCCTCGCCCGCTGCTTCGTCGCCCTTGGCCGCAGTCTTTGCACCCGCCTTCGGCGTCTTGGCCTCGAACTCGAAGCCGACCTTGCCGTCCTTGCCGCGCACCAGAAAGGCGGAGAACTTGCGCCGCGTACGCGCCGACACGAAGCCCTTGAGCAGATCGGTCTTGCCCTCGATCAGCAGCTTCGCCATCTGCTCGCGCTCGATCGGCTGCTGCAGGATGATCTTGCCGGAGCGGAAGTCGCAGCTCTTGCCCGGGCCGACCGACTTCTCGCACACGTAGGCCATGCCATGCTCGAACACGCGGCTGGCGCACTTCGGGCAGGCGCCGACCGGCTCCTGCGCCGAGAAGTCCACCGCCTCGGCCTCCTCGCCCTCCTTGGGCTGGCCGAAGTCGAAGGTGGGCTGCTTGTCCTCGTTCAACACGATGTCGGCGTTGAACAGGCGCCCCATCTTGTTGCGGAAGCCGAGCAGCGGGCCGACCTTGCCCGCGCGCAGCAGGGTCTCGATCTCGTCGTACTCGAACTGGCGACCGGCGACGATCTTCCAGGTGCTCCAGTCGCAGGCCTGGCAGGCGAACTTCTTGTAGTTCTCCTTCACCACGCCACCGCACTTCGGGCAGGGCGTCTGCAGCGTGACGAACTCGCCCGGCACGGTGTCGGACTCGTAGCGCTTGGCGCGCTCGACCACCTCGCGCGTCATCTCGGCGATCTCGTTCATGAAGGCTTCGCGGCTGAGCTTGCCGTGCTCCATCTGCGCGAGCTTGTATTCCCAGCCGCCGGTGAGTTCGGGCGAGGTCAGCGCGGTGACGCCCAGGCCCTTCAGCAGCGTGATCAGCGAGAAGGCCTTGGCGCTCGGAATGAGTTCGCGGCCGTCGCGGTGGATGTACTGCTCGCTGATCAGGCCTTCGATGATCTGCGCGCGCGTGGCCGGGGTGCCGAGGCCGCGCTCGGCCATCGCCGCGCGCAGCTCCTCGTCGTCGACCATCTTGCCCGCGCCTTCCATGGCCGACAGCAGCGTGGCTTCGTTGAAGCGCGCCGGCGGCTTGGTCTGCAGCGACTTGACCACGATGTCCTCGGTGGACACCGTCTCGCCCTGCTTCACCGCGACCAGCTGCGGAGCGCCACCTTCTTTCGTGTCTTTCTCGTCGTTGGCTGCTTCCTTGCCATACACCGTCAGCCAGCCCGGATTGACCAGCACCTTGCCCTCGGTCTTGAAGGCCTCGCCCTCGACGCGGGTGATGCGGGTGGTGATCTGGTACTCGGCGGCCGGGTAGAACACCGCGAGGAAGCGCTTGGTGACGAGGTCGTAGATCTTGTGCTCGGCGTCCGACAGGCTCTTCGGCAGCGCCCCGGTGGGGATGATGGCGAAGTGGTCGGAGATCTTGGCGTTGTTGAAGATGCGCTTGTTGGGCTTCACCCAGCCCTGCCTGGTGATCTCGTTGGCGAAGGGCGCGTACTGGTCGGGCAGGGTGCGCATGACCTCGCCCACGGTGGCGAGGTAGTCCTCGGGCAGCGCGCGCGCATCGGTACGCGGGTAGGTCAGCACCTTGTGCTTCTCGTACAGCGCCTGGGCGAGTTGCAGCGTCACGCGGGCGGAGAAGCCGAAGCGGCCGTTGGCCTCGCGCTGCAGGCTGGTGAGATCGAACAGCAGCGGCGACAGCTGGGTGGAGGGCTTGGCCTCTTCACTGACCACGCCCGGCTTGCCTGCACACTTGCTGCGGATGGCCTCGGCCCGGGCCTTGTCCCACAGGCGGAAGGCGGTGGCGTGCTCGTCGCCCTCGGGCTTCTTGAACTTCTCGTCGAACCAGCGCCCGGGGTATTCGCCGGCGGCGCAGCCGAAGCGCGCTTCCAGCTCCCAGTAGTCGCGCGACTTGAACTTGCGGATGCGGTCCTCGCGCTCCACGACCATCGCCAGCGTGGGCGTCTGCACGCGGCCCACGGTGGTGAGGTGGAAGCCGCCGGTCTTGGAGTTGAACGCGGTCATCGCGCGCGTGCCGTTGATGCCGATCAGCCAGTCCGATTCGGCGCGGCAGATCGCGGCGTTGCGCAGGCCCTCGACCTCCTGCGCGGCGCGCAGGTGGGTGAAGCCGTCGCGGATCGCCTGCGCGGTCATCGACTGCAGCCACAGGCGCTGCATCGGCTTCTTGCTGCCGGCGTGCTGGGCGATGAAGTTGAAGATCAGCTCGCCTTCGCGGCCCGCGTCACAGGCGTTGATGAGGCCGGTGACGTCCTTGCGCTTGATCAGCCGGGTGAGCAGCTTGAGGCGGTCCTCGGTCTTCTCGATCGGCTTGACCGCGAAGTGGGGCGGGATCACCGGCAGGTGGGCGAAGGTCCATTTGCCGCGCTTGACCTCGAATTCCTCAGGCAGGGTGAGCTCGAGAAGGTGGCCGACGGCCGACGACAATACATATTCGTCGGACTCGAAGTAGTCCTTCTCCTTGGTGAAGCCGCCCAGCGCACGGGCGATGTCCTGCGCGACGGAAGGCTTTTCCGCGATGATCAGTTGCTTGCTCATGCTCGACAGTCAACGAGGGTCGCGCCGCGAGGGCGCGTGGGTTCGGAAGCGGCGGATGATAAGGAGCGCCCGTCGGAACAGGCAAGCCGCACGGATGGACCGTTCAGTGCACCGTGGGCTCGTAGGCCCAGTCGTCTTCCTCGGCGAGCAGCTCGTCCACCATCAAGGTGTCGATCGGCTCTTCCTGCTGCCACAGCACCATCAGCACGATGACCTTGAGCCGGTTCAGCGTGATGTTGAAGTCGGCCAGCGCCATCGCGCGCTCGATGATCAGCTCGCGGTGGGCGGTTCCGAGCACGCCGGCGCTCTCGAGCAGGCTCAGGAAGCCGCGGCAGCGGCCGTCGAGCAGGGCCTGCTCCTCCTCGGTGTAGATCCGCACCGACCCGGCCTGTGGCGCCGTCCCGGGGTGGATGTCGCGAGCGACACGGCGAAGGCCGGCAAGCCACTCCAGCGCCTCCGAGATGTCGTCCTGCTCGAACCCGGCCGCAGACAGCTTGCGGCTCAGCAGCTCGCCTTCCGGGCAGGCGTCGGCGTGGATGTAGCTTTCGAAGAGGTATACGAGGATGTCGAACAAGGCGGCCTCTCGTGGATCGGCAGGGGAGGCGGAAGGGCCGGCCCCCCGCGGGGGTATGGGGGACGGCGGCTCGCGGCCGCTCTTTCAGGTGATGCGCTGGAAGCGTCCGCCGGGCAGCTGGGCCAGGCGCCCTTCCAGTTCGAGTGGCAGCAGGATGGCGTAGAGGGCGTCGACCGTCAAGCCGCAGCGCGCGGCGATCGTGTCGAGGTCCACCGGATCATGTCCGATCGCCTCGAGCACGCGGGCGGTCTCGCCGTCGAGCGCGAGCGCGGCCTGCAGGGGCGGTTCGGCCGGGGTGGCGGGCTCCGCGCCACGACGACGATGGCCCTTTGCCGGCGTGACGACCGGTGCGGGCCAGCCGAGGCGGCCACGCAGTTCCTCGAACACGTCCTCGGCGGTCTCGACCAGCTTGGCGCCGTCGCGGATCAGGCGATGGCAGCCGCGCGAGAGCGGCGAGTGGATCGAGCCGGGGATCGCGAACACCTCGCGCCCGGTCTCGGTGGCCAGGCGGGCGGTGATCAGCGAGCCGCTGCCGAGCGCCGCCTCGACCACCAGCACGCCTTCGGCCAGGCCGGCGATCAGGCGGTTGCGGCGCGGGAAGTTGTGCTGCAGGGGCGGCGTGCCGAGCGGGAATTCGCTGACGACCGCGCCGGAGGCGGCGATCTCGCGTGCCAGCGCGGCGTTGCGCGCGGGGTAGATGCGATCGATGCCGGTGCCGATCACCGCCACCGTGCCGGCGCTCGCGCCGCCGGCGGCGAGCGCACCGCGGTGCGCTGCGGCGTCGATGCCGAGCGCCAGCCCGCTTATGACGACGAGGCCTTGCTGGGCGAGTGCGCGTGCGAAGGCCTCGGCGTTGGCCTCGCCAGCCGCGGTGGCCGAGCGCGCGCCGACCAGCGCGATGCCGGGGCGGGAGAGTAGCGCGGGTTCGCCCTTGACGTAGAGCAGCGGCGGGGGGTCGGCGATGTCGAACAGCCGCCGTGGATAGTCGGCGTCGGCCAGGGTCAGGATGTGGTTGCCGGCCTCGCCCGCCCATGCGAGCGCGCGCTCGATACTCTCATGCGGGGCCGCGGACAGCACGGTATCGGCCATCGTGCCACCCACCACGGCGGCGAGTGCGCCGCGACCGGCAGCGAAGATGTGGCCGGGCAGGCCGAAGGCTGCGAGCAGCGCGCGCTGGCCCTGCGCACCCAGACCCGGCACGCAGGCAAGGCGCAGCCAGTCGGCGAGGTCGTCGGCAGGCCCGGTCACGATGCGAGGGCTGCGTCTTGCCCTTGGCGAGTCAGGGCCGACGGACGGTGTCGCCGATCGTCACCGGACCGTCGGAATCCATTACCAGTGCATAGGCCACGCGATCGAAGACGCGGAACACGAAGGCCACGCCGTAGCGCTTCTCGGGCAGGCGGAAGCTCTCCTTGCCGTCCTCGCCTCGATACTCGGCCACACCGCGGTTGCGATAGAGCGCAAGCACATGGCCGCGCTCGAGGCCGTCCTGCTCGCCCGTGTTGAGCGCGACGACGTTGAGCCGGCCGGTCTCGCTGACGCCGCGGTGGATGGAGATGATCCTGCCCTCGACGTCGAAGTCGGGCGCGCGCGGCGCATAGGAGAACACGCTCGGCGGCTCGCTCGGCATCATCAGGTCGCCGGTACCGATCTCCTCGACCGCCGAGACGATCTCCAGCGTGGTCGGCTCGCCGCGCTCGGTGACGCGGGCGGTACCCAGATAGGCGGCTTCCCAGGCAATCGGCTCACGGGTCTGCGGGTCCTCGAGCGGGCGGGCGGGGCGGTAGATGTGCCAGACCTCGGCCTCGTCGCCGACGTTCTTGGCGAACACGGTGTCGCCCGTCCCGGTCAGCACGCGACTGGTCTCGGTGGCGACGATCGTGGCCGACCCCTCGAGACGGGGCTGATCGATGATGAGCGGGCGGTTCAGGAAGGGCTCGATGATCTGCAGCGGAATGCTCGGCAGCGCTTCTGCGATCGGCTCGCTATAGATCCTGGGCTGCAGGCGGCCGTCCTGGGCGCCACCGCCACCGATTCGCCGGCCGATACTGAGCCAGGGGCCGCTGCGGTCGAGCAGGATCACCTGGCCCGGGTAGATCAGGTGGGGGTTGCGGATCTCGTCGCGGTTCAGGCGCCAGACCTCGGGCCAGCGCCAGGGCTCCTGCAGGAAGCGCCCGGAGATGTCCCACAGGGTGTCGCCGCGCACCACCGTGTAGCTGTCGGGAGCGTCGGCGGCGAGGCGCACGTTCGACTGCGCGTGCGCGCCGGTGCCCAGGAGGCTCGCGAAGGCGACGAGCAGAGGGAATATAATTCGCATCATTGGACGCATCCGATCGGGACCTTGCGTGCCGGGGGCGACCCGGAACGCTGGGTGCGCGCCCGGGTCGAAGCAGTTGATCGCGCCCTGCGCGCGTCCTGCATACCGGTCGCGGATATTCCGGCTAAATACATGCCGAAGCGTGTGAAAACGCTTGAAATTCTGCACTCAAAGGCTTAACCCAGCAAGGTATTCATGGCTCTCCTACCCATTCTCCGCTACCCCGATCCCCGCCTGCACACGGTCGCCGCACCGGTGACGGAGGTCGACGACAAAATCCGCAAGCTGGTCGCCGACATGGCCGAGACCATGTACGAGGCGCCCGGCATCGGGTTGGCCGCCACCCAGGTCGACGTGCACAGGCGCATCGTCGTCATCGACGTCTCCGAGGACAAGTCCGGCCTGATGGCGCTGATCAACCCCGAGATCCTCGAGCGTTCGGGCGAGCAGGTGTGCGAGGAAGGCTGCCTGTCCGTACCCGGAATCTACGAGAAGGTGTCGCGCGCCGAGCGTGTGAAAGTTCGCGCCCTGAACGAAAACGGCGAATCCTTCGAGTTCGAGGCCGACGGACTGCTCGCGGTGTGCGTGCAGCACGAGATCGACCACCTCGACGGCAAGGTCTTCGTCGAATACCTGTCGCAGCTCAAGCTCGGCCGCATCAAGTCCAAGCTGGCCAAGAAGGCCCGCATCACAGCGTGATGGCCGCCACCGCATCCGTGGCCGGCGGCCTGCGCGTCGCCTTCGCCGGCACCCCCGAGTTCGCCGCGCAGGCGCTCGATGCCATCCTGAAGGCCGGCTACGCGGTCCCGCTCGTGCTCACCCAGCCCGACCGCCCTGCCGGCCGCGGCATGAAGCTCAGTCCGAGCGCGGTCAAGCAACTCGCGCTCGCCCACGGCATCGAGGTCGACCAGCCCGAGAAGCTGCGCACCGACGAGCAGCGCGCCCGCCTCGCCGCGTGCGCGCCCGACGTGCTGGTGGTCGCCGCCTACGGCCTCCTGCTGCCGCCCGCGGTACTCGCGCTGCCGCGCCTGGGCTGCATCAACATCCACGCCTCGCTGCTGCCGCGCTGGCGCGGTGCGGCGCCGATCCACCGCGCGATCGAGGCCGGCGACGCGCAGACCGGCATCACCATCATGCAGATGGACGAGGGCCTCGACACCGGCCCGATGCTGCTGCGGCGCGCGCTGCCGATCGCCGCGGACGACACCACCGCCAGCCTGCACGACCGCCTCGCCGCGCTCGGCGGCGAATGCATCGTCGAGGCCCTCGGCGCGCTCGCGGGCGGCGGCCTGGCGGCGACGCCGCAGCCGGCGGAGGGCGTGACCTACGCGGCCAAGATCGGCCGCGCCGAGGCCGACATCGACTGGAGCCGGCCGGCGGCGGAGATCGAGCGCGCCATGCGCGCCTTCGACCCGTTCCCGGGTGCCGTGTCCACCCTGCGCGACACCGCGGTCAAGTGCTGGAAGGCGCAGGTCGTCGCGGGCGAGGGCGAGCCCGGCCGGGTGCTCGCGGTCGATGCGGACGGCATCGTCGTGGCCTGCGGGCGCGACGCGCTGCGTTGCACGGTGTTACAGCGCCCGGGCAGCAAGCGCCTGCCCGCGGGGGAATTCCTGCGCGGGTTCCCGGTCTCTGCAGGCGAACGCTTCGCGCCGGCGGTGTGAGCGCGCCGGCCGTTCGCGGCGGGCTTGAAGCCCGTCGCCGACGCCCCAAGCTACACTGACGAATCAATCTCCTGCAGGAAGGACCCGCAATGTTCGGAAACTGGATCAAGACCTCCATCCTGATGGCCGGCATCGTCGCGCTGTTCGGCGCGATGGGCGCGGCCATCGGCGGCCAGCAGGGCATGCTGATCGCGCTCGTGATGGGTGGCGCGATGAACGTCTGGGCCTACTGGTTCTCGGACAAGATGGTGCTGAAGATGTACAAGGCGCGCGAGGTCGATGCCGCCTCCTCGCCCTACCTCTACAACATGGTCGCCGAGCTCGCCCGCCGCGCCGAGCTGCCGATGCCCAAGGTGTACATCATCGACGAGGCCCAGCCCAACGCCTTCGCCACCGGGCGCAACCCCGAGAACGCAGCGGTCGCCGCCACGACCGGCATCATGCGCATGCTCTCCGAACGCGAGCTGCGCGGGGTGATGGCGCACGAGCTGGCGCACGTGAAGAACCGCGACATCCTGATCTCCACGATCTCGGCCACCGTCGCCGGCGCGATCTCGATGCTGGCCAACTTCGGCATGTTCTTCGGCGGCCGCGAGGGCGAGGAGCGTCCCAATCCGATCGTATCGATCGCGATGATGATCCTCGCGCCCCTCGCCGGCATGCTGATCCAGATGGCGATCAGTCGCACCCGGGAGTTCGGTGCGGATCGCGGCGGTGCGGAGATCTCCGGCGACCCCGAGGCGCTCGCCGGCGCGCTCGCGAAGATCGATGCCTACGCCCGCGGCATCCCGATGCACACCGCCGAGCGCCACCCGGAAACCGCGCAGATGATGATCATGAACCCGCTCTCGGGTGGCGGCTTGCGCGGGCTGTTCTCCACCCACCCCGCCACCGAGGAACGCATCGCCCGCCTGCGCGCGCTGCGCTGAGCCGTGTGCGCGGCAGCCGGAGCGCGGGCCGCGGGCCGCGGGCGCGCACGGTGGAAGGGGTCGAGGTCGCAAGACCGCGCCGAGTCCTTCGCAGGCGATCGCCGAGGGCGGTCTGCTGCAACGACGGGCATGGTGTAGGCTACGGACTGCGCCGACCGTCGGCCCTCGACAAGCCGCGGCGTACCCCACAACGAAGAGGAGATCTACATGAGCAAAGTGACCCTTGGCGGTAACCCGATCGACGTCGCCGGCCGCTTCCCGCAGGCGGGCGAGGCCGCGCCGGTATTCAAGCTGACCGGCGCCGACCTCGCCGACATCGGTCTCGAGGCTTTCGCCGGCAAGCGCAAGGTGCTGAACATCGTCCCCAGCCTGGACACCCCGGTGTGCGCCACCTCCACCCGCAAGTTCAACGCCGAGGCCGCCGGCCTGGCCGACACCGTGGTGCTGGTCGTCTCCGCCGACCTGCCTTTCGCCGCCAAGCGCTTCTGCGAGACCGAAGGCCTCAAGAACGTGCACACGCTGTCGACCTTCCGCAACCCGAAGTTCGCAGAGGACTACGGCGTCGCGATCAGCTCCGGTCCGCTCGCCGGGGTGACCGCGCGTGCGGTCGTGGTTGTCGATGGCAACGACAAGGTGGTGTATTCGCAGCTCGTGCCCGAGATCAAGGAAGAGCCGGACTACGCTGCCGCGCTCGCCGCGCTGAAGTAAGCCACGGTTCAGCGAGTGTCGCCACCGCCTGAGGTGGCGACACTCAGCGCCTGGTCGATGCGCTCGCCGCCGCCGGGCGCTCCGGCTCGTCGAAGCGGCTGTCGTCCTCGAGCGCGAAAACCCCCAGCCCCTGGGTCGCCAGGCGCACCGTCGTCGGTCCACGGTCCTGGGACAGCTTGAGCATCTGCTCGCCCATGCGCACGATGCAGCCTTCGAACATCTCGCGGTCGGCATTCACCCGCGCCTCGCGGGTCAGCGCGAGACGGTGCTGCAGTGCCTCCTCCTCGCTGCGCAGGGTCTCGATCTCTTCAGACAGCGCGCTCGCGGTCTGCTCGGCGCGTCCCACCATCTCCGGGCTCACCCGATCGGGGTGGCGGTCGGCGAAGGTCAGCATCTTGCCGATCTCGAGCAGGCGGTTCTCGAGCGCGTCGCGCGCCTCCGATTTCTCCTGGATGGCCTGCTCCAGCCCGGTTTCCGTGCCGATTTCGAGTTCCGTGCGGATGTGGCTGCTCGACCCGATCGTGCGCGCATGGATGGACAGGCTGGCGCGGCAGTTACCGCCGACGATCAGGCCGCGCAACCGCTTGCCGACTCGGATGTGGTTGCGTGCATCGAGCTGGCATTGCATCGCGACGTCGTCGATGAAGATCGAATCGCCCGCGCTGATGCGCGCCTGTTGCGCGTAGGTGGCGCAGAAGCTGCCTGTGCAGCGGATCGCGTGCACGCTGTAGTCCTTACCGGCGGTCTTGCCACCCAGCCCGCCGAGGACGCCACCTTTGACCACGATGCTGCCGCCGGCCTCCAGCGTTGCCGGCTCGACCACGCCGCCGACCTCGATGTCACCGGTCGCGCGCACCGTCATGCCGGCCTGGACGTCGTTGCGGATGCGGACGGTGCCGTCGAAGTCGATGTTGCCGGTGGCGAGGTTGACCGCCTCCACGGTGAAGATGGGCTCCACCATCGCGCCGTTGCGCACGCGCAGCGGCTGGCCGTCGCAGGCGGCCACGAGCAGCTCGGGGTCGTCGGGCGAGCTCGTGGTGCCGCGCAGGCCGGGGGCGAAACGCTGGTCGCGACCGCGGCGTGCCACGATCGGCCGGCCGTACACGTTGACGCCGTCGACCCCGGGCTGGGGCGGGTGCCGCCGCATCAGGGGGTCGCCGGCATGAACGACGAGGATCTCGCCGAGGTCGCGGTAATCGGTGCGACCGCAAGGGCGGACGCTGGGTACGCGCTCGCGTGTTTCGGGCAGCAGGTATTCGAGCCAGCCGTCCTTTCCCGGCTCCGGTTCGCGGCCTCGCGCAATGGCCAGGTCGTCGGCCTGACCAGTGGCGATCGCGCGGTTCATCTCCTCCAGCAGCAGGCCCTCGACGATACCGCGCGACTCGATCAGGGCGAGCAGCTCGGTCTTGCTCGCCGGCCTTCCGCCCTTGGGAGGCACGATGCTCAGGCGCGCAACCAGGCCGTCGAGCGAGACCCCGATCTGCATCGACGCATCCACGCATTGCGCGATCTCGACCGGGGCCACCGACTCGGCGGCGTTGTACTGCGAGATCAGGCGCTTGATGGGATCGGGCCGGATCTGCAATTCGGCGTAGCCTGCGACCTCGAGGCGTCGGCGCAGCCACACTGCGTCGATGCGCGGGAAATGGGGGTCGTACGCAATGCTCACGCTCAGGGTGCGCGTGAGCTCGTCGAACGAGACTTCCAGTTCCGGGCCTTCCGGGAGCTCCTTGTTCATGTTTCCAGCGCGATCCGATCGCGATTGTCCGTTTGCGGGGCCGGCGAATTGTAGCCCTCCCCACATTGTTGGTGCCAATGGGGCGAACCCGAGGCAAATCTTCCGCGTACAGCCTGCGGGTGAGGTTCAGGCGCGCAGTGCGCGCGCGATGAAGTGCTTCGCCACGCGCGGGCGCGGCACCTTGTCCTCGAACCAGGTGCGCACATCGGCGTCGAGGCCGATGCCGTGCATGTAGTTGTATAGCGCCTTGTTGAGCGCCCTGCCCAGGCGATCGTGGTCCACCCCGGTGGGGTCGATGAAGCCGACGTCGTTCTTTGCGAAGCGGATCTCGGGCAGCGGCACGAGCGTGACGCCGAACTCCTCCGGGTTCTTGCCCACCGGCGAATGCACGGTGCACGCGAAGCGGTGGAAGAAGCCCGACTGGATGCAGCCGGCCTCGAAGAGCTGACGCACGTATTCGAGCGCGTCCACCGTGTCGTGCACCGTCTGGGTGGGGAAGCCGTACATCAGGTAGGCGTGCACCAGCACCCCGGCCTCGGTGAAGGCGTGGGTGACGCGCGCCACCTGCTCCACCGACACGCCCTTCTTCATCAGCTGCAGCAGGCGGTCCGAGGCCACCTCCAGCCCGCCCGACACCGCGATGCAGCCGCTGTCGGCGAGCAGCTGGCACAGCTCGGGAGTGAAGGACTTCTCGAAGCGGATGTTGCCCCACCACGAGATCGCCACCCCGCGCCGCAGCAGCTCCTCGGCGAGCGCGCGCAGGGCCTTGGGCGGCGCGGCCTCGTCGACGAAGTGAAAGCCGGTCTGGCCGGTCTCGGCGATGATCGCCTCGATGCGGTCGACCAGCAGGCTGGCGGCGGCGCCGTCGTAGCGGCCGATGTAGTCGAGGCTGACGTCGCAGAAGCTGCACTTCTTCCAGTAGCAGCCGTGGGCCACGGTGAGCTTGTTCCAGCGCCCGTCCGACCACAGCCGGTGCATCGGGTTGAGCATGTCGAGCACCGACAGGTAGCCATCGAGCGGCAGGCCGTCCCAGGTGGGGGTGCCGACCTCGGCGAAGGGCACGTCGGGCTCGGCGAGGTGGATGTAGCGCACCTGGCCCGTATCCGGATCGCGCACGAAGGTCCGCACCAGGCGCGACCTGCCGCGCCTGCCCTGCAGGTGCTCGAGCAGCGCCAGCAGCGGGCGCTCGCCGTCGTCGAGGGTGACGTAGTCGAAATGGTCGAACACCCGCGGTTCGGCCAGTTCTCGCAGCTCGGTATTGACGAAACCGCCGCCGAGCACGGTGACGATCTCCGGGTGCGCGGCCTTGATCGCCTGCGCGATGCGGAAGGCGCCGTACACCGAGCCGGGGAAGGGGGTGGAGACCAGCACCACCTGCGGCGAGTGGTGGGAGAGGGTTTCGAGGGTCAGGTCTTTCAAATACGCGTCGACCAGCGTCGGCGGGGCGGCGAGCGCCGCGGCGAGCGGCTCGAAGGTGGGCTGGCTCATCGACAGCGACTCGGCGTAGCGCACGAACTCGAAGCGCGCATCCACCGCGTCGCGCAGGATGTCGGCGAGCTCGTTCAGGTACAGCGTGGCGAGGTGGCGCGCGCGGTCGGCGAGACCCATGGCGCCGAAGGCCCAGGCGAGCGGATCGCCGCCCTCGGGGTCGTCGGGGTCGACATAGGCGTCGACGGTGTCGAAGCGCGGCCCCTCGGGCAGGAAGCTGCGGCTGGCGATGCGATGGGCGATGGTCGGATCGCGGCCCTGCAGGAACGCGATGGTGGGGCCGACGGTGTAGCGGTAGCGCGCGAAGTGCTCGATGAAGCCCTGCACCAGCGGCGTGCGCCGCTTCTTCGGCAGCGCCTCCGCGCAGGCCCGGATGTCGTCCAGCCCGGCGGGCGAGAGCAGGCGCAGCACCAGCTTCAGCGCGAGGTCCTCCTGCACCGCATCGACGCCGCACGAGCGCAGGAAGCCGGTGAGGTAGGCAGTGGACGGGTAAGGCGTGTTGAGCTGCGTCATCGGCGGGATGACGGAGAGCACGCGCAGCGCACCGCCGCCTTGCCGGGCGGGTGTGGGCGGCGCTGTGGGTTCGGGCGTGGCGGGCGGCGCGGCGGTGGACATGGCGGGCGGGGCGTTCTGGCAGGGAGGCGAGGATGCCGCAGGCGCTACTGGAACGCCACCTCGGCGAAGCTGCGCAGCTTGCGGCTGTGCAGGCGATCGACGCCCTGCGCGCGTAGCAGCTCGAGCGCGTGGATGCCGATGCGCAGGTGCTGGTCGACGCGCTCGCGGTAGAAGCGGTCGGCCATGCCGGGCAGCTTGATCTCGCCGTGCAGCGGCTTGTCGCTGACGCACAGCAGGGTGCCGTAGGGCACGCGGAAGCGGAAGCCGTTGGCGGCGATGGTGGCCGATTCCATGTCGAGCGCGATCGCTCGGCTCTGGCTGAAGCGGCGCTCGGGGCTGCTCGCCATGCCGTGCGAGGGCAGCAGCTCCCAGTTGCGGTTGTCGGTGCTGGCCACCGTGCCGGTGCGCATCAGGC
>ERZ761602.5430-NODE-5430-length-15110-cov-5.528927_pt1 | contig 15110 bp, 15 predicted proteins | sample MGYA00512165_ERZ761602 | MGnify/ENA primary metagenome ERZ761602 (study PRJEB28899, sample SAMN02445085) | bioreactor sludge metagenome | biome: EBPR sludge; isolation source: Thorneside wastewater treatment plant | place: Australia: Brisbane, Thorneside...
AGACCATCTGCAAGCGCGGCCTGGAGGCCTCGCCCACCAACGAGCTGCTGATCGAAGAATCACTGCTCGGCTGGAAAGAGTACGAGATGGAGGTGGTGCGCGACAAGGCCGACAACTGCATCATCGTCTGCTCCATCGAAAACCTCGACCCCATGGGCGTGCACACCGGCGACTCCATCACGGTGGCCCCGGCGCAGACCCTGACCGACAAGGAATACCAGATCATGCGCAACGCCAGCCTGGCGGTGCTGCGCGAGATCGGCGTGGACACCGGCGGCTCCAACGTGCAGTTCTCGGTCAACCCCCAGGACGGTCGCATGATCGTCATCGAGATGAACCCGCGGGTCAGCCGCAGTTCGGCGCTGGCCTCCAAGGCCACGGGTTTCCCCATCGCCAAGGTGGCAGCCAAACTGGCCGTGGGTTACACGCTGGACGAGTTGCGCAACGAAATCACCGGCGGTGCCACACCGGCCAGCTTCGAGCCTAGCATCGACTACGTGGTCACCAAGATTCCACGTTTCGCGTTTGAAAAGTTCCCCGCGGCCGACAGCCGCCTGACCACGCAGATGAAGAGCGTGGGTGAGGTCATGGCCATGGGCCGCACCTTCCAGGAGAGCTTCCAGAAAGCCCTGCGCGGCCTGGAAGTGGGCGTGGACGGCATGAACGAAAAAACCCAGGACCGCGAAATCCTGGAAAAAGAGCTGGGCGAGCCGGGCCCGGACCGCATCTGGTACGTGGGCGATGCCTTCGCCGCCGGCTGGTCGGTGGACGAGGTGCACGACCTCACCAGGATCGACAAATGGTTCCTGGTCCAGATTGAAGAAATCGTTCGTATCGAACTCGAACTCGATCAACTGGTGGTTGAAAAAGGCGACGGCGCACTGGGCGCGCTGGACGCCACCACGCTGCGCACGCTCAAGAAAAAAGGCTTCTCCGACCGCCGTCTGGCCAAGCTGCTCAAGACCACCGAAAAAGCCGTGCGCGACGCCCGGCGCGCCCTGGGCGTGCGCCCGGTCTACAAGCGCGTGGACACCTGCGCGGCCGAGTTCGCCACCGACACCGCCTACCTGTACTCCACCTACGAGGACGAGTGCGAAGCCGAGCCGACCGACAAGAAGAAGATCATGGTGCTGGGCGGCGGCCCCAACCGCATCGGCCAGGGTATCGAGTTCGACTACTGCTGTGTGCACGCCGCGCTGGCCATGCGCGAAGACGGCTACGAGACCATCATGGTCAACTGCAACCCCGAAACCGTCTCCACCGATTACGACACCTCCGACCGCCTGTACTTCGAGCCGCTGACGCTGGAAGACGTGCTCGAAATCGTCGACAAGGAAAAGCCGGCCGGCGTCATCGTGCAGTACGGCGGCCAGACGCCGCTCAAACTCGCGCTGGGCCTGGAGGCGAACGGCGTGCCCATCATCGGCACCAGCCCGGACATGATCGGCGCCGCCGAAGACCGCGAACGCTTCCAGAAGCTGCTGCACGACCTGGGCCTGCGCCAGCCGCCCAACGCCACCGCCCGCACCGAGGCCGAGGCGCTGGAGAAAGCCGCCGCGCTGGGTTACCCGCTGGTGGTGCGCCCCAGCTATGTCCTGGGTGGCCGGGCCATGGAAATCGTGCACGAACAACGCGACCTGGAACGCTACATGCGCGAGGCCGTCAAGGTCAGCAACGACAGCCCGGTGCTGCTGGACCGCTTCCTCAACGACGCCATCGAATGCGACGTGGACTGCCTGCGCGACCCCTCCGGCCGCACCTTCATCGGCGGTGTCATGGAACACATCGAGCAGGCCGGCGTGCACAGCGGCGACTCCGCCTGCTCGCTGCCGCCCTACAGCCTGAGCGCCGACACCGTGGCCGAGCTCAAGCGCCAGTCCGCCGCCATGGCCGGCGCGCTGAACGTGGTGGGCCTGATGAACGTGCAGTTCGCCATCCAGCAGATCGACGGCCAGGACGTCATCTACGTGCTGGAAGTCAACCCCCGCGCCAGCCGCACCGTGCCCTACGTGTCCAAAGCCACCGGCATCCAGCTGGCCAAGGTGGCGGCCCGCTGCATGGCCGGCCAGACGCTGGCCGAGCAAGGCATCACGCAAGAGGTCACCCCGCCGTATTTCAGCGTCAAGGAAGCGGTGTTCCCCTTCGTCAAGTTCCCGGGTGTGGACACCATCCTCGGCCCCGAGATGAAGTCCACCGGCGAAGTCATGGGCGTGGGCAAAACCTTCGGCGAAGCCTTCGTCAAGAGCCAGATCGGCGCCGGCACCAAGCTGCCGCGCCCCTTCAAGGCCGACGGCACGCCCACGGGCAAGGTGTTCCTGACGGTCAAGAACGGCGACAAGAGCCGCGCCGTCGAGGTGGCCCGCCAGCTGGTGGCGCTGGGCTTCGATCTGGTGGCCACCCGCGGCACCGCCGCCGCCATTGCCGCGGCCGGTGTGCCGGTCAAGGTGGTCAACAAGGTCACCGAAGGCCGCCCGCACATTGTGGACATGATCAAGAACAACGAAATCGTGCTGGTCATCAACACCGTGGAAGAGCGCCGCAATGCCATCGCCGACTCGCGCCAGATCCGCACCTCGGCCCTGCTGGCCCGCGTGACCACCTTCACCACCATCGCCGGCGCCGAAGCCGCGGTGGAGGGCATGAAGTACGTGGACCAGCTGGACGTGATTTCCGTGCAGGACATGCACGCCCAACTGGCCGCCTGAGCCCCAGTCGCGGCATAATCCGCCCCCATGAACCCGCCGGACGGCAACGCCCGGCGGTTTGCTTTTGGAGAACGACCCCCATGGCCACCATCCCCATCACCAAACGCGGCGTTGAAAAACTCAAGGCCGAACTGCACGACCTCAAGACCGTACAACGTCCCTGGGTCATCAACGCCATCGCCGAAGCGCGCGCCCAGGGCGACCTGAGCGAAAACGCCGAATACGACGCCGCCAAAGACCGCCAGGGCTTCATCGAAGGCCGCATCCGCGAACTGGAAGGCAAGCTGTCGGCCGCGCAGATCATCGACCCGGCCACACTCGATGCCGGCGGCAAAGTCGTCTTTGGCGCCACCGTGGAACTGGAAGACGAAGACAGCGGCGACACCGTCCGTTACCAGATCGTCGGCGAAGACGAAGCCGACCTCAAGCTCGGCCTGATCAACATCAGCAGCCCCATCGCCCGCGCATTGATCGGCAAGGAAGAGGGCGACACCGCCGAAGTGCAGGCCCCGGGCGGCCTGCGCCGCTACGAAATCATCGGCGTCTCCTACGTCTGACGCGCCCGCCGGCGCGCCACCCCCCGTGCTCGACCGCCTGCCCCTGTTCGCCGCCGCCCTGTGGTGGGGCAGCCTGAGCACCATCGGCTTTCTGGCCGTCCCCTTGCTGTTTGCCCACCTGCCCACACCGGCACTGGCGGGCAACACCGCGGCCCGCTTGTTTGCGGCACAGACCTGGATCACGCTGGCCTGCGGCCTGGTGCTGTTGATGGCACACCGGCGCCAGCTCCTGGTGGAGGCCGACAGCGTCGCGCCGGCCGCCCGCGCGGCGGCGGGCCCGGACCGAGCCCTGCATTTCGTCACGGCCGGCATGCTGCTGGCGCTGCTGGTGGAATTTGCCGTGGCTCCGCGCATCGTGGCGCGCGAAAACCTGCGCCTGTGGCACAGCGTCGGCACCGGCCTGTACGCCCTGCAATGGCTGTGCGCCGCCGCCGTGCTCTGGCGCCAGGGCGCCGCGCGCCGCGCCGCCTGAAGCAAACACCGGCCCGCGCGGGCCCTCACCGCACCCCGTTTCCTCCTTTTGCAGGCCCTTCGGCCTGACTAAGATGGCTCCCGTCCGCCCCGCCCGCGCCACCGGCGGCCTCCACGGACCCATGCTCCGCAAAAAGCGTCGCCCAGGCCCGGTGCAGAAGGTGGCGGCCGAGGCGGGGCGGGAGCGGTGATCGCTATAGTGTTCATAGCAAACAACGACCTTTTGATGCTGGGTATGTGGCAAAAAGACCGTGAAAAGCGCTTGGAACGGCGTTTGGGGGCCAGTCAGCGGGCCGTGGCCTAGCCGCGGATGCCGGGCGATTCGGATGCATCAGCAAACAGGAGATCAATCACTATGAGCTTGAGAACAAACAGCGACCCTTTGACGATGGTTGCCCGTCCAAGGCGTTTATTCCTTCGGGTAATCGCGATCGCCGCGTTGGCTTCGTCGCTGGTCGCTTGTGCGGTGGGACCCCGGCAGGTATGGCAGAAATTCGCGTTCGACGGTGACTACGATGGCTGGGGGAAGGTTGTTGACCTTTTGGAGTACGCCTACGGCGACGAATATCGAATGGTGAGGAACAGTGTTACCAATCCCCGCAGTTCAGCGTTTTCTGGATTGGATCGCTTGCCTATGGCAACGAACATCAACGGCCCCATGCCCGTCGGCGAATTCCTGTATGTGCGCTGGCGCGTCAAGGCCACGGGTCAGGTCTACGAAGAGCGGGTCGATCTGCGCGAGCGCCTGCCCGCCGACATGAAAGACCACGGCCTGACCTTTGTGATCGACGGCCCACAGCTCTACGTCTACGTCATCACTCCCAGGCCCAAGCCCTACTACGAGGCGCCACCGCTCAACCGCAGCTGGCACTCCAAATCCTATGTCACCTACGAAATCTTCCCCACCCTCACCAAACCCTGAAGGACCGCAGCCATGGGAACCACTGCAATTGGTACGCTCAGTCAGCGCCTGAGGCATGCGTCTGATTGCGGCAGACCGCAGTCGGGCGAACCAGGTACGGCCATGAAATGCTTGAGACGCGCAGCCGTAGGTTTTCTCGGTGTTCTGGTGTTATCCGCCTGTGAAACAAAGCCCTATGAAGACCTTCGTGTTTTCGCAACGATCAGTGCGGACGGCAAAGTTATCGCTGCGTTGACGAAAGCCGAATCCGAAAAATCGCGGGTACGGGTGATGTACCTGGACAAGCCGAATCAATGGATCGATTTACCCACTCCGCCTAACACATCAAGCATACAGTTTGGTTTGCAAGGTCACGAGCTTCTGATTACCAGCCGCATAGGCGAAAGCGCAGATTCCGTGCTCTCCAAGCTAGATATCGATAAACCACAAAAGGGCCTTATAGCTTTGTATAAAGCGACGGGCCTGGCCTATCCGTTCGAGGTGGCGGCCGGTGAATACCTGGTACGATTTTGTCCGCCGAAGTCAGATAATAAGTGCCACCCTTGGTTCAATGGATGGGATTTGATCAGGGATGGTCAACTGATTTATCGCTATCTGTACACAGAGACCAAATTCTCTCTAAATTACAGTCAACTGAACATCGTGAGGGGAGAAGGATTTTTCTGGATGAGAACGCCGGGTGAATACGGGGAAAATGAAAAATTTCCGCAAATCAGGAGTTTGGCGTTCCCGGGGAAGGATGCGCCAAAATATGACGTTAGCGGTTTCGAATCAAACTCGTATGACTTAAACTGTGATTACACATCCACTCGATGTTTGAAGACTTATATAAAGAACATTGACAAGAAGGGGCCTGGCAATTTTGTGTATGATATTCAGGTACTTTACAAGTCCAAGAAATGTCTTATGCAAGGCACAGAGGGGTTTGCTGATCGATTGCAAATGTCGCCTGATGGCAACCACGCCATCTTGTCAGCCACCAAAGTGTTTGACAGTCCACGACACATCGTGGTCATGCAATTCAAGCCGAATCAATGTGAACCGATTTCAGTTCAGGAATTTGATCTCAAGGGATGATGGTAAACATGAGCGCTATTGGCAGTCAGAAAAAATTCATCGTCAGAAACGGTACGTGGCCGTGTGCAAGCCATTGGATCCCGCAAGGCGACCCGCTGCCTCGATTTGCCACGAAGAATCCCCGTCTGACTCGAATGTAAATAACCAGCATGAATCAAACCATTGATAGTCAGGAAAAACTGACGATTTCCGATTTTCGATACTGGCTGAATCTGAAGATCTTTATTCGTACGCTCGCAGCCGGCGCATTGTTGCTCTGTGCGTTGCTGTATTGGGTTGAGCGGTCTAAACCCCCCGAGGGATACATATTCGAACGCTTGCCGCCAATAGTGGGAGAGTGGGGGCGGGAAAGAGGGAGCCTTCGAACCACATTCAGCTACGTCGGTGAGACGGGCATAGCCTGTTCATTCCCGTACATTTTTTATTCTGGGGGCATTTCAAGTTGCAGTGAATTGAACATTCCTTATGGCACGTCTGTTTCTGTCGTTTATGTACGTATTCCAGTTTTTGTTCCATATCTTGAAGAACAGGGAAGGTTTGTTCAGAAAATAAGTTCGAGAAAGCAAATTTTTCGAGAATATACTGATGAAAGAATTCGCGATATTTGGCTTAGGGTAGCACGAAGTAGTGTATCAAGATTTGTTCTTGATCTGGTCGTTTTTTTCTATTGCGTTCAGATAATAATATTCCGTAGATTTTTTCGAAAGTAAATATTTCGGCGGCGAAACCAGCGTTCAGCAACGTACTCACTTTGGCAGTCCGGAAAAATTTCAATTGTTTAGTGCCAGCGCGTGGCCCTAATGGGATGGCATTTTTCGCTATCCTGGCGGCCCGACGGTCGAAATCAATATGAGGCCCGACGAATACCCGATGCACGTACCCAAGAACGACGGTCAAGGCGGACAAACCATCTACCGCCGGGCCGCCGGCGAGTTTGGCAGCGGGGCGGAACTCACCAGCGTGCGTGACGAACACCGCCGCGTGCTGCGTGTGATCTACCAGCGCGACGACACCGACAGCACCGGCGCGCCCCGGCGCACCATCACCACAGAAAACCGCCACGCCGACGGCAGCGCCGACGGCCCGATCGAAGACCTCCGCCTGCGCCAGACCGACACCGGCAACTGGCTGCCCCAATCGCGCACCTGGCGCAGCACCAGCACCGACCCCGACAGCGGCGAGCGCATCACCACCGAACACCGCACCACCTACGCCAGCGACGGCTTCAGCGCCACTGGCAGCGAGACCGCCACCACCCGCCACGACGCCAGCGGCCAGCTGCAAAGCGCCCAGCGCACCACCTACGACGGCAGCGGCACCACCGTCCTTAGCCAGGAGACCACCACGCGCCAGGCCGACAACAGCCTGCGCACCGACACCCGCGACGGCCAGGGCCAGCTGGTCGGGCGCCGGCAGGTGTGGGTCTTCGACGACGGCACCGCGCTGGCCAGCGACCTGGACGCCGACGGGCGCGGCACCATGCGCAGCACCGACGCCACAGGCGCCGACATCATGGTCATGCCCGTGGCCCATGACGGCGGCATCGAAGGCACCACCGGCACCGCCACCGTGGCGCTGGGCGGCAAGCCGGTGACCCTGCGCGTGGACTTCAGCAACGGCGAGCTCTGGGGCATCGAGCAGATCGACGGGCGCGCGCCGTTGAACGCGCCGCTGGTCAACGCGGCCGCCAAAGACTCGGGCATCACCGTCCACGACCTGGCCTTCGGCCACGGCGCAGCGCCGCTGCACCAGCTCGCCGAAGCGGCCGGCCCGGCCAATCCGACGGGGGCGCTGGAGGCCTCAAGACCGCGATGCAACCGGCGCCCGATGCGGTCAGGGTATCAAGTGGATCCGAAAGTCATAGCAAACAATGACCAGATCACGATCGGTAACGGCCAAAACACTGCAAAAACGCCAATGGCCGGCCCTGTGAGGCCCGCGGGTGCGGAAAGAAGCGCCGGGTTGGCGGCGGGCGGGGTGGTGCAGGGCAGCGGATCGGAAGCAGAGCGCGAGGAAAACCAAAGAAAGGACTGACTAGATGATGGTAGGAATGTCGGAAAAAAGGCGGCGAACACTGTTCCTATGCCTCAGCCGGCTGGTCGCTGGATTGGTCGTGGGAGTTGGTGCGGCCGCTGTCTCCAGCCAGTCGCTCAACCACGGTGAAGCCGTCCAATTGCCCAAGGTGCCATTTATCGACAACTGCCCCGACGCCGGCAAGCGAGCGTCAAACACCGACCTGCGACTCGAACTGGTGCGCGATGTCGAGCACTTGATTCGCCAGATTCATGACAACTTGCCGCGAAATATTTTGTGTGCCGATCCGCAATGGCTGGAGCAGCAGTGGGGGGTGCCAATCCGTGGCTGGCGTGCCACTCGCGGATTGCCGGAACTGCCGGCGGCTCTGAACACTGGTGTCGGGATGGGGTCATCGCCTCTGGCGCTGATTGCGGTCAAGTGGGGAATAGATATGCGTGAGCAAAGCAGGCCTTTGGTTGGAATAGGAGTTGGATTTGCAGATGGGATATTTTATGAAAAATCTCTAATTCCTATTGATATTACTATTCAAATTATTGGAACTCCAACTTCAAACAAACATCGCGAGTCCAATCCACCCCCTCCCGCGTCTGGAGATCTACCGCGAATTCCATTGGCCGCGTATGGTCCGTATCCGCAAAGAATTTTGTCGTGGGAAAAATATGGCGTTATTAAAATTTTGATTGCAACAGAGAGATCTTCGAATTTCAGTCAAATTTCTTTTTCTCATAGTTCTTACAAAGATAAATAAATGCCGCTGAAGTTAAATTCCAAAAATATTCTGTTGCAAGCAGGTTTTACAGAAACGCATGTTGTTGCGATTGAGGCATCTCCTATTTTGGTGGCTCGTGTCGAAACATTTTTATCTTCATCCAGAGCGCCGGACGTTCCCCCGTTAGTGAGAACCACACAGGGTACCGAATGGGATCCCTCCATTAATCAAATACGAATAAACCCCCGCCAACTTACCAGCACCGACGAAGCCGTACGGTTGCTCAGCCACGAGATCGGGCACGCAACCGGTACGCAGCAAGCGAGACCCACAACTGATTACCGCAACCCTGGTGCGTACAACCGGGCTCGTACCCTTGGCGAAGGTGAAGCCCTGTGGCTGGAGTATCAGACCGCCAAGGAAAGAGGCTCGCAACACATCTCGGGTGACTCTGCCCTTTGGGCGCAGTTGGAAACGGCGAGGGATGCGGCTCTCGGCGCAGGGTTGAGCGAAGCTGAAGTCAGACAAACACTGATCTACGTCGCAGCGGCCTTCAACGGCAATTCGCAGCCCAACGACACGCCGCCCGGCACGACCTACAACCAGCAGAACATGTTTCATTGGGCGATGGATGCCTGCGGCTACGACGCCTCCCAGCGTGATCGGTTCTCGATATCAGACGTGGCCCGCGGTATCGGCGATTTGGAGTCTGATACGTGGACACTGGATATTCGATCTGCGGCAAACGCGACCGGCGAAGTGCTCGTCTGCCAGAAAAGTGCCCGTGGTACCCCGATCAAGAGCGTTGAAAAAAATGGAACCGGCGTTCGACTGAGCGATACCGACAGAGATGGTCTATTTGACAAGGCCGTCATCCCCATGCCTGCGCCACAGGGCTCCGGAGCGGCAGAGTTCGGCATACGGGAGTCGGCCGATGGAATTGAAATTCGGGGTATCTCCACCGCCCCCGACACCCTCGACCCCCAGGACCTCCAGGCCTACGGCTTCACCTGGCAGAACCTGGCCGACGGCGCATTGCCGCCGCCGGCACTGCACCTGCTCCAATCCCCCGACCCCGCCACCCAGACCGCCAACGGCTGGGCCCCGCCCCAGCTGACCGTCACCGAACTGGATGGCGGCCTGACCGAGCGGCGCATCACGCTGGGCAGCGGGGCGGAACTGGCCAGCGTGCGCGACGACGACCGCCGCGTGCTGCGCGTGATCTACCAGCGCGACGACACCGACAGCGCGGGCGCGCCCCGGCGCACCATCACCACAGAAAACCGCCACGCCGACGGCAGCGCCGACGGCCCGATCGAAGACCTCCGCCTGCGCCAGACCGACACCGGCAACTGGCTGCCCCAATCGCGCACCTGGCGCAGCACCAGCACCGACCCCGACAGCGGCGAGCGCATCACCACCGAACACCGCACCACCTACGCCAGCGACGGCTTCAGCGCCACTGGCAGCGAGACCGCCACCACCCGCCACGACGCCAGCGGCCAGCTGCAAAGCGCCCAGCGCACCACCTACGACGGCAGCGGCACCACCGTCCTTAGCCAGGAGACCACCACGCGCCAGGCCGACAACAGCCTGCGCACCGACACCCGCGACGGCCAGGGCCAGCTGGTCGGGCGCCGGCAGGTGTGGGTCTTCGACGACGGCACCGCGCTGGCCAGCGAGCTGGACGCCGACGGGCGCGCGCCGTTGAACGCGCCGCTGGTCAACGCGGCCGCCAAAGACTCGGGCATCACCGTCCACGACCTGGCCTTCGGCCGCGGCGCAGCGCCATGGAAGACCTGCTCAGCCCGGTGCAGAAGGTCGCGGCCGAGGCGGGGCGGGAGCGGTGATTGCTATGGTAACAATAGCAAACAACGACCTTTTGACGATGGGTATGGGGCGAAAAGACCGTGAAAAGCATTTGAACGGCGTTTGGGGGGCCAGTCAGGGCGGTGGAGCGGGGCGCCCGGCGGCTTGTCTTGCGGACGGGGCATCGGGAAGGGGATCAAGGATGAAGAAAACCATAGCAAGGAATGACCGGATGACGATGGGAAACGACAAAAAAGGCTTGAAACCATTGCCGGTGGTAACTCTGGGGCGCCTGATGCCGGTGCTGGGTTTGGCGGCGCTCCTCGGGCCGCTGGCCGTACAGGCGCGGGGCACTGCGGCGCCAACGGCCGGTAAGAGCATCGGCCTGCCAGCCAGGCTGCGCACGAGCTGAAGGCGCCGGGGCCGCGCGGGTGGGCCTCGCCCCCGAACCCCGATGGGATCGGTTTCCGTTCCCACACCGATTGCGTCAGGCGTGGGTCTCGTCCTGCGTGAAGCGCTGGATGCGTGCCAGGACATCGGCCATCGATTCTTTTGCGAGCGCGCGTTCATAGTCGGCCTGCAGGCCGGTCCAGAAGCCTTCACTGGTGCCGAAAAACCGGGCCAGACGCAGATCGGTGTCCACCGTGACCGCGCGCGTGCCGGCGACGATCTCGCCAATCCGGCGCTGGGGCACGCCGATTTCCTTGGCCAAACGGTATTGCGTCAAACCCATGGGTTTGAGGAACTCCTCCAGCAGGATTTCGCCGGGGTGCGGCCAGGGGATTTCGCGGGGCATGGGGTTTCCTTTCAGTGATAGTCCACGATTTCGACATGGCCGGCGTTGCCGTTGGCCCAGACAAAGCACACGCGCCACTGGTCGTTGATGCGGATGCTGTGCTGCCCCTTGCGGTCGCCTTGCAGCATTTCCAGGCGGTTGCCCGGCGGAATGCGCAGGTCGTCCAGCGTGGCCGCCCGGTTCAACATGGCCAGTTTGCGCAGGGCAACGGTTTCGAAGTGGGCCCAGCGCTTGACCCGCATGCCGTTGAACAGGCGCTCGGTGTCGGCACACTGGAAATCGAGGATCATGCGGAAATAGTAACGACACACGATAGTATCGTCAACCGTTTCTACCGAAAAATCCGGGCGCCTGCCTCATTTAAAGAAGACTACAGGTGAAGTACTTCGACAACAGAGACACGCTGTCCAGTCGAATCTCCGCCCCGAACGCAGAGAAGCTGCGCTACCCCGACGGTTTTCACCACGTGATCGAGATGCCCCAGCGGGTGATGCAGGTCATGAACTGCATCGACCGCGAAGCAGGCCAGCGCTTTGACGACGCGATTCGCGGCATGGCAAACACCATGCGCCCCCAGGCACCTGCGGGCCCTCCCCGGACGAATCCTCAAAAACCATAGCGAAGAATGACCTTTTGACGATGGGTATGGGGCAAAAAGACCCTGAAACCCCGGCGCCAGGCCGTTTCGGGCCTCTCGGGGCGCCGCCGCGCGGCCGGTCGGCGCGGGAGGCTTATTCCCGCCAGTGTTCGGCCACCCAGGTCGCGCGCCGGTTGCGGCGGCCGGCCAGGGCGTCCGGCGGGCTGCATTCGCCGTGGAAGATGACGATGCGGGCGTCCGGCGGCACGGAGGGGGCCTGCCAGTAGTTGGCGGGCCAGCGCGGAATGCTGTGGTACTTGAAACTGGGACACCAGGCGGCGGGCCAGTATTGCAGCTTGCCCTGACGGTGCAGGAAGTCCGACAGGTAGGCCTGTTCGTTACGGAACTTCGCGCGCACTTCGTCCACATGGGTGCGGAAATACTCCAGCACGTCGGGGTGCGCGCCGAGCTCGAAGCGGTAGACCGACGAGTTGCCGGTGATGCGCCAAGGGCGTTTGTAGTCGTGAATGATCAGGAATTCGCCCGGCTGCTCGAAAAACGGGTCCAGCGCGCCGGTGATGACCACGTCCACGTCCAGAAACAGGGCGGTGCCCCGGAGGCCGTGCAGGTCTTTGGAGAAGCTGACCAGTTTGGTCCAGCCGCGTTCGGGGCTGCCGGGGGGCAGGTCCAGTGGCGGGATGGGGTAACACGACACCTCGGGGCGGATGCCCTGGCGGTTGTCGGTCAGGCAGACCATGTGGAAGTCGCCGCGCAGGTGCCGGCGCACCATGGCGTAGAGGCGGTTGACGTATTCGGGCCCGTATTTGGTGCCCCATTTCATGCAGATGACGTGGCGCTGGCGCGCGGCGGGTTCGCTCATGGTGGCAGCGGCGCGGTGGCTCAGTCGTGGCGGCCTTTTTTGACCGATTTCTGCTTGGGTTTGGCGCGTTTGACCTGGCCTCCGGGTGTCAGGCGCTGGTTGCCCAGCACGCGCAGGATTTTCACTTCGGGACGCTGGCCGCCCCGGCTGCTGTTCTTGAGGACTTTGAACTCGCGCGGGCCGCGTTTGCGGTCTTCATCGATCGTTTTTTCTTTTTCGGGCTTGGGGCGCCACAACACCAGCAGTTTGCCGATGTGCTGGATGGGCGCGGCGTCCAGGGTGTCGGCCAGTTGCTGGTAGACCGATTCACGCGCGGCGCGGTCGTCGCCGAGCACACGGATCTTGATCAGCCCGTGGGCCTTGAGCGCGGCGTCGGTTTCCTTGACGACGGCGGGGGTGAGGCCGTCGTTGCCGATCATGACAACCGGGTCCAGGTGATGGGCCTCGGCACGGTGAACCTTGCGCTGGGCGGGGGTAAGTTGGATCTGGGGCATGAGGGTATTATCCCCGGTCCATCCGGGCGGGCCATGAAAGTCAAGACCAAGAGCAAAAAGGTGAACAAGGCGTGGTTGAACGACCATGTCAACGACCCGTGGGTCAAGCTCGCGGCCAAGGAGGGTTACCGCGCCCGTGCCGCCTACAAGCTGCGCGAAATCGACGAAACCTTGCGCCTGATCCGGCCCGGTCATCTGGTGGTGGACCTGGGCTCCACCCCCGGCGCGTGGAGCCAGTATGTGCGTCGGCGGCTGGCGCCGGACGGTGCGGCGGTGGGCAAGCTGGACGGCACCATCATCGCGCTGGACCTGCTGCCGATGGAGCCGATCGAGGGCGTGACCTTCATTCAGGGGGATTTCCGCGAAACCGAGGTGCTGGCCCGGCTGGAAGCCGCGGTGGCCGGCCGCAAGGCGGACGTGGTCGTATCGGACATGGCGCCCAACCTGTCGGGGGTGGAATCGGTGGATGCGGCGCGGATTGCCCACCTGGTGGAGCTGGCGGCGGACTTTGCCGTGCAGCACCTCAAGCCGGGCGGGGCGCTGGTGGTCAAGCTGTTTCACGGCAGCGGCTATGCGCAGCTGGTGCAGCTGTTTCGCGATACGTTTCACACGGTCAAGCCGTTCAAACCCAAGGCCTCGCGCGACAAGTCGTCAGAGACGTTTCTGGTGGGCATCGGCCTGAAGACGCCGCCTGCGGCTTGACCCGCGTCAAGGGCCGGTCGGCCCGATGCGACAAATCCTTGCCGCTGCCGTGGCTGTCGGGCCCGATCACGCGGGGTGCTTGACTTGAAACGCCTAAAATGGCACCCATCTGCGCAGCGTTGGTGTCTGTGCCCTTGTGACTGGAGTCTTGCTTGAATAATCAGTGGTTCTCGAAAATTGCCGTCTGGATGGTGATTGCCATGGTGCTGTTCACCGTGTTCAAGCAGTTCGACGGGCGTGCCACGGCCGGGGCGGGCTTCATGGGTTACTCCGACTTCCTGGAAGAAGTGCGCAGCAACCGCATCAAGAGCGCCACCATTCAGGAGGGGCAGGGCGGCACGGAGATTTCCGCCGTGACCGTCGACGACCGCCGCATCCGCACCACCGCGACCTATCTGGACCGCGGCCTGGTCGGTGACCTGATTGCCGGCGGTGTGAAGTTTGACGTCAAGCCGCGCGAAGAAGGCTCGCTGCTGATGACGCTGCTGGTCAGCTGGGGCCCGATGCTGCTGCTGATCGGCGTGTGGATCTACTTCATGCGCCAGATGCAGGGCGGCGGCAAGGGCGGCGCCTTCAGCTTCGGCAAGAGCAAGGCGCGCATGCTCGACGAGAGCAACAACACCACCACCTTCCAGGACGTGGCCGGCTGCGACGAGGCCAAGGAAGAGGTCAAGGAACTGGTCGACTTCCTGAAGGACCCGCAGAAGTTCCAGAAGCTGGGCGGGCGCATTCCGCGGGGCGTGCTGCTGGTCGGCCCGCCGGGCACCGGCAAGACGCTGCTGGCCAAGGCCATCGCCGGCGAGGCCAAGGTGCCGTTCTTCAGCATCAGCGGCTCCGACTTCGTCGAGATGTTCGTCGGCGTGGGTGCGGCCCGCGTGCGCGACATGTTCGAGCAGGCCAAGAAGAGCGCGCCCTGCATCATCTTCATCGACGAGATCGACGCCGTCGGCCGCCACCGCGGCGCCGGCCTGGGCGGCGGCAACGACGAGCGCGAGCAGACCCTCAACCAGATGCTGGTCGAGATGGACGGCTTCGAGACCAACCTCGGCGTCATCGTGATGGCCGCCACCAACCGGCCCGACATCCTCGACCCGGCGCTGCTGCGTCCCGGCCGCTTCGACCGCCAGGTCTATGTCACGCTGCCCGACGTGCGCGGCCGCGAGCAGATCCTGAACGTGCACATGCGCAAGGTGCCGGTCGGCCAGGACATCCGTGCCGACATCCTGGCCCGCGGCACGCCGGGCTTCAGCGGTGCCGATCTGGCCAACCTGGTCAACGAGGCCGCCCTCTTCGCCGCCCGCCGCAATGCGCGCGTGGTGGAGATGGTCGACTTCGAGAAGGCCAAGGACAAGATCATGATGGGCCCCGAGCGCA
>ERZ761602.5431-NODE-5431-length-15108-cov-8.905268_pt1 | contig 15108 bp, 10 predicted proteins | sample MGYA00512165_ERZ761602 | MGnify/ENA primary metagenome ERZ761602 (study PRJEB28899, sample SAMN02445085) | bioreactor sludge metagenome | biome: EBPR sludge; isolation source: Thorneside wastewater treatment plant | place: Australia: Brisbane, Thorneside...
GCCCAGGCCGTGCCGCCCGCCGGCCCCGCCCCGCAGGATCGTCCGCCAGCCGTAGTCCCCGCGCAGGCTGCTCTTCACGTCGGCGCGGATCCCCCACTGCGGGTGGAAGCTGGCCGAGACGAAGCCCGGCCCGGCGTCGCCGAAGCGAGCCTGCAAGCGCGCGCGTACGGTCTTGGCGATGCCGTCGTAGGCGATCGTCGAGTCCCCGTAGTGCAGGGCGCGGGCCACGCCCTTCCCGGCCGCCGCGGCGTCCAGCGCCTGGAACCAGGGGGCGAGGAGCTGGGGATCCTCGATCGGCACGGCCTGGTCGAGGATGGTGGAGGCGAGCGCCGGAGCGAGCAGGGCGGGGGCGAGGAGGAGGGAGAGGAGCATGGCGGCCCTCTATTCTGCCAGCTCCCCCTCGATCGCCGCCTCCATCGCCTGCAGATCCCAGCGGTTGTTCTGGTAGACCACCCGGCCGTCGGTGCCGACGATCCAGTCCTGCGGATACGCCCCGGTCGGGAAGGGCATCTCCTGCTCGTAGGCGGCCTTGACGCGCCCGTCGGTGTCCAGCAGGATCGGGTAGCTCAGCCCCAGCGCCGAGGTGTAGGAGGCGACCAGGTCACGGTTCTCCATGCTGGCGATGCCCCAGACCACGACGCCCTCGTCCTTGTACGCCTGCCAGATGCTGTGTTCGATGTCCGAGACCTCGGACGAACACTGGGGTCACCAGGTGGCGAAGTACGCGAGCACGACCGGGTGGCCGAGCTGCTCGGAGAGGACGTGGGTGGTCCCATCGAGGTCCTGCAGGCTGAAGTCGGGGGCCACCACGCCGAAGAGCGAGTGCTCGCCCTCGCCCGCCGACCAGAGCGAGACCTCCAGCGTGGGCGTGTCGGGGTCGTCGCTGGCCAGGCAGAGGACGGTGTCGACGGCCTTCCCACCGCTGAAGCTCAGCCGCACGGTGGCGCTCTCGGCCGGCGCCAGCGAGTCGGTGCTGGCCTCGATCGTGAAGCGGCCGTCGCCGACGGTGGCGCCCAGCAGGCTCAGCGTGGCGGCGCCGGTGTTGGTGACGGTCAGCTCGGCGGTGGAGGCCTCCTCCCGCACCAGCAGCGCCGAGACCGAGAGGTCGATGTCCGGCGAGCGGGTCTCCTTGTCGGCCTGCCAGGTCCCGAAGCGCGACCAGTCGCCGACATAGGCGATGCCCGGCCCGGCGGCGACGTGCATGGCGTGCTCGGCGGTCTGGACCGTGCCCCAGGGCGAGGGCGCGCCGGGGGTCGAGAGGTCGAAGACCAGCACATCGTCCTGGTCCACCGCCCACAGCAGCCCCGAGGCGGCGTCGACCGAGACGCTCTGCACGCTGCCGCCCAGGTCGATCGTGTCGACCACCACGGGCGCGAGCGGGTCGGAGATGTCGACGGTGACGATGCCCGCCCCGCCCGCGGCGACGTAGAGGTGGTCCCCCCCGATGGCCAGGTCCTGCACGCCCCCGCCGACGTCGATCGTCCCCAGGAGGACCGGCGCAGCGGCGCTGGAGAGGTCGACCATCACCACCCCCTCGCTCAGGCTGGCGACGTAGGCGACCGCGTCCTCGTCGACCGTCCCCCGGATCACCAGGTCGACCGCCGAGCCCAGCCCGCTGCCCAGCTCGCCCCGCAGCGCCGGGCTCTCGGGAACGACCGTGTCGAAGATCCGCAGCGTCCCGTCCAGCCCGACCGCCACAAGCCAGGGATCGGCGTAGGCCAGGCCCTCCATCGAGCGGTAGCTCCAGGAGCTCCGCCGGCTCGGCGCGCTGGGCGTGCTGACGTCGATCACATCCAGCCCGAAGTCCCGATGCGTCGCGTAGACCAGGCCCGTGGGCCCCGGCTCGACGTGGTAGTAGCGCCCGACCGGCCCGCTCCCGGCGGTGGGGTAGCCGCCGACCAGCTCGGGCGCCTCCGCCGCGCTGACGTCGAAGACCATCATCCCGCCCTGCCCGGCCCCGTAGACCGTGCTGCCGTCGGGCCCGATCTCCAGGTCGACCAGCTCCATGAACCAGCCCCCCGGCGTCGTCTGGGTGTGCTGGTCTTCGCCGAGCTGCCGGAGGGCAACCGCGCCCAGCGTCGCCGGGGCCTCGCAGGAGGCGGGCAGGCTGATCCAGTCGGGGACGGTGGTCTCCCCGCCACCGTCGCCGGGGGTCCCCCCGTCCGTGGGCTGGTCGCCGCCCCCGTCGGAGCTGCCCCCGTCATCGGTGGTCGAGGGTTCCAGACCCTTGGGGTCGGGGGAGCAGGAGAGCAGGGCGAGGAGGAGCATGGGAGGTCGATGCCCATCCCGCGCCGGGGTTTCAGCGAGGACGCTGTCATATGTCAGTCACGCGGATGTTGGCCCCCCGCCACACCTTCGGCTAAGCGCCTCGCCCCCGGAGCTTCGCCGTGTCCCAGATCGCCATCGCCAACGCCTTCTTCCGCGCGCGCGAGTCCGCAAACCCCGAGGGGCAGCGCATCCTCGACGATCCCTTCGCTGTGGGCCTCGTGCGGACCCAGTGGCGGCTGCAGGCGATGTGGACCTTCCGCTGGCTCATCCCGGGCCTCGCCCACCTCTTCGACCAGCTCCAGACGGTCCACTGCGTCCGCCACGCCGCCGTCGACGCGCTCGTCCGCGAAGGCCTCGAGAAGGGCGCCCTCCAGGTGGTCCTGCTGGGCGCCGGCCTGGACGCCCGCGCCGAGCGCCTGGGCCAGAGCAACCCCCAGGTCCGCTGGTTCGAGGTCGACCGCAGCCCCTACATCGGCCACAAGCGCGGCGTCCTGGCGCAGGTCGACGACCGGGTCGTGCACGTCACCGCCGACCTCTCCGTGCCCGGCTGGGAGGCCGCCCTGCTGAAGGCCGGCCTGGACCCCGCCCGCCCGACCCTCTGGGTGGCCGAGGGCCTCATCCACTACCTGCCCGAGGGCACCCTGGAGAAGCTGCTGCACGATGTGCGCACCATCACCGTCCAGCCGCGGGTGGTCATCTCCTTCATCCGCCCCGACATGGCCTCCTCCGCCCACTCCACGCTGAAGCGGGTGCTGAGCTGGCTGGGCGAGCTGCCCAAGATCTACTTCTCCGCCGCCCGGCTCGACGAGATCGGCGCCCAGGCCAACTGGGCCACGGTCAAGACCTGGACCTTCGACCAGCAGGTCGACGCCTTCGCCCCCAGCGCCCGCACCCGCGCCCACGGCGTCAGCCAGGACGTGGCCCTCTTCAGCGCCGAGCCCGCCCAGGCCTGAGCCCGCCCCCTGGGCCCTGCGGGGCCTCAGCCCTACTGCGCTTGCGGCCGGCTCCACTGTGCGCGCTCCGTGGCCCGCGCGTCGCCCATCACCGACTCCTCGGCCTGAGGCGCGCGCAGGGCCCGCATCAGGTTCGCCAGGCGATGCCAGACGGCGAAGCGCTCCATCAGGGGATCCATCGCCCCCAGGGCGATGCAGAAGTGCTCGTGGTGCGGCCGCGCGTGATGAACCGAGTGGTGGCGGGGGTTCAGGGCCAGCCCCCAGCGCTGCATCCAGCGCACCAGGGGCGGACGCTGGCGGTCGTGGGCCCAGCGGTGCATCTGGTTCGTCATCCCGCCCAGGATCCCGAAGGCCAGCATCACCCCTGCGACCAGCAGCGCCCACAGCGAGGGCGCCCCCCCAAGCAGCAGGTAGCCGCCGACGACCGCCGGCAGGGAGAGCAGACAGAGCGCGCCGTTGGTCTCGCGAAAGTCCGCCTGGCAGATGATCGTCTGGTCCTCGTGGTGCTGGCGGAAGCGGTAGATGAAGAGGTGGCCCAGGACCGGGGTGTCGACGGCGAAGAAGTTGTCGGCCAGGAAGTGCCCCAGGCCCGAGGCGAAGTCGGCGATCAGCGCGCCCAGCAGCAGGGCGGGCAGGACCAGCAGCGCCAGCCAGCCCAGGGCGAGGCCCTGCCGCAGCAGCACGAACGCCGTCAGCGGGACCATCAGGAACCAGAGGGCGATGCCCGCCCACTCCACCAGGGAGACGACGCGGTTGACGGCGGGGGAGCGGGGGGTCGGGATGGCCATGCGCGCGCTATCGTCCCACGGACCGGTACAGCAGCACCCGGCTGCGCTCCTCCTGGCCGGGGATCCAGCGCAGCTCGTCGGGCTGCTCGGCGCCCAGCTCGGCCTGCACCACCCCCAAGCGCTCCCCCATCCCGGCCCGCAGGCCTCCGTTCTCGGCCAGCCAGTCGAACAGAGCCCGGCCCTCCAGGCCCCCGCCGCGGCGCAGCTCGTCGGGCAGAGGCGCTCCCAGGAAGCGCGTCCCGATCAGCCGGGTGGCGCTCGCCTGGGCTGGAGCGGTCGGAGCGGGGGCCAGCCGATGGACCGCAGCCACCGCCCAGGGCGAGCGCCCATCGCTGTGCAGGTCCAGCCCCAGCAGCTCGCTCCCGCCCTCGCTCTTCAGCGCCCGGTCCAGCTGCGTGGCGAAGCCCTCCAGGCGCAGGATCTCCCGGGCCGATCCGGCATCGATCCCGCGCACCCCGGCCCGCAGCCAGGAGGGCTCGCCCAGGACCACCTCCAGCCGCAGGGTCCCCCCCGGACAGACCGAAGCCAGCGCGTGCATCGATCCGGCGGCCTTGGGGTCCAGCAGCTCGCCGACGATGCCCTCCAGGCAGGCCGCGAAGGCCGGACCCTGGCCCGTCGCCAGCACCCCGAAGGCCCGCCCGGCGGGCTCGATGGCGTAGCCCAGGCTGGCCGCTCCCGCGGCGAGGAGCGGCGCCAGCAGGCCGGGCAGCGGTCCAGCCGGCACCGGGGTCAGGGCCAGCAGCCGCCCCAGGCGCTCCGCTTCCACCGAGAGGGCCTCTGCCGGGATGGCGGGCGAGCTCACGGGGCGTCCACCCGCCGCCAGTAGCTGCCGACCTGCTCGAACCGATAGCGCTCGGGCCCCTCGGCCAGCTTCAGCACCTCGGCCCCGGTGACCACGAAGCCGCCCTTGCCTCCGTCCATCCGAGGCTGGCCGGCGTCCCAGCGCAGCGCGTACAGGAGCTGGACCGCGCGGCCGTCCCGGGTCCGAGCCGACGCCTGGGCATAGCCCTCGGCGGGGCCGGTGGGCCAGGTCTGTACTCGACCTGCGGCGTCCCCGACCTCGTCGAGGACCACCGCCAGCTGCGAGCTGCCGCCGTCTGTGACCTGGTACTCCACCCCCGCCTGGTAGGCCTGGGCGACGTGGGTGCTGATGGCCGCGCCGACCCGCTCGGCGTCTGTCCACGGCGGGGCCGAGGCCGCGCTGGCGGGCAGGGCCGCGCTCCCGGCCGAGGCGACCGGCGCTGGAGAGGCCGCACCCGAGGTGGCGCCTCCCGGCGAGGGGTCCGCCCCACCGCAGCCGCCGAGCAGACCGGCCACCCCGAACACGAACAGAGCCCGCACGGTGGCTTCGCTCATGGCTGACCCCCGCCCTCACCGGCCCGACGGCGCTCCTCGTCCCGGCGGCGGTGGAAGTCGTCGCGCACCTCGCTCGCGGCCGGGCTGAGCACACGCTGCGTGAAGTAGGGGATGTCCAGGAGCTGCTGGAGGCTCGTGAAGCCGCCGGCCCCGCGGGCCTGGATGATGCGCTGGGCGGTGGCCGGGCCGATGAAGCGCACCGACTGCAGGCTCTCGGCGTCGGCCTCGTTGAAGAACCGCAGCGTGGAGGCCACATCCGTCTGGGCGTCCCGGGCGTCGAGGCGAGCCCCGGAGCGCGCGTCGAGCAGCTTGCAGATGAACTTGACCGCGTCTTGCGCGCTGGGGGCCTCGCCCGAGGCGATCTGCGAGGCGACCGAGGCGATGGCGGAGTTGATGAGCTTCTGCCGGACCAGCAGGTCGGCGTACTCGTCCCACTCGCCGCGACGACGCAGGTCGGCCAGCACGGCCGAGCGGTCGTTGACGGCGTGCTGCACGCCCTTGGTGACGATGCTGGTGCCGAAGTCCTGCATCGTGCGACGCATCGCCCCGCCCGCCCCGCCCAGCTCCTGCCGCAGCAGGCCCTCGGTTCGGATCAGGTCGGTGGCGTACTCCGAGGGGAAGGTGGACAGCGCCGACTCCAGCGCCTGGCTGCCGACCGCGCCGGTGTAGCGCGCGAAGGTGTCCCCGAAGCGGGCCTTGATCGCCGTGTTGATCGACTGTACACGCGCGGTGGCGGCGGCGCCATCGGCGATCTTCTCGGCGAGCTGGCCCATGCCCAGGGTGATCAGGGCGGTCACGCTGGCGACCGCCAGGTCCTGGGCGCCCTTCTCGGGGTCGTAGCCGTTGCCCTCGACCGCCGCCTCGGTCAGCTCGGTCAGCAAGCCGCCGGCGACCGAGCCGATGAAGGCCGCGCAGGCCGGGCCGGCCGCCCCCGCCGTGGCGATGGTGATCAGGGTCGAGGCGATGATGCCGACGATGGCCCCGGCGATGGCCGCCGCCGCCGAGCGGGCCGCGGCGTACTCCTGGTGGCTCTGCAGGTAGCTGGCGTAGGCGGCGTCGGCCTCGACCACCTGCTGCTGCTGGTGCTCGGTGCCCTCGGCGGCGGTGACGACGTCGCGGGCCTCGCCGGCGAAGGTCGCGAAGGCGTTCTCGGTCAGGACCCCGGTAGGTGACCAGGTGTCGTTGATGCCCATGCTGACGTTGTTCCAGAAGCCCGGACCGCGGTCGTCGTCGGAGAGCATCCGCGCCTGGGCGTACTGCAAGCGCGTCAGCAGCGAGGCGCGCGGCACATAGTGGAACTCCCGCTCGGCCAGGCCGGCGAGCTCGGGCTTGCGCAGGGCGTCGATCAGCCGCCCGCGCAGATCCCCCAGCAGATCGCGCCAGTCGCTGCGCTCCTCGCTGAGCAGGTACTTGGTGTCGTTGTCGATGTCGACGATGAAGCCGGACAGGGCCTGCACCTCGGACTCGGTGGCGGCGGCCTCGGCCTGCTGCTTGTACGCGGCCAGGTTGGACCACTCGCGGACCAGCACGACCTCGGGCACATCCTTCAGCGTGGCCTCCAGCCCGGTGTTGTCCGTGCCCAAGCCCTCGCCCGCCGACTCCAGCCGGTCGCGCCAGCTCAGCAGCCGGCTGCCGTTGAGCGCCGCCATGATCTCGGTGCGACGCGCCTGGTCCAGATCGCCCAGGGCCGTCCGGGCGCGCTGCAGCAAGGCCGCGTCCGCGCTGGGGTCCATCGCCCCGCCGGCCGCCTGCCACTCCAGCACCGAGCGGTAGACCAGGTCCTCGTCGTCGTCCCAGGAGTCGACCGCGTGCTCGATGCGGGCGACGAGGCGCTCGTTGCTGGCGGCCAGGTCCGCCGCAGGGAGGCCGTTGTCCTGGTCCGGGCCCTGGGAGCCGGTGTAGCCGACCAGGGCGTGCAGCCGCGGCAGGTCCGAGACCCCCCGCTCGATGCGCCCCAGCAAGGCCGTGTCCTGGCGGACCCGGGCCAGCTCCTGGGGGCTCATCCGCTCCAGGCAGGCGTAGATGTTCGCGTCGCTGATGTACAGCCAGGAGTCCAGCTCGGACAGCAGCTCCTGGTAGGCGCTGGCCGAGTCTCCCGTGCCCTGGCCGCGGAGCAGGGCCCGCGCCCGCTCCCGCTCGCTGCCCTCGTCCAGCGGCGCCAGCAGGCGCGCCAGCCGGGCCGGGTCGTCCAGGATCGCCTGCCGCTCCTGGGCGCTGGCGGCCGTGATCGCCGCGTAGATGCCCTCCTCGTCCGTGTCCGAGACGCCCCAGGTGGTGTCCGCACCCGCCTCGGCGACCTTGTCGAGCAGGTCCCGGTGGCCGCCGGTGCGCACCGTGTTGACCACCTGCAGGAACTGCCGGTCGCTCAGCTCACCCTGCAGCCAGTCCATCACGCCCATCAGCTCGGCAGGCCGCCGCGCCGCCATGTCCAGCTCGGCCACCGGCCCGCGCTGCCCGGCCCAGGCCTCGACATCGCTGACCATGCCGTCCTCGTCGTCGTCCAGCCAGCCCTTGCGGGCGCGCAGGCGGACCAGCAGCGTCTCGGCCTGCTGGCCCAGCTGGGCCTCGGCCTCGCGGATCTGCTGGAACAGCGTCTGCCGGGCCTCGGCGCTGAGCCCGTCGTGGCCCATCAGCGGGCGCAGCAGGTGCATGCAGCGCTCGCGCACATCGCCGCTGGTGTCCCGGGTGATGTAGAACAGGATCAGCGAGTTGTTGGCCATCGAGAGGCGCTCTTCCAGGCTGGCCGCCTCGAGGATGCCGTAGAGCTTCTCTTCGTGCGTGCCGACGATGTCCCAGGTCACCGCACGGATGCGGCTCTGCAGATCGGCGCGCCCGTGGCGGGCCCAGGACAGGCCCGTGGACATCGACCCGTAGGGCAGCCGGTCGATCATGTCCAGCTCGACGCTCTGGCCGAAGAAGGCCTGGTAGGCGCGCTTGACCTCCTGGTTGTCGCCGGCCAGCAGCGCGGCGATGGTGCGCATGTCGTCGGCGCGGATGGCCGTCGCGAGCTGCTGGGCGCGCTGCTCGGGGCTGGCGTCGAGCTCGCCCTGGGCGGCGTTGGCGTCGGCGATGGGGCCCGGGGCGGAGCCGTAGCGCAACGCGCCGCGGTCGGGATCGCGGTGGATGGCGCCCGGACCCAGCGGCCCGGCCTGCCCGGGCTCCAGCGGCTGCCCGGCCAGGGCCCGTCGAGCCAGCCGACCGGCGGCGACCTCGTGCGGGGCGTCGGGATCGCTGGTGCCGTCGCCCCCGCCCCCGCCCTGCCGCGCCTGCAGCACGTGGACCACCTCCTCCATCAGGGAGGCCTCGTCGGCCTTCGGGCCCAGCAGGATGTCCTGCCCGTCGGTCGCCGCCCGCGCCCCCAGGGCCTCCATCGCCTGGGCCGAGGCCTGGAAGACGCGCACCTCGGCGAGGTCCTGCCCGAACAGCGCCTCCAGCCGCTCCAGGTGAGGGAGGGGTCGACCCGCGCCGCCGCGGGCCTGTTCAAAAGCAGCCCGGGCGCTGTCGCGCTTGCCGGTCCCCAGCCGCCGGGCGCGATCCTGGTTGCTGCCGCGAGGGCCGGGCGTCGGCCCGACGGCGGGCGAGGAGATCGGGGAGGACTCGACCGGGGAGGCCGAAGCAGAGCTGGTTTGGCGAGCGCGGCCCATCGGGACTCCCGGAAATTGCCGGGAGAGCGTAGCACTTCGGGGCCGCCGAGGGAACCCGGCCGCGCCCGACCCAGCCTCTCAGCCTCTCAGCCTCTCAGCCTCTCAGCCTCTCAGCCTCTCAGCCTCTCAGCCCATCAGCCCGTCCGCGTCCTCTACGCAGCCCTCGTCCGAGAACAGCGCCGCCATCGCCGGGTCCGCCATCGCCTCGAAGAGGTCCACCTGCACCCCGTCGACCACCGTGTAGCGCGCGATCAGCCGCACCCCGTGGCTGTAGTCGGCGTAGCCCTTGCCGTGGACCAGCGAGAGCGGCTGGATCGGCCGCCCGTCGGGCCGGTGCCAGCCGTAGATCGCCACCCGGTCCGGCTGCGCCCGCAGGCGCTTCGTCAGCACGAGGTCCTTCTTGTGGCCGGCGATCAGCGGCAGCACCGAGCGCCCGGCGCGAGCCCGCTCGACCAGCATGTTGTGCCGTACGACGTAGGGCAGGCTGCGCATCTGGCTGGTCGGCGGCAGGGGCGATGGGGCCAGGACGGTGCTGGCGGCGGCGTAGACGGCGTCGACGATGCGCGGCGTGGGCAGGGCCATGCCCAGCGAGCGCGCCACCCGGGCGGCCTGCGGCAGGTCCAGGGGCACCCGCAGGTGGTCCTCGTTGGTGCCGACGGCGAGGTAGTCGGGGCTGACGTAGACGGTGGCCCGCTGGGCGCCGACGTGGCCGGCGGGGGCCACCAGCTCGACGGGGGTCAGCAGGCGCAGGAAGCCGGGCACATTGCCCGCCAGGAACTGGTCGGCGAAGGCCTCGTAGCGCTGGGCGTCGCCGAGGCCTTCCAGGCCCTGGGCGAGCGCCTCTCCGCCCGGACGGTCCCCCCAGGGGGGCGGAGGAGCGGGCGAGGCCTGCGCCTTGGAGCGCGTGCCCACCAGGGTCGAGGCGGCCAGGAGGCCACCGGCCCCCAGCAGGGAGCGTCGGGTGAGTCGATTCACGGGCTGGACTCCTGAACAGAGGGGAGATCCGCACAGCAGCGGAACCCCAGGTGGTAGTTGCGGTGACTGTCTTCGGCCATGACGGCCCCGCCATGCCAGTACGGGGCCCGCCAGCGGCACCAGTCCTCGTGGGCCCGGTACTTGTCCCAGATGAACCAGCTGCCCTTCATCTCGGTCTGCCCCAGGGGCCCGCCCGCGCTGGCGAGCTGGCTGGCCGAGAGCGGCAGGTTCATATGCTCGGCGGCGTTTCCGTTCAGATCGCCGACGCCCAGCGGGCTCTGGCAGCCGGGGAAGCTGCCGGCCGGGTAGTGGTTGCTGCCGCAGCCGGCCCAGCTCCCGCCGGTGCAGGTCGGCGACTTGGTGCTGTCCTGGGCGCAGACCCCGGTCCGGAAGCTGTCCCCGTAGGACCAGCGCCGATCCGTCTGCGCGCGGTTGTGGGCTGCCCTCATCCGGGTGAAGGCAGACTGGGCGCTCTGCCCTTCCGCCAGGTCCCAGCGGTAGTCCGGCGGGCCCAGCTCGCCCTGGCAGGCCCCCTCCCACTCGTGGGCGTCGCAGAGGCGCTTGCCGACCGCCAGGCAGAGCTCCTGCGCCTCTCGCGCCCGCACCCAGACCACCGGGTACTCGCAGGGGATGTCGGGGAACTCCAGCCGGTCGATGCAGCTCGTCGCCTGCTGCGGAGTCTGGGTCTTGGGGTCGTACAGAGGGGCCATGTACGGCCGCCCGCAGACCGCCTCGCCGACCGGATCCGTCCAGTCCTCGCCCGCCGCGGCCAGCTTCTCCTGGCACTGCTCACGGCTCAAAGGGCGCACCGTGACCGCCGGGTTGCCGCGGCCGAGCAGCTCGCTGCCGGCGACGATCTCACGGACCCGGGCGATCTGTTCGGGGCTCAGCGCGTGGACCCGGGCCAGGGCGGTGATCCAGGCCTCGTTGTCGGCCTCGCGCGTCTCCGGCGCGGCGGTCTGGGGCCCAGCCAGGGCCACCCCCAGCAGCAGGGCGATCATGGCGACTCCGGCGGGCGGGCCAGCACCGTGAAGAAGTCGCGGTTGTCCGAGAGCCCCACGAAGCGCGGCAGGTAGACCCCTCGCTTGGTGGTGCGGTCGAGCACCTCCATCCCGGTGATCAGGTGGTGCACGGTGTACACCCCGTCCTGGAAGTCGTGCAGCGAGAGGTAGGTGTGTTCGAGGGCGTTCATATCGGTCAGCATCGCCCAGTCGCAGCCGTAGGCGGCCAGCACCCGGGCCATCGCCGAGGGGGTGTGGCTGCTGAAATAGCCGTACAGCAGGAACCGCCCGCCGTCTGTCTCTTGAACGCAGAGGCTGGCCCGCACGCTGCGCAGCTTGCCCTCGACGCTGCCCGACCAGTTGCCGTCGCTCCAGCGGGTCACCAGCTCGCCGGGCACGGCCGGCCCGCCGTCGGGCCCCGGCTCCAGGATGGGGGGCCCGTTCTGCCGCAGGTGGCGCACCGCCCACAGCCGGGCGTCGTCCTCGGCCGTCCAGGCCCGGACCTCGACCGTCCCGTCCACCCAGGCGATCCAGGTGGCCAGCCCCGGCATCGGGCGGCTCTCGACCACCCCGTGCTCCACCCAGCCGTAGTGCGAGGCGCTGTTCACCAACGAGAACGGCCCCGAGCGGAAGGCCCCGTGGCTGCGCTTGAAGCCGCCGGTGAAGGTCGCCACCACCCGCGGGACGTGGGCGGGGTTGACCCGGCCGATGCGGGCCAGGGGGTCCAGGGTCGAGAAGCCGTCCGGGCCGGCCAGGCGCCCGTCGCGCATCGAGGAGGGGGCCCGCTCGGACCAGCCCGCCCGCGGGTGATCGGTGCCCACGTCGAAGGCGAGGTCGAAGCGGTCCAGCTCGAAGGCGGTCATGTAGACCAGGGCCGAGCTCTCGACCTCGTCGAGCGGGTGCGCCCGGTCGCCCCAGTCCGCCCCGACCGCGCCGTCCAGGAAGCGGGGCTGGACCGCGCTGAGCCACACGCCGGGGGCGCCCTTCACCGGGTACCAGCGGCCGACCTCGACCGTGCCGTCCTCGGCCTCCAGCAGGGGCAGGCCCAGGTTCACCGGGACGACCCGCCGGCCCTGGACCGAGGGGTCCACCGCCGGTCGGTCCGGGCCGCGGCCGGCCTGCACGTCGGCGGCCGCCCCTTGCAGCAGCTCGCTGGTGGCCAGCTCGGAGTCCTGGTAGAAGGTCTCCTTGACCAGGTTGGTGATCTGTTCACCTCCCCAGACCTTGTCCCGCAGGAAGTCGACCGCCGCCTCCTTGGTCGAGCGCGTCCCCACCGCCGGCAGGCGCAGCGAGATCCGGTCGCCGCAGAGCGAGGCGAAGTGCTGGCCCGAGGCGCGGGCGCGCTCCAGCTCGGGGCTCTGCGCACCCCACAGGGCGCAGCGGGTCGTCGTCGAGCCCAGGTCCAGGCTGAGGCCCTCGGGGAAGTCCGGATCCAGGCGGATGCGCACCCCGACCGGGTCGTGGTTCTCCAGGTGGTAGACGCGCTGCGTGCCGGAGGCCCAGTCCAGCTGGACCAGGAACCACTCGTGGGCCCAGGGGTTCAGGTCGACCAGCGTCGCCGTCAGCAGGGGGCCGTCGGGGCCGGTGAGCTGGACCGAGGAGGACTCGCGCCACTGCTGAAGCTCGATCACCGACTTGGGGCGCAGGGCGGTGTAGGCCAGCGCGCGCTCTTCGGAGGGGGGACCTGCCGCCGGGGGCTCGGGCGCCGGCTCGACCGGCTCGTCCTGCTCGACTCGCTCGACCTGCTTGACCCGCGCCTCTACAGGCTCCTCAACCGCGGGCGTCACGTCCTCGACCGGCAGCAGCACGGGGGTCGGAGGGGGCTCGGCCTTGCAGGAGAGGATCAGCAGCAGGAGGGGAGAGGACATCGGCACCACGGGTCTCGGGCTGAAAACATGGTAACGCTGGGCCAAAGGTCCAGGGGCCGATCGGCCGACGGACTCGCTCCCCCGAGGCTCTCCCGAGGCGCCCCCGATGTCGACCGCCCTGCAGCCGCTGCGTGACGAGGTCCAGCCCATTCCCCCCGTCGCCCCGGGCCTGCCCCTGCTGGGAGCGGGGCTGGCGGCCTATCGTGACCCCTTCCGGCTCTTCGCCGACGCCCACCTCGCGGCCGGCCCGGTCTTCCGCGTCGTCTACCCCGGGCGCGTCCTGACCATGATCGCCGGCCTGCAGGCCAACGAGCTGCTGGCCCGCCAGGGCCATCTATTTGACATGCCCCGCACATACCGGCGGGTCACCGCCGAGCTGGGCAGCGACCGCTACCCCAACCCGCACGACGGCGCCGAGCACCGCAAGCTGCGGCGCCTGCTGGCCCCCAGCCTCTCCGCCCAGGCCGTCGACCCCTTCCTGCCGCAGCTCTACGAGCGCATCGCCGAGGCCCGTCGCTCCTGGCCCACGGGCCCCGTCCCCCTGCGACAGATCGTCGGCCCCCTCGTCGCCGACATGGTCTCGCTGGTGGCGACCAACCAGGTGATGGGCGCCTCGCTGGCCCGCGACGCCGCGCTCTACGGCAGCATGCTCGGCATCGTCGGCGTCGGCGGGGCCTTCCCCGACTTCACCCTGCGCCTGCCGCCCGTGCGGGCCGCCCGCCAGCGCCTGGAGGGCTTCCTGCAGCAGGCCCTGGCCGCCCACCGCGCCAAGGGCCCCGGCCTGCGGCGAGAGCCGGACCTGCTCGACGCCTTGCTCGCGGGGGGTGCGGCGCTCGACGAAGCGGCGCTGGTCGCCCTCGCCATCCAGCCGGCCAAGAACGCCGGCATCTACCTCTACCGGATCGTCAGCTTCGTCCTGCACGCCATCCTGCGCAACCCCGCGCTGCACGAGGCGGTCCAGGCCGAGGTCGACCTCGCCTTCGCCTGGGGGCCGCCCGGCCTCTCCGAGCTCAAGAAGATGGCCCGGATGGAGCGGGTCGTCCTGGAGTGCCTGCGCCGCTACCCGCTGGCCCTGGCCCTGCCGCGGGTCGTCGCCCAGCCCTTCGACTTCGCCGGCCACCGCTTCCAGCCCGGCACCACCGTCTACATCGCCGGTCCCGTCACCCACTTCCTGCCCGAGCTCTTCCCCGAGCCCGACCGCTTCGACCCCGACCGCATGGGCCCCGGCCGGATCGAGCACCGCCGGCCGCACGCCTTCGTCCCCTTCGGCGGAGGCCCGCACGCCTGCCTCGCCCGGGGCTTCTCCCAGGTCCTCACCACCGCCGTCGTCGGTGCCTTGATGCACGGCCTGGAGCTCTCCCTGCCGCCGGGAGAGCAGCAGCTCGTCGTGCGAGGCCTGCCCATCCCCATCCCCGAGGCGCGCTTCCGCCTGCTCGGCCGCGCGCGCACCCCCCCTCCCCTGCCCCGCGAGGCCCGCTCCCGGCTGGACGAGGGCGCCCCGCCGCTGCTGACGGGCCTCTCCGCCTTGCAGCGCGAGTCCATCTTCGACAACCTGCGGGTGCGCACCCTGGCCGCCGGCGAGGTCCTGTACGAGCGGGGAGGACCGGCCGACACCTTCTTCGTCGTGCGCAGCGGGGTGATCGTCCTCGAGGGCAGCCCCGACCAGCGCCTCGGCCCCGGCCAGCACTTCGGCGCCCGGGGCATCCTGCAGGGCATGCAGCGCGAGCAGCGGGCCCGGGCCTCCTCCCGCGGGCCCGTCGAGCTGCTGGCGCTGGGGCGAGAGGCCTACCGCATGCTCGCCGTCGAGTGTGACCTGAGCCGCGCCGAGCTCGCCCGCGTCGTCGAGCGTCGGCAGGCCCTGGCCGGCCTCGCCGCCGTCCTGCCCAAGCTGCGACCCGAGCGCGTCGAGCGCCTGGGCAGCCGGGCCGAGCGGCTGACCCTGCCCGCCGGGCGGGTGATCCTGCGCCAGGGCGAGGTGGCCGACAGGTTCTACGTGCTCGTCGAGGGCGTCGTCGAGGTCCTGGGCCTCCTCGCCGACGGCACGGAGTTCCCCCTGGCCGAGCTGATCGGGCCGGACTGCTTCGGCGAGATCGGCCTGCTGGAGCGGCGCCCGCGGTCGGCGACGGTGCGGGCGCGGACGGAGGTGCGGTTGTTGGTGTTGGACGTGGAGGCGTTCGACGCGCTGGTGGCGGACACGTCCGGGACGGGGGTGGACCTGGCGAAGGTCGCGAGCGAGCGGCTGGCGGGGTTGGGGG